>ERZ773131.1102-NODE-1102-length-20727-cov-35.708349_pt1 | contig 20727 bp, 15 predicted proteins | sample MGYA00511082_ERZ773131 | MGnify/ENA primary metagenome ERZ773131 (study PRJEB29015, sample SAMEA2737813) | human gut metagenome | biome: human gut; feature: human-associated habitat; material: faeces | place: China | collected 2012 ... | reverse complement strand
CCCTGTACGCAGGTAAGATCGTAAAAGCCAAGGTCATCAGCGTTTCCCCGACGGAATGTGTCGTCGGTATTGACGGTTCCAAGCACACTGGTATCGTCAAGCTCAGCGAGATGAGCCATGACCCCAACGCCAAGATGGAAGACCTTGTTAAGGTGGACGACGAGCTGGATTTGGTTGTTGTCAAGACCAATGACCAGGAAGGTGTTGACACCCTTTCTCGTGTCCGTTTTGAAGCCCAGAAGGGCATGAAGGATGTTTCCGAGGCTGCCGAAAACGGCACCGTTATGGAAGGCGACGTCATGGAAGCCAATAAGGGCGGCGTTGTTGTCAACGTCAAGGGCGTTCGTGTGTTTGTTCCCCGTTCTCAGGCTACCATGCGCCGCGACGAGGACTACACCAAGCTGGTTGGCCAGCACGTTAAGCTGGTTATCACCGAGTGCGCAGGCCGCAAGATCGTCGGCAGCATCAACAAGGTTACTGCTGAAGAAAACAAGGCAAAGCGCGATGAGTTCTGGAAGAACGTTGAAGTTGACAAACAGTACACTGGCGTTGTCAAGAGCCTGACTTCCTACGGTGCCTTTGTTGACATCGGCGGCGTGGATGGCCTGTGCCACATCAGCGAACTGAGCTGGAACAACATCAAGCATCCCTCTGAGGTCGTCAGCGTTGGCGATACCATCGAAGTGTATGTTAAGAGCTATGACCCCGAGAACCAGAAGGTTTCCCTGGGCTACAAGAAGGAAGAGGACAACCCCTGGGAGAAGCTCAAGAACGAGTATCCCATCGGCTCTGAGTTCGAGGCTCCGGTCGTTTCCATCACCAAGTTCGGTGCATTTGTCCGCATTCTGCCGGGCATTGACGGTCTGGTCCACATCAGCGAGATCAGCAACGAGCGCGTGAACAAGGTTTCCGACGTTCTGAAGGTCGGCGACATGGTCAAGGTTAAGCTGATCAATGTTGACTTTGATCGCAAGCGCATCAGCCTGTCCATGAAGGCTTGCCTCGACGAGGCTGCCGAGGACGCTGAATAATCCCCGAATTGCAGCAGGGGCCTGCCTGGCAACAGGCGGGCCCCTTTTGTTATATGCCAGTGTGCACTGTTGGCGTACACTGGCGAGCAGCGCTGCAAACCTCCCTGCGCTGTGTGGTAAAGGATAAACTGCATGGAAAAATTAAAGGCTTTTATTAAAAAATATTATGAGGGGCTTGCCTACCTGCTTTTTGGCGGGCTTGCCACGCTGTTGAACCTGGTGCTGTTTGCCGTGTTCCAGGCTGTGCTGGGCACGGGCTTTGCAACCGGCATTGGCAATGTGCTGGATAATATCATCTGCATTCTGTTTGCCTACTGGACCAACCGCACCTTTGTGTTCCGCAGCAAAAACAGCGGCCAGGCTGCTCTGGCGGAGTTTGGCCAGTTTGTGGCCTGCCGTATTGGCACCATGGTCATGGACCAGGTCATCATCTGGCTGGGCGTCAGCGTGCTGGCACCGCATGTGGCATTTGCCGCAGCCAACGCTGACCTGTGGGCCATGGGTGTTAAACTGTTCAGCCAGGTTATCGTGATTGTATCCAACTATGTGTTCAGCAAGTTGTTTATTTTCAAAAAGAAATAACAACACAGAACAGATAGAAACCCGAAACAACCAAACCGACGATGATAAGGAGGGCTTTCTTATGACAAACAAAATCCGCGGCGGTGCATTCCGTCTGACCGGCCTGATCCTGGGCATTGTGGGCGCAACGGTCAGCCTGACGGCCATTGTATTTTCGACCATCGGCCTGCACCAGGCGCACCTGTGCAAGACCTGTAAAAAAGGAGAAGAATTCAAATGAAATACACCAAGGAGGAAATCCTTTCCAAAGTTGACCACACCCTGTTGAAACCGGAGGCTACCTGGCCCCAGATTCAGGCCCTGTGCGATGATGCCATCAAGTATCATACTGCATCCGTCTGCATCAACACCTGCTATGTCAAGCAGGCTGTGCAGTATATGGCGGGCCGTGTTGCGGTGTGCTGCGTGGTCGGCTTCCCTCTGGGTGCAATGGATACTGCTTCCAAGTGCTTTGAAGCAAAGACCGCTGTGGAAAACGGCGCCGAGGAAGTGGATATGGTCATCAATATCGGCCGCCTGAAGAACAAGGAATATGACGCTGTGCGCGAGGATATCGCCGCCGTCAAGCGAGCCGTGGGGGATAAGGTGCTTAAGGTTATTATTGAAACCTGCCTGCTGACCGATGAAGAAAAAGAGAAGATGTGCGATATCGTGGTGGAAGCCGGTGCCGACTTCATCAAGACCAGCACGGGCTTTTCTACCGCAGGTGCAACCTTCCATGATATTGAGCTGTTTGCCCGCTGCGTGCGCGGCCGCTGCAAGATCAAGGCAGCCGGCGGCATTTCCACCGTTGAGGACATGGAAAAGTTCCTGGATCTGGGCGCAGACCGCCTGGGCACCTCCCGTGCTGTTAAACTGCTGATGGCGGAATAATTTTGCCGTAACGCAGGGTACACACAAATAAACCAAAGACCTCCATCCCAAGCACAGAACCGTGCAGGAATGGAGGTCTTTTTGTCTACAATCAGCAATAAAATCAGTATTTGGGCAACACCGCACAATTCCCGCCTAGCGGCTTAAGCACCGCTCCGGCAGCTGCGGCACGGCATCTGCGTTGCCAAAATGCTCGATAATGTCGGGTTGCGGTACCCGCATCGTGCTTCGGGGGCAAAAGCCCCTCGCACTCTGCGACCGCTGCCCCTGCTTCGGTTCGCTGTTTCCGCCACTGGCGGCGCTCACCTTTGCAGCATCCAGTATTATCTGCGCTTTTGGCTTGGCATCTGCCGCATCTCGCTCGCCGTATCGGCACTTAGAATTATGCGGTATTGCCTTTGTTATCTTGCACAAAGCGAACGGTTGCGCTTACAGCAGGTACGCTTCAAACCGGTGCAGGTCATCCACCTTTACGGTTGCCTTGTAATACACGCCGTTTTCGCGGTATTCTTCAGCCAGAACGCTGCCGCGGGTGCGGAACACATCGGCCAGGGCCAGCTTGTCATAGGGCAACAGTACCTCAATGGTGCGCACACGGTGTGCCAGAATCTCGTCAATCTTGGCCAGCAGGCTGTCCAGCCCGTAGCCGGTTTTGGCGCTTACCAGCAGCACATCCGGGTCATAGGGGGCAACACCGGTGCGGTCGCACTTGTTGTAGACCGTCACCTGCGGGATATCCCCGCAGCCCAGGTCGTTCAACACTTCATCGGTCACGCTTAGCTGCTCGGCGGCTTCGCTGTCGCTGGCGTCGGCAATTTTCAAGATGATGTCAGAGCAGGCAGCTTCTTCCAGTGTGCTCTTAAAAGCATCCACCAAATCATGCGGCAGGCGGCTGACAAAGCCGACTGTATCCACCAGGATCACTTGTAACCCGCTGGGCAGCGTGCATTTGCGGGCGGTGGGATCCAGCGTGGCAAACAGCATGTCGGCTTCAAAAATTTCTGCGCCGCACAAAGCGTTGGTCAGGCTGCTTTTGCCCACGTTGGTGTAGCCCACCAATGAGATGACCGGAACACCGTTTTTCTGGCGGGCGCGGCGGGTTTCACCACGGCGCTTTTCCAGCTCTTTCAGGCGGCTTTCCAGCTTTTCAATGCGGCTGCGCAGGTAGCGGCGGTCCAGCTCCAGCTTGGTTTCACCGGCACCGCGGCGGGCACCGCCACCGCCGCCGCCACCGCCGCCCTGGCGGCTCAGCGCCTCGCCAAGGCCCTGCAGGCGCGGCATGCGGTATTTCAGGGTGGCCAGCTCAGTTTGCAGCTTGCCCTCGTTGGTGGTGGCGCGCGCACGGAAGATTTCCAAAATCAGCATCGTGCGGTCCAGCACTTCCACCTGCAAAGCCGCGCTCAGGTTGCGGATCTGGCTGCCGGTCAGCTCGCCGTCAAAGATGGCGGCCTCGGCATCGGTATTCAGGCATACCAGGCGCGCTTCCTCCACTTTGCCCTCCCCCAGAAGGGTGGCGGCTTCGGGGGTGCTGCGCTTCTGGCACACGGTAGCAACGGCTTGCATGCCGTTGGCTTCCGCCAGGGCGGCAAGCTCATCCAGGCTGCGCTGGGAGTCAAACTTGCCCTGGTCCAGCGCCAGCAGCACAACGCGCACCGGCGGGCGCTCGCTGTCCAGAGCCTTCTGCCCAACAGGGGCGTCCTCTGCCGGGGCCTGGGTAGCGGTAAAATCCAGGGTGATGGGGTCCTTCATTTCGTCCATAGGGGTCCTTTCTGGCCGTATTCGGCCAGGTCAGCAAAAGTATGGGGCAGGGAAGTGAATGTCAGACGGTTGTCTCGGCATTCTCCGTTGGTTCTGCCTGTACAGCGGGGGCAGCGGCTGCCGGTTCATCGGATTTCTGGCTGCCGGGGTTCAGCAGGTACCAGGCCAGGCAGGGCACCTCGGTGCCGTCAAAGCGGTGCAGAACGGTATCGTGGTCATAATGGAAGCCGGTCTTGGCCAACACGCGGCTGCTTGCCACATTCTGGCTGGCGTGGAACCCGGCCAGCCAGGGCGCACCTACCATGCCAAACCAGTAATCGCGCACGGCAGTGGCGGCTTCGGTGGCATAGCCCTGGTTCCACCACTTTTTGCCCAAGGTGTAACCGATCTCATACATGCCGCCCAGCAGCTCGGTTTTCACGTTTTTCCAGGCATAGGGCTTTTCACGCTCACAGGATTCGGCGGGGGCAATGCTGATGCTGCCCATCAGCACACCGGTCACTTTATCGCAGATGCCCCAATCATAAAAATCCGGGCGGTCATATTGTTTGACGATCTCGTTCAGATATGCCATCGTTACCACCCAGTCACGGTGGGGCTCCCAGCGCAGGTAGCGGGTCACTTCCGGGTCATTGGCCCAGTTGCCAAACATCATTTCGCAGTCGTCGGTTGTCATACGACGCAGGACCAGCCGCTCGGTGGTCAACTCTTGTGTGCCGCAATGCTTCATCTTGATATACAACCTTTCCTTTGCAGTAGTTATGCTTGGCTGTGCAGCAGATACCGCCGCACAAAGCCCATAAAGATCTGCCACAGCTTGTACAGCTGGGCACGGTAAATGTTACAGTAAATAAACAGGATTGCTGCAGTTAAAACAAACTTGATGATAAAATTGTGGGCGAACACCACGCCGATCACGGCCACACCCACCGCCAGCAAAAAGCCGCAGATCGTCCGGCTGAAGCTGGGAATGGTGCGGTAGTAATACTGCCCGGTCACAGTGCGGTACAAAAACATCGCTGCATTGGCCGCTACCAGGCCGACCGCGGCACCCATTACGCCAAAACGCGGCACCAGCACGGCGCACACGGCAATGTTGGCCGCAACGCCCACGGCGGTTCCAATCGTATCCTGGAACGGCTTGCGGGCAATGGTGTTGCCGTACACCGTGCCTTCGCACAGGATGGAGAACACCACGGCCAGCATCATCAGCGGAAAGTAGGGCAGGCAGGCCGATTTGGCCGGGAAGATGATGAAGATGATATCCTCAAACATGACCAGCAGACAGAAAAAGCCGAAGATCAGCAGGTTCAGCAGATCATGGATGCGGCCAATGCGCTCCTGCTCGGTGCGGTAATGCGCGTAGACATAGGGACCCCAGTAGGTGGAAAAACCGGCCTGAATGGTGGTGACAAGCTGGGCCAGGGTGTAGGCGAAATCAAACGAACCCTGCTCCGCCGCGGGGGCGTAATTGCCTAAAAAAGAAAGGCAGATGGCGCGGTACAGCGGGATCAGGATGGCCGCAGGTGCCAACACAATGCCGTAAGGCAGTGCCGCCCGGTAAATGTGGGCATAGGGGCGCAGGCCGCGCACAGGGGCCTCTTTCGTTTGACCTTTAGAAGCCCGCCGCCAATAGAACACTGCAACCCCCGCAAAGCTGCACACCGCACCCAGCACAAAAGCGCGGGCGTCCTGGGTAACAAAGCCGGGCAGCAGGTAGATCAGGTTCAGGCAGGCCTGCATCCACAGCGTTTCGGTGGTGTAGGCGCGCACATTGTTTTCCAGCCGGAGCAGCACGTTGAGGTAACGCACCAGCATGTACAGAGCAGCGTTCAGGAACAAAAACGGCACCAGCCCGGCACCGTTGGCCCCAAGGCCAAAGGCCGCCGCCAGCGGCTTGGCGAAAAAGATGCTGCCGATGCCGCCCACCAGCAGCATGACCAGCACCGAAAGCCGGGTACACGCGGCAAACATGCTGCGCCCGGTGGAACCGGCAGGCGGTTCGTGGTAAAAGCGCAGCAGGCTTTGGTCCAGCCCAAGCATGCCCACATTCATCAGCGACATGGTGTATGCCATGAAGGAAGCAGGAACGGCGTAGCTTTCGGCGGGCAGGACGCCCTTGATGATAAGCGCTGCGCCGGAAATGCCAAAGCCAAGGTAGGTGGCAATGGAGTATTTCATCACATTTCCGGCAAAGCTTTCAGTTTTTTTCGGTTCAGACATGGCAGGCTCCCATTTGCAGCGGGCGCACCGCAGCGCGCCGGAAAAACAACTTTATTTTACATATGGCCGGATGCGCGCTTCCATGCGCTGGATCTCCTCCGGCGGGATATAGGCTTTGTCCACATAACCGTAAATGCGCTGGGCAAAGTTGGCCAGCGGCGGGCAGAAGGCAAACACCCGTTTGGGTTCCCACTTGTGGCGGTACAGCATGTGTACCCCCGCCAGTGCGCAGAACTTGAGCAGGTTAAAGTGCGGCGTAAAGCCGGACCCCATCGGTTCATCCCGCGGGGGATTTTTGTACACTTCCTCCAGCAGGTCGGCCATCCGCTTGTAGGCCGGGGCAGGGGAGGGGTCAAAATAGCCCTCAATCACATCCCGTGCAATGGGGAACGGCGGGTTCGGCTGCGCCATGGCAGCGGCAAACTCCGGGTAGCTAGTCACATAGTGAGCATCCTTGTAGATAACGGGGTCATACTCGTGCTCGATGGGCACCGGGCGCAGGATATGGCAGCTTTTGCCTGCCATGTATACTTCGGCCACAGCGGTGCTCATCCAGATGGAGATGGAATCCGCCGCCACAATCCACTGCTTGACGGAATCCGCAAAAATCACATGGAAGTTGGAGCGTTTGGCGGCCAGCTCGTCCAGGGCTTTGCATTTCCATTCGCTGGGGTGGCGGCGGTATACCAGTTCCACCTCCGGGTGGTCACCCAGGTAGCGGTCAAACCAGGCCAGCGTTTTTTCCATCGAAACGCGGTTGGTGCGGGCAAAGCCGGAAAAATCCGTCCCCGCCATTTTGGAAAGCTCGGCCACTTCCTGGTCGGTCATGCTGGCATAGCCAAAGCTGGAAATGTACAGGTGCAGCTGTTTGGCGGGGTCAAGGCCGAATTCCTTGCACAGGGTTTCCTTATCCTTAAAGTAGCCCTTGAACTCCGGCCGCAGAAAGTCCATCATCACAGCGCCGGTCACAGGGGTGTTCTTGGCATCCATGCCATGGGCCTGTAACCGCTGGGCAGTGCGCTGGCCCCAGCAAGTCTGCACGCAGCGCTTGGCGTTGCCGTTCATGTTGAACCAATCGCCCTCCTCCTGCGTGTCGGAGAGCATCTGCTCCCAGTGCAGGTTGACGATCTTGTTGCATTTGCCAATGTTGTTGTACACATGGCTGTTGATGGCTTCGTTGTCATACATGCAGCTGGCAACCAGAACTTCCGGCTTGTCTTTGCCAAACAGGCGCAGATCTTTGGCATCCAGCAGCTGGCGGATGCGCACGGTGTAGCCGCGGCGCTCCAGCTCCAATTTGAGCAAAAGATCGCTCTCATATTCCCGAACGGTGTGTTCGTACAAAATCAAAAAGTCCAGTGCCACAGGGGACCTCCTTTTTGGGGTGGGGCAGCATCAGCGCCGCATATCATCAAACAGTTCGGCTGTCCAGTCCGGCAGGCCGTATTTTTCGTCCAGGTGGAACCCGTCAAAAAACTGGGTGTCATCATCGGTAATGCAGCTGGTGCCCCATTCGTAGTTCAGCACGGTAAAATTCTGCTTTTCCAACAGCGGCAGAACTTCGTCCTGCATCACGGCGGTAATGCCAAAGGCATCGCATACCTCGGTGCGCACATTGGCGGCCATGGGGGGCAGCACAATGGTCAGCTCCACGCCGCGGTCTGCGCAGCGCTGGGCCATAGCCAAAAACTCCGCCAGCTCGGTTTCGTTCAGTGTCCAGCTCTGGCAGCGGGTGGTGATCAGCGCCGGGTACTCATACAGCTTTTTGTGCAGCGGAATCGTGTTCCCAGCATCATCCAGGTAATCCGCCGCGGTCCAGTCGCCGGATTCAATGGTGTCCGGCGTGCCCTTTACGGTGTCCATAAACACGGTCAGGGCGTTCACGTTGTATTCCAGGTTCAGACAGTAGGCCAGCGGGTTACGCAGGGTAGCTTCCAGCGCCGAAAAACGGTCGGTGTTATAGCTGCTGTTTAAGGTGTAGAACGAAAGCTCAAACAGAATGCGGTCCACCTGGTTGCCGGAATCCAGCACATAGTTGGCAAGGTCCACACATTCCTTCAGGGAAGCACCGCCAAAGGCCAGGTTCTGCCAGCTTTGCCCGGTCAGGGAATCCACAAAGTCCATATCAAAGTGGGCCAGGCGGCTGTCTCCGATGATCAGGTTGGTGCCGGGGCTCTGCTCATAGGCGCGCACACGGGCCACCGGCTGGCTGGAAGAGGCTGTTTTTTTGATGCCAAAATAATTGTTTGGCTCAAACGCCACAAAAAAGGCAAACCACAGATAGACCGGCACGAACAGCAGCGCCAATTTTTTGATGATATGCTTCACGCCGGAAATCTCCTTTTTTCCATAAGATTAAAACCCTGCATAGGGGCCGAACGCGTTGGCGTTAAAGCCGCCGCTCTGCATGATGTACCCCACCAGGATAAAAACGATCAAAACAACATACAGCGCATTGCGGTGCTTGGCGCTTGCCAGGGCAACCTCAGCCGGTTTGTTTTTGCAGGCAAAATTGCGCCGGTGATCCAGCCAGATGCCAAGCGCCAGCGCCAGCGCAGCGAACGCCCAATAAGCCGCTACCATAATGGTATTGGCGTAAAAGCCGATATACGCTGTGCTGTAGAGCTCCCCGGCAAAGCGGGCGGGGGACCAGCTGTTCATCAGGCAACGGCCCAGGTAGACGAAAGCATCGCCAACGCCCAGGTTTTCGGCCATGCCGGAAAGGTTGCCGGACCCCACGCGGAAGAACACCATGCTGATGGTCCACAAAACAAACACCACAACCCGCTTGCCCCACAGCACACGGGCCGGGGTGCCGCGCTTTTTGGGTTTGCCAAAGCGGCGGTGCAGCAGCTCTTCACCCACGCGGTAAACCGCCTGCAGCAGACCCCAGATGATGAATGGCGCGGTGCTGCCGTGCCAGAAGCCGGAAGCAAAGAACACGCAGAACACGCACAGCTCGGTGGGCAGGCGGCCAAAGCGGCCAAGATCTGCCCAGGCCAGCGGCATAAAGAGATAATCCTGCAGCCAGGAAGAAAACGAGATGTGCCAGCGGCTCCAGAAGCCGGAAAAGTTGGTGGCGTAAAACGGGGTCTTAAAGTTTTCCGGCAGGTCCAGCCCCAGCACAAGGCCGGTGGCACGGGAAATCTCGGAATAGCCGGAAAAGCTGAAATACAGATAAAAAGTGTACATCACCGCGGTCAAAATCAGCATGGGGGCGCTGTAATCCGCATAGTGGGGGAAAACCATATCCACCACCATGTTCAGCACATCCGCCACGGCAATGTATTTGAACAGCCCCAGCGCATATAGCCGCAAAGCGCGCACCGTGCGGGCGGCATCAAAGCGGTGCTCGGCGCTCAACTGCGGCAGCAGCGCACCGGCGCGGCAGATGGGCCCCTGGGTGACGGTGGCAAAAAAGTTGAGGAACAGCGCCAGCCGGATAAAGCTGGTTTCCACCTCGCAGTCGCCGCGGGTGGCGTCGATCAGGTAGGCGATTGCGGCAAAACTGGTAAAGCTGATGCCCAGCGGCATGGCCACCGCGCGCCAGCCGTGCAGCACCCCGCCCAACAGGCCGTTATACTTAAAAAAGGCCAGAATGCCCAGCATACCGATCACGCCAAGGCGCAAAAAGGCGGTTTTGTGTGCGCCGCCCCGCCAGGCAAGGCCGCGGCCGCACAGGTAGGTGAACACCGCCAGTGCAATGGTGACCGGCAGCATGGCCGGCATGGCCAGCGCATAAAACACCCACGAAGCCCCCAGCAGAAACACCGGCTGCATGCGCACCGGCAAATGCAGGTAAACGGCAGCCACAACCACCAAAAATGCACAGTATTGCAGGCTTTGCAGCCCCATGAGCGCAACCTCCAGACCTAATAGGAGCGGTACCGCACAACGCACGGCGTGCCGCAAAAAATCCACAGGCAGCAAGGATAAAATAAGACCGCCTGCACCCGCAATATGGCAAAATGGCGCAATATCACAGATTAACTAAACTATTATACCTGTTTTGCCTACTAATGTAAAGTGGGCCGCCCCGCGGGGGCAAAATACGCACGAAAAAACGTAAAGAATATTGTTTGCACAGCGACAACAGAAGCGGCGTTAAAATGTGATAACAAAGAGCAAAATGCGGAATAAAAAGCAAGCCTACTAGGTGTGATAAGTTTCCTGGAACGGTTGCACTGAATACGTGAAAATGATATACTATCATAGTAATAAAAAATAGGCTGGGTGTGTACCAAACTGTCCGGCGGTTGAAATGCTGGTGGGACGGACAGTTTTTGCGGGACTGCAAGCAGGGTTCCGCTGCAGGCTTACGGGAGTGAAAAATATGAAAGTTGTAATTCTTGCCGGCGGCTATGGCACGCGCATTTCGGAAGAAAGTAAGTTCAAGCCGAAACCGATGATCGAAATCGGCGGTATGCCTATTTTGTGGCATATCATGAAAGAGTATTCTTACTATGGCTTCAATGATTTTGTGATCTGCGCCGGGTATAAGCAGCATATGATCAAGGAGTGGTTTGCGGATTATTTCCTGCATACCAGTGATGTGACCTTTGACTTCACCCAGGGCAACAAGATGATCGTGCATGACCAGCACGCCGAGCCGTGGCGCGTGGCGGTGGTGGATACCGGCCTGAACACGATGACGGGCGGCCGCATCAAGCGGGTGCAGAAATATATCGGCAACGAAACCTTTATGATGACCTATGGTGATGGCGTTTGTGATGTGAACATTGCCGAACTGGTCAAGTTCCATAAGCAGCATGGCAAGCTAGCCACCCTGACCGCCGTTGTGCAGGAACAGCAGAAAGGCGTGCTGGATATCGGCCAGGATAACACTGTACAGGCCTTCCGCGAAAAGAGCATCAACGATGGGGCTATCATCAACGCGGGCTATATGGTGCTGGAACCGGAAGTATTTGATACCATCAGCGGCGATGATACCATTTTTGAGCAGACCCCGCTGCGCGAGCTGGCAGCCAAAGGCCAGCTGATGAGCTATGTGCACCGCGGATTCTGGCAGTGCATGGATACCGAGCGCGAAAAAAGTATGCTGGAAAAAATGTGGGCGTCCGGCTGTGCGCCCTGGGAAGTGTGGAACCAACAATGAACTTGGAATTTTACCGCGGCAAACGCGTGTTTGTAACCGGGCATACCGGTTTTAAGGGCAGCTGGCTCTGCCGCATGCTGGTGGGGGTCGGTGCGGTGGTAACGGGTTACAGCCTGGAACCGCCCACAACCCCCAACCTCTTCTCTCTGGCAGGGCTGGAAGGCAAAATGACCAGCGTGATCGGTGATATCCGCAATTTTGCCGCCCTGAAAGCGGCCTTTGATGCCGCCCAGCCGGAAATTGTGCTGCACCTGGCGGCTCAGCCCATTGTGCGGGACAGCTACAAGGATCCGCGCTATACCTATGAAACCAATGTGATGGGCACCGTGAACCTGTTGGAATGCGTGCGCACCGCCCAAACCCCGCCGCGCTCTGTGCTGAACGTAACAACGGATAAGGTGTACCAGAATAATGAATGGTGCTGGGGCTACCGCGAAAACGAACCGTTGGACGGCTTCGACCCCTACTCCAACAGCAAAAGCTGCTCGGAGCTGGTGACCCACAGCTATAAAAACAGCTTTTTTGCGGATGGCAGCGTGGCCATCTCCACCGCCCGCGCAGGTAATGTGATTGGCGGCGGCGATTTTGCCAATGACCGTATCATCCCAGACTGTGTGCGCGCGATGGCAAAAGGGGAGAGCATCGGTGTGCGCAACCCGTATTCCACCCGCCCATACCAGCATGTGCTGGAACCGCTGGCGGCGTACCTGCTGATCGCCCAGCGCCAGTATGAGGATAACCGGTACGCCGGCTATTATAACGTCGGCCCGGATGACTGCGACTGTGTGACGACCGGCACCCTGGTAGACCTGTTCTGCCAGGCGTGGGGCGATGGTGCTGCATGGGAAAACCGCGCTGAGGCAAACGCCCCGCATGAAGCAAACTTTTTGAAGCTGGATTGCAGCAAATTGAAATCCACATTTGGCTGGAAACCGCGCTGGCATATGGCGGAATGTATGCAAAAGACCGTTGCGTTCAGCAAGGTATGGCTTTCCGGCGGGGATATCCCGGCGGAGATGGACAAAGAGATCAAAGAATTTTTGAGTGAGTAAGGGAGCAGACGATGGCAAATTGGAGCAATGAGGCCGAAGCCCGCGAGCAGATCAAGGCGCTGGTGGCAGAATATTACCATGACTTTAAGGAGAAAAAGGCGGATTTCAAGCCCGGCGACCGCGTTACTTATGCATCCCGCGTGTTTGATGAAAAAGAAATGTGCGCCCTGACCGATGCAACGCTGGATTTCTGGCTGACCACCGGCCGCTTTGCGGATGAATTTGAAAAAGAGTTTGCCAAGTGGATCGGCGTAAAGTTCGCCAACCTGGTCAACTCCGGCTCCTCCGCCAACCTGATTGCCTTTATGGCGCTCACCGCCCCGGAACTGGGCGACCGCCAGATCAAAAAGGGCGATGAGGTCATCACTGTGGCATGCGGGTTCCCCACCACTGTCACCCCGGCGCTGCAGTATGGCGCTGTGCCGGTGTTTGTGGATGTGACCGTGCCGCAGTACAACATTGATGTGACCAAGCTGGAAGCCGCTCTTTCCCCCAAGACCAAGGCAGTCATGATCGCCCATACCCTGGGCAACCCGTTTGACCTGTCCGCCGTCAAAGCCTTCTGCGATGCTCATAACCTCTGGCTGGTGGAGGATAACTGCGATGCCCTGGGCACCCAGTACACCATCAACGGAGAAACCCGCTTTACCGGAACCTGGGGCGATATCGGCACCTCCAGCTTCTACCCGCCGCACCACATGACGATGGGCGAGGGCGGCTGCGTGTATACAAACAGCCCGCTGCTGAACCGCCTGATCAAGAGCTACCGCGACTGGGGCCGCGACTGCATCTGCCCGTCCGGCCATGATAACTTCTGCGGCCACCGCTTTGACGGTCAGTATGGCGAACTGCCCGCAGGCTATGACCACAAGTACGTTTACAGCCACTTTGGCTATAACCTGAAAGTGACCGATATGCAGGCCGCCATCGGCTGCGAACAGCTGAAAAAGTTCCCCAGCTTTATCGAGCGCCGCCGCCATAACTGGGACCGCCTGCGCGCAGCCCTGGAACCGGCCGCCGATAAGCTGATCCTGCCGGAACCGGCCGCCAACAGCCGCCCGTCCTGGTTCGGCTTCCTGATTTCGGTCAAGCCGGAATCCGGCCTGGACCGCAACGCCGTGACCCGCTATATTGAGGACCACAATGTCCAGACCCGCCTGTTGTTCAGCGGCAACCTGATCAAGCACCCCTGCTTTGACCAGATCCGCGGCACCGACGCCTACCGCGTGGCAGGGGAGCTGACCAACACTGACTTTATCATGAACAACACCTTCTGGGTCGGCGTGTACCCCGGCATGACCGATGAGATGATCGACTATATGGCAAAGATCATTATTGAAGCGGTGAACCAGTAAAAAGCGCTGATAAGATGAATCAATAAGAAAAAGCAAAGCCGGGCTGATAAGAAAAAATGGCTGCTGCACTGCGGTAAATTATCAATACAGGCTTTGCTTTTTTGATTGCTTATAAAGAATAATAAAGGAACGGGATCCATGCAGAAATTGTTGGCACTGTTGGGAGCAAAAAGCAAAAAGGAATTTGTTGCGCTGCTTGCACAGTTTATCAAGTTTGGCCTTGTTGGCGTAAGCAACACGGCGGTATCAATGGCGGTGTATTATATCTTTTTGTGGATCAGCCCAGACCTGTATATGGTAGGCAGCGTTCTGGGAACAATTCTGAGCATTGCCAATGCCTTTTTTTGGAACGATAAGTTTGTGTTTACTGGGAATGCAAACGATTGGCGCAGTAAACTGAAACGCCTTGGAAAAACATATGTCAGCTACGGCGGCACGTCGATCCTTTCGAATGTTTTGCTTTGGATAGAGGTTACGTTCTTCAGCGTCAGCAAAACGATTGCGCCGATTGTAAATTTGCTGGTCACGATTCCGCTGAATTTTATCATCAACAAGTTGTGGACATTTAAGGAAAGATAAACGACAAAATGTTTCCTGTCAACGATGTGGAGCTTATCCGGCACGGAAAAGTGCGGTATCGGGATCCCTAACCATCATCCGACTCAACGAGGTTGGTTGGCGGTGCTTTATTGTTGAAAATAAGACTGCAAAATATATCGGTAAAAAATATGGGAAACCAGGGAATATCTGATACATAACCGGGAACAGAAATAGGGCAAGGCTGTGTATGGACAACATGACAACAAATAACGAGAATAAATCTGGTATCAGCATTGGATTAGATCAGCTGTTGCCGGAAGATAACAAATCGGTGCAGCTGGGACTGAATTATGGCCAGAATGAATGCAACAGCCAGCGCGTGCTGAAAGAGAATAACACGAAATGGGGAAAAGGCCTTTTTGGTAAAAAAGGAAGAGGGAGCAATCCGTTCTGGAAAAAAACGGCCAAGCTGTACTGTGTACTCAGCGCAGTGTGTGCCATTGTGGTTATGGTAACGCTGTATGTTACCCATGGTGATTTTCTTTCGTACTTTTTATACCATGATACACTGGATGCCGGCATGGATTTTTTCCATAGCATTGAATATGTTCGTGGACGCCAGCCGTATGCGGTGTTTGACACACTGTATCCGCCCTTGGCAAATTTGTTCTTTTATGCCCTGTTTTTACTGGTGCCTGCTTCGGTATCTGATAACTGGACCTATGACTTTGAGGCGTCAGTTGCCATGCGCGGCACAGAAACTGATTTACGCACAACACAGTCGTGCTTTTTGCTATACGTCTTTTTTGTGGTGCTGGCGGTTCTTTTGCTGGCAGTTTTGCTCCGTGACGTGATGCAAAATGCCCAGTGGGCCAGGGCCAGTACGTTTTTTGCCTTGTTCAGCTTTGGTGTGCTTAATGCGGTAGACCGCGGCAATATTATTTTGCTGGCGGCGGGGCTTTCGCTTTTTTTCGTCATGTATCACCGTTCAAAGCGCGCATGGGTGCGGGAACTGGCATTGGTTGCACTGGCAGTAGCAGCCGGACTTAAAATTTATCCCGCATTCTTAGGTGTTATGCTTTTAAGAAACCGGGATTTCAAAGCAGCAATCCGCACGGTGTTTTATGGCATTGCAGCGTTGGTGCTCCCGGTGTTTGCCTTCCAGGAGGGCGTGTACGGCTTGCAGCTTTGGCTGAAGATTTTGTTCTCTTTTGGAAGTAAAAGTAAAACACCTTGGGCAGGCAATGGCATCAACAGCATGTTCGCACATGGGGCGCATCTGGTGGACCTGATTGCCGGAACCAGCAATGCAACGGTATCTTTTTTTGCAGCAGCCTTTGCTGTGGCGGCGGTACTGGTTGTGTGTGCTCTGCTCTGCCGCCAGGAATGGCAGGCGTTGCTGCTGATTACCGTGGCTATGATGTACCAAAGCCAGGGCAACTATATTTACTGCATGGCGCTGATTCCGCTGGCGTATTTTCTTGCACAGGAAAAGGTGATGACACGTCAAAATATATTGCCTTTTGCGGTTTTGATGGTATTTAATCTGCCGCTTCCAATCTTTGAAGAGCGTAACTCTTATATTCGCAACACCATTGTACAGTTGGCAATACTGACAGCTATCATCTGGGGCGTTGTACAGGCAGTAAATTGTGTGTTGGCAGCGCTGAAAACCAAAAAGCCTGAACAATCAAAACTAGATAAAAAAGCTGCACGCAGCACGCTGGTTACTTTCGGCGCTTCACTGGGGGCATTGGCAGTTTCCCTTGCTGTTTTCTATGGCGTGTGGGTGCTGTATAATGCGCCGTCTATTACCATGCAGCTGGGGGATGGCATTTATAACACAGAATATTATACTCCTGAAAACTCCAACAAAGAGCTGCCGTTTTACTGGTGCAAGAAAAGTGCGGAGATCAAACTGGTAAACCCGCAGCTGAATACGGAAAGGTACACCTTTATCTTTACAGTGGGGGATTATTTCTTTGATATTTCTGACCGCCCCAGCATTACCATTACCTTCGGTGACAGTAGCCAGACCTTTGTGGTCAGCCAGGAAAACATGAAAATCCGCTATACCGTGGATGTTCCTTTTGGTGAAAGTACAATCGATATTAGCTACAGCGGCAAGCGGGTCGATGCCCCGCAGGATTCCAGAACTTTGTATTTTGTAATGGTTCAGCCGCAGCTTGAACGGATTAAATAAAAGGAGGACATTCTCAATGAAACAGCGTCTGGCCGATTATGTGGCCGATTTTCTTGCGGCGCACGGCGTTACGGATGTGTTCAGCGTGGTGGGCGGCGGCGCCATGCATCTGAATGATGCACTGGGCCACCACCCGGCGCTGCACGTTACCTATAACCATCACGAGCAGGCAAGTGCCATTGCGGCGGAAGCATATGCCCGCATTGATAACAAAATTGCCGCCCTGTGCGTTACCACCGGCCCCGGCGGCACCAACGCCCTGACCGGTGTGGTGGGCGGCTGGCTGGATTCCATCCCTATGTTTGTAATCTCCGGCCAGGTTCGGTACGATACCACGGCCCGCTATGCCGCGCAGTTTACCGATGGCCTGCCCCTGCGCGCGGTGGGCGACCAGGAATACGATATCACCAAATCTGTTGCCCCCATGACCAAATACGCCACCATGCTGGAAGACCCGAACCAGATCCGCTATGTGCTGGAAAAAGCCTGGCACCTGGCAACCACCGGTCGCCCCGGCCCGGTGTGGATCGATATCCCGGTCAACTATCAGGGCGGCTACATTGAAACCGACAGCCTGCCCGGCTATGACCCGGCGCAGGACGATGCCCGGCTGCCGCCTCCGGTGGACGATGCCACCGTGCAGATGGTGCTGGAAAAGATCCGCCACGCCAAGCGCCCGGTGTTCCACGCCGGATACGGCATCCGGCTTTCCGGCGGGTACGCAGCGTTCCGCGCCGTGGCGGAAAAGCTGAACATCCCCATTGTGACCTACTGGAACGCCGTGGACCTGATCGAGGACGAAAACCCGCTTTACTGCGGTCGTGCCGGCAATATGGGCGACCGCCCCGGCAACTGGGCCATCCAGAACGCAGACCTGATTCTGGCTGTGGGTACCCGCATTTCCATCCGCCAGGTGGGCTATAACTGGAAAACCTGGGCCCGCGCGGCGGAAGTCATCATGGTGGATATTGACCGCGCCGAGATGAAAAAGCACACCCTGCATGTGGAGCACCCCGTGTGGGCGGATGCCAAGGACTTTCTGCAAAAGCTGGATGCCGCCGCAGCGCCGCTGACCCCTGTCGGCCAGGCAGCGGACTGGCTGGCAACCTGCCAGCGATGGAAAAAAGATTACCCCGCCGTGCTGCCGCGCCAGTGGGAAGAAAACGGCACCACCGCCAATGTGTACGCCTTTGTGCGCTACCTCAGTTCCCGCCTGCCGGAAAACAGCCTGACCGCAGTTTCCAACGGCGCCTGCTGCGTGGTGGGCAATCAGGCGTATGTCATCCAAAAAGGCAGCCGCATGGCCAACAACAGCGCCATTGCCAGCATGGGTTACGGCCTGCCCGCCGCCATTGGCACTTGCATTGCAGGCGGCCGCCGTACCACCATCTGCCTGGAAGGCGATGGCTCTATCATGATGAACCTGCAGGAATTGCAGACCATCCTGACAAATAAGCTGCCGATCAAGATTTTCCTCATCAACAATAACGGCTACCACTCCATCCGCCTGACCCAGAACAACCTGTTCAAAGACCATTGCAAGATCGGCATTGGGCCGGAGAGCGGGGATCTGTCCTTCCCGGAGTTCCGCAAAATTGCCGAAGCGTTCGGCTACCCGTATTCCTGCGCACATTCCAACGCTGAGATGAAACAGGTGGTGGATGCCGCCCTTGCCGCAGAAGGCCCGACTTTCTGCGAGATCTTTACCGATACCCAGCAGGTCTGGGAGCCGAAGAGCGCCACCAAGCGCCTGCCGGACGGCACACTGGTCAGCCCGCCGCTGGAGGACCTGGCACCGTTCCTGCCGCGGGAAGAGCTGGAAAAGCAGATGTTTATCCCCTTGGTGCCGGAAGGGTAAGAAAATAAAAAATGAAAAAAGCGCGGAATGGCAATATTGAATTGCTGCGGTTTGTATTTTGCGTGGGGGTGGTATTGTTCCATGCGTGGTACGTGCGCAGGGGATATATCGGCGTTGAATTCTTTTTTATCGTAACAGGGTATTTTCTTGCCGAAAAGATATGCCGGTTAAACGCAAGAGAAACAACCTGCCCTTCGCTAGAAAATGCCATGAAAGAAGCGACATGGGATGTGCTCAAGCGTTATCGTTTGATATTTCCATACTTTCTTGTGGCAACCGTTTTGGGGTTTATAGTGCGTGCCTATGCACAACAGTGGGACAGCGCTACAATTCTGTTGAATTTACAGCTGATTCCGGCAGATTTCCTGTATTTACAGAACTTTGGGTTTTCTGTAGCCTCCACAACAGGGGTGCTATGGTATCTTTCCGCAATGACTTTTGCGGTCTGGGTGCTGTATCCGCTGCTGCGCAGGCATTATGGCTTGACTGTGCAGGCGACCCCGGTAGCAATCCTGCTGATACTGGGCGTGATCCTGCAGAACTGTGGTTCACTGGATGCCCCATGTACACTTCTGTTTGGCTGGGTTAATACCGGAATGCTGCGTGCCTTTGCAGGAATTCTGGGAGGGGTAGTAGCAAACAGGGCTGCATCAACTCTGAAAAAAATTGATGTAGGGAAAAAGATAGCCGCGATGATGACAGCCGTGGAATTGGCTGGGTATGCGTGGGTACTTTACCATATATGGTCAATGAATGAGACACGTGCTATGCTGGATGGCATTGTGGTTTTGGCGTTGGGTGCGGCATTTACCATTACGGCAAGCGGAAAATCGCTTTTCTACGGAAAATTTGACAACGGCTTTGTCAGATTTCTGGGGAAAGCAACCATGCCAGTTTTCTTGAGTCATTTGTATTGCGTACAATTTTTGCCGAATATACTGGCAATGTACAGCGTAGAAGTGACCGAACTGCAAAGGCTGGTTCTTTCTTTTGCCTGCTGTGCAATAGCGGCAGGAATTGTCTATTATGTAGGGAAAATTATAGACAGGCAAATGAAAAAAAGCTGGCATGCTTTTTGCACAGAGATCATTGCGAAAAACAAATAAGGTGTTGAAAATGGAAAAAATCGAAAGGCAGATACAAACCGTAATCGTAACCGGCCCCACCGGGGCCGTGGGCACAGCATTGTGCAGCCGGCTGCTGCAGGCCGGGTGTACCGTGGTGGCGGTCTGCCGCCCCGGCAGCCCGCGGGCTGTAGCGCTGCCCAAGGATGCAAACCTGTATGTAGTTGCCTGCGATGCCGCCAACCTGGCGGATTTGCCGCAGTGCATGGCCGCAGCCGGGCTGCCCGTGCAGGCGGATGCCTTTTTCCACCTGGCGTGGGCGCATACCATTGGCGCGGGCCGCAATGATATGCCGGCTCAGATTGAGAATATCCGCTATACCATTGATGCCGTGCGCACCGCGGCGGCAATGGGCTGCCGTGTGTTTGTTGGTACCGGCAGCCAGGCAGAGTATGGCCGTGTGGACGGTGTTCTGCGGGCCGATACCCCCACAAACCCCGAAAACGGGTACGGCATGGCCAAGCTGTGTGCAGGCCAGATGAGCCGTACCGAGGCCGCCGCCCTGGGCATGGACCATGTGTGGGCGCGTATCCTTTCGGTTTACGGCCCGCATGACGGCCCCAACACGATGATCTCCGCCACCATCCAAAAACTGCTGGCCGGGCAGTGCCCGGACCTGACGGCAGGGGAGCAGAAGTGGGATTATCTTTACTCCGCCGATGCTGCGGATGCACTGTACCGCATGGCCTGCCATGGCCGCAGCGGTGCCGTGTACCCGGTGGGCAGCGGCACCGCCCGCCCCCTGCGGGAATATATTGAGACCCTGCGTGATGCCATCGACCTGGCCCTGCCGCTTGGCCTGGGCAAAATCCCTTACGGGCCGCAGCAGGTCATGTTTTTGCAGGCGGATATCACCAAGCTTGCGGCGGATACCGGCTTTGCGCCGCGCACCGCCTTTGCCGATGGCATCCGCGCCACCATTGCGTGGGCAAAAACGCAAAAGCAAACCAATTAAGCCAATAAGGGCAATACCGCATAATTCTAAGTGCCGATACGGCGAGCGAGGTGCGGC
>ERZ773131.1101-NODE-1101-length-20745-cov-6.006525_pt1 | contig 20745 bp, 20 predicted proteins | sample MGYA00511082_ERZ773131 | MGnify/ENA primary metagenome ERZ773131 (study PRJEB29015, sample SAMEA2737813) | human gut metagenome | biome: human gut; feature: human-associated habitat; material: faeces | place: China | collected 2012 ... | reverse complement strand
GTAACTGCAGATTAACCGATCTCTATAGCGTTAGAGATAATATTAGTGAGAGAATCGATACTCTTTTCTGTCAAGGATATGATACAACAGCGGCTGAAGAAGAATTTGATGAGATCTGTGGCATTATTGAGGAACTTTGCAGATTTAGAAGAATAAATCCAGGATGCATATGTGAAGGTGATCCAGGATATTGTTTCAGATAAAAGTCCTTATTTAAAATAAACCTTGGATATTATTCTTGGGTTTATTTTTTATAAAGCTACATATATATTAACTTCTAATTAATTTATATAAATAAATAACTACTATTAAAATAGGAGGAATTTTACGATATGAGCTTAATGGAAAACTTTAGAGCCAAGATGGATAAAGTTAAAGTTTTTGGTTCTAATAAACGTGCAGAATTTGATGTCATGTATAGTACAGGATTTTTATCCATTGATTATTTAAATGGCACAACAGTTCATGTAGAATCAGAAGAAAGAAATTTTACATATAACAGTGTAGGTATTGTAGATGGATCTACTAATACTATTATTGGTAGATCTGGTTCTGGTAAATCTACCTTATTACGTCAAATTGCAGGTAATATTATGAGGCAATTTGATAATGCATTATTATTTGATGATGATATCGAGGGATCTTTACCTTGGGTTAGAAAAGAATTTCTTTATGGATTAGATCCAGATATTATTGAAAAAAGATGTGACTTTAGAAATCGTGGAATCACAACAGAAAATGTATATCAGAGAATTCATGGATTGTATGAATTAAAAATTCAGAATAGAAAAGAATTTGAATATGATACTGGTTTATATGATACAAGAGGAAATAGAATTTATAAATTAGTTCCATCAATTTATATTATTGATAGTTTACCAATGTTATTACCAGAAGATCTTGCAAATGATGATGAACTAGGTGGTAGTATGGATGCTTCTTCTATTGCAAAGAAAAATACTTCTTTATTAAAGAAAATTTCTCAGGATTGCAAAGAAGCTAATATTATTTTATTTACTATTAATCATATTCTTGATGAGATTCAGATGGGTTTTATTCCTAAAGCTGCACAGATTTCTGGTTTAAAACAGGGTGAACGTTTACCAGGTGGCAAAGCTGCTATTTATTTAGCAAATAATATGTTTAGAGTAGATGATAGTCTTACATTAAAAGCTGATAAAGATTTTGGTATTGATGGATCTGTAATCACTCTTACATTGATTAAATCTAGAACAAATGCTACAAAACGTAGTATTCCTTTGATCTTTAATAAGACTGAGGGTAGATTTGACGAGTTATTATCTTTATTTCAGTTATTAAAATCTGAAGGAGTATTACAGGGAACTGGTGTATATTATTTAGAAAGTGCTCCAGATATCAAATTTAAACAGAAAAACTTTAAAGAAGTTTTGGAAAATTCTCCAGAATTACAGAAAGCATTTGCAGAAGAATGCTTTAAAATTTTATCAACATTTTTATCAGATACTCGAAATGTATCAGCAAACAATAATTCAGCTTCATTTAATATAAATAGTATGGTTAATGCTATGGGAGTGGAGCAAATTTGTTAGAAATAATAAACTATAATAATGCTAGTGGAGTCAAAGTATTCCACTAGCTATTATATTTATAAAGAAAAAGGAGGTATTTTTTATGTCTAAAAATGATGACAGATTTGAAATGGAAGGTGAAGTTATTGATGCTTTGCCAGGAGCAAAATTTAAAGTAAAGCTAGAGAATGGACATGAATGTATTTGCACATTGTCTGGTAAATTAAGAATGAATTATATTCGAATATTAAAAGGAGACAAAGTTACAATTGATCTATCTGCAAGTGATCCAGAATTAAAAAATGGTCGAATCATTTGGAGGTCAAAATAAATAATGGAAAAAATAGAAACAGGAAATATAGATTTTGATAAAATTATCAATAAAGATCCATTAATTCAAGATATCTTTAAAGAGATATTTAAAGTTCACCCAAGAGCTAATAAAATCAAATTGATTATGCCTAATTTTAATAGTATTTCTGAAATGGGTTTCACTGGACCATTTAAAAAATATAAAAAATATTTATTAAATAATTTTCCATACCGATTTAAAATCGGAAATCAATATATTTATCTTTATAATACTATAGGAAATAATGAAAAGAAGAAAAATTATACCCATAAATCAATTGTATATAATAAGAATTATTTGTATCGAAATGGTGGTATTATCGATATCTATTTTAGAAATAAAGTGATCTAATTTTAAAAAGGAGCATATAAAATGGCAGGATTGGATTTTACAGATAAAATAAATGAAGCTTCAAAAACAATTGATAATATGGAGCAAATGCTTGGATCTGGACTAGCTCAGCCTTTTAACAATACAGGTTCTGGAGCTAGAAAATTAATGTTTGCTACGCATAGAACACATGTATTACCTTTAATGCAAGGTGAAAAAGCTATTATTGAAACAGGTTATGAAATTAGATTTGGTGATTACTCAAGTTCTATTACTAGAGCAGATGCAGATTATGTAGTGGTTGCAAAGATAAGTAAATTTTCTTTTGCACCTAATCATCACTATTATCTTATTTTAAAAGATACAAAAACAAATAGACTTGATATGGTTGAAAGAATATCTTATCATCATATTACGGAGTCATATGGATATTTATATAATAATGAATATCTCGATAATTTATCTATTGGAGATTTTGTTCCAAATAATACAATTGTTCAGAAATCATTAGCATTTGATGAATACAATAACAGAATAGATGGTGTAAATTTTAACGTTGGATATCTTAGTCTAGATGATAATATGGAAGATTCTATTATATTTTCTGAATCAGCAGCTTCAAGATTAACTGCACCATTAATTCATCCAATTCAGATAATGATTAATGATAATGATATTCCACTTAATATTTATGGAGATGATAATATATATAAAGTTATTCCTGATATTGGTGAAGATATTGTAAATGCAAATCTTATTGCATTAAGAAAAGAAAATAAAGAAGAATCTTATTATGCTCAATCAGTGGATCGTTTAAGAAAGATTTATATGAGCGATGATAAGAGAAAATCTCATGGTAAAGTAATAGATGTAGATATCTATTGCAATAATCCAGACATATTAGAAAATCATTATTATGCTCAGCTTAAAATGTACTATAACGAACTTCAAAGAATGTCCAGCGAAATTGTATCAACAATTTTACCGTATGCATCTCAGAAATTCGAAATGAGTTATGAATTGCAAAAATTATTTGCAATATCTAAGCGAGTTTGCAACCATGATTCTTATATGGGTAAAAAGCCTTTTAGTAATATTATTATAAATATTACAGTATTAGAAGATCTTAAATTTAAAGAGGGAGATAAAGCTTCTAATAGATATGGCGGAAAAGGAATTACATCAGAAATTCGTTCAGATTCTGAAATGCCACAATTCAAAAACTTAAAAGGACAACTTATTCCATTTGATGTTATATTTAATTCTGCAACTATGTATGGACGAGAGAATCCTGGTCAGGTTTATGAAATTGAATTAACCCATATTGGAGAATGTATTCTTGAAAAGATTGCTGTAGATCATTTATCTTTAGATGAAGCATATGATATGATTCATAAATATATTGAAATTTGCTCACCAGATCAAGCTCAATATATGGATGAATTTAAAGCAAATTCATCAAAAGAAGAATTAATGTTTTTTATTGAATCTATTGTAGATTCTGGATCTATTCACTTATCAATGAAACCAATTTCTGATGCTATGTCTATTGATAAACTTGATTTATTATATAAAGCCTTTCCTTGGATTGAGCAAAATGAAGTATATGTTCCTATAGAAAATTCTGAAGGAAAAATTAGATATGTTAAAGCTCGAAGAAGAATGGTAGTTGGTAAACAATATATTTATAGGTTGAAGCAGTTCGCAGAGGAAAAATTTTCAGCTACATCTTTATCTTCTACAAATATAAGAAATGAGAATACTAAGTCTAGAGTAAAGAAAGATTTTAGAGAGTTATATCCAAATACTCCTATTAGATTTGGTAATATGGAAACAAACAATATGAATCATATTGGAGCCGACGCAGTAATAGGAAATATGATGGTACACAGTTTGTCTCCGCAAGGAAGAAGATTAGTTGAGCAAATGTACACTGGAGATCCTTTTGAAATTGATGTTAAATTGGATAGTAATTCTAAGAATAGATCTGCGGAAATTGCAGCTACTTATTTAAAAACAATAGGTAGAAGATTAAAATTTATTCGAAAAAGAAAAATTCGCAAAAAAATTGCACTATCCCCAATTTGTTTCACAAAAGATCCTAAACCTGTGCATTATGCAATATCTATTGTTCCAAAGCATATGAGAAATAAATATGACTTTATAAATAATGAAGTTAAAAGAGAAGAAAATAAAGATGTCAAATCTCCAATTTATTTTGAAGGTGTAGATTTAGAAAGGAGAAATAGAGAGTGACTTCTGTCACTCTCTATAAAAACATAATGGATCAATATAGTTTTACTGAATTAATTGGATGTAAATATTTATCTATTGGTAAACCTACCAAAGAAGTAATGGAAGAAATAATCAATATACATTATCAAGAAGCTTAAAAAAATTCAATTAAAGAATTTTCTGGAACTATATCAAGTTTTAATGATATTGAATCAGAATTTAGATTAAAACTTAATAATTCTATTAATATTTTTAATAGAAATAAAACATATAAAAGCTATATTTGGTTAGAAGATTTACATGATTTAACAATTATGAATGGAGAAGTATTTTTGTCTAAAAATGATTATAATGATATTGAAATATATAAAAAATCATTTGACAATATTAAATCAACTTTATCAAAAATTAAACATGGGTCTTTAATATTCATAGAGCTTTTAGTTATTGATAAAACTAGACCAAATATTATTATGAAATGTAGAGATAAATAAGTTATTCAAAAATAAATTATAAATATGGAGGTGGTATAATGGATTTTAACTTTATTTCAAATTTATTTGAGCAAATAATGCTCGGAAATGGCAGTGTAATTACAGTAGATAATATTGGAAAATTAAATACCATTGCAATGAATATTTATCAATTGGAAAATTTATCAGAGAATGAAATTACAAGTCTCAAACAAATTATAATGATTTGTAATGCTTTGTACAATAGAACTGATATGACAGTTCTTCCAATCGAAGATGGATTTTATGATTTACTTTTAGAGAAATATAAAAAATATGATGAGCATTTTCAAGTTGGATCAGCAATTGTAGATTTTAAAAATATTATTGAAAATGATATTCAAAATCCAAGGAAAATTGCGGTTCCAGCAATCGAATTTATTCAAAATCAAGATAAAGATGAAATTCATCAGGATGTATATGATCAGATTATCAGAAAAGGAAAGAATGATATCAATATTCATAACTTTTCTGTATCTCCAATTAAATTTAATGATCAATATATATCTAAAAGAACTCACAATACAGAGCATAATCATCCAACTCTAGTAGGCACTCTTGACAAATGTAAATTTGTCTTTAATAAAGATGCTATTGATGCTGGAGCTTTTAATGATGATAATGTAAAAATATTAGAAAGAGATTTCTTTCAGGATCATATCTCTAAAGGTATTATATTACCTAATCAGGAAATAGAAGTTGTTGTTGAATTAAAGTATGATGGATTATCAGTAGAAGCAGATTGTGGATTAGAGTTAGAGTCTGCCCGTAGCAGAGGTGACACAGGAATTGGGGAAGCGATAGATATGACTCCAATTCTTAAAGGATACATTTTTAAGCAAGCAAAATGTATGATTGGAGAGGATCCTATTGGTGTTAAATTTGAAGCAATTATGACTAAAAATAATCTTGAGCAGTTTAATAATTTAAGAGGTAGAAAATATGCAAATTGTAGAACTGCAATTATTGGATTATTTGGAGCTTCAGATGCATATCTTTATAGAGATTTAATCACTTTAATTCCTTTAGCAATTGATAGAGAACAGCTTCCAGCAATTTCAAATCGAATGGAAGAAATTGAATTTATAAATCGTGTATTTGTTTCTCATGGTGAGCCTTTAAGATATTGCTATTTTAAAGGTTCAGTTACTGAGGTTCTGTATATGATTAAGGTATTTTGGGATGAAGCAAAAATAGCTCGAGACTATTTGAATTTTATGTATGATGGAATTGTAGTATCATATGTAGATGAAAATATAAGAGCAAAACTTGGTAGAAAAAACTTTATTAATAAATATAGTATGGCAGTAAAATTTGATCCAGCAGAAAAACAAACTATCTTTAGAGGTTATACTTATGAGGTAGGTCAGCATGGTCAAATTACGCCAATGATTCATTATGATCCTATAGAATTTATTGGAACTATTCATACAAAATCTACAGGATCAAGTTTAGAAAGATTTAGAAATTTAGGATTAAAGTATGGAGATATAATTAATGTAACATATGTAAATGATGTTATGCCGTATGTTTCGAAATGTGATTGTGATCATAATAGAAATAATACAGCTCCATTAATTGAATTTCCACATAATTGTCCAATATGTGATTCTGTATTGATAGAATCTGATTCTGGGAAAACAGCAATTTGTCCTAATTCAGAATGTCCAGGAAGATCTATTCAAAGAATGGCAAATATGTTTCAGAAACTTAATATAAAAGGATTTGCAGAAGCTTCGATCAAAGCCTTAGGAAAATCTCACTTATATGAATTATATGACTTATTTCCAGAAGAGTTTGAAGAAAAACTTGGGGAAGCCGATGGAAAATCTATGTGCGATGCTTTATTACAATTGGCAAGGGGACCCGTTAAAGATTTCATTATTATGGGAGCTTTAGGATTTACATCTATAGCGCATAAAAAATGGAAAATGATTTTGGATAAAATCACTATCAAGGATCTTTATAATTTATATTTGGAAAGTAAATCTGAAATGGAATTACAACAAAAACTGTTTCAAGTCATTCCTAATATTGGCGAAATTACTTGTCGAACTATTGCAAAAGAAATTCCATTTTTTGAAAAAGATATAATTTTTATAATTAATACTTTCCATTATGTAGATTCTCTCGGATCTAGTATTTTAGAATCTGGAAAAATGCAAATAAGATTTACTGGTATTAGAAATAAACAACTATCGGAACTTCTTTGTAATGCAGGATATGATGCAGATGATTCTTCTACAGTGACAAAGAAAACTGATATTTTATTAGTACCATATGATGGATTCAAAAGTTCAAAAGTTTCAAAGGTTTCTGAAAATTGTAAGGTTGTGCCATTAGATCAATTTATTAGTAATCCAAGAAATTTTATACCAGATCTATCTACAGATATCGAATCATATATAATTAACTTAAGCTAAAACATAAATATAGTAATATACTATATTTATGCTTAAGCATAGATATCTAAGCAAATAAATTAAATCCTAGGAGGAACAAAAACTATGAGTATTATGAACATCAACGAAACAACATTACCGCAGAATTTTAGCAAAGGTCTGTATGAAGAAAAGCTTTTTGATTTAGCTGATTCTCATACGGATAAAATTTTCGATGTATTATTTACAGGTACATCAGAATTACTTAAACAGAATAAATCTGACAAGAGACCAGTTGCTGTAACATTTGAAAAAGTAGACGGAACAATTATTGCCGCTGCAATTGCAAGACTTATTCCAAATGGTGATCCAGAAAAACCAGATAGTTGGAATCTTGTATGGACATTCTATGATTCTGATATTCCTGAGGATGCATTAAGAATTTCTATTAAAGATCCACAGACTCATACTTATTATAAAGCAATTGCTGGAGAAAGATATGGTATTGCTTTTCATAATGGATCTCTTATTACCTTAATGACATATCCATTAGAGCAGCTTAAAAAATGGTTAGATGAAAATGCATCTGAAACAGAAGAAGTTGGAATCGAAATGCCTGCAGTATTCCAGGCAAGAGTCGCATTCGAAAATGGAGAGAAAGTATTTTCTATTGAACCAATGGGAGAAATCAAGCAGTTAATCAAAGATGATCATTCAATTGAAAAATAAAATTGGTGTTGATTCTTTGATTAAACTTAATCCTGGGGAAATAATTTCCCCAGGATTGTTATTTTTTATATTCTTATCGAGAGGTACATTTTATGGAAGAATTTAATTCATCTAATATTAAACCATTAAATATATCCGTATCTAGATCAATAATAAATGGTCAAATGTATGATGTATTTGATTATGATCATTTTGTTGCTGAAAAATTAGATTCCAAACCAGGAATTTATCCTGTTGGGGTTATTGAAGAAGTTGGTGATAAATCTATCGTCCTACCTTATAAAGGAAAATACAATAATCAAACCACACCTGGAATTTATAGTGCAGGTGTGATAGATTTCAAAGTATTGCCAGATGAATCTGAAATGTATAAATATGAATCTAAAATCATCAATATGTCTAATATGGATGATGCCAAAGAATTAATTAATTCTCAGGAAACTATCAAAAGATTAGAAACTTCACATCTGACAACAACTCCAGATAATGTAACACAATTACCTATTGGAGAAAAAGATAAACCTGCAATGAGATTACTCAAAATGGGTATAAATGCAAAGCATATTAATCTGGATGATTATGGTCCACGCTTTGGAAGTAATTATCCTAATGACAAAAGACAATTAAAAAATGACAATGCAACTCTGAATATTATCAATCGATATTGCGATAAATGCGATATGGAATTGCTTCTTACACTTAGAGATAAAAATCCAGATGTACCAAATCCTATTGGTAGATCTATAACAGTTTCTTTAAGCGAAAATTATTCAGAAGAAGATGAATAATTTATTTTTATTTATTGTAATAATTAATTATTACTGCGGAGGGAAATTAAATGAATCAATCTGAATTTATGCGTAAATTTAATGAAACTCATAGGGAGCAATTTGAACCAGAGTTATTTAAAAGAGATAATGAAGATATTATAAGATCTATTGAACAAGTTGTAAGATCTTGTGAAAGAGATAAATATTTTACATTGAAATTATTAAGTTTTAATGTAATTTGGGATTATGAAGATATAATTAATACTTTAAGAGCTCATGAAGAAAAAAGGAGAAAGAAAAATAGTAAAACAGAAAATAGCTATGACTTTATAAATATCAAAGATACTGATATGATGCTTGTAAAAATAGAATGGCTAGTTCGTCATAATGGATTAGAAAGACAGGAAATTGATGGAAAAACTATTGAAGTAATGAATCCTGAAGAGGTAATGGAAGTATTAATTGCTCTCCCTAGATTTACAAAAGGGTATTATTTCAGATTATCTGGAAATTATTATACTACAACTTTCCAGATTGTAGATGGCAGTACTTATAATAACAGTACAGCAAATCAATCTAAAGTTGATACTATCACTTTAAAAACAATGTTTATGCCTGTACGAATTTTCCGTGGATTTAGGGAAATGATTGATATTAAAACCAATCAGCCTATTAATGCAATTGAATATCAGTCAATTATATTTAATAATGTTGTCAATGCAATGTATTATTTATTAGCACATTTTGGATTATATGGAATCTCTGAATTCTTGGATATAGATTGTGTAACTGTAAGTTTAGTTCCAAATCTAAATGAAAATTATGTTTGTTTTAAAAAGCATGATATATATATATCTTGCCCAAAAATATGTTTTCAAGATGCTATGGTACAATCTTTAGTTGCTACAATTTATGATGGTATTGGGAAAGATACTAATATTAATGATCTCTTTAATGTAAGATATTGGTTAAAGAATCTTGGTATGGCTTTTAAGAATGCTAGTATCGATAAAGGGCTATTTGTATTAGATTCTGTTGATGGTATTTATGATAATATTACAAAAGAAGATTTACATTTACCATTAGAAGATAAAGAAAATATATATTCGGTTTTAAGATGGCTATTGCGTGAATTTTCTAAGTTGCGAACAAAAGAAAACGTTGATGTAAGAACAAAACGTGTTCGTATTGCAGATTATGTTGCAGCAATTTATGCAAATAAACTGAATAAAGGTATGCATCGAATTTCTGATTCTGGTAGAAGAGTTACACTTGCAAAAGTAAAACAAGCAATATATACTCATCCTTTATATGTCATTAATAATCTTTCTGGATTATCAAATCTAGTAGAATATAGAGATTTAGTTAATGATAATGATGCAATTACTGCATTAAAATATACTTATAAAGGTATATCTGGATTAGGAGAAGATGGAGCATCTGTGCAAAAAATTTATAGATATGTAGATCCATCTCATATTGGAATATTAGATCTTGATACTTCTTCTGGTTCTGATCCTGGAATGAGTGGAATTATTTGTCCAATGAAAAAATTGTATAATAATTCGTTTTCAGAATATGAAGAACCTAATACTTGGAGACAGGATTGGCAACCTGTAAAAGATCAATATAAAGAAAATGTAGAACCACCTATTCATTTTACAAAACCTATTGATAACTTTTCTTATAATGATCTTAGGGAAAAAATTATTCAGGAAGAGCTTGAAATTAACAAAGTTACCTGCCCTATTGTAAATATTAATGATCCTAATATTCTTTATACATGTTGCGGTCAACAGATAGAAGAATCAAAACTTGAAAAACCAAAGTCATTATTTACAATTAGAAAGGATGATGAGTAAGAGTAATTTCTTACTCATCATAAAGGTGAAATATTATGGATCATGTAGAAATAATTATTATAGTATTTGCTATATTTATTTTTGTTATATCAAGTAAATTTTTTGATTTTATTTTTGATAATAAATCTCGAAAAAAGAAAGAAGTAAATTGCTATGAAAAGAAAAAAGAATTACAAAAAATTTGGGATTTGTTTGATGAAAGTAATGATTTAAATGAACGTGTAGATCTTTTTAATCATTTTTTATATTTAGTTTGTAAAAATTGTGCTGAAACACATTTATCAAAAATAAATATAAATTCTTTAAATTTAACGGATTATATTTCATTATATAATAAAAGTTCAAATTTTTCATTTGTCACCTATAGCTTCCCATTAGAATATAGGATTATAAATGGTACAGCTTACTTACTTAATTCTACATTAAATAAGGCTATTATTCAGAAATCAAAATATACAAATGATTTCTGCAAAGTTGAATATTCGTGTTATATCATTGATGAACCAGATGCTACGTTTAATCATACAAATGCTTTATCACTTACAATAAAATTACAAATAGAAAGGGACGAATAAATATGGGATCTTATAAATATTTCTTATATTCGAATGAACAATTAAATCAAAAAAATGAAATACTTAAAAAAGTTGGTAAATCTTTTGAAGCTGGAACAGTTTTAATCAATGGAACTAGAAAGAAATTTACTTACATATCAGACAAACCTACAATTCCTGGATTTATAGATTCTGAAGTTGTAGCTGAAGGTGATATTGATACTTATGTTTTTACAAAACCAAAAAATGTAATTAGACAGGGGGTATAAATTATGCTAATTAATGAATTATATTATTATCCAAATATGGGCGGGGAAACAAAAAATGCATCAAATTATTATCATGTAGAAATTCCTTATGATCCTATTTTAAGAATAAATCAACTTTTAATAAATTTTTTAGATGAAGATTATTATAGACCAAGAGGCACACTTATTATACCATCTATTCATGACAAATTGGATTTGTTTAATTATGCATCAGATAATAATTATAAACAAGATATATTAGTATCATATTATATGGGTTATCAAATTAGATTTTTTAAAGTTGACATGGATGATGATAATGATTATCATATTAGCAAATATAGGGAAAACGAAGATACTTGGTTAATTTCTATATTTGTAGATTCAGAAATTAATAAAGATGAAATTAAGTTGCTGAATTTACTTATTGAATTATCTGGATTTTTGTGTGATATTTATTTGGAAAAGAAAATGGATTTAAATATGCTGCCATTACCTAAAAATTCGGATCCAACATCAATCATGCTATTTATAGATTATTATCTTTGTATTTTTAACTGTGTCTATGCAATTTCAAATAAAAAGAATTATAAAGATTTTTATAATGAATTAAATAATGATCTTAAAAAAGTATTTAATTGCTGGGTAAGTTATTTTGGATCTGATGACTATTTTGAAGAAATTTTTAATTTAGCAATAAATGGAATTGATAAATCAGAATATATCGCTTTGGCAACAGAATTGTATAATGCTAATTTAAAAAGATTTAAATAATAAAACTTTTGGAGGTATTAATTATGCTTAATATTGGTGTAAATATTTCTTTTGATGTCCAGGAATATCATTATCCTATTCATTTCGAAAAAAGAAATGAATGTGTGCATTGTGGTGCTATTGGACAATTAACTTTTGTTGATATATTTGGAAATGAGACTAATAAAGAAATTCACCCTTTTGACCATATTAAATGCAAAGCTTGTGGAACAAAATACTCCATTTTATGGAATAGAGATCCAAAAACAAATAAAATGTTTCCAAGCGCAGTTGATCAAAGCTTTAAACAAGAGGTATTAAATTTTGTTAATAAAAAATCAATTAAAGAAAATGGAGAAAAAGATTTATAAAGTCATATTTTATTCCTTTATTTACTTTACAATAATCATTATAAATAAAGATTAGGAGAAAAATATGAGATATATTTATGCTTGTTTTAAAAATTATATCGGATTTTATAATGGATTAGGATTAGAGAAACTTGAAATTGATCTTTCTAAATCTAGAAATAATATTATTCTTATCAGTGGAATAAATGGTTGTGGAAAATCAACTTTAATGAATTCTTTAAATCCTTTCCCAGATCCATCTTCTTCTTATGTACCAAAAAGAAATGCCGAAAAAATATTAACATTAATTGATGGAGGTGATACGTTTCATATTCGTATCACCTCACCTTGTGATGCTAATGGAAATCGCAAAGTTACCAAAGCATTTATTTCTAAAAATGGTTTAGAACTTAATGAAAACGGAAATATTAGTTCTTATAAAGAGATTATTTTTTCTGAATTTGAGTTAGATTCCAATTTCGAAGCATTATCGAGATTATCAAGTACAGATAGAGGATTAGGCGATAAAAGTCCAGCAACAAGAAAAAAATATGCTTCAAATATTATAGATAATTTGGAAGCATACAATAATATGTATAAAACTCTAAACAAAAAATCATTAATATTTAAATCTCATATCAATAATCTTCATACAAAAATTCAAAATATTGGTATGAAAGATAATTTAGAGATTACATTGAATTCTTTGAAGAAAAAAGAAGAAGAATTAAATGAAAAAATTATTAATTTGAATAATCAAATTATTTCGATACAAACAAAATATTCTATCAATCAAGATGAAGCTGATCAGATAAGGAAAATAAAAGATGATTATGATAAAAGTAAATCTATTATTGATTCTTTAAAAAATCAATTAAATTTATTGATTCATAAGACTCATATTAATGAAGATGAAATTGAATCAAAATATAATACTGATAAAGAATTATTAAATTCATATGATTCTAAAATCATTGAATTAAATTCACTGTGGCAAGATAAATCTAATCGTGCAAATGCAGATAATGAATCTATTATTTCTTTACAAGCTGAATTATCATCTTATGAAAATAGTTTAGATGACCAATTAGAAAAGAAATATAATGAATCTTCGAACAAAATTGGTATTATAAATTCTTCTCTTAGAGGATTAAATATTGATTCTAATGTAGATCTTATTTTTCCTTTGATGAGTGTAATAAATTTTTATCAAAAATTTATTAACCAAATTGAAAATTTATATAACGATATAACTCAAGATCATTTGAATTATATTATTTATCATTATGATCCAAATATGATAAATAATATTCAGCAGCAACTTGATGAAACTTTTATTTTAATAGATAAAGCTAAATCGGATTCTGAAATTATTCGGCAAAAAATGAATAAGATTTCAGTTTTGTCTGATAGACCAAAAGAATGTAATATCGATAATTGTCCATTTATTTCTGATGCATTGAATGTTAAAAAATTATTAGGGAAAATAGATATAGAAAAAGAATTATCTAGACTTTTAGATCTTCAAATGGATTTATCGAAGAAAGTTACAGAATTAAATGAAAAAATAGATTACTATCATTTTTGTAATTCTAAAAGATTGGAATATGATGAAATTATAAAAGGTATAACAGAAAATAGTACTTATTTATCATTATTCCATTCATGTTTAATTAATTTTGATCAATTAAATAAAATGATATATAATATGAATTCATTTAATGATCAAAAAGATCCAAGAAAATTAATTGATGGATTAAATTTATTAAAAGAATTGGAGTCTGAGCAAAAAATAAATTCTGAATTAAAAATAAGTTTTGATGCTTACAAAGATAAATTAAATATGATCAATTCTCAGCAAGATTTATTAAATAAATTGCAAGAATCAAGATCAAATTTATTAAAAGAGATTGCAGATTTAAGAAGCAATATCTCAAATTATGAATCTCTAAAAGATACTTTAAAAAATAATTTAAATACTGAGACAGAATATATTACAATTTATCATCAGTATTTAGATAGTAAAGCTGTTTTGGATAATTTAGAAATTGAATTAAATAAAATAGAAAAGAAGTCTAGCGAAGCATTAAACTCTATTAATTTAATTCAAGGATATCAAGCAACTATTAATAATCTAAAATCAGAATTAGAACCTGTAAAGAAAGATATATCTTATATTGCAGGGCAATTAACTTTATTGGAATCATATTATTCAGAATATAATATGTATAATGAAAAATATAATATAATTGAAACTATAAAGAAATATTGTAATCCTACTAAAGGCGGAATTCAAACATTATTTATGCAACTTTATATGGGTGATACTATGAGATTATCTAACGAGGTACTTAGTTTAATTTTTAAAGGTCAGTATTCTTTATTACCTTTTGAAATTAATGAATCAGAATTTAGAATTCCGTTCATTGGTGGGGGATTACCTGTTGATGATATTTCTTCTGGATCTAATTCTCAAATTTGTATGATGGGAATGATTATTAATTTAGTATTGCTTTATCAAGCTTCAACTAAATTTAATATTGCTAATTTAGATGAGATTGATTTAGGGTTGGATTCTAGAAATAGATTAGAATTTACTCAAGTTTTACATTCAGTTGTATCTATCCTTCATATAGAGCAATTATTTATTATTTCTCATTCTGTTGAATTGGATAGTTCTAATACAGATATTATTCGATTAAAAACATATGAGGATTTTGATAATAACCAAACAAACATTGGAAACATTATTTATGATTATTCAAAGGAGTGAAATTATTATGATCAATATCAAATTCTTTAGAATTAATGCATATTTGGAATATTATGCAAAACCAAGAATAACCAGAAAAGTAACTGGGGAAATTATGGCTTTAATAATTCCAGATGAATTCACATGTACTACTAATGATAAATTGTTGAAAAAGAAAAAAGATATTAATCAATTATTGAAAGAGAAAATTATAGAGCGATATTATGATGATATTGATTTTAAAAAACTAAAATTGATTTGGAGAGCTGATCCTATTGATAAGACAAAAATAAAAGTTACTGATTTGTATGTAGATGATTTGAAATTAGCACTTTTGGATAAGTACATTTAAATAATTTCGTTTATAGATTGGAGGAATTATGAAATGAGTGAATCTAATATTGAATTAAGAATTCAAAATTTAGAAAGAAAGCTTCAAATTACTGTTGATAATGTTGAAAAAGCAGAAATTGCAGAGAAAATTAAAAATCTCAAAAATGAATTGAGAAGAATAAATATTAAAGAAGGCTCACCAGAACCAATGACACATATTGATGCCCCAGTGATTGCAGATAGAGGTAATACTGAAAATTTAAAGTTAGAGAGAGGGCAAATCATGAACTCTGGCAGTTTGTTCTCAATGGGAATCTAAGACAGAGATAAATATCCCCATAGGAAATATTTCCTATGGGGATATTAATTCTAATATTGGGATTTTACACCTTCATTAATTACAACAACTGGATATACTTCATTTAAGTTAATATTCTTTGCAGTCTTGGTTTTAAGATCAATTGTTGTATCTTTCATAAACATATCATCATATACTGGAACATTTGGAATAACTTGACCAGTTGATAAATTCATTACCTGGAAAAACTTATTTCCTGTAGCTTCATCAAATACAACAACCTGTTTTACATTAGGGTCATTCTCATATCTCATAAGGTTCTGTTCTGGAGATAAGTTAGATAGGTAATTAAGGTATCCCGCATCAACTGGACCATTTCCAGTAACATCACCAGATCTAATATCAGCTCGAACAATTCCTGCTCCAAAAATAGAAGGATCCACCTGAGGCATCTGAGGTGCAGGAGCCTGATTCAGAGGATTAGCCATCATTGATTTATAGAAATCAGCGATATACTTATCATCATCAATAGCAGCATTTGCAGCTTTAAGATCTTTAGCTTTCTTATAATCAAGATCATTTGATTTACTGATAGAATTATTGATTTCTTTAATAGTTTGAATCTTTGTACCTATTAATGCACTTACATTTTCTGATAAACCTACTAATGTGATATATTTGTTTTTCATAGTTCTGCTATGTCGAACAAATTCAAATTCTTGCATCAATTCTGCATTTAAAGAATCAATTTCACCAAGAGTTTGCCTAAGCATTCCTGTTGTTTCCATATAGGTATATGCAGTAGGTGTATCTTCTACAGTTCCAGATACTTTTTCTGGACTAGAAGAATCTGCTCTAATAATAGGACCAGCTGAAGTTTCAGATTTTTTTACTCTCTTCTTCTTAGCAACTTCTGCAACTTGAGAATCAGAGACATCATTATTTACAGGAATCTGAGTTGCTTGACCTTGCACAGAAAATTTAATGCCAGTACCTGTTGTAATCTTAGGGGTTTCTAATTCTTTCATTTTTGCAGCCATTTGAGCTTGAGTTTGCTGTTGAAATTGTTGAGTAGAAGTTGTTTGTCCATAATTAGCTCCATTAAAATTTGGAACCACTCCAGTCATTGGAGCACTGTAATTATTGTACATTGGATTGTTTGAAAAATCAAAAGACATAATTATTCCTCCATAAAATAAAATTTTAAATAAGAAATCTCTTATTTTCATTACATAAATGTACTAATACTACAAACTTATTAGCTCAAAAACATCCATTTAATAAGGAAAGAAGGAGAAAAATATGATACCAGAATTAGAAGCAGTGTACCCAGAGGGATCAGATTTAACAATAATGAATACTTATTATAACTTTCCTGTTTATCAGGAAGGTAAAGGTAAATTATGTGATGATTTTATTTGTTTAGTTTATAAAAATAATAAAACTGGTAAAAAAGAGCATAAGATTATTATGAAGCCAGAATATACTTATTATAAATTAAAGAATTCAAATGATCATGTAGATTATAGTAGATTATTTATTGAGCGAGATAAAGTTGAACCTATAACAGTTCCATTTGGTGAATTAGAAAAATCAATTGCTCAGCAAACTGATAATGAGGATTTCTATAAAACGAATATTAGAAATAGGGATAAAGCTAACAATAGAAAACTTCATACAGATCCAGATATTTTCTTTTCGGATACAAATATTGAAGATCATTATAGATTTAAATTTGCAAATACCTATACAAATAATATTAATAAAATTGATAAATCATTCTTTGATATAGAGGTAGACGGTAAATTTGCAAAAGGTGATTTTGTAGAAATGGGGGAATGTGATATAAATTGCGTATCTTTTCATGATGAGAAATCTGATAAGGTATATACATTTATTTTGCGAAATCATAATAATCCATTAATCGAAATATTTGAAAATGAAATAATTTCTGGAAAATTTGGATATAATGAAATTAGAAATTTTGTTATTGGTGCTGTTGGAGGGTATAAAAAAGCAAAGAAATATAATTTGCTAAATACTCAATATGAATTATTATTTTATGATAATGAAATTGAGTTAATTAGAGATTTATTTGCAACTATTCATCGATGTAGTCCTGACTTTGTAGAGGGCTGGAATAGTAGTGCGTTCGACTTGAATTATATTATAGAACGAATAAAAGTTCTAGGTTATGATCCTGCAGACATTATGTGTGATCAAACTTGGAAAATAAAGGTTGTAAAGAATTATGTTGATCAAAGAAATTTAAATGAGTTGGCTGAGAGAGGCGATTATACATTTATTTCTGGATTACCGGTATTTCTTGATCAAGAAATTCAATATGCTTCTAGACGTAAATCTAAGATTGGATCTTATAAATCTTTCAAATTAGACGATATTGGATTATTGGAAGCAGGCGTACAAAAATTAGATTATAGTCATATTACACATAGTGTAACAGAATTACCTTGGTTAGATTTTAAAACATTTGTTTTATACAATATCATGGACGTTATTGTTCAGAAATGTATTGAAGCAAAAACAAATGATTTGGAATATATCTTTTCTAAATGTGTAGTAAATAATACAGTATATAAAAAAGGTCATAGACAGACTATATATCTTATTAATCGTATGGCTGCAGATTGGTATAAGATGGGATATATCATTGGTAATAATGTAAATAGATGGAATGAAAAGCCACCTAAATTCTTAGGTGCATTAGTTGGTAATCCTCTTCATACCGATGATTATTCGAAACTTAAGATTGATGGTAGAGCTATATGGATTTGTGACAACCTACAAGATTACGATTAACTAGTAGTCGCATTATTTAGGAATAAATAATGAAAAACTCTTTTGAATTGCTGGGAAAAGCTAAAGCTCTTATAGCTACAACGTAATTAGTAATAATAAGCGTGATATGCGGTCGAAAGACAGAAAAAATATAAGAGATGGACTATGCTGAAATAAAAGCTTATTAAATTTACAATGGATACAAGGTTTAATAAGTGCTAAGGTCTGTTAACAATGTTTAATCAGCCGCTAAGAAAAAATATATTGTGATGAATTAATATTAATTGAAATGAGGTGATTAATATTAGTTCAAATTATTATGATGGAAAACCAGAAATTCCTTTGATGGAAGGGAAAAATGTCTGGGGAACTATTTATTTTGATGAAAAGTTTATACCTATAACGCAAGAAGTTATTTCTGGGATTTATGATTGGTATTTAATTAGCAATTATGGTAAAGTTTATCATAAATATGCTGGAAGAATGTTATCATATTCTGTTGCATATGCTAATACTACACATAAACCTTATTGTTCAGTAGGATTATATACAGAAAATGGATTAATATCTGTAATGGTTCATAGATTAGTAATGGCATGTTTTTATCCACAACTTGGATCTATTAACCAGAAAAAAGATATAAATCATAAAAATGGAATAACTAGCGATAACTATGTAAGTTATAATGATCCGGATCGAGGCAATATTGAATGGATGTGCCACAAAGATAATATATTACATGCATATAGAACAGGATTGCATCACATCGGAGAAGATAACGTTCATAGTAAAATATCTAATGAAACCGCAATAAAAATCATTAATTTGTTGACAGAAAATAAATATACAAGTAAACAAATATGTGAACTTGTTGGAGGAGAAACAACTATTCATATCGTAGATGATATTAGAAAAAAGCAATGCTGGACACATCTATCAAACGGATATGAATTTTATCAAAAACCTTGGAGGCAATTTACAGAACAAGATATACATAATTTTTGTAAATTCTTTCAAGATAATTATTCGAAACCAAAAAATTTAACAATTAATGATTTATGTAGAGAAGCATTAGTAAAATATGGTTTTAAACCTGATAATAGATATATAGAAACTTTACGAAAAATTTATGTTAAAAAATATTATAAGCATATTTCATCACAATATATTTTTTAAAGTTCAACGACTATCCCCATAAGGGCAGTGAAATTCTGCAACAGGAGTAGGGCTTAGAAATAAGTAGGTGAAAACCCTTTAAATCGAAGTGGAAGAGCATCCCAACGTATTTTATGCAGTGGATGGTGATATAGTCTAATCATAAGGTAACACCTTATGCAATTGCATTTATTTACAATTAACTTTTGTACAAAAGTTTGTATCCATCAGTTATGCTTGAATTTAATATTGCACCAAATACTCAGATTGGGCGAATTATTATTCCTGATAAAATTTATGAGCATGAAAATACTTATAAAATTGATGAGGAGAAATATTCTCGAAGTGGTGAATTTATAGAGAATATGGTTACAAATAATGTAATAGAATATTGTAAGAGATGGTTCCATCTTGCAGGAATCGAAGAATTCATTCATGATATCGATGAATATTATGAGTCTATTCAGATGGGACTTCCTGCATTGTATTATTCTGGAAGAGATAATCCGCCCCATCCGGAAATCTGGATCAACTATTTTCTGAGGATGGTAAAGTTATACTCTGGAAAGGTTTGTGATCTGCAGATGGCTTCCAATGAGGAAGATGTTGCTGCAAGTTTATCGTTCCTGAAGGGAAAGGAAAAGGAGCTTTTGCGGCTTTTGATCACGGATTATAAAAGGGAATTTACACCGATTGAAGTTAGCATGAGACTGTCCGTCACAAACAAAACAATTATTAACAGTTTAGCGGTTTTGGTGAAAAATGGTTTTGTAATTCCTATA
>ERZ773131.1097-NODE-1097-length-20791-cov-31.864342_pt1 | contig 20791 bp, 21 predicted proteins | sample MGYA00511082_ERZ773131 | MGnify/ENA primary metagenome ERZ773131 (study PRJEB29015, sample SAMEA2737813) | human gut metagenome | biome: human gut; feature: human-associated habitat; material: faeces | place: China | collected 2012 ... | reverse complement strand
CTCGAAATGCTGTGTACGTAAAGTACCTAGGGTTCGAATCCCTAACTCTCCGCCATACTATACAAACCTGTTTTTAAACATCGTTTAAAAACAGGTTTGTATTTTTTTGCTTAAAAACCCGTGAAAATCATCAAATATATTGCCTCAAAGTGTGTAAAACACGAAAACTAACGTTTAATATATAAAACTAAACTTGCACATATCTATGTTTTAAAATATATATATGTGTTTTTTGATTTTTAAACCCACAAATAAACTAGTTAAAGAAAGGTTGGAACATACTATGATGAAAATACGATATGGATATCAAAGAGATTTTGATGGCCATATCAGAGTTAACGAAAAGCAAAAGGACATTGTCCGATTTATTTTTGAATTATATCTTTCTGGCGATAGCTTAGGAAACATTGCAAATAAATTATTTGAAAAAGGCATTTCATCACCGGCAGGAAAACAGGAGTAGACAAGAGAAGCACTTAACAATATTCTTTCCAACGGGAAATATATAAATCATATTGTCAGCGAAGAAGAATATTATGAAGTTCAGTTTGAAAAAGATAGACGCTCAAATATAGATATGGATACAGGGATACGGAAGGCTACCAGGAACAATTCACAGAATGTACTTAGTGGTCTTTTAGTTTGCTCAGATTGTGGTGTTAATTATAGAAGAATTACACGTGCATCCGGTGAGGTGGTATGGCGCCGTGCAGATAAAGTGGAAAAAGGAAAGCGTTCAAAGTGTAATAATTCATATTCTTTGCTTGAATCAGAAGTGAAGAGCTTTATCTGCAGGGAATTACAATTGTCTTCATTTGATGAAGCGGAGATAAAAGCAACGATTGACTATATCACGATATCTAAAAATGAAATGAAGATAGAGTTAAAAGAGATTCCATTCCAAAGAGTTTTACAACCCTGATAAAACAACTTTCAACAAATATTCGACGTTCTCGATTATGGGTTTAAAAATATTGTAGAATATGTTATAATATTAAAAACATAAGAGGAGTTTTTTGAATATGGATGAGAAGGAATTAGCTATTAGAAAGATTCACGTTATGTTACCCAAAGAAGAACCTTTGCCAAAGATAGAATCTGTTTCAGCTGAACACAAGATGTTTCTTTTGTATCGATGACGGATCTTGCTCGTTTATTTAATTAAAATCCAAGTTATGTTATACAAAGTTGGCTTCGCTCAAATAACACAATTGAGTTTTTAAACTTATGGGAAAGAAAATACAATAACAGATATACAAACGATTTTTCGATTCATATTTGGGGATGTTTCCGAGAAGAAGCTGTGAAACAGTCTTTGCAACATATCAACTTAATCTTGCCCCTAATAATGGTAAAGGGTTTCATGAAGACATGTCATGGAACGATATTAGAAATACATTGAGGGATTTGATAAATGAAGAAAGAGAGACTCCAAAAGATAAAAACTATCCTCTATACTATCATCAAAAGTAGAATTCAAGTTGTACCTACTGCTCATGCAATAATGTGTATTTATAAAATAAAAAACCTATTGGAAATTGCTCCATTAGGCTTGGACTATAATAGCACTTAATAATTGACTTTATATTTTAATTGAAAGGGACGGTTATCAATGACACATAAATGCATATATTGCAAAAAGGAAAAAGATGCTTCTGAATTTAATCGCGAACATGTCGTTCCTCGAATGATGGGAACATACGAAAATGGATTTGTTTTAAATGATAATCAAGTATGTAAAGAATGCAATACATGTTTTTCAATAGAATTAGAAAACCCAATTAGCCTTGATTCATTTGAAGCATTTTTACGTATGCAACATGGACGGGGTATGAGTGACGGTCGCCACCTTGGGTAACCATAGAATATCGCTCACCGGTAATGAAGGTGTCTTTAAGGGTCTAAACTTTTCAGTTGTTGCTGACAGTCAAAACGACGAAAACATTCATCTTGATATTAATCCTTGCATTGGCATAATAAACGATGCGTCCAAAAATGAATATAATTATTATACTTTGGAATCGCTTCCCGAGGTGACTGAAGAAATACTGTCCCGAATTAGAGGAACAAGTGCCGCAATCATAACAAACGGTTACACTCAAAAAGGAGCTGAACCCGTACTCAAGGAGAAAGGCTACTTAAGAAATGACTATAAATATAGTGAGGGAATTGTTGCCGATTTACATGGGAAAGCTGAGATTGATACAGCGATAAAAGTTTCTATTGATTCAATTATGCGCCGAGTTTGTGCGAAAACAGTTTTCAATTATCTCTGCTTTTCAGAAGGGAAAGAGTTTGTATTACAACCACGGTATGACTTTATCAGAAATTATATACGTTATGGCACTTGGGATGATACACTTTGGTTTAGATATTCACAAGAACCTGTGTCAACAGCCGAATTACCAAATGAAACATCACATTCCGTTGGATATATGATGTTTCCCAAAGATGGATATTGGGAAATGTGTGGTTGCCTCACATGGTTTGGGCAATTGACATACATTTTCAAATTAGGCGTAACAGATATGACTATTAAGCGGTTCAATACCTTACCCACAACAAAAATGGCATATTTTAATAACATAGATAGAACTATATCACAAGACGAAGCTGTCTTTGTTTATGGTGGGCGTACAGGAGATCAGTTTTCAGTGTTAAATCTATAATATAGATTCACAGAACAAGGAGGGTTGATATGTCTATAATTTACAGACTAATTGATGAGGCAGAAAAAGCCGATATTCAAAAAAACAATAGAATTTCATTATCGCGTCCATTATTAAAATATGGAGAGCCAGAAGGTTTAATTGTTGAGTTTTTTCGAGATATAAACAAACTAATTGAAAAAACTCAAGATGTTCTAAAAATAGAACCAACAGAAGAATTGCTCTGCAAAATTAAAGAATGGTATATGATGTACTTTAATTCTTTTCCAGAGGAAATAAAAAAATCATATAGTGATTATGATATATTATCAGATTTGCGTATACTGATGTGCGTATATTTTCAAACTTATTGTGGTTATTTTACTCATGCTAAATTAGATTCTCCAGAAACTCGAAATAAGTATTTTCATTCAAATAAAAAGTTTATTGAAAAATTTAATAAAAAGGCGTATATCAGAATTGATATTAAATCAAACAAGTTGGATAATGTAGCGTGGGAATACACACCATCCAAATCCCAAACGGATTTTGTTTTTACACCGAGTTCTTTTGAGCGTGAGTGGCGCAACAATATTTTATCGACGTTGCATTTACACGATGTAATATATCTTGATAATAAGCTCTCAGCTTCACAAATATTTTCACAATTTAATTTTTTTGAAAAACGCAACAGCTCATGTTGGTTTAAATTTACAAAAGAATATTTAAACTCGCAGCAAGAAAAAAGATTGATTTTTTATTTGCCCAGTTATAAAATTAACTGCTCGCGTGTTGCTTGTGATAATATTTTTTCTAACATGAACTGTGAAACATTAGAAGAAGTTTTGTTTTATTATGCTGTAAGTACATTGCAATATGCAAAAGACAATTTTCCTCAATATGTTTATTTGAAAGTACAAGATTTTAAAATTTTTGATATTTGAGGTACTAATAATAGAAAACAATCTGTGCTCATTATATATTACGAGAGTTCAAAGTCTGACACCGAAAACGCAAAAGCATCTTTTTTATAGTCTTTAGACAGAAAAAAGCACGCAAAAGCGTGCTTTTTTCAATGGAATAAATCCATTGCGTGATTTGTGAAATATGCCTTCGACATATGATATGTTACGTACAACATGCAAAAATACTGTTTCCAATCAACAAAAAACATATGTGAAAGTGCTTGTCTAAACTTTATTAAACTCGGTCGTTTGATTAAATCTTCTTTTAAGGTTATTGTTTCAGCCAAACGATGACGGATTATAGTAATATTGTATTTTCTTTATCAAGATCAGCACTAATTACATCTCGCCATAAGCCGTTTAACACTTTACTATTTATCAGATAACCGTCAATTTTAGTTTGTGCATAATATTCTGCCGCCGCTCTTTTCAAGAACGACTTTTATTAAAAGTTTGAATTTGTAATCTTTCAATTTTACTTTTTCTTTGTTTTTGATGCAGTTGTAATATGAATATCTCGAAAAATCGAGATATTCACAAATCCATGAAATATTAAACATTGCTATAAATATCGATTTTAACTCCAATGTAACAATCCGATATTTTTTGTCTTTCTTTCCATTGCGAGCTCCAAATTATTTCGTCCAAACATATAAAGAATTTTTTCAATTTGCTTTTCAACACTAATTGTGTCATCTAACTTACTTACCATTACGATAATTCTAAACATTTTTGGCTTTGCTTAACTATATAAATCTTTGGCGTACTAGCAATATATCTACTTAAGATTATCTTATAAGTAAAATATAAAGTAACAATATGTGTGTTTTAGGTTGAAAAAAGTCAAAAAATCTAGTATAATTTCATTGTTAAATTGCATATGTCAAGCATTTTAGAAATGAGCTGATGAAAATGAAGTTATCTAGTTTTTCGGTTGTTAATTATCGTAGCATTACTACTGCAAGAAAAATACAAACGAACAATATGACTGTTTTGGTTGGAAAAAACAACGAGGGAAAATCAAATATATTACGTGCATTAACATTAGCTATGGATGTAATGAAGATGTACTCGATAGATCCTCGTGCTTTAAGATTCTCTTCAAGGGTTTTAAGAAATCGTTATGATTGGGAACGGGATTATCCGTTATCTTTACAAGAAAGAAATCCTAATGGTTTCTCATCTGTAGAATTGAATTTTGAATTAGACGCACATGATATATCCGCTATTCGTGGGTTGACTGGAATACGACTTTCAGGATGCATTCCTGTCCGTGTATCGTTGAATTCTAGCACTGTAAAAATTGATATTCCAAAAAGAGGTACACCCGCTTTTTCAAATGCTGAAAACAAACAAAAAATTATTGAGTATGTTTGTTTGAAGATTGATTTTAATTTCATTCCGGCAGTTCGTACCGAAAGAGATGCTTTGAGAGTGGTTGAAAACCTTATAGAAAGCGAACTATCTGCTTTAGAATCAACACAAGAATATATTGAAGCTACAAACACTATAGATAATTTACAACAACAGGTACTTGACCGAATATCTAGTCATCTTATTATTCCGTTGCGAGAGTTTCTTCCAACTGTTGAAAATGTAAAAATTCGAATTCAAAAAGACCGACGAGTAGCATCTTTAAGAAAAGATACAGAAATCATTATAGACGATGGAACACCAACTCCAATACAGCAAAAAGGCGATGGAATTAAAAGTTTAACAGCCTTGGCTATGCTAAACTTTTCTTCAAGAGCAGACCGGGTATCTGTCATTGCAATTGAAGAACCAGAATCTCATTTACATCCGGAAAGTGCAAGGCAACTATATGAAACCATTAATGCGCTTTCAATTAATCACCAAGTTGTTTTAACCACACACAGCCCGTTGTTCGTTAACCGCACGAACTTAAAAGAAAATATAATTGTAGATTGTGGTAAGGCAACACCTGTAAAAAGGATAAAAGAAATTCGTGATATTTTGGGTACAAAGGTTTCTGATAATTTAATCAATGCAGAAAATGTTCTTATTGTGGAAGGTGAAGATGATAAAATCATATTGGATAAGCTACTACCTAATATGAGTGAAAAAATTAAAAAATCTTTACAAAATGGAACGTTAATAATTGATTATATTGGTGGTGCAGGTAATCTGACATATAAATTATCTTTTTATCGAAACATACAATGTAAATACCATGTTTTATTAGATAATGATGATGCAGGAAGACAGTCTGGTCAAACTGCAGAAGAACAAGGATTGTTGAATGTTCGAACCGTAACATATACTATGTGCAATGGATCGCCAAATGCAGAATTTGAGGATTGCCTTGAGAAATCGTCCTACAAAGAAGCTATATTTAATGAATTTGGTGTAGATCTTGATGTGCACGAATTTAGAAGTAATGAGAAGTGGTCTGATAGAGTGGCTGACTGTTTTCATTCTCAAGGAAAACAGTGGAGTGCAACAATAGAAAAACGAGTGAAATTATGTGTAGCCTCCACAGTTTCGTCTAACCCTGCAGTTACTTTAAATACACATAAACGTTCATCTATAGACGCTCTCGTAAACGCATTGGATTTAATGATCGGAGAATAAATTAATATTTTCTATTAAAAAATATTTAAATATGTATCTTAATTGCAGCCACAACACAGATGCATTTTTTCGACATGCATAGCCATCCACTTGACGGAGGATTGTGATTTATTATTTTTTTTGATTCAATATTTGTGTAGCCTCTTTCAAATTAACTGTTGTGGTATTTCTATTATTTAAATTTATTTCAAATTTAGATTCATAAAGATTTTCAAGAGCATCTTTATAAACTATTGAAAATTCTAATATCAATTCACTAAACTCATGTTGAGTATCTATTAATAAATTCTTATATTCAGCTGGTTTAACGAAGGTTATTGGTTTATATGGTAATTTGAATTTTATATCGTTATGTTTCAAGTATAAAGGAACAAGAATGTTATTGGCTAGATTTGAGATTGTCATATCTATGTAGAAAGAAGTTACAGGATTATTCTTTATTATTAATTCATGTTTACATTCTATTGATGGATAAGGTTTATTAATGTTTCTCAATTCTTCACTTTTATTTATCTGCTGCATAGTATTAGAATAATGTATTCCCAGTAATGATATAAGGGCAGGTAATAAAGTAATCAATCCTGTAATTATTGAGTTAATCATGCTCTTCCATTCATTATTAAGCGACATAGACATAGCATATAGAATTGGCAAGGGAATAACAATAAGCAATATTAAAAATAAAACACCTGATTTTAAACTATGCTTATCACTATATTCAATCCACATTATTCTAGCATCAATAGTTATTGCTAAAAACTCATATATTGTCATTGTAATGGCTTCGATGAAAATTACAGCAATTGCTAATGCAGTGAAAATATTTTTATTTAGTTTGTATTGTAAAATTGCAAATGAAATAAAAGATATAACACATATTACCGAAATTATTACTGCATTATTAAAATACTTCTTTTGCTTTTTCTTAAGTTCTCCCAAATGAATATCCCCCTTATCATTTATTAATATTTTACTATTTTTGTGATAAATTTGCAAGTGATTTTAATATGTGTATATCATCAAAGCCACCCCAGTAAATCATTTTGACTTACTGGGGTGGCTTATTATATTAATTTTTGGAATTAGAATAATCTATGATAGGAAAAATTTTGAAACGAATAATAACGTTTCCATATTCAATGGAAAGTCCCTATTACAGTTAACATAGCAATACCTTCTTGTATATTAAATGGCTTTCTTAATCAATGCAATCACTGTTTTTTATTTTTCTTTTGTATCTACGCTGTTCGTTTTCGTGCTCTCTGCGTTGCTTATATTTAAAGGCTTTGATAAGCTCTTTATATTTCTCTATGCGTGGGGTGGATAGCTTTTGCGGTGATGCCATATAGGCGATAAACTCAGTTTTGGGTATGTACTGTACTGCACCGATTTTAATTCCGTGCAGTACATTTTCTTTTATAAGCTTGTGTATGCTTTGCGGATTATGCCCCACCAGTTTCGCCGCCGTCTGCGTGGGCAGAGCATCAGGTAACTCTGCCCATTCTTTTTCGAGCCACAGCCTAAAGGCTTCGCAGTTCTCCTCTGTCACCTCAATCAGCGATCTTGGATGCCACTCGGTGCGGCTTGAGAACATACCGTTCAGCTCTGCGAGAAAGCCAACTTCGTTATCCATACGGTATTTGAACACTTCCGCATCCTCCACAAGCACCCGATACTTATGCGTTGCGTGTCCCGTGTTTTCGTGCGGGATATAGTTGTTGTCCATCAGATATTTCATTTTCCGCGTGGAAATGTGCAGGTACTGGCGAAGCTCGCTCCCGCTCATAAATTCTTTTTGGGTCATATATAAAATCATCCTTTCCGTTAGCAAAAATGCGCCCCATTGTGGGGCGCCTTAACTTTTTCCCATATTTAAAATGTCTGTCATAATGTCTGCACTTGCCTGCTTGCTCGCTTTGTCGAGGTGAGCATAAATATTTGCCGTGGTAGACAAATCGCTGTGACCGAGGAAGTTTGACACATTGATAAGCGGTACATCCTGCCCGATGAGAATGCTCGCAAAGGTGTGCCGAAGATCGTGAAACCGTATATGCCGCAGTCCGTATTTTTTTAACAGGTCGCTGAAATGCTGTGTTACATAAGACGGTCTTATCAGATCGCCAAGCTCATTGACGCAGACGAAATCATCATATTTTCGGTTGTAGCTCCCCTTGAACATCTTACGGTATAACGATTGCTTTTCTTTTTCTTCTGAAAGTATTTCGAGCACAGGCTCGGGCAACGGAAGTGTTCGCCGGCTCGATTTGTTTTTCATTTCTTCCACAGGCTCTATAATCGTTTTGCCGTTTGCTTTATATTCAATGATTTTTGTATCAAGCAGAACCGTTTTCTTGTCCCAATCAATTCTCGACCACCGCACACCCAGCGCTTCACTTCTTCTAAGACCAAGCCCGCCGCCGAGCATAATGGCAGGATAGATACTGTCCGAGCGTGTCAGCTCCAGCAGAGTGATAAGCTCTTCTTCGGAATAATTCTCGCCGTGAAATTTGTTTTTCTTCGGACGGTCGATTCGGTCAAAGGGATTTGCGTCAATCAGTTCGTCCTTGAACGCCTGCTGAAAGGCTTTGTGCAAAATCGCATGATAGTGTATGACCGTGTTGGCAACCACATTTTGTGCGAACAGATGCTCATAGAATTTTTCAATATCTTTTGCAGTTATTGAGCCGACGGTCAGATGCTGTTTCGATTCAAAATACCGCCTGATTTTTCCGTAAACCATCATATGGTAGCTTTGAAAGGTGCTTTTTTGAAGGCTTGGTTCAACCTTTTTAAGATATGCACACATATATTCGAACACGGGAATGTCTGAAGACGGTCTGCCATTTCGTGCAAGCCCCTCGGCATATTCATTTTCAAACTTTTTCACCACCTCCCTGAATGCTTTGTTGACCTTGGATTTTCCCGTGCCTTCAGGCAGACCGAGAGAACGCCAAACTGCTTTTGATTTGCCGTTTTCTTTTACCTGTATCACGGCATACAGTCTGCCTTTTTTAGGTTGCACGCTTGCCGCAAGTGTATTTTGTGTTCCCATTTATTATCACTCCTTTTTTGATTTTCGGCTCTGCGCCGACACAGACAATATCACAAGACTGTTTGCAAGTCCAGACATTATTTTGAGTTTTTTCGATTAAATAAACCTTGGGGTTCGAATCTCCCTTATCAATTTGCCGAAGATAATTTATCAAATGTGATTTTGCAATACGATTTTCTCTGCCAACTTTAACAGCAGGCAGATTTTTTTCTTTGATAAGCTTGTAGACGGTTTTCGTGCTGACTCTCAGTATTTCAGAAACCTCTGCGACAGTCAGCGCCGTAGGATATTTACAAAGTGATTTTTCGTATTCTTTTTTCGTCATTCAGCGTCCTCCATATTGTTTATAAACTGCCAATTATCAACAAGCAATTCTTTCAAATTAATGTTACCGCGCGTTTTTGCCATTCTCACATTTGCTTGCTTCCTTACAAATTCTAATTCGTGCGGTGACCATTCGGTATCCTGATAAGCAATAATTTGACAGAGCATATCAAGAATTACAGCATAACGGTACAGTCCTTTTGACATACGTGATGCGATAGGACGAACCTCGTCTTGAATTGCTTTTACTAATTCTTCTGTAATAAACGGGCTGTGATTTTCACAAATCAAGCGGTCAATATACGTTTCAAGTGCCTTTGTAACGAACTGAGAAAAGGAAGATACATCTGCTTCGCCGAACAGAATCTCGCACCTTTTTGTCAATTCTTCATCGAGATATACCGTTTTTCTTACTGCGTTATTTGTTTCATTCATTTTTGATTTCTCCTTATTGTTGTAGTAGCGTGCCGAGTCTCACACCATAAACACTGCGGAACAGTCGGCATAATCTGCTGTATTCGCACACATTCTGTGTGTGATATTGGTTTGCGACACCCCTGTGCAATTTACACAGGCGGTGTCAGGAAATGGCTTAACATAGCGTAATTCCTCGGTCGGCTCTGCCGTCCGATGTGACCCGGGGCGGTGTGACAGCACCGTCCCTTTCTCCTGCTTTATTTTCGACTCTGTATTTTAGGCAAAATTTTTGGCTTGTTCGTCAATATGCACAGGGTGAAAATTATTTGCGTTGCCCTGTTTAAGAGCCGAAAGCAAAATATAATCTGTCATGCTCACGTGTTTTGAATTAGCACGATTTTGAAGCATTTTCTTTTCTGTTGGTGTCAGCCTGATTGTCAGGCTTTCTGTTCTGTTTCGCTTGTATTTCACATTTGCCTCCTGTCGCCAAATTTCGCCGTTCTATTCTGCTGTCGGGTACTTTCCGCAAGTTTTGCTGAAAAAGCCAAACGCTCGCTCACAGGGGCGCAAGTGACGGCAGGAACGCAGGATTTATTACCCAATATCTTTACGGCACTTACGGCACTTTCGTCACGGGCAGAAGAATAAGAAATATCCACAAGCCTTTGCCCGTTGCTCCTATGGCTTGTAAACTGCACGCCCTGTTCTTCAAGCGAATACCGCCAGCGGTTCATCATCTGCTTAAGACTTTTTGCGGACAGCCTTTTGCCGTAGTGCGAATTAAAAAGTTCTGTGAATTCACTGTTCGTTCCGTTAAAGGATTTTTGCTTTTTCATAAATTCAATCAGTGATACCATTTCATCGGGCAGTCGCATCTGCGGATTTTCAAGGCTGTCTGAAACGAGAGTCCAAGCACAATTTTCTTTTGACAGTTTCATCTCCATTTCACGGTATTCAATATCTCTGCCCGTACAAACGAGCGTTGCCGTATCTGCATTCCGTTTGCTTTTGTCAAGCACAAAAATTGCGTCCATCGCTCCGCTGATTCCTGTTGTACCGGAAATTTTATTAAGCGGGTCGCCGTCACCCTGTTTTCTCAAATGATGCACAAGCAAAATGGAAATTTCCAATTCATCTGCAAGCTGTTTTATTTTTCTTACATCATCGTAATCGTTTGCGTAAGATGTGTCGGTGTTGCTTACACGGATAATTTGAAAAGTATCAATCGCAACCAATACCGTATCGGGATGCTCTGAAACAAAATTTCGTATCTGTTCGCACAGCCCGTCTGCCAGCGTGCCTGCGGCAGTTGCAAAATATGCGTTTTCAGGCACTTCATCCGTGAGCATACAAAGCCTTTGCTGTATTCTGTTTAGTGGATCTTCCAAACAGAGGTACAGCGTTGTGCCTTTTTGTGTAGGCAGATTCCATATTGCATCGCCTTTTGCAATGCGGACGCACAAATCAAGCACCAACCAGGATTTTCCGATTTTCGGTGCGCCGCCGAGTATGGAAATACCCTGCGGCAAAAGTGTTTCAACACAAAACTTCGTCGGCGGAAGTTTCATGTCCATCAGTGTTTCACCGTCTACCACGGTGAGCATATTTTTTCTTTCGTTCATAAATTTTCACTCCTTTATTCTTTTTGATTGATGTTTCCAAAACAATCATATATCTCCCACCTTTCAAATATCAAAATTCAGCAGTGTCAGTTTCCGTGCAAGAGGAAGTTTGCATTTTCCCTGATTGCCGATTTGTCTGCATATCTGTTTTGTTCCTGCGCTCTTTTCCTGACCGCGTATTTCACAGCCGCCTTCTTCGCTCGTCCGTCCTTTCGGGAGCAATCTGCCCCTTCCTCCTGAACACATCAACAATATGATGCTGTCATCGCAAAGTGCACACCGTGTATCCTCACAGCAGACTATTCAGTTTTTACAGGCTTTTCTTTTTCTGCCTGTTCTGGTACAATAATACTGTAATTTTTAATTCTTCTAAATATCAAAGTGTTAATGCCGAAAATCACACAAAAACACTTTGAGACAAGGCGGTGAAAATACTTTGCAGAATATATGCGGTTTGTATGTAGAGGTAAATAAGGACGGAACTACAAAAAGAAATCTCACCGTAAAAAGCGGTGAGACAATAAAGCTTAAAAACACTACGGTCAATGATGAAATCATAGCGTTTTCTGAATTGAATTTTAAATACTACGCAGAGTTATTGGAGTATATTGAAAATATGTGCGAGGACTCGTACGTTGAAGTGACGGACGGCGACTTCGGAGAAGCCGGCATAGATGTTGATGCTTATGCAGAAATATTGCAAACGGTTCATAAATTGATTGGAGCTTTGGAAGAGTCAAATCCTCTGCACGGAACACTCATGCGAACGCTTTTAGAAGACCAGCTTCCGCCCGATGACGGCTCGGCAATGTATTTGATAAACAGCGAGACAAAGATTACCGACTGCTTATCATCGGTAATGCAACTGCAATTTCTTATCAACGACATACTGTATGATTTGCGAAACGGTTCGCCGCTTGATACGGAAAATAAATACAGCATTTTTAAAACTGCGGAGTTTACGCAAATACAGACACTTGGTGAAAAAACTACTGTGCAATACCGTTTTCGTTCACTGATAGATTACTATATTTTCTTAATTATGCGGTTTATTGAAAATCAGCCGAGCGTTACCCTTTGCCAATGCTGCGGAAAATATTTTATCCCCAAAACAAAACGGACAACCCTGTATTGTGACAGAATTATCCGTAATGGTAAAACCTGCAAACAAATTGCTCCTGCCCTGAAACACAAGCGTGACGCCACCCACGACTCAGTTATAGAGACCTTTGACAAAACAAAGAAAAAGATGTATAAACGTTTTGAGCGAACAAATGACTTTTCCAATGCAACTGCAAATAGCCTTACACTTACGCAGTATTACGATTGGCTAGGAAAAGCCGAACAGGCAAGGAAAGCATATCTTGCAGACAAAATCTCGGCAGAAGAAGCAATTGAAATTATTACAGTGGAATGAAAAAAACAGCGAACGAAACCAACTTTAATTGATTTTGTTCGCTGCTTTTTGATATTTAATTTGCTTATTCGTTCGTGTCTTGTATCACTTCAATGAGAAGTTTTATTGCAAGTTTAAATCCCTCGGCAAACGCTTGCCGTTCATTCATACCACGCAGTTCATTTTCACAGTCTGTGAGTTTTTCAAACATTTCTTTCTACTGTTCAGTAAGCGTTGTCAGCAAATCATTTTTATGACGGTCAATATAACCTAACACATCGCTGTACGTACTCCCTTGCTTAAGGCGATAAGGTACAATAAGTTGCGCAAATTGAAAATCGCATAAAAGAAGACATAGCTTGCAGGCTCTGGTAGAATGAAGTTACCATACACCATTCTGAAAGGAGACAGCAAACTATGTCCGAGAAAATTGTACAGCTAAACGAGGAAGTAATCAAGGGGCAGCTCAAAGAATTAGTTCGAGGAAGTGTAGAGGAAACACTGAACGAGCTGCTGGAAAAGGAGGCGGAGTCCCTGACGCAGGCGGCGCGCTACGAGCGCAACGAGGCCCGTCAGGGCTACCGCAGCGGGCACTATGACCGCAGCCTCACCACGACCTCCGGCGACGTCACGCTCCACATGCCGCGGCTCAAGGGCGTGTCCTTCGAGACAGCCATCATCGAGCGGTATCGCCGCCGGGAGAGCAGCGTGGAGGAAGCCCTCATCGAGATGTACTTGGCAGGCGTTTCCGTGCGCCGGGTGGAGGACATCACGGAGGCGCTGTGGGGCAGCAAGGTCTCGCCCGCCACCATCAGCGAGCTGAACAAGAAAGCCTACGTTCACATCGAGGACTGGCGCAACCGCCCTTTGCAAGGCGGACGGTATCCGTATGTCTACGTGGACGGCATCTCCCTGCGCCGCAACTGGGGCGGAGAGTACGAAAATGTTGCTGTTTTGGTGGCAATTGCCGTAAATGAGGACGGTTTTCGCGAGGGTTTGGGTGCCGCCGAGGGCATGAAGGAAGACAAGGCCAGCTGGGTCAGCTTCTTCCAGTGGCTGCGCGGGCGCGGGCTGGACGGCGTGAAGCTCATCGTCGGAGACAAGTGTCTGGGTATGTTAGAGGCCGTGGGTGAGGTGTTCCCGGACGCCAAATATCAGCGCTGCACGGTGCATTTCTACCGCAACGTTTTCTCTGTTGTGCCCAAATCCAAGGTCAAAATTGTGGCAAAAATGCTCAAGGCGATCCACGCGCAGGAGAGCAAAAAAGCGTCCTGCGAGAAGGAGAAGGCCGTGGTCGCCGAGCTGCGCGCCATGAAGCTGAAGGAGGCCGCCAAGAAGGTCGAGGATGGCATCGAGGAGACGCTGACCTACTGCGATTTTCCCAGCGAGCATTGGACACGCATCCGCACCAACAATGTGATCGAGCGGCTGAACCGTGAGATCCGCCGACGGACGCGGGTGGTGGGGACATTCCCGGATGGCAACTCCGCCCTGATGCTGGTCTGCGCCCGACTTCGTCACGTGGCGGGCACCCAGTAGGGCTGCAAAAATACATGAACATGAAGCATTTTGAGGCGGCTCTGGACAACGTCTCTATTGCCGGCTGACCTCATTCAGCCGGAGCCTGTAAATCAATTTTGCGCATAAATCTTGACAGTACCTATCATAGTAACGGCATACACAAGCAGGAGTGACAAATCTGTTTGTTCTTTTATAATTGCTGAAAAAATAGCTAATAATATTGGAATTATAAGAATCTGAATCCATCTATCAATACGATCTCTTCGCTCTTTGCGTTTCTTTTCTAACATATCAATACGTTTATTTGTTCTCGTCATTATTTCTGTAATATTTTCTGGTGTAACATTCACGCCAACTGAATCAAGCCAATGTTTGATTTTTTCACAGTATTCTTGATAAACAAACAACCGGGAATCACTTGTTTTTATTTGAAAGTTTTCTGTATAGAAATATAACGCCACACAGGTTAATACTTCAACCGCTAAACAATAACCGTACACTACTCTAAGACAAGGAACAAAAAGAACCAAAACACTATAGACTAAACAAAGAACAATCATTGCTAAAAAGATCTGTACCCATACAGGCAATTTGAAAATCGCCTTTATGAAATTGTCTTTTTGTTCTTTTTGGTATTTCCTGTAACTGTCAAATAAAATTGATTCCATATGTTACCCCACTCATTTTAAACTTTCCATGGTTGTTTTTAATTGTTGGCATATATTTTTTATTTATATCAATTATTTTCCTCAAAATTTTCGACCTGCTCCATAACTTTTTGAAACACTTCGGGGCTATACTGCGGCGGATAACCATTTTTGATAAGGCAAACCTTAATGTCAAATTTCAGCTGGTCGCGTACAATTTGATTATTAAGCCAATCGGCAAATGAAGATTTGGTATCAATAATTTCTTTGATTTTTCTTGCCAAAGATTTGCACTTATCATTTACGGAAATACCGCCGACAGTTTTATCTTCGCCGTACTCAAAGTTATAATGATTTCTTAATGACATCAAGATATCATAAAATGCCTTTTCTTCAAAAGTCAATCCGATTTTGCGGAAGCTTTCACGGCTTTCATTCATCTCCCGCAATATCTTCAATGCCTGTTCGGTTGCAGATTTAATAATATCTTCGGACGCCTGCTCCTGCGTTTCGCCCGCTTCTTCTACTGTCAAATGCTTGCGGCGCTCATGATATTCTTCTATCGTTTTTTCGAGCATTTCCTGAAACTTCTTTGCTTCCACCTGATTCGTTTTGCGGTATTCTGTAATTTGCTTTCTAAGTACCTTGATAAGCAATTCCAACTTAGATGCCGGCAATTTAACATCGGACAGTTTTTCAAAGTATTCAGGGCTGAAAATATCTTCTTGTTCGCCTTCGCTAAGCACACTTTCAACCTTGTTGTACTGAAGAGCCTCTTCGACCATTTTGGATACATGGCGGTTCATTGTTTCAGTATCTACTTCGGTTGTGCCGCTCATTTTGCGAACAAAGCCGGCGATTGCCATATAACATTGCGCGAGAGCGGATTCTTCGTCTCCGAGTTCTCCGGACGGCTGGCAAACATCAAAAGCCATCCGCATCCTTTTTACCGTCTTCAAAAAATATGTTTTGAACGATACTGTTTTGACAGATTTTCCGCTGTTGCTTTCGCTCTGCAACTCCTGCGTAGAGGCAAATACGTATTCAGCCGCTTTCGCAAGAAGCTTGTACCGCTCAAACGGATCACCGTCTGGATTCAAAAACGGCTTTAAATCATATCCGGAAAACAGATTGTTAAGAACAGATAGTTCTTCCCTAAATACTGTAGTAGCCTGTTCGACATCATCTGTTGTAGGCGCAACCGATGTGTTGCCGCCGTATATTTTCATTGCCTCGCGCATGTTGTTGCGGATGCCGATATAATCGACGATCATTCCGTACTCTTTTCCGGGATATTTTCTGTTTACGCGGCTTATCGTCTGAATCAGCAGATGTTTTTTCAGCGGTTTGTCATTGTACATATATGTGAGCGACGGCACATCAAAACCGGTTATCCACATATCGACTACAATGACAATGTGGAAATTTGATTTATCCTGTTTAAATGCGGCATCCAAAGCCTCGGAGCGCTTATCGTTTTTCACGCCGCCGAGGTAATTGTACATATCTGCTTTGTCATTACTGCCGACACTGGCGACCATAGCCATAAAAGGCATCGGCGTTAATTCTTTCAACTCCTCATCGGTTGCCGTAAATCCGTCAGCAACCTTCTTTTCTACAAACCATTCCGGATACTTGTCCTGAAATTTTTTGAGAAGTTCATAAGCAATTGTTCTGCTTGAGCAAACAATCATTGCTTTCTGCACTCTGTCGGGGTCTTTGGCGCAGGAGGATACATAATGATCGTGAATATCTGCAGCAAGGCGCTCCAAGCGGGACGGCTCACCGAGGATAACTTCCATAGAGCTCATAGCCTTTTTGCTTGCCTCGATATCCTCTTCGGTTGCACCGTCATCAGCGCATGTTTTATAATATGTTTCTATCTGTTTGATTTTTTCGGCATCAAAGAGCACCTTAGCAATTCTCGGATGATATTTGATAGAAACCGTCAGTCCGTCGGCTACCGCCTGATCCATTGTGTAGCGGTCGATTTCATCACCGAATGTCTGATATGTTTCGGCGATGGGTGTGCCTGTAAATCCGACAAAGGTTGCATTTGGGAACGCCTCTTTCAACACCTTTGCATAGGGCTTTGAAACCATGGCTTTCATATTCTCGTCGGCATCTTTACTGAACTGAATTTTTTTAGAATGTTCGAGCTGTGTTCTGTGAGCTTCGTCTGAAAAGCAAATAATATTCGCCCGTTCGTTGAGGAGTCCGATTTTGTCGTCCTCGCGATCACAGAATTTTTGAATGGTGCATATATAGAAGCCGCCGCTTTTACGGGAGCTTAATTCCTCCCGCAAAACCTTGCGATTGGGAACAACGCTTACTTCACCAAGGTTCAAAAACTCTTTGCTTTTTGTGAACAGTTTTGCACCCTGCTTTTGAAGCTCATCACGATCAACGATCATTATGATCGTCGGAGAACCAAGCTCGGGACAGCGCATTGAAAGCTGACGGGCAAGGAAAGCCATGGTATAAGTCTTGCCGCAGCCTGTTGCACCGAAATATGTACCGCCCTTTCCGCTTTTTTCTTCAACGGATTTTACAATGCTCTGTTTAAGAAGTCTTGCCGCAAAAAACTGGGGATAGCGGCATACGATTTCGCGCTCGTCACTGTCGTAAATGCTGTCCTGAAAATAGATGTAGTCGCGAAATATCTCAAGAAACCGTTCTGGCGCATAGACTCCCTTTATCATATTTTCGGTTTCTTCAAAAGGCAATGTTGAAACTGTATCGCCGTCATTTACTCTTCTCCAGGCATAAAAATGCTCATAGGGAGTACGAACTGTACCGAGCCGGGTTTTCACGCCGTCCGAAATACAAGCCAAAGGGCAATAGTGGAGCAAATGAGGAATATCACGCCAATAACGAATATTGATCTGCTCCCACGCGTCATAAATTGTGGCATTGGCATCAGCCGGGTTCTTGAGTTCTATTACGCAAATCGGTAACCCGTTGACAAACAACAATACATCAGGTCTGCGGGTTTCTTTTTGACCGTTATTGATATATTCTACAGCAAACTGATTCACGCAGCGGAAAATGTTATTGTCCGGGGTTTCAAAGTCGATCAGTGATATTATTCTCGGGATGCCGTTCTGTGGAGTGAATTGTATACCGCTGACCATCCAACCATAGACCTTATGCAGCGTTGCAAAGTCACTTTCCGCACCGACAAGACGGACAGAATCAATAATCTGATGAATTTCATCCGGGAGTAAATCTGGATTGGTCCTTGATAGAAAATTTTCTAAATCATCAGAATACAAAACATCCTTGCGAGTCTGACGATTTATTTTATTCCCCTGTAAATACTGCCAACCCTCTTTTTCCAAAAGGGTAATGAAGGCATATTCATATTCCGACTCGCAAAAGCGCCCGTTGTATTCTTGTAATTTAGACATATCATTGTCCTCCAATCAGTCGTTTTCAAGTGTTCCAATCTTTTCTGACACCTTTTCAACAAGAATTTTATTTAATAGCTTCGCAATTGAATCTGTATCATCAAGTGACTTCAAATAGTCTATCAGCTTTTCAAAGTTTTCCTTTGTATGTCTTTGGTTTTCTGTACTTGAATATCCGGGATAATCAAATGACAAATCTAATAAAGCCAATGCCATTTCTCGCCTTGTGGTGTTATCAGATGAGCTATATTTGGCTTCAAACATACAAAGCAACTCATCATCAAATTCTTCAAGATATAAGTGTTTTAACGAGTAACTTCGGATCGAATCGTCGCCATTTATATAGAACTTGAATTTTTCCTTGTTTTTTGCAGCAACTATTCGGTTGTCAAATTTTTCCAAGGCTTTTCGCAGGTTTTTCGCTTCCTCATCAACTCTGTTTTCTTCAATGAACATATGCGATTTAGGTTCTTCAAGATCACCATTTTGAAGCATTGATAACCTTTTATCAAGTCCTTTTTCCATTCTTTGATAATCGACAGTCACAGGAATTGTAATGTTGTTTTCTTTCAAAGCATGAATTTTTCCTATCAAAGTGACCATTTGATCCCTTGAAAGCTCTCCATTATATGCAAGGGAAACTGCTTGCGGAAGTCCTTCATCTATGTCTTTCTGTTGCAAATCCCAAAACATATATGTCAAAAAACGATAAAGTGGTGTCTCGTCTTTTTCAGAATATTTTTGCTTAAGTTCATTGGTAAACTGAACTTCGTCCCAAGCGCCGGATTTTATCCAATGTCTAATGGTGTTAAAACTACTGTTGTGCTTTCCTTTGTTTGGGTATTGCTCATCTGTCTCATTTGTAAAAAAAGCAAGGTTCTGCTTTTCGGAGGATTCTTCATCTTTTTTCGGGGCTTTCGATAAATATACTTCTGCTCCAAATGTATATAACGCACACTCCATATAATCTGTGGCAACGCAGGATTCTTTCCAAGACGTATACACCCTTTCGAAGTCAGCAAGTATAGATTTTAGTGTTCGTATATTAAATGTACCGCTTTCAAAGAACACACTTTTTAGCAAATTTATATTTTGAACCAAAAACCTTTGATATCCATTACTTACCTCTTTATAGTTGTTCACTATATTTTCGATAATGGATTCATAATCGGCAGACATATAAAGCGTACGTGAAATAAGCTTTTCTTTGTATTCGCTATAATCAGGTTTGCTGATTTTTTCTTCATCAGCGATAATTATAACTTTAATCTGTTTGTTTTCAATGAAATTATTGATTGAACCTAAGAGATCTTTATTGCTGTTTATACCACACCTCTCAAGATCGTCAAAAACAATTACAAATTTTCTTTTCTTTTTATCAGTTCCTATTGAGTTTTGAACATCAATATAGCTGAAAAGATCATAGCTAAGGGCGGTTGACAGTCCGTGAGAAACCGCTGATAAGCCTGTTGTTTCCGGAGAGGCAATTGAGGCAACTGCCAATCCGTCTTTGATCGGCTTGATTAGTTTTTTTAATGTTTTTCTTGTTATCTTTTCGATTGTTCCCAATTTTAGAGAAATATACTCATCCTTTACGCTCTTATTAATGGCGGAAACACTATCCAATCCAAAGAGCGAAATAACAGCAACAGCCGCAGATTTTTCGTCATTTAATTCTTTGGCAATTTGTTTCACTAAGAAAGATTTTCCGCATCCCCAAGGCCCTGTCAAGAGTAGAGCACCGGTATTTTCGTTGCAATTTATGTAGTCAAGTAATTCGCTTTTTATGTCCATTTTATATATCCTTTCTTACAATGAATAAGAAAATGAAAAAAATCAGTTTTCCTCCAACGACCCTTTAATCAAAATAGGGCAAATATTTTTTATTTGAGCTTTTAACTGTTCGTTAATTTTTTTGCGTTTGTTATATACCGTGTACATCTCTGCGATTGACTTTTGGATTGTTATATCTGGAATGGGGATTTTGACATCACACATATCATTCCAATTAAATGTCTCTCTCGCAGAACCCCATGAATTAAAGCGTGCATATCTGTCAAACTCAGTCCTTGAATAAAACAAAAACAGATATTCAGGCAGAAGGTGTTGTATGCTCTAAAAGACTTCTTAATCAAGCGGTTTGGAAGTCTCTTAGAACACACAACCTAAAACCGAAGAAAGGAGCGCAAGTTATGAG
>ERZ773131.1096-NODE-1096-length-20803-cov-139.959659_pt1 | contig 20803 bp, 14 predicted proteins | sample MGYA00511082_ERZ773131 | MGnify/ENA primary metagenome ERZ773131 (study PRJEB29015, sample SAMEA2737813) | human gut metagenome | biome: human gut; feature: human-associated habitat; material: faeces | place: China | collected 2012 ... | reverse complement strand
CAACAGAACATGCCAATCTCTCAGAGAAAGATACGAAGCATGCGATGTTGAAGGATTTCGACAGCCCGTTCGATATCAATGCGGATTTATATAAATAGGGCCTTATAGCAAATAATGAACTTTTAGAGCGCAAATGCTTTCGATCACAAAAATAGAAGGAACGCTGTATTGGTGATATATATAATGGTCTGATGATGAAGACTCTTTTAATAAAAGATAGCTTAAAAATCAAAAAGTCAAATTTCTTAAAACACTATGAATCCCCAGTAAACACTGAGGGATAGAGTTGTCTTGTCATAGGGGTTGGATGCTTAAGTTTTTTGAGTACTTTTGACGTGGAGTACTTCTATATAAAAGTAGTGAGTGTAGTAGTGACGATACTTTCTGTTATATAAGAACCGTTATTAGTGTTATATAGAATTTAACAGAATATTAAATTATGAATAGAGGATCAGAATGGAGAGTTTGGGATTTACATTTTCATACCCCATCCTCTTATGATTATAAAGATAAGTCTGTAACCAATGAGCAATTGGTTGAAGGATTAGTTAGCCATGGAGTATCAGTTGTGGCTATAACAGATCACTATATTATTGATGTTAATCGCATTAAGGAATTGCAGATAATAGGTCGTGAAAAAGGCTTAACTGTTTTTCCTGGAATAGAGTTTTGTTCGGAGTTAGGTGGTAAGCAAGCTGTGCATTTCATAGCAATATTCTCACCAAAAGCTGATTTAGAATCTATATGGACGAAGATACAAGGACAATGTAATTTGACATCTGCTGATATAGAGCAAAAAGGAGGATATGAAAGTATTTGTTGTGATTTTATTCCGACTTGTGATTTGATATTAAATTTAGGTGGTATTGTAACCGTACATGGGGGGTCAAAAAACAATTCATTAGAAGAGATAAAAAACAACTTGCTTCAGAAACAAGAGTTAAAGCGCAGGTTATTGTCTACTTACCATCCAATATTGGATTGTGGCAAACCTGTAGATGCAGACAATTACCACAAAATAGTATTCCCTAGTATTGGATTTACTTTACCAGTAATTATCAGTTCTGATAACCATGATATTAAAGATTATCATGTAACATGTAAGACATGGATTAAGGCTGATTGTACTTTCTCTGGTCTTAAGCAAGTTTTATACGAGCCAAATCAACGGGTATTGTTGTCGGAGGGGTATCCTGAAATCAAGAACTCGTATTCTGTAATTGATAAAATTGAACTACAGCAAGATGGCGTTTGGAATCAATGCATTTATCTCAATTCGGGGTTAAATACAATTATTGGTGGTCGTTCTACAGGAAAGTCAAATCTTTTGTCATGTATTGCAGCTAATCTAAATCATGTTGAAAAGACGGCTTATAATAATTACGTTAATTCTGTAAAAGATTCCGTGAAAGTAGTGTGGATGGATAATGAGGTAAACAAGGAGCGTAAGATAGATTATCTGCCACAGAATTTTATATATTCACTCGTAGATGACAAAAAGGAGTTGAATAACTTACTTTATGGAATAATGTTGAGCAACCAAACTTTAGCTAGTAATTATGTTGTGTATCAAGCTAAATGTAATGATTTGAAATTAAGAATTTCAAATTTGCTTAATCGCCTTTTGGAGCAAAAGAGATTGTTGATAGCGAAAAAGCAAGAGATACATTCTATAGGTGATTCGAAAGGTATAGTAAATGAAATCAGATATCTAACACTTCAGAAAGAAAATATAGAAAAGCAGTGTGCCTTGGATCCAGTATTCTTAAAATCTTATGAGGAGGATAATAAGAAAGTACATGATTATACAAGGTGTATTGATGAGCTTACCGTGGAAATTGAAAGTTTAAAAAGATTATCTGTATCTGTTTTTCTTGTAGAAAATCAGTCTGTGTCTTATGATGGCATACGTGAGCAAACGAAATCAGAAATTAAAGCTGTAGTTTCAGACTTATTGAATCGTTCTAATCTTGATATTCATAATAAGCTAGTATCTTTAAGTGCAAATATTGTTGAACAAAGAAATACATTTGTACAATTAAGAGATCGTATTACATCATCAGATTCTTATAAAAATGGCAAGTCATTATATGAGGCAAATGTAGTTTTAGCTAGTTTAAGAAAACGACTAAATGAGCAAGAACAACTCTTGACAAAAGTAAAAGGCAAGAATGAAGAATATAAGGCTATGTTGATAGACTTCAAAGAAATTCTTAGTCAATTACTTGATTCATACTCATCCTATCTAGCTCTGACTAAGGAAATAACTGTAATGATGCATATAGAACATGATGATGTCAAGCTTAGTTCATCTGTAATAGTTGTTGATAAATTAAATGCAGTTTTGTCAGATAGCTTAAATTTGAAATATAAAGAGATGATAGAACTGAAAGACCAACTATTGAATATTTATCAATTAATGTCAGAGGAACAGCTTAAATCCGCATTAGAACCTATTGTTTATAGCGCAATGAGAGGAGATTTAAAATTTAAGGGAAGTGTTGATGATTCTAGTTTCTTAACAGTTTTGCTTACCAATAATTTCTTTCAATCAGTTATAAATGTAGAATATGATGGTGACTCTTTGCAGATGATGTCACCTGGTAAGCGTACATTTGTTATATTGAAATTGCTTTTGGATTTTAGCAGAAATGAGAATCCTATATTAATAGATCAGCCAGAGGATAATCTTGACAATAGAGCTATCTACAAAGAATTGGTTATGTATATACGAAAAAAGAAGTTGGAAAGACAAATTATAATTGTTACTCATAACCCCAATATTGTGGTTGGAGCTGATGCCGAGAATGTCATAGTTGCGAATCAAAATGGCGTGAGGACACCAAATGTCAGTGGTATAAAATTTCAATATAAGAATGGTAGTCTTGAAGATTCTTTTAGGGATTCTGACGGGAACAAGCCTTTATTAGATTCAATGGGCATTCGAGAGCATGTGTGTGAAATTTTGGAAGGTGGTGAGGAGGCTTTCCGAAAGAGGGAGAGTAAGTATGGATTTGCAAGAATATAAATATGTATCAAACTTCAAAGAGATGGTTACTCCATTTTTTGACCTCGAGGTATACTTTTACCAAGACAACGAGTCTGTGATTAGCTATGGCGCAATGCGTGGGCTATATTTATAAATGCAGAGTTGTTTTTCTACGTAAGAGTTTATACGCTATGCGGTCCCATCCCGCATAATATGGCGAAGACCTTTGATGGTCCGCCAACCTTATAGCGTAGCGGTTCTGAGCACCAGAGGGCGGTTACATCCTCTCGTCCCTGAGGGAAGAGAGGCTTGGTGAGAAAGGTGGAGCCTTCCTTAAGGGTAAGGAAGGACGGGTAGGTTTTCGAAAAATCCTCCTTTTATTTAAAGATTATGCAAATGAGCGCAATGAAAATTTGCTTTCAAATTGTCGAGTGCAGCTAATCTTATTTAAAGAGGAACGTGGCGATTCGAAAGTGCATACGTTCCAATCACCCCATAACAAACCAGCGGTATGAGAAAGGCAATCGCCATACTCCCCGTAGTATCCGCTATATACCCCATGATTACTGGAGCAACCGCTCCACCCACTATCGTCATGATAAACAATGAAGAAATCAGAGAAGTCAGACGATTAAGAAAAGAACGCAATGGTATATGCAGTCATTGATACGTCCCGTTTTCCTTATGCTGGCGAAATGCCAGATGAGGACGACCGAGTCTTCTACGAAGTCTGCCTGAGCAAGGAAGATTCCTTCTTAGTAACAGGAAATCTCAAACACTTTCCAAAAGAACCGCAAGTGATTACAGCAGCAGAAATGATGGAAATATTGGATAACGAACTATAAGATGTCATTACAGCAGGTGTCTCCATCTCTCGTAGTAGGCGACACCTGTAACCACGCTAACGAGGTGGTATCATTTGATTGATGCAAGCGGTATTGTTAGAGTGCTATGATTATCTCATTGTTTCTGTTTCATCATTGGTGTAGTTGAAAATTTACAGGAGTGATTTCTCCATGTCGTTTGGCTCACGAGTCACAGCCATTGGCTCACCTTCAAATGGTGTCTCTGGCATCAAGTCCATCAACTTCTTCTTCATGCCCCGATGATTGGGGTATTGTCCGGCTGTCTCTTTGATATAGCGGCATACCTCCTGGTGTTTCTCCTCGGTCGCTCCATCTTGGCGCGATACCGTTGCTTCTCCATAGACCGTTTCCTATTCTCGTCCCATTTGATGCGCAACAGCTTTTCTTCCCTTATCTGGATTTCAATATCTTTGAATTCAGGTGTATTCATCACCTCTGCCTTCAGATGCTTCTTGATGACTATTGTCAGATAACGCCGCCATGCCTCCTTGTTTTCTTCGGTAACAAATGGCGGTCATTGCTCTCCATAGAAGGTGTGCCAGGTGAACGGCTCGAAGTCGAGATGCCAGAGGAAGGATTTGTGTTGTGGGTTGTTTGGTTCCATAATTCTTATCTGTTCAAAATATCAATAGTAAATTTAGCAAAACAACGATGGCTATTCTGCATATATCTTTGATTGAAAATATCCTCTTTCACTTTCTGTTCTGTCCGGTGTAGGCATTTAGCAATCTGTGCAATCTGACTCCTTGAATAGTTCTTTTTTAGTTTCTCCAATCTCAATGCTTCATTTTTATGATAATCATATCGCTCTTGTAAGTGGAAAAAATCAACATATCTGTCATAAGGGTATTTTGCAACAAAATAAATAAAATCCTTACGTGGACTTTTTGAGTGACCTAACTTAACTTTAACTCTTTTGTGTAAATCAAAAGCAAAGGACGAAGGACTAAGAAATTTCAGTTCATTAAGATTCACATATGGTAAGTCTTCACGTTTTATTCGCTCGTTGCAAACAGGACATGAAGGAACGAAATTGAATAATGACAATGCTACAGGAGGACATTTTCCTTTTGGCAAAAAGTGGTCTATATCAAATTGTCTTTTGGCTACACCTTTACCAGTTTCTGTATATACATTGATATAAGCCATATCACAATAATGGCATGTATAAATCTTTAGTCCATCAGCATGCTTCTTAAAAAATGCGGAAATTTTGGAATCGTATTTATTCGTATACTTGAAAATCTCATGTAAGTCATGTAAACTTTTAGATGTAATTCTCTTTTTGGAACAAACTCGAAGAAATGCCTCATAGAATAATGCCAAGTCTTCGAAATCCATAGTCAATAAGTCAGCAACAGAATTATTCAAAGCTCTGACACATCCGTATTTGCGTTTCCAATTCTTCCATTTTGATTCAAGTCCAAGTCTTTTTCTTCCTCGTTTCGTGACTTTATCTGCTAAATCAGTGGTGAAAATGCTCTTATAGTCATAGACTAAATCTGTAAATTCTTTACTCCCTTTGTATGGATATTCAATTGGTTTCATTCTTCATTGTTATAAAAATCCACTAACTCATTATACATTTCCCTAAGCTCCTTCTGAAGATACTCTTCACCAATGATACTAGTAACATAATCAAATTTGGATTTCTGCTTCTCGAATGCTTTATCCGGTTCCATATCATCAATATGCAATTCTTGCTTGTTTTCGTTATCTCTTAGCGATTCTTGATACCTTCTGTGCTTGAAATAAAACTCAACAACTTCATTGATACATGATTGAGCTATATCACCCATTGTCCCTTGCAAAAAGAAAGATTCACTTAGCATGTCAACAATATTAGCTCCAAATGTTTGCCCACGTTGTTTTTCACATTCTCCTTTTTGCAGACATAGGATGTTGCTTCGCGGTATATCACTCAACACAAATGGTGAATGAGTAACTAAAGTTATATTGATGTCATAAATATTTTTAAGATGTACTGAGTTGATTGAACTCAGCAGAAGTTCCACAAATTTACGTTGTAAATCCGGATGATAATACAGTTCAACTTCATCCATAAGCATACATACGTGATGATACTTAAGAAATGACAAATGTTCTTTTTCTATGGAATCATCTTGTACTGTTGAGTCTATGTTGACCAGATGATACAACACATTCCCTAACGTATAGGCAATTTGCCTTTCTCCAGAACTTAATCCGGTAAATGGTATCAGCCCAACAGACTTGGATTTACTCTCAAACGCCTTCTTGTCTTCACGTTTTACAATCATCAATGTAACTTCTGCAATAGGTGGAGGTAATAGGTCTTCCTTTTGAAATTTGAAATCAGTAGTTGGTTTATCACATTTCTTTTCACTTTCGTAAAAGAACATACCTTCATTTGTTTTTATGAATCCATCTACGTCATTGGCAAGAACGACTCCCGTACGAATAGCATAATACTCTTCTGTATCTAGAAATACCAAGAAAGCTAATTGTTGACGAAGTTTCTTCGTTCTATGAGTCTGGTCATGGAGTAAATCGTGTATATAACGTTTTATCTTCTTTTCATCATATCTGTCACCAATTAACCACTCCCAATCTCTTTCGTATGGTTTATATGTTTGAATAATCTTTAATGTCTTGTATGCCACATATTCCCATGCCTGTCGTTTTAAATTAGGTAAGGTCTCAATATCTTCTTTAAGAATAAGTCGCATTTGTTTTGCCCAAAACTTACAAATCGGATTTACCATAGAAACAAATCTTTGTTTCAGGTATTCCTTCTCGTCTTTATTCATATTTGCAGAGAGAAGTTTGCCTAAATAAAGTTCTTCGAATCCCTCATATTCATTTTCTTCCTTATATTTAAACGTGAAACCTACAATCTCATATGTATTATTGATGATTCGCAAAGGGAATTCGCGAATAGTCTTTCCTTCTTCATCCGTTTTTGAGACTTCGTAAAACGCAAGATTTACAAGATTATTCTTCCCAAGCATGTTTTCCTTGCTTGCATTGATATAGCCCTCTTCACGCATGGGGTGAACAACAACAGGAGTTTGATAGCCATCATTCTTGTGGAACACCCCTTTAAGCCAAAAATAATCTTCGTTCTTCAAATGTTCGATATCGCCATACAACCTTTCTAGTTTTGCAACAGACGTTCTCTCACTTTCATAATCTCTATAATTATAAGCATAGAGAGAATAATTGCTTACAATGGTGTAAAACCATTCATTTAGATAAGCATGTTTGCCTTTTTGGTATTTCAATGGTTCATCAACATCTCCCTCAGATTGTTCTTCAAGTATTTTGATGGTGTCACAATGGTTATCCTCATCGACTGTTGATATACTAACATTTCTACCTTTTACGGTAAGAACTTTTACCTCATGATCCAAATAGACGGCAACCGAAGCATACACATGGTCTATGTAATGAAGATGCTGGGCACTCGAATAATTGAATGTTTCACCCATAATAGCAGCCGAAAGATTGTTGAGAGTCCTCAATATCATGTCTATGATGGTACTTTTGCCTGTACCATTTTGACCGACAATGGCACTTATGCTCACTTTCACTCCATGTTCTGTTGTATATAGTAGAAACTCGGAATCAAAAGCATCCTCTCGAATTGCTACAGTAAAACCATTCTCAACATCGCCTGATATAGAAAAGCCTTCATTGATATACAGCCAATCTTCACGACCATACAGGGACTTTTGCATCATTTTTGCATGGTAAATAGCATTCTCTTCATTGGGAGAATACAATTTCAGCCCAACCAATTTTAATCCACGAGAAGCCATTACTTCATTACAATCCACCTTAGAATTTGGTTTCATCCAAGGGCGTTCTATATTTATCATGTCAATATCTTTCATGAGTCATGTTTGTCATATTCAGCGTGCATAACAAAATTGCACAAATATATGATGGCGCATCTAACAAGTTGCGCCAACCTAATAGTATTGAGTTCCAATTCTTGTTTCGAAATGGTTAATTGGTATTCAGTATGGGACATTGGCTCGTCCTTAATAATTATCGACTTATGCTCCATATAATTGCGTAGCATTTTCAAGTCCTTTGTTTGTTCATCAACAACATACCAATCCGTTTTCATTCCATAAACATCCAACTTGATGTTATACAAGCCTAATAAAGGCATATTCTGTGAATGTGCCAAGATTTCTTGTCGAATATCTCCATTCTTACAATTCCATATTTTGGCAAAGTCTACCTCATATGATTTTAATTTAATATCAAGATAATTGGATAAGAACATGGCTATCTTGTCGAATATGGAATAAAAGTTCTTATATGCCATTTTCAGCATCTCCATATTCACACTGTTCTTATCCTCATTTATGATAGAATATAGAATCTTCCTGGTGCTGATGAAACTACCTTTGATTTCTTCAAAGGTGCTTTCATAAAGAGCTTTTTTCTCTGGCGTGTCAACTATGACAGGAAGTTTCACATTATCACATAGTGACAGCATAGAATCAGGTTCAACATCATTAAAACGATTGATTCTCAGATAATGTTGACATATCCATTTTTCGTATCCACCTTCTTGTATATTGTCATAATCAATTAATGGTGCATCAAAAGAAGGAGAGGGCCATGAACAAATCTGTCTGAAATAAGGTGAATGACCATCAAAAAATTGTTGGTACTTTCTTATGATCTGCTGAGCCTTTCTTACAATGAAAGGTTCTTCTTCTGACCAAAATGCATGCATATTAGCATAGGAAAAACCTTGATTTCTCTCCACCTCCTGTGTATTGGTAGAATCCAATAAAGCCATTCTGTAGTATTGTTGAGCTTCACAGAATCTTCCTAGATGATCATAAGCATTAGCTAAACACAAATAAGCACGGCATGATGCTCTGAAAGCATTAAGATACAATGCTGCCCATTCTTCTCTTTTTACACGAGTAATCAAATATTGTACATTATGGTAGTAGCTTACTTCCTTATAGACATATTCATTGGTATAGTATGCCTTTCTGAAATCCAATTCTCGGCTTTTCAGAATTCCATAAGCATCTCCAAGAACACAATACCCTATCAACTGATTAAACAGATTTTCTTTTGCCCAGTCTGTTTGTTCAATCTTCGACAATTCAGCCATGAATGTTTCTCTGTCAACGGCTTTATTATTAAACAAATCAACCAATAGAGCAAACTTATTTATCTGTTCTGTTCGTTCTGTTATTTCTGATTGTTCAATGGAATATTTCATAATGAATACTTATAAAAAACATAATAAAGGAGACGGCGAACCGCCTCCCCGGTGTCAAACATGAGTTTGAATCACCTGTTTGATGTACTACACAATCGACATGATATCTTGACCAGCGTTGAACACGTCAACATAACCAATTGGAACACCGAAGTACAACTTGATAGCAATACTTGATAAGTCCAAAATTGCGATTATACACTTGGCAGACTCCTCAATACTCTGCCCTTTCACCTTCTCAATGAGTCGGGCAACTTTATGCCCGACCTAACACATTCTTTTTAATACCATAATTAAAAAAATTATAAGATTGATAAAATATATTAGTCCACCCGATTTGTGGATTCCTTACGACTATCCTCCCATCCACCCAGCTCTTGCATTCTCGTAAGGTAATATTTTTACAAATCCCCATCCCCCAAAAACAAACTCATCATTGGGGAGAGGAGCTTTTCCCAAAATCATCACTCTTTCAGTCCCTCTCGATACCAGTCGAAGAGTATCTTGGCATTGCCGCATATCCTCCAATCATCCAGTTACCCTTGTTCTTCTGTTCCAAGGCTTCTTTCCTCCACTAGATGATAATACGCCACAATTACTTCCCTTATCTGCGTATTAGCACACCTTCTTGCCTCTTTAGCAAGTAAATTCATGATGCAATATGTGAAAGTAGCCATGATACAAACACCGAGAATTAATACTATAATATTCTCTGCCCAGCTGTATATCACTTTACCACTCCAGTTGCTTTGCCACTGATTGAAAACCTCAAACCAACTTCTCCACATGGTAAAATGCTTGATTAGTAAACTCACAAACAACAACAAGACGGGCAGCATCAATCCCTCATATATCGCTCTCAATACCCAAAAACGAGAAATATACACAAACCGATTTCGACAATCCTCATCTTGAGAGTTGTCCAATCTCATCCACATATACGAAAAAGCAACTTTCTTATTTTCCTCTATCAGTTTTGTAATCAACTCATCTTTGAATGTAAAATGTGTCGCAGCCTCAGAAAACATAAATTCAAAATCGGCATCTTTATCCCTTTCCCAAAAATGCTTCATCAGCCAATAGCGAATTTGCTTACCCGCTATCCAACTTATCATCCCCAACACATATGCGGTAACAATACATACTATCACAGATAATGTTACTTGCTCCTTATGAAACACAAAATCTTTAAAGCCAGAAAAAGTATATATCAAAACCCCCAACATAGTCGTACCAGAAATCAAGTACGACATATCAAAGATGTTTAACGCACCTGTAACTGTGTCAAATTGCTTTTGAACATTCATATCAATTCGTTTTTCATTATCTTTGCCATGCCGATGAAAGTAAAGTTTCTCCCGTCGCTCATAAGCTTCTTTGTTATAGATAGTTTATCAATTTCTATTCTACTTTAAGAAAAGCAGATACATCATCAAACAAGTCTGCATCCAGCTTCATGTCATTCTTGCATATAATCTCAAGCTTGATTTTTGTCTGTATTAAAGGATTATTGACGGAATAAAGATATTCATTCAAAGCCCTCAACTCCTGAACTAACCATTCATGCTTTTTCATCATCCAACGACATATCAGGGTACATTTGTCATTCTCACACTGAATGTCATTAACATTTTCAGGCCCATCCATTATATTTATCTCTATCCTTCCATCATTCAAACAACATTTACATCCTTCGCATTTTTCTGTATTTTTGATGGTTGTTAAATACTTTACATTTAAATACAACCTGACGATGAGAATCTCCGTTATGGGTTTATCATATAGAGGCATATAGATATTCTGCTCTATAAAATTACCTTTTTCATCCAAACAAGGAGTTTCATAATCTGCATCAAACTCGAGCTTATCGGTAATTAGATGTGAAATCCAATGGAATCTTGAAATACCAGCCATGAAACTTATGTTCTGGCGCAACAAATGATAATTAACTCGATCGTTGGCAACATCAAAAAGATCAGCCAAACGAATCAGTATCATTAAATATTTCAGACTTACCGTATCTCTTTTGGCCCTAGACTTCAATCCATACACATCCTTATAATCCCAACAATGACTCTCAGAAACCTTAGCAACAAAAGAAACAAGTGTAGGTTCCAAATAACTCAACAAAGAATGGGTCTTAGATAGGATAAAGTCAGCACTTTCCGTGTGATGCCTTACTCTGGTTCTATCACTAAAAAAATCATATACAGCTTCAAATACCTCTACCAGATGATTGCCTGCTTCCTTAAAATGAACATTTCTTTTTCTCTTTTTCTCTATCTCATCATTATGCACAGGATTATCCTCGCCCAACTTGAAGAACTCGTCAACAGCATTTTGCATTTTTAGAATTTGCTCTGATACAAAGTCAAATGTATTGCTATTGGCAGAACCTAAAATATATAAGTCAGGATGAATCACCATACTAATATCATGCAAGTAACATGATAAAAACAAGATATAGTAATCAATTGGCTTTAACACGAAATAATCTATGGTTCTTACAATGTGTACCGCATTATTGACTAGCGTCACAGCATGCTCTTCATTGTGCAAGGTATAAGAGTTCAAGAATTTTGAGCCATTATACCACAAGCCCTTGGTGATTCGATGAGTCTGAATCAAGCTATCTATCCAATCAGGATTTTTAACGAAGGAGATGAATGTACCCAACACCCCTAAAAGCGACATATCAACATTCATCTGATTAGAAATATCTTCATTGTTGATATTCTTCACGAATGCAACGAAATCGTCGAAATCAAAATGTGGGTTTCTCAACCTCAACAAGATGCGCAACTCTGTATAACATAATTTCTTTGAGTTGGATTTTACAAACGAATAATCGTCAGAACATCTGACACCTATCGATTCGGAATAATAAGCATTCAATATTTTACGTCGGAAATCAGGAGAGTTCTTATCTACGAATAATGTATATTTCTCTATTCCCAAAACAGAATAATCTTTTAAATCCTCCTGATTATGCAGATTCTCCAAGTTACTTATATTATCCAGGAACACTTTAAATTTCTCAAATTGAGTAGCCTGCTTCAAATCTCTATTTCCTCTATAGTTTCCATTCATCCCCCGTTTCAGCGAAGCATATTTATCTAAATAAAGTTCCTTCATCGCAAGAGAATTCTCTACATCCTTACGATAATATAGATTCTTTGTTTCGCCTTTTTGAGTAAATAAAGATTCAAAATTTCTAACTACTTCTCCTATTTTATCCGCATTTGATGAAGAAAGTTTTTCTATAAGTAACCGATATTTCGACTGAAAGATTTCCTCTTCGGTTGCTTCAAGAAAATCCTTTAACGCATTTAGACTTTCTCTATCATTTTCTTTTTTATATTTATTTTCTTCATCTAGTATCTTTTGAATAAAATCCTCCATCATTTTTTCTCCAGAATTTGATTCTGTTTTCAATCTGAAGAGATTTACACGATAAAGGAAGTATTTTTTGTATCGTTTCAGCCATTTGAGTCTTGAAATATCCTTCTCTTTCATCTGACCCTTACCAGCATTCGAATAATCCTCTTTCTTTTTAAGTCTTTGAATTTCTGCATCAACCACCATTTTGATTGCACAAAGTTTTTTGAATGAAATAGAATCATCTATATCATCTAAACTCCAAAACATGCCGCCGGTTTTAGATATTTCCCTAGGTATATTCTCAATACCTTCTAGATGATTATCAGCATCATCTATATAACTACATGAGCTTTTTCCATCCTCATGAAAATGCACCTTATATATTAAGTTTTCCTGGAATTTCTTACAGTTTGCTGGCAGGAAATTATAAACATCACAGTCTTCACTATCCTTATCATTAAAAAATTTATCTAATGAGCCATTGAGCCGTTTTATCCTTTCATTAAATTCACTCTTGTCCAGTTCTGACTTTATATAAATTACAGAGTCATCTACATAAAAATAAGCATCTCCTTCGAATATTTCTTTCCTCATCATTTCCTTTCTAACAGCCAGCATGCAGAGATTGCCAAAGAAATATGACTGAGGCAAACCTTGTGGAATGCCACAATTCATATAGAACCCACTTATATCCTCTGTCTTATCTATATAATATTCATCTGCCCATGATTCGAGGTAAGTCTTATCGATATCAAAATAAAGTAACTTCGCAATCGCTACTTTTAAAGTTTCAATATCATCATTACCACCCTTACCATTATTTTCACTACCAAAAGTAGCGGAAAGCTTATTTACAATCAGATTATATAAATACTTAGGGGAAACCGTTGGAAAGAAGTTTTGTATGTCAAGACATACCTCTGTCAAATAGCGATGGCTATTCTGATAGGTACGACAATGCTGCACAACATCATCAGAAAAAGACTTATATTGATTCTTCCAGTTTTTAAACAAGTATTTTACATCAGTGCTAGGCAGATTGCCATAGAAATTATGTGGAATCAGCTTAGATAGTTCAGAAAGGTTACGTATCCCATCTGAATCATCATACATCAATTTTGCCAAAATGCAAACCATGCAGATCATATCTATCAAACGGGCAGAGTGCATCGGTCGATAAACCAATTTATTCCCTTCAACCTTCTTCATCTTGAAATATACAGAAATGCCGAAAAGAACTTTCTTCTCAGTATCCAAAATTTCATTAAGTCGCTTCTCGCAAGCCTGTATCACTTCCAGAATTAGCTTTGAATTATATTTGTCACCCAAAGCATAGAATAGTTCAAGGTCATTTTTTGCTATGATATTATCACTTGTTCCTATTACAGGATTCACACAATCTAGAAGACCTTTCTCAAAGACATAAGATTCCAAACAGTAAATAGCATTATAAATATTTTCATAACTTACAATACTGTCTTTCAAGCTATTCTTCTTACGGTTATCGATTTTTGAAACAATACTATTCATGAAAATACCCCTTCCATATTTTTTTAAGTTTGTCTATAAAGACAAGTATAGGCCGTTGTTGAACATCATCCTGTTCTTCATCCACAAACTTACAATACATAGAAAACAACATCAGTTTGTCTTTTCTCACCGCAATCGTAAAACCATCCTTTACATGAAGAAGATGATCAAACTTACTCCATTCCAAAGTCATTTTGGGGCGAGCATATTCATTAAAAGATAAGACGAACAGATCATTAAATATAAATTCTGCCTTTTTATACTCAGCGTCTAGCTCTTGTAATTGGTTGACAGCTTTTACAATGTTAGTAAAAAAGAAAAACAAATCAACCAGCTTCTCCTGATAGCCAATAGTTTGTTTTCTTAAATAGCTCCAAGTATTACCAAATTGAGAATTACATGATACAAAGTATGCAAATCCAAAAAGCGGCTCATCTTGAGTTACTATCAATTTTACGATTTGTTTCACATCCTGTTTTTTGTCAACATTATCTACAAGAAGATTCAAAAAAAAGTTCAGAACCTTTAATTGATGCTTTTTATTACGAATAGAACTATCCTTTCCAAAAGAATCACTATGCGCATTTTCTTTCGTTGTCTCCTCAAGTATTCCATCTTCCTCTTCTTCAAGCTGTTTTTGAATATCGAGCTTAAACAAAAAAGCAGAATAAGCTGGAATCTTGTTTTTATTATTCTTTTCCTGTGGCATAATTATTCATATAATATTCACTATAGTCACTTACCTCTAGCGGCAGTTTTTCACATCTCAAAAAAACACAGAGATTAATAAAGAAACGCTGAAGCTGTTCATAAGCCTTTCGCCCGGCATCATCATTGTCTGGATACATGTGCAGGCGGAACTTGTCCAACATCATCAAATCCAGTTTTGGCAAAATAGTAGAACTCGGAATCGCCAAAGCCTTTTTACCCGCAGACAACAATGCCAGGCAATCTGTAATACCTTCGCTGATATACAAATCATCCCCTCTTTCCAGCGTATTTAGAACCGGTAAATTATAAAGTCTAGTTTTCTGTGACGAAATAAACTGGAAACGAGGCACTTTCTTGTCTGCAGCCCCTAAATATCGTGTTTGCAGTCCCACTAAATTACAATTCACGTCATAATATGGAATTATCAAACACGGAGTAAATATACTAAGATATAGTGTTTGGGATATAAATCCACTTTTTATTAACGTTTCTTGCGGAAACGAATCTTTCAATTTCTTTAGAAGTTCCCAAGGCTCATCTAGAGACACGATGTTTAAAGATTTAATGACTGTAGGATTTAATTTTCTTTCATCAAACAAGAATTTCTTTCCTGTAGCAGTCAGATTACAATGATTAAGAATATACTGTGCAACCTCGGTAACAAATATTTTTTCTTTCTCTACAGGTTTCTTTATTATTCGTTTTGGTATAACCAGAGTTTTTGATCTTCTAGGCACATTTTCCAGATAAATCCCAAACTGACTGCATAACCATTCGCATGCTTTGACAAAACTCAAATTTAATTCGGTCTCAACAAATTTGATAGCATTGCCACTATTGTGGCAAGCAAAGCAATACCAACGATTACGGTTCTCCCCAAAGAACCCCATACTAGGATGATGATCATCATGTGCAATACACAATGCTCTATGATACTTCACTACAATACCTAATTTTTCAGCAACCTCTTCACAGGAAAGTTCATTTAGCTTTTCAATTACACTTTTAGGAATATAAACCATAATTCAAAAAAAGATAATAAAGTTTGTATAAGCATCCATCTCCTATAGCAATACAACTTTCTCCCCAATGTTTACTGTGGATACAGAGTATTTAAAAATGGACTTTTTCGATTTTTAAACAAATCTAACCAGAAGAGACTCCGTCAACAAGACATAATCCCTCCTTTCAGCTACAATCATGTCAAATGCCATATTTATAACATTTATTCACCCAAATATCAATATCTCCGGGAACCCGCACAACATGGCGAGGACTTTGATGCCCCGCCAACCTTATAGCGTAGCGGTTCTGAGCACCGGAGGGCGGTTACATCCCTTATTCCACCGTCACACTCTTCGCCAGATTTCTCGGCATATCCACATCCAGTCCCTTATCCACAGCCACATAGTAAGCAAGCAGCTGCAGCGGAACCACGCTCAGCAGCGGAACCAGCGCATTCAGGGTTCTTGGAACCTCCAATACATTATCCGCTATTTCCTTCACCTGCTGGTCACCCTCAGTCACCACGGCAAGGATGCGGCCGTTTCTCGACTTCACCTCCTGCATGTTCGAGATAATCTTTTCATACAACTGATGATGCGTAGCAAGGAAAACGATTGGCATATCCTGATCTACCAGAGCGATGGGACCATGCTTCATCTCGGCAGCAGGATAGCCCTCGGCATGGATATAACTGATTTCCTTCAGCTTCAAGGCACTCTCCATCGCCACAGGATAGTTCACACCACGACCCAGATACAGGAAGTTGTGCGCATAGGTAAACATTCGGGAGATATCCTTGATTATCGGAGCCTGCTCCAATACCTTCTCCATTTTCTGCGGAATCTCAGAAAGTTCCTCTATCATCTGATAGTAGTCAGCATTGTTTAGGGTTCCCAACTCATGCCCCAAAGCCAAAGCAAGAAGCGTAAGAACCGTTACCTGCCCGGTGAAAGCCTTCGTACTTGCCACACCAATCTCCGGACCCACATGGATATAGATACCCGTATCCGTTTCACGGGCGATGGAAGAACCCACGCCGTTCACGATACCGAAAATCAGCGCACCCTTCTCCAATTTCACTATCTCAAGAAGTATACCTATATTTTATCTTCAACGCAGATATATTCATTTTTGCAATCATACTTCAAGAATAGGATTAAATCAAAACTATGGATACACAGTTTTGGTTCTGCCAATCTACAATTAAAGTATACAAATTCATCTTCATAAAGTCAGATAGTTCTGAAAGTTCTAATAATTTATCACGTAAGAAGTCTTCATCAACAACACCTCCAGAATGGAAACACAATCTATTAAATAAATCATGTCCATTTACCAAATGGTACTCTTTTTTATCTTCATCAATCGGGCAAGACCTAATTATACCATTCAAAAAACCGAAAGTTATATCATGGAAACCATTACTATTGCTTCCAATATGTCCATGAATCATATTATAATCAAGTTTTTCAACTTTACAAATTAGTTTATTAACTGGTTCAAAGTCTGTTCTAAAGTTATGCAATTCATTACACAACTTATAATATGACAAAGTATATAACTCTGTTAATGCAATATTTATATCAACATCGCACCCATTATCTTTTAATACTTCCAAGTACCTTTTCCGAAAATCGTCATCTGCTAAGGCACTCATTTCATAATCATGATAGTCTGTATATAGCATATTAGCAGATACAATTTTATGCTGCCCCATTTTTAAGAAATCAGAATCTTGGATAGCCAGACATTTTTGTTGCTTCACTAATATCGGAAGTATTGCATTCATATTGTCACAGCCTGAAGTCGATTGAATAAACACAGATTTTTCTATAAGCATTTTTTTATAATACCTGTAATCACCATATCCCTCTACCAAGACTAATGTCTTGCCATCATTCATTGGGTTATTAAAAGATTGAGCAATAGAATTCAAGAGTCGTGTTGGAGTAACTCTTCTTTCTAGATTGTAAAAAACATCACGTCTATTCATGATTTTTCAAAGATCGATACAAATCAACACAATCATCCCAATCATCATTAACAAAATCAATTGAATGAGAAGCAAAAATGAGTTGAATTCCAAATTCTTTAGCGATGTTTTTAAAGTCCTCTAGCATAGATTTTTGCCATGCTACATGCATAGAGTTTTCGGGTTCATCCAAGCAAACAATCGTACCTTTATAAGTCTTGAAAATCAAATAAAAATATAGAATTATCAAATTTTGCTCCCCACTTGATAGCTTTCTCAGAGGAACTTCATAATTAGTATCATCTAAAATACGAAGCCCATCCTTAGCATTAAGTTTTATAGTTTTCTTTGACAACATTTTATTGTCTATCATTTTAACAAACATCATCATTTTGAGAAATAAGAGATGATAAACTCTCAATTTATCATAGATACCTTGTAAATACAAAAAAAGAGCTACCTTAAAATTCTCATTATATGTATAATCCACTTTGAGATCCTCCGCGATACCATATTCATGATAAAAATCTAAAATTTGTTTAATTTGCAAAGCAATTTTATTGTATCTTTCTTCGTTGAGATCAACAGAATCATTTCTTAATAATTTCTCTACAAAATGAGAGTCAATCTCTTGGCACTTTTTAACATACTTGTCTTGATACTCAGTAAATAATCTTTTTATATCATCTACTATCTTATCGACATTGTATCGATTTATCAGATGCCTGCCATATCTTTGAACATCCAAAACCTCATATTGAATGCGCTGTTCTTTGACATACAGATTATTGTAGCTTAACAGATAAGAAGTCATTGTTTTCGAATCTTCAGGAAGAGCAGAATCATCTTCAAACCTATAGTTGCGAGTCAGATAATCTTCAATATCTAGCCCTTTCATCATATCCATTGTCCGATATCCTACAGAACTATGTCGTGCTGTTCTCATCAAATAATTAGCTGATAATGTGAATATACTTTCATTAGATACTGTTTTAGATTCATTCACTTGGCAGAACTTAAAGCATACTGTTTGAGTCTCAAAGTTATGAATATCATCTTTATCAGATGCCATTATCTTTGAAATAACTATGGAACATTCATCTTCGAAAACTACTTGAATTTTTGAGAATACCAAAATATTGAAATACCATAAATTACAAGTAAGTAAATTATGGATAATCTTCAATATCGTTGTTTTACCATAACCATTTGGGCCTGTCAAAATAGTTACTTTACTTGTTTTCTTGAAATCAATCTGGTAACTATAGAGACCATATAGATTTTCTACATTTATACTTTTTATCATTATATTGTTTTTTTATTATAAAAGCACTTATACAAGTGCAATATCAATCTTAACACTACACGACACTACACAAAAATCATACGTTTCATGTAAATAGCAGCAGATACCCTACATTATCTTACGATGGAAAATAGTGCTCTTCTTTGGGCAATATAGCGCTATCACTATGCATAAGTCGCTACGTCGTAATCCTTTTTCCGATTTATCAATCATCTGAATGAAATCGAACTGAGCCTCTTTTGAATTTGAAGTGAGGCTCAAATAAACTTCAATAGAGGCTCACGTAAACTTTATCTAAGCCTCAAACCAATTTGAAATAAAGCTTACTTCAAAGGCAAATGAAGCCAGTTTCTATCGCAAAAAAGCCTTTTTGCTTAACAGTATAAGCAAAATTGTGAGGGATGCGTGAGGGATAAATTCCCTTTTTTAGGTATCAGTCACACATATTGTTCCTTTGATTATCAATACCTTATCCGATTCCTTCCAGAAAATCGTGATGGGTGATTTGCAAAAACTTTTTTTAGTAGCATGACTCATCTGAGTCTCCAAAAAAAGTGCCAAGTTCTGAAGATTGGCTCACTTAAAGCCTCAGCAGGATAATATCTCACGAAGTGCATATTTCTCCATATCTTCAGGAAGTATTTCTTTGCCATTCCTTGTTGTGTAAAATGCCCATATTTGGTGAAGTGCTTTCCGAAGTTACCACCATTCAGTATCTCCGCTAGCAATAACTTCCCTCGCTTTTCATCCATCGGAGCTATCATCTTCTCCCCAGATAGTCCCAACGCCTCATGCAGCACATACATCACCGCCCCGGCAAACTTCCACAATCCCAAATACTTCAATTCCTTCGGCAACCAAGTTAACATTTCACAGTTAACATTTAACATTGATACTACATAGTAGTAATCAATGATTTGTCTCATTCCAATTCCTTCGTCAAAGAAATGGTGATACAGATGCGTCAGCTGATAAACCACATTAAATGCTGTCGTTGGTATAGCAATTTCTCCAATACCGTCTGGCAGACTAACAACATTTGAACATTGCAAATCTACATTCCGTTTGAACCATTTCTGCAAACGTGCATTATAGATAGGATTATTCATTGTGCAAGGGAAAAAATGCAGCTCTACCGGTACTCCATCTACAGAAGTTTCTATATGTTGATACCTTATATCATCCCCAAGTTTGAAATGCTTCTTGGCATATTCCGTTATCTGTTCACGGCTTGCATTCACCCAAACATCAATATCCCCAGGATTTCGGGAATATGCATTCGGATACATCAAGGCATTCCCTTGTCCTTTCAGAATGCAGCACCTAAGTCCATCCTCTCTGAGCATAGAATAGAGTTTAGCAGCAACTCCATTCACCTTCATGTTCTGTCGGCGAATTTGTTGCGACACTCCCATCCAAGTCATCAGCAAGTCCCTTTCTATCGGATTTTTCTTTAACTCCTCAGGATATTCCTCACTCAATCGCTTTATGCCATCAAAACAGATTCCAATAATTGTTTGTTTTGTCGCAAAGCTATATAGTTGTCGCCAATCCATATTGGAGACAACCATACTTAGGTCAACCTTATCTTCAAGGCAGTATCTTAAAAACAGAAAAATGGCTGATGTTTGTGTCATTTCATCATTCACAAGTTATCACTTCTTGTACATCTCCTCATAATACTTCTGATACTCCCCAGAAGTAACATGATCCATCCATTCCTGGTTCTCGAGATACCATTTTACGGTCTCCTCGATACCCTCCTCAAACTGGAGAGATGGCTCCCAGCCGAGTTCCTTCTGCA
>ERZ773131.1088-NODE-1088-length-20902-cov-19.989735_pt1 | contig 20902 bp, 17 predicted proteins | sample MGYA00511082_ERZ773131 | MGnify/ENA primary metagenome ERZ773131 (study PRJEB29015, sample SAMEA2737813) | human gut metagenome | biome: human gut; feature: human-associated habitat; material: faeces | place: China | collected 2012 ... | reverse complement strand
TTTTTTAAATTTATTTTGTAGGCTCTTTCCTCACCCCAACATTTAGTATAGAGCCTTTTTTTTCACTCCGTCACTCGCACCATAAAACAGATTAGCTTTTTGTTAATCTGTTTTTTTGGTGTCCTTTAGGGCGTGAAAATAACGGAACTGTAAAAAACAACTCCCAAAAAACGACTGCATTCTAACCGAAAGGTAGGAATGCAGTCGTTTTTGTGATATAATTTACTATCAATGAAAAACCACATCAACAAGGTACATTATACACCGTATCAATTAAAATTATAACCGGAAATTAAAAAAATAATAGAAATTTCTGATCCGGTATATACATTTAACGAGGTTTTTCATCATATTGATCTAAATAAACACCTTGCTGTTAAGGAAAGCAGGATATGTCACATATCTACATAGACGGAACAAAGATAACTGACAATGCAAATAAGGGTAACGACCGATTATTGCCCGGATACAATATTCAGCAATGCAAGCAAAAAAACACCGAGACTCACTTTTTCGTGAATCTCGGCTTTTTAATATGCTGTTTCTTTACAGCACCTTTTGTGGAGCGGATGATGGGAATCGAACCCACACGATCAGCTTGGAAGGCTGAAGTTCTACCACTAAACTACATCCGCTTATCTATGTAACAAATAATATTATATCATTACAGATAATATTTGTCAAGCGTTAATTTCAGATTATAAAAATTTTAAGAAAATTTTAACTGTTCTATATTAAACTCTAAGTTTAACGATGATTATAATTTTAACATACATCAAGATATATAATATCATTTATACAAATTACTTACTTATAATTTTTACCGAAGGATAACTTATTATATTTTTGATAATCAATTATAAAATGTTGGTAACACAGAAAAATAGCAGAAAATGCCAAATATTGAAGTTAGTGAATGCTAACTTTTACTTAAAACCACATTTATAAAAATTGTAATATAATATCTCAAATAGTATTATATATACAAGCGGCTAATTTTTAATAGTAATAATATACTAAAAATATATCTATATATTTAAATAAATGCATTTATTATGTTAGAATGTACAAAGAAATATATCTCAAATTGTGCAAGCGTACAGATGTAAACTTTTCACTCGGTGTAAGTATGATTTCAATGTGGATATTCAGAATAGTTTGCAGTTATATACTTGTTATGGTTCTTGATATGGGCGTTTTAGGTGTATGGATCGGTATGTTTGTTGATTGGTATGCTCGTGCTGCAGCATATCTTGCAATGTATTTGTCAGGCAGATGGAAAAAGCATAGAATGATTTAAATATTTAAAAATGGAGATAAATTTTGTTTACCCTACCGTCACAATTATAAAAGTTTGACCAAACTTTTATAATTGCCGTGCAAAATATTCCGGTGAATCATAATTTATAAACATTACTCCAACATATATAACGAAAAATGATTTTAAAAAGCAAAGGCCCTCGAATTTTTATCGAGAGCCTTTTATCTTTTATCTTTTTTATAAATCAAATTCAAAGTACGGATTATGGTACAGTGAAAATGTTATAATATGGTAAAGACAAAATCCAATTTGGATAGATTAAAAAGTGGTGTAAATAAATATTATTTAAAATCCATTTTGGAAAGATTTATTAAATTATATCATAATTAATTGTAAATATCAAATGTACTAAATTTATAAAAATAAATGTATTTATAAGTTTATTTATAAAAAATTTTCTTAGAAAATATATATTAGGTATTGACAAACAAAATTGTGAACGCTATACTGTAATTAGAATTGTGAAATATCATAACTCTAATAACGAAATCTAATACTATTAAAATAATAAATGGAGGTAAATATGAAAATCTTATTGCGATTTTATTTGCAAAACAATAAGCTGGCGATTGATTATCGACGAATTATGCTTTCGTTTTTTAAACGGTCACTGTCAGATATTGCCGAGGGAAAATATTATGAAAAATATTATTTTACACCGGAACGCAGAAATTTTACTTTTGCGGTGAATCTGCCTATGCCGAAGTTTTCTAAAACGGAAATTCAACTCGGGAAAAATCAACTAAACATTACTTTTTCAACGGCTGACTATAATACGGGATGTATTTTTATGTCTGCTTTTATAAAGCAAAAGGACAAGCCGATTCCCGCTCCGCTCGGCAACGAAATGAAACTTGTCAGTGTTAATCTTGTGCCGGAAAAAAATGTTACTTCATCATCCGCTGTTGTGAAAATGCTTAGCCCTTTGTGTATCAGATTACATAAAGCCGAGAATAATTCGGATAAGTATATTTCGGTTGCTAATCCAGATTTTACGGAGATTGCAAAACAGGTAATTAAAGAGCAGCTTGTTGAAAGCGGTTTTGATGAAAAGTTAATTTCAAACTTTGAAATTAAACCGTTAAACGCAAAAAAAACAGTGGTTTATCACTATAAAAACTACATTGAATGCAGTTTAGGCAGTTTTAGTATTAATGCCGATAAATCGGTTATTAATTATCTGCTGAAAAGCGGTATAGGTTCACGAAAATCCGCAGGATTTGGCTTTGCCGAGCTTTTATCGGAGGGAGGTGAACCGAATTAATGAAAACAAAGATTGATTACTTTGATTATGACACTTTGCTGCAGCCTACCGATTGGAGGTTTGCAGCAGCCGTTGTCGGTTTATGTAAATATTTTGATTACTTTGGAATTGATTACAAAGTCCTCTGTGATGTTGAAGAAAAGCCCGATAATTATATCCACGGCTTTGACGGTATTATTTACAAAAGTGAAGATATAACAGAAGAAAAATATCTTGAGTTTGCAGAGAACTATTTTGAAAAATATATGACTCACAAAAATATTTTAAACATTCTCAAAAGTCAAGAATTCAGTGAAGAACAAATTAAATTGGTAAACGACCTTGTTAAGAGCAAAACAGTTCTTAAAGGGCTATTTGACAAAATAAAATTTGATGGAACAAATAAAGATATTTTTATTTCAACCATTGAAGAAAACAGAGCGGAAATTATAAAGAATATCTTTAAAAACGGCAATAACCTTTATAAGAATTACTGCAATGAACGACTTATTTTTACCGAAGATAACAGCACTTGCAGACTTAGAGGCTACAATGTTGACAAAGACAGAAAAACAAATAATCTCGGCTTTTGTTTTTCAAAGGAAAGTTTTGAGAGCAATGATATTTTAGAATTTGATTTTATACCGTTTGCTTTCTCAAATCCTGATATGAGAGAAGCTTATTTTGTGAATAACAATTTTTCTATTAAGTCTTTAACTCAAACAAACTATGCTTTTTCAAATCAACTTAGCAGTACAGAAAATAAAGACGACAAAAACAAACTAATGCTTGTTTTGCAAAACTCAAAGGATTATATAAGCTATGATGTTGAAATTATATCAAAATCTCAAGATAAGGCTTATTACGAAACATTCTTTGTACGACTTGAAAGATTAAAAAAGTTAAGAGAATTATCGGGAAAATCATTAAACTTTGTCAAAAAAATCAATGATGATTATTGGTTTAATCTTGAGAAAGAAGTTTATATGCGTTGCCTTAACAATGTGTTGCTTGACGATGTAATTTTAATGATGCTTAAGTTTTATTTTGATGATAATGCCGTTAAAGGCTATATAAAAAGCAGAACCGATATGCTAATAGACATAAATGTATCTTGGAAAGGAAATGAAATTATGAATGAAATTAAGTCAGCAAAAAGTTGTGGATTTTTAACTTCCCAAAAACTAATTGAAATGAAAAGCAGTAATAAAATTAATTCATATAAGCAAAAAATAATCAGCGCTCTTTGCGCACATGATTACGACAGAGCAAAAGAGATTATACTTAGTTTGTCTGCTTATGTCGGAATGGAATTTTCATTTTTCTATACATTTCTTGAAAATGCGGAAGAAAATAAAGATCTTGCATTTGCTTTTGCAAGCGCATTAATTGAAGTAAGCTCAAAAAATAACTAATAAAAAGGAGATTTTATTATGAAAAACAAAGCTTTAACTCTTACAGTAATCGCAAATATGACAAGCAACTACGGCGAAAGCCTCGGTAATATTTCAAGTGTACAAAAGGTATTCAGAGGCGGAAAAGAGTACGCTACAAGAAGTCGTGAGAGCCTTAAAAACGCTATCTGTGTTCAGTCGGGTTTTTATGATGATTTACAGACATCAATCGACGGAGCAATGCAGAAGCTTGTTAATGAAGATGTAAATGCCGCAACATGCCGTGCACTTGAGGGTGGATATATGTCAACAAAAGATGTTACATACATCCGTAACAGTTCTTTCTATCTTACAGACGCTGTTGCTACAGAGCCGTTTATTAATGATGCCCGTTTTCACAATAACCTTTACCTTGCAACCAATTATGCTATGGCACACGGTTTAAATGTTCAAAACAATGCAAAGGATTGCGGTCTTATGCCTTATCAGTATGAATATGACAAGTCATCTAAAATTTACAGTCTTACAATTGACCTTGAAAAAATCGGTAAGGACGAAAACTTTGGTGCAGAGGCAGATAACGCCGAAAAGTGTGAAAGAGTAATTGCTCTTATTGACGCAGTAGAAAATCTTTCACTTGTCGTTAAGGGAAATCTTGATAACGCAGAGCCGATTTTTGTGGTAGGCGGTCTTTCACCGAGAAAAACACATATTTTTGAAAATGCTGTTTCTGTTTCAGGCAAAAGACTTATTATAGAGCCAATTAAGGAAAAACTTGCTCAAGGTTACAGTTGTGCACTTATGCGTAACGGCGAGCTTTCAAACGAGGACGAAATTGTAAGAGAACTTAATCCTGTAAGTATGACAGAATTTTTTGAAAATCTCAGAGGTCAGGTTAAAGAGTATTTTTCGGAGTAAGGCGGAATTAATATGAAAGCAATTAGACTTCATATAAAACAAAACAGTGCAAATTACAAAAAAGAAGAAACTGTACAAAACCGTATGACATTTCCTTTACCGCCGTATTCAACTGTTATCGGAGCACTTCATAAGGCTTGCGGTTATACATCTTATCATTCTATGCAAGTAAGCGTACAGGGAAAGTACGGTTCTCTAAAAACAAAAATGTATAAGGACGATTGTTTTCTTAACAGTCTTAATGATGACAGAAATTTGCTTGTAAAAATGAAAAATCCCGATATGCTTTCAAGTGCATATCAGGTTGTGGCTACTGCACAAAAGGCTCAAGGAAACAGCTTTGAAAAAGGCATTACAATTAATGTAATTAATGAAAAATTGCTTGAAGAATACCGCTTTTTAAAGCGTACAAAACGCAGAATCGACAAGCATAAAAAAATCATTAATAAAATGAAAACTCGGCTCAAAGAAATGAAAGCCGATGAAAATATTTCTGCCGAAGAAGTAAAAGAATTTGATAAGCGTATTAAGCATATAAAGGCTGTGTATGATGAGTACGAAAAGGTAAAGTATACTATTCCGTATTCCCATTTCAGAACGCTTGCAAAAGGACCTAAGTATTATGAACTTCTCTGCGATATTGAACTTATCATTCATATAGTTGCAGATGAAAATACTATGAATGATATTATGGATAATATCGGAAATCTTACTGCAATCGGCAGAGGAGAGGACTTTGTAGAAGTGCTTGAGTGTGCTCAAACAGAGCTTTTTGATGTTGAAAATATTGAAACTATAAAATATGATTTTTATAATGCATATATTCCTATTAAATATTTGGAACGTGATTCAAGAAATTTAAAAATATTTACAAATAAAGCTGGTGGATATGTTGGTGGCACAAAATATTTACTGCCTAAAAATTATACAATCGAAAATCTTAACAAAGGATTAAGAAAACGTAATTTTAATAAAATACCTACTATATATGGTAGTGTAAAATTTTTACGCAGAGGTTGTAAAGGTGTTTTGATTGATAAAACAGAAAATGAAACATATCCGGTGTTTTTGGCTTGAGGTATTTATATGATTATAGAGAATAAACTTGCAAAACCCGACAAAACAATCGGACAACATTCAAATGAGCTTATAGAGCAGGCAAAACTGCTCTATAAGCTCGGTTATATAAAATCTGACAAATTATTTTCAGATTTACTTGTTGCTTGCAAAAAACACGATTATGGTAAAGCTAATTCTGAATTTCAAAAGCGTGTGATAAAAGGCGGAAAATTTAATGAAGAAAAAGAAATTCCACATAGTATTCTTTCTGTCTTTTATGTTAATGAATCAGAATGCAATGAACCTATAAGTGTATATTTAGCGATTTTTTTCCATCATTTTAACAATTCAAAAGAACCACTGATTAATATATATCAACAAAATGAAAAATTAGTAAAGAAATTTTTGTATGAACTTGGATTTAATGATGATGATTATAATGACATAAACATTATAATAGAAGACATATTTGATTTATTAAATTTACCTCTTTACACTCAAGAAAAACAATACGCTGTTTTATTAAAAGGTCTTTTACATAAATGTGATTACAGTGCAAGTGCAGGTCTTGACTGCGAAAAGGTCAACGATTTTTTGACTGATTCTTTAAACAATTGGAAAAATACCCGAAATATACATTACAATGAATTGCAAGAATTTTGCATTAAAAATACCGACAGCAATTTAATTGTAACCGCACCTACAGGTATGGGCAAAACCGAGGCGGGATTGCTTTGGTGCGGGGACAATAAATGCTTTTTCGTTTTGCCGTTAAAAACAGCTATCAATGCGATGTACGAAAGAATTAAAAAGCTTTGCGGAGATAATTCTCAAGAAGATTACAAGGAAAGAGTGGCACTTGTTCACTCCGATATGAAATCCTATTATTTGGAAGATTCAATAATTAGCGGAAAAAATTATGATTTTGCATATGCACAATGCAGTAAACAGCTTGCACTTCCGATTACAATTTGTACGCCTGATCAGATATTTGACTTTGCATTGAAATATGCAGGTTATGAATACAAACTTGCGGTAGCGTCATATTCAAAGTTTATTATTGATGAGATACAGATGTATTCACCTGATGTTTTGGCTGCAATTATTTATGCAATTGAGATGATTCATACTTTGGGTGGTAAAGTGGCTGTAATTACCGCAACTTTGCCTCCGTTTGTAAGAAACGAGATTGAAAAAATACTCGGAACAGATGTAAAAACATCCGATTTTTCTGATAAAGGTAAGCTAAGGCATAATGTAAAAGTATATGAAAAAAACTTGCAGTCTGACGATATTATAAAAATATTTGATGATACAATATGCGATAAAGTAAAAAAATATCTTGTCGTTTGCAATTCGATTGATATTGCAAATAAGATGTACACCGAAATAAAAAATTCGGATATTAACGCAAGTGTAAATCTGTTTCATTCCAATTTTACAAAAAATGACAGAAAAACTAAAGAAAATGCGATTTTAGCAGCCTCTGAAAAAACTAACGAAAGTATGAATATACCTGAAATATGGATTTCAACATCCGTAGTCGAAGCAAGTCTTGACATTGATTTTGATATTCTTATTACCGAGTTATCGGATTTATTTTCCCTGTTCCAACGCTTTGGCAGAGTAAACAGAAAGGGTAATAAAGACTTTTCATCTTACAATTGTTTTGTATTTACTGAAATTCAAGGTAATGCACATCGTTTTGTTGACGATGCTATTCATTCGTTGTCAAAACAGGCAATTTTAAGCGTTGACGGAACTATCTCTGAAGTCCTTAAAAAAGAACTTATAGATGAGTACCTTTCGGTTGAAAAAATCGAAAAATCAAAATATTTTCAAGAATATCGTAAAATTTATAAATATTATAAAGAAAATGTCGATTATCTCTCTCTTAAAAAAGATGGAATAAGAAGTATTGACAGAAGTGACGCTGTGCCGATTGATGTTTATAATCAAAATGAAAGTGCCATAGAAAAAGCTTTGGAAGTTTTAAAATCAGACACTTATTCAAGAGATGATAAACTTAAGGCAAACGAAGAAATACTTGGCTTCACGGTTTCCGTACCTAAATTCAGAATTGACGATTACGAAATAAAAAAATTAAAAATGCCATATACTGAATTACCTGTTATTAACAGCAGTTATGATTCCGAATGCGGCATCAGATTTGATAAGGAAAAGAAAACCAAAAAGCAAGATAAATCTGATGATAACGGAGAACCTGATAATTTTATATGAGGTATGATTATGGACGAAAATAATATTTCGGGTATGCATATTTATTATTACTATGTTTGTAAAAGAAAGCTGTGGTATTTTTCAAACGGTTTGGCAATGGAAAGTGAAAACGAAAATGTCAAAATCGGAAAACTTATAGATGAAACCACTTATAAGCAAAAGAAAAAACATATTATGATCGACAACACAATCAATATTGATTTTATTACCGAGCATAAACTTTTACATGAGGTAAAGAAAAGCAGAAAGATAGAGGAAGCGGGTATTGCTCAACTTAAATACTATATTTATTATCTGAAAAAGCGTGGGGTAGAGGGAATAAAAGGCAGAATTGATTATCCTTTGCTAAAGCAAAGTCTTAATGTTGAACTTAGCGAAGAAGATGAAAGAGAGCTTGAAAGTGCGGCAGCTGATATAGTAAAAATTATATCGGCTGCTTTGCCGCCAAAATTTGAAAGTAAAAGAATTTGCAAATCATGTGCTTACTATGATTTGTGCTGTATTTGAGGTGATAAAATGCAGGAAAGTTATTACATATATTCGTCAGGCAATTTAACTCAAAAAGACAACACATTAAGATTTACTGCAATTGACGGAAATGTAAAAGATCTTCCGATAGAAAATATTAAAGAAATTTATATTATGAATGAAATAACGGTCACATCTAAATTGCTGAACTTATTTTCAAAATACGGAATACTTGTACATTTCTTCAATTACTATCAATTTTACATAGGAAGTTTTTGCCCAAAGGAAACAAAACTTGCAGGTCAGCTTTTGGTTAAGCAAGTGCTTGCTTACGGCGACTATTCAAACAGATTATCAATAGCAAGAGAATTTATAGTTGCTGCGTCTTATAATATTTACAGAAACTTAAGATACTACAACGGCAGAGGCAAGAATGTGTCAGAGCAAATGGCTGCTATTGAAAATTTGAGGAGAAAACTTGCAGATGTAGAAACCATAGAAGAGCTGATGGGAATTGAAGGTAATATTCGACAGGAATATTACAAAGCGTGGAATGTAATTATTGATCAGAATATTGAATTTGATAAAAGAGTTTATCATCCTGCCGACAATATGATTAACAGCCTTATTTCATATGTCAATTCTCTTGTATATACAAAAACTCTGGCGGAAATTTATAAAACCCAACTTAATCCTACAATAAGCTATCTTCATCAGCCGGGTACAAGGCGATATTCTCTTGCACTTGATGTTTCGGAAATTTTCAAACCGCTGATTGCGGATCGTCTGATCTTTTCTTTGCTTAATCGAAAACAAATAACAGAAAGCAGTTTTGTAGAAGGACTTAACGGTTTGCAGCTTACCGAAAGAGCGTCACGAATAATTACATCTGAATTTGACGAAAAATTAAAGACAACTATTTTTCACAAAGAACTTAATAAAAATGTTTCTTATCAATTCTTAATCAGACTTGAACTTTATAAACTGATAAAGCACATTATAGGAGAAAAAGAATATAAAGGCTTTGAAATGTGGTGGTAAATATTGTATGTAATTCTTGTATATGATATAATATGCGATGAAAAGGGCAGAAAAATACTTCCAAAGGTATTTAAGATTTGCAAAAAGTATCTTGTACATATTCAAAACTCTGTTTTTGAAGGAAACTTAAGTAAAGCAAACTCACTTGCTTTGCAAAAAGAACTTGATGTTTATATCAGAAAAGACAAGGATTCGGTAATAATGTTTCATACCCGTGAAGAACGGTGGATGAATAAAGATTTTCTTGGAAAAACGGATGATAAAACATCAAATTTTTTGTAACGCTTTTATTGTCGACCTGACATAGCACAAAACCCCCGGCAGGTTGACAGAACCTAAAAATCAAGTAATCATCGGTATAGTTGCTTTTGATATATTGAAATGACAGTAATATTTGATAAATATTTGGTATATCGACAAAACAGCACAGAAAAATGCCGATGATTACTTATCCTTTTATCCCACGCCTATAAATCTATCCATATTGGATTTTAAATTCCATTCTTCACTCTCGGGTTTGTCCTTTACAAGAATACTATAAATCTATCCATATTGGATTTTAAATACATATTACCAGAGTGTTGGTAATAATTCGTCAAGTCTATAAATCTATCCATATTGGATTTTAAATTGCATTTTTGAAATTATGTTTACTAATATAAAAGCGCTATAAATCTATCCATATTGGATTTTAAATGAAAATTACGGCTCAACGGTCGGCTATGCTTGCAGTCTATAAATCTATCCATATTGGATTTTAAATTACAAATGTCAACTGAATTTTTATCATTTTTGTGTGCTATAAATCTATCCATATTGGATTTTAAATAAAATATCAGACTTTAACATTCTTACAAGTGCTTTGCTATAAATCTATCCATATTGGATTTTAAATGATACAGTAAGCCGGTGTTGTATAGCTCTTGTCTGACTATAAATCTATCCATATTGGATTTTAAATAGTGTTGAAGTAACATCGAGTTTTATTGATTTTAACCTATAAATCTATCCATATTGGATTTTAAATGTTAATTCAAAAAAATACTATAAAAATCGTAAAAACTATAAATCTATCCATATTGGATTTTAAATCAATTTTTGATTTATCGTGAAAACAGTTAGGAGGTACTATAAATCTATCCATATTGGATTTTAAATAAAAGGAAGCAAAGGATATGGCACTTAAACTTGAACCTATAAATCTATCCATATTGGATTTTAAATCTGTTGCGACTACTTCAAGTTTTATTGATTTTAACACTATAAATCTATCCATATTGGATTTTAAATAACAGATAGGCAATACATACAACTACATCAAAATAGCTATAAATCTATCCATATTGGATTTTAAATGTAGAACAAGATACAAAATAGTAACTGCTTTTAGATGCTATAAATCTATCCATATTGGATTTTAAATGACTGCGACTTGAATTTTAAAAAGATATAAGCTAAAACTATAAATCTATCCATATTGGATTTTAAATATTCAAATCAGACAATCCAATTAACTCCATTATTGACTATAAATCTATCCATATTGGATTTTAAATACGGATTTGATTGATGTTCTTGCTACTGTGTGTGTACTATAAATCTATCCATATTGGATTTTAAATAGTGTAAGGGTGCGAAAGAAACGGAACACATACATCTATAAATCTATCCATATTGGATTTTAAATGAAGATAATAGTTTTCATTGGTGGTGGGAAGAAGATACTATAAATCTATCCATATTGGATTTTAAATAGCATATAAATATTAAATTGCTTATGTGTATCTGAAACTATAAATCTATCCATATTGGATTTTAAATTAGATCAGATGCTTGTAAGCGGTCAGACCTACCGTCTATAAATCTATCCATATTGGATTTTAAATTCGCTTTATACTTGGCGAATGGGTAATTGCAGAGGGACTATAAATCTATCCATATTGGATTTTAAATTTAAATTAAATGGCTCGTATCGGTTTAAACAGTCAAGCCTATAAATCTATCCATATTGGATTTTAAATCAAAAGCACAAAAAGCGGACAGAAAAAGTGGATAAACTATAAATCTATCCATATTGGATTTTAAATATTCTATTGAAATGGATAATTTCATTATCATTGATTCTATAAATCTATCCATATTGGATTTTAAATAAGGGTACACTTCACCCATTGACGGCATAGTAATACTATAAATCTATCCATATTGGATTTTAAATGCCGTTGTGGTGGGCGAGGTTGGAAACAAACACACCTATAAATCTATCCATATTGGATTTTAAATCACCAGGTGTATTGTTAAAAGTTTAACGATTTAGTTCTATAAATCTATCCATATTGGATTTTAAATTGATGAAATTAATGCAGACGGCGTTGTTAATCTAACCTATAAATCTATCCATATTGGATTTTAAATTTTCTTTGCACGCATCAAAGATGGTGTCAAAAAAGGTCTATAAATCTATCCATATTGGATTTTAAATTTGTTTGTCAAACTCATTTCTTTGCTAAGTTCGCCGCTATAAATCTATCCATATTGGATTTTAAATGCTAAAGCAATTATTTAAGTGACGGAATTTGCGAAAGCTATAAATCTATCCATATTGGATTTTAAATTTGTTTAAGCTGAGGGATACTCCGGCAGGATTTTCATCTATAAATCTATCCATATTGGATTTTAAATAAAAGTGATTTAATTGTAATTTTTGATGTGTGCATCTATAAATCTATCCATATTGGATTTTAAATAAACAATAAAAAGAATTATTGCTTTGATAAATTCGACTATAAATCTATCCATATTGGATTTTAAATTTGAAAGCATTGCAGTGCTGTCAGCGGTTTTCTCTTCTATAAATCTATCCATATTTGATTTTAAATAACGAGTATTATATGCCAACGGAGTACATTATAGCTCTATAAATCTATCCATATTGGATTTTAAATAAGAAGTAAAAGTCAGAGATGCTCAAGTCCTCGAACTATAAATCTATCCATATTGGATTTTAAATTTAACTGATAATGAAGTAAAACTATTACTAAATTCCTATAAATCTATCCATATTGGATTTTAAATTATTAAGACTGGAACGCAGCTTAAACGCTTCAACAACTATAAATCTATCCATATTGGATTTTAAATTTGCGTGCTCATAGCGTTACTATTTCTGACCGTGGTCTATAAATCTATCCATATTGGATTTTAAATTGATGAAGAAATTTGCAAAAAGTGTCAATTCAAAGCTATAAATCTATCCATATTGGATTTTAAATCTTTCATATTGTGATATTGTGATTTGGTTTACATTACTATAAATCTATCCATATTGGATTTTAAATACTTATCTTATATGACTTATATGCTTGATGAGTGTCTATAAATCTATCCATATTGGATTTTAAATTGCTTTGTGCTGCCTCGGCAGATGTAAAAGTAACACTATAAATCTATCCATATTGGATTTTAAATTCAGATGTTCGTGATAAGACATTAACAGACACTGGCTATAAATCTATCCATATTGGATTTTAAATTTGCTTTAGCAATTCCGGGAAAAGTTTTTGAACGAACTATAAATCTATCCATATTGGATTTTAAATGATACAAATAAATGGAGATTTGATATAGCAGACCATCTATAAATCTATCCATATTGGATTTTAAATAGAAAAGTTAAAGGCTCAAAAGAATTTAGTAATAGTTCTATAAATCTATCCATATTGGATTTTAAATGGTAGTATCTGTTCCTATATAATCATCAGTAACACCTATAAATCTATCCATATTGGATTTTAAATAAGAGAGGGGGCGGAAGTGCTGTTGGAAAGGTTGGACTATAAATCTATCCATATTGGATTTTAAATACTTTTGCAACAGTTTTTTCCAAAATATGACATACCTATAAATCTATCCATATTGGATTTTAAATTTCTGAACCTCAACCGAATGTGTATCAAAATCTGAATCTATAAATCTATCCATATTGGATTTTAAATATTTCATCAATAAGCACTAAACAATCACGAGGCGCATCTATAAATCTATCCATATTGGATTTTAAATTTCGTCTACTACGAATAATACTTTCCTCAAATCTACTATAAATCTATCCATATTGGATTTTAAATTTTCTTTGACTACAACAGTGCAAGTTGCAGAATGATCTATAAATCTATCCATATTGGATTTTAAATATTGAAAAAAGTCATTGACGATAGTTTTAAGTATACTATAAATCTATCCATATTGGATTTTAAATGTTATATTGGCGCTGTGTATGATAGTTCTTTAGAGCTATAAATCTATCCATATTGGATTTTAAATGCTCTTGGTAGTCATACTTTTACAATTAACAAAGACTATAAATCTATCCATATTGGATTTTAAATGAATACAAAAAAGAAAAATATCAAGGTGTTAATTCCTATAAATCTATCCATATTGGATTTTAAATACCAAGGACACGCAAAAAGACTAACATAGCAATAGACTATAAATCTATCCATATTGGATTTTAAATTAATAAAAACCTCCAAATTACATATACATTTTACGCCTATAAATCTATCCATATTGGATTTTAAATTTTGACGAGAACATCAGAGGGAACAGCAAGTGAAAGCTATAAATCTATCCATATTGGATTTTAAATCAAGAAAAACCTTGCAGGGTGATTTTGTTTAATGCTATAAATCTATCCATATTGGATTTTAAATTTACGTGTCAACTCGTTTGTTGTTTGTTCTGTGCCCTATAAATCTATCCATATTGGATTTTAAATATAAATTCTTGCGGTGGTATTGCCAAATTACCGCACTATAAATCTATCCATATTGGATTTTAAATTCGAGTTTTACAAAACTGTTGTGAAATGTGTCAGACTATAAATCTATCCATATTGGATTTTAAATAATGTACATAACTGCTGCTTTGTTGTATTTTTCTGCTATAAATCTATCCATATTGGATTTTAAATAACAAACCGACAGGCATTTCGGGCGGGTTCATTAACCTATAAATCTATCCATATTGGATTTTAAATATTGGCAGGGCTCGGGAACAGGCGATAACTTTAATCTATAAATCTATCCATATTGGATTTTAAATACACTGTCGACAATTGGCGTTTTTAATCGTAGCTACTATAAATCTATCCATATTGGATTTTAAATTTACTTCGTTTGCCGATTATGACATTATAATCGGCTCTATAAATCTATCCATATTGGATTTTAAATTAGCGTGATTTAAAGACAAAATACGAGTATGTTCGGGCTATAAATCTATCCATATTGGATTTTAAATTGTTAGACGAAAATTAAAGTTATATAAAGAGTTTTTCTATAAATCTATCCATATTGGATTTTAAATATTGAATTTTACGGTGCTCGTTGGTGCATTTTAAACTATAAATCTATCCATATTGGATTTTAAATGACAAAGTCAAAGTAAAACCAAAAACAGTGAATTGAGCTATAAATCTATCCATATTGGATTTTAAATGCAGGAACGGTGACATAATTCAAGACAACAGACGCTCTATAAATCTATCCATATTGGATTTTAAAGCTTCTTGCGGCTTTTGTCGGTCTTGGTCTTATTTCGCTATAAATCTATCCATACTGGATTTTAAAGCCCCCTCACCGCTTAAACTTAACTTTATTTTTTTGCTATAAATCTATCCATACTGGATTTTAAAGAAAAGCCCGCAAAGGAAATTAGTAGTGCGGGCCCCCCTATAAATCTATCCATACTGGATTTTAAAGAAAAAACAACATCAGTTGAGTTTGAACAACCAGGACTATAAATCTATCCATACTGGATTTTAAAGATCATCATATGACAAATACATTTTAAATGCTGGATACTATAAATCTATCCATACTGGATTTTAAAGCTCAAAGTCAGAGAAAAGCCAAAAACAGTGAATTGCTATAAATCTATCCATACTGGATTTTAAAGTTAAATTCTTAATTCTTCAACAAATTCAGTATCATCTATAAATCTATCCATACTGGATTTTAAAGGCCATATTTTTTTCTAAATAACTCATTTTCATCTCGTCTATAAATCTATCCATACTGGATTTTAAAGCACAATCTAACGAAATAAATCTTTTTTTACTTAGTCTATAAATCTATCCATATTGGATTTTTAAGTATTGTCAGAAGTGTATTGAAATTCATATGTTTTTCTATAAATCTATCCATATTGGATTTTAAAGTTTTTATCCGTAAATTCCATTTTTTTAATACCAACTATAAATCTATCCATATTGGATTTTAAAAGCACAAAAGACAGGCGGCAAGACTATGGAGTTTACACCTATAAATCTATCCATATTGGATTTTAAAATCTGTTTTTAAAAGCTCTACACTGCCACGCTTGAGCTATAAATCTATCCATATTGGATTTTAAAAATTTTTTCTCTTTCGCTTTCTATATCAATATCGTCTACTATAAATCTATCCATATTGGATTTTAAAATCTTGGTCGTGCTTACTTAAGATTATAGATAAATCCTATAAATCTATCCATATTGGATTTTAAAATATAGTTCTTTGTTTCCTTTATTAACAAGTATTTTTCCTATAAATCTATCCATATTGGATTTTAAATACTTCATCAATAAGCACTAAACAATCACGGGGCGCACTATAAATCTATCCATATTGGATTTTAAATAAAGCTCGAAGAATTGTATCAACAAGTCCATCAGACTATAAATCTATCCATATTGGATTTTAAAGGACCTTCCACTTCCGGAGTTCGAGTTGAACAATTGGCTATAAATCTATCCATATTGGATTTTAAAGTTGGATGTTGACGATTTAATAGACTTAAGCCCGTCCTATAAATCTATCCATATTGGATTTTAAAGAGCTGATTGAGTTTTTCCCAATTAGTAGCAACTCCTATAAATCTATCCATATTGGATTTTAAATACATCAAATGTCAAGAATTCTCTACCGTTATCTACCTATAAATCTATCCATATTGGATTTTAAAAACTAACAAGCTCACCCTCTTTAATTTCAACAACATCTATAAATCTATCCATATTGGATTTTAAAAAAGACTGTACGAAATGCTCACGGCTTATTGTCTGCTCTATAAATCTATCCATATTGGATTTTAAATATTGGTATCGGCATTATGGGCACATTTATTGGAATCTATAAATCTATCCATATTGGATTTTAAATCAAAGTAATTTTCAGTTCTTGAACAATCAATCATTCTATAAACCTATCCATATTGGATTTTAAAACGATAACCCACAAGTCCCACATCAGACATTCCTGCACTATAAATCTATCCATATTGGATTTTAAATGCTAAAAAAACCGTTACGCTAAAGGAAAATGTTACTCTATAAATCTATCCATATTGGATTTTAAAGTCAATCTTCAGTGTGTTAGATGAGTTACCATATTCCTATAAATCTATCCATACTGAATTTTAAATTTATCAACAAGAGCGATTGTTTTCTCTGATGATTCACTATAAATCTATCTAAGCCGGATTTTAAACGCAACAGTATCCGTTGTAACTGAATACATCAAAGTAACATTACCTAATCTGCAACAATTAAACCCGAGTATTTTATATTCTATTGTAAAATATATTTTCTTATTGGAATAATAGAGGGGGAAAGTTTTGTTATAATTAAAGAAATATATTTGAACGGAGGTATTTTCAATATGTTAAGTGATATTGAAATCGCTCAGGCTGCGACCTTACTCCCGATTAAAGAGGTTGCCGCACAGATCGGAATTAAAGAGGATGAGCTGGAGTTTTACGGCAAGTATAAGGCTAAACTTTCAGACGAACTTGCCAATCGTTTGGAAAATGAGCCGGATGGAAAACTTGTTCTTGTTACAGCTATCAATCCAACCCCCGCTGGTGAGGGTAAAACAACTACTTCTGCCGGTCTTGGTCAGGCTATGGCTAAGATTGGTAAAAAGGCTGTAATCGCTCTAAGAGAGCCTTCACTTGGCCCTGTATTTGGTATTAAGGGCGGTGCTGCAGGCGGCGGTTATTCTCAGGTACTTCCTATGGAAGATATTAATCTTCACTTTACAGGCGATATGCACGCTATTACTTCTGCAAACAATCTTTGCTGTGCAATGCTTGACAATCATATTCAGCAGGGTAATGTTCTCGGGATTGATCCTCGCCAGATCCTTATTAAGAGATGTCTTGATATGAACGACAGAGCTTTGAGAAATATTGTTGTCGGTCTTGGCGGCAGAGTGAACGGTATTCCGCGTGAGGACCACTTTATAATTACTGTTGCATCTGAAGTTATGGCTATCCTTTGCCTTGCTGACGATATTTCTGATTTAAAGAAAAGACTTGGTAATATTCTTATTGCTTATACATATGCAGGCGAGCCTGTTTTTGCAAAGGACATCAAGGCTGACGGTGCTATGACAGCTCTTCTTAAAGACGCTATCAAACCTAACCTTGTTCAGACACTCGAGGGTACACCTGCTATTATGCACGGCGGTCCTTTTGCCAATATTGCTCACGGCTGTAACAGCATTCGTGCTACAAAGCTTGCGTTAAAACTTGCCGATTACTGTATTACAGAGGCAGGCTTCGGTTCAGATCTCGGTGCAGAGAAATTCTTTGACATCAAGTGCAGATATGCAGGCTTTAAGCCGTCTGCCGTAGTTATTGTTGCTACTTGCCGTGCGTTAAAGTACAACGGCGGTGTGCCTAAGACAGAGGTTTCTGCAGAAAATCTTGAGGCTCTTAAAAATGGTATTGAAAACCTTGGCGTTCACATTGATAACATGAGAAAGTACAATGTTCCCGTTGTAGTTGCTATCAACCAGTTCGGTACAGATACAGCAGAGGAACTTGAGTTTATCGAGAGTTACTGTAAATCTAAAGGCGCAGACTTTGCTCTCTCAAATGTATTCTCAAAGGGCGGAGAAGGCGGTACAGAACTTGCCAAAAAGGTAGTAGAGGCTTGCGAAAAGCCGTCTAATTTTGCTCCTATTTATTCAGATGACCTTACAATCAAAGAAAAGGTTGACAAAATTGCAAAAACAATTTACGGTGCTTCAAGAGTAAACTATACAAAGGCTGCCGAAAAGGCATTGAAGCAGATTCAGGCTCTCGGCGGTGAAAAACTTCCTGTTTGTATTGCAAAAACACAATATTCGCTTTCTGATGACCCAACACTTCTCGGTGCTCCAAAGGATTTTGAAATCACAGTAAAGAATCTTACACTTTCAAACGGTGCAGGATTTGTAGTTGTATATACAGGTGATATTATGACAATGCCGGGTCTTCCGAAAGTTCCGTCGGCAGAGAAAATTGATGTTACCGAGGAAGGAAAAATTAACGGTTTATTCTGATGATTACTGTAAATACTCATAATGCCCGTGAAACAGAGGCACTCGGCGCAAAAATTGCCGAAAAGTTGTGCGGCACGGAAGTAATCGCTCTTTTTGGCGGTCTTGGTATGGGCAAGACTGCCTTTACAAGAGGACTTGCCAGTGCGCTCGGTGCAGGAGAAAATGTTTCAAGCCCTACATTCGCTCTTGTCAATGAATATTCGGGTAAGTATAATATTTTTCATTTTGATATGTACCGTGTAAATACATGGGATGATTTGTATTCCACAGGATTTTTTGATTATATTGATAACGGTATAATCATTATTGAGTGGAGTGAAAATATTGAAGAGGCTTTGCCTGCCGATTGTATTAAAATCAGAATCAGTAAGGGCGAAAATGATGATGACAGAATTTTTGAAATTGAAGGTGTTGATCCGCAATGAAAATTCTTGCGATAGATACAAGCGCCACAGTTGCGTCAACCGCAATTTGTGACGAAAACAAAATAATAGGTGAGTTCTTTATAAATACAAAACTTACTCACAGCAGAACACTTATGCCTATGGTTGAAAGTCTGCTTGCAAACACAAACCTAACGACAACAGATATTACCGCCGTTGCGGTAAACTGCGGTCCGGGTTCGTTTACGGGTGTAAGAATCGGTGTTGCAGCGGCTAAAGGACTTGCTTTTGCCGATGATTTGCCTTGCATAGAGGTATCGACGCTTGAAAGCCTTGCGTATAATTTGCAATCTGCAAAGGGGATAATCTGTTCTGTTATGGACGCTCGCTGTTCGCAGGTTTATAATGCGCTTTTTAAATGTGACGGCGTAAAGCCCGAAAGACTTTGCAAAGACAGAGCTTTGTCTGTTGCCGAGCTTTCAGAAGAACTTAAGAGTTATGACGAAAGAATTATACTTGTGGGTGACGGTGCGGAGCTTTGCTATAATGCTATGAAAGAATTATTACCAAATGTTGAACTCGCACCAATCAGTATAAGATTTCAAAGAGCGTCATCAACAGCAGAAATTGCTGTACAAAAATTTAATGACGGAGAAGTGCTTTCGGCTGCGGAACTTATGCCGATGTATTTAAGACTGCCGCAGGCTGAAAGAGAACTTAAAAAGAAAATGGAGGAAAAGAAATGTTAGCACTTGGATGTGACCACGGCGGATATAACCTTATCTGCGCAATTAAAAAATATCTTGACGAAAAGGGTATTGAATATAAAGATTTTGGTACTTACAGCACAGACAGCGTTGATTATCCTGTTTACGGCTATAAAGTTGCAAAAGCAGTAGCAAGCGGCGAATGTGAGCTTGGTATTCTTTGCTGCGGTACAGGTATCGGTATTTCAATGGCAGCAAACAAAGTTAAGGGTATTCGTGCGGCAGTTGTAAGCAATGAGTTTTGCGCTGAAATGACACGCAGACACAACCACGCAAATATTCTTTGTATGGGCGGCAGAGTTACAAGCGAAGAAGATGCTGTTAAGTTTACAGAAATTTTCCTCAATACTCCCGAAGAAGGCGACAGACACTTAAAGCGTCTTGCTATGATTGATGAGATTGAGGCAGGTACTTTCAAGGTTGACTGATTTCGGGAGATTTTTATGTCCGACGAAGAATTAGAGGTGTTGAACGACATCAAAGATATTCTTTATGTCTGTTATGCTTGAAAATAAACTCGATGATGTGAACGCAAAAATTGATGAAACCAATATGCTGTAAAACGAACTAAAGGGTTATGGTTTTGAAAACTCTTTTGTTTAAGTTACCAAACAGCAGGCTGTTTGGCTATCGTTAGATTACATAAACGGAAAGTATTTGTGGGCTTTGCCCACACCCACAACCTTTGAAAAGGTT
>ERZ773131.1083-NODE-1083-length-20933-cov-3.368139_pt1 | contig 20933 bp, 5 predicted proteins | sample MGYA00511082_ERZ773131 | MGnify/ENA primary metagenome ERZ773131 (study PRJEB29015, sample SAMEA2737813) | human gut metagenome | biome: human gut; feature: human-associated habitat; material: faeces | place: China | collected 2012 ... | reverse complement strand
CAATTCATCTGACGATCCTGCAAATTCAAATACAAAGGCGTCACTATGAGTGCCCATAAGCTTCTTAAAGCTGTCAAGCCACTGGTCTTCCTGTTCAATATATATGCCGGTGGTAATGCTGCTCTTCACGGACTTCTCCGGAAGCATACGGAAGGTGATGGCTATGACCGGCAGGATCAATAATATTATAAGATTTAATGGCTTCATGCACATTCTTTTAAAAAGTATCAAAAATTTCTTCATTTCTTGTCCTTAATATTAACCAGTTAAAATTGTTTTCGTTAGTGCCCCTTGTTTGCTTTAGCCGTACAGACATCTGCACAACATCTTGTGGAGAAGGTGGTATGGTGAGTATCCGCTGATATCCCCTGCGAATTCCGGCAGCAGATTTCGTGGAACCAGCAGCCCGCCTATATAAGCAAGGGCAATAAGGATACACAGTATCTTTTTAATAAGCAGGAGTTTAAGGGAACTGTGCCAGCTGACAGTTACGAAAATATTCCCAATGTAGAGGATATGAACTATACACAGCTTTGTGCCTATATGGAGAAAAACGGTAGTTTATAGGAGGTATTTATATGGAAGAAAAATTTGCAGTAGAAGAAATTAAAAAGTCAAAGAAGTATTGCAAATACATTGATATTTTGGGTGTTGTGCTTGATGAAAACGAGGAATACACCCTTGAAGAAGTAGATAAGGCAATAAATGACTTTTTGGAAAGTGAGGTGTAGTCTATGGCACTAGGTGGGGGAACATTTGTAACACAGAATAAGACAATTCCTGGGGCTTATATTAACTTTGTAACAACAGCTACAGGGGCAACAGTTTTTGGAGAAAGAGGTGTAGTAGCCTTAGGGGATAGTTTTAACTGGGGTTCTAATAATATTTTTGAAGTAACGGCTGAGGATTTTTATAAAAACAGTATGGCGTTGTTTGGCTATGATGCTTTAGATGGAAAAATGATTGGCATTAGAGATGTGTTCAAAAATGCTAAAAAAATATATGTTGGTAGAATAAATGGAAATAATGCAAAAAAGGCAAGCTGTACTTTTGGGGAGGCAAAATACACAGGTACAAGAGGTAATGACATTAAAATTGCTGTTTATTCAGACCCTGATGATAGCAGTTACAAAAATGTATATACATATGTAGGAACAACTATTGTAGATACTCAGAGGGTAAAGAGTATGGTAGAGTTGAGAAATAATAATTTTGTTGTATGGAAAAGTGATGCAACACTTACCAATACAGCAAGTATGCCAATGACAGGTGGTACTAATGGAGCTACTACGGGACAGGCAGTACAAAGTTTTTTAGACGATATTTCAGGTTACAGTTTTAATGCCCTTACTGTAATATCAGACAATGAAAGCATTAATCAGCTTGTAGCAGAGTACACAAAGAGAATGAGGGACACCATAGGCAAGAAGTTCCAGTCTATAGTACACAATTACTTTGCTGATTATGAGGGTGTAATAAACATTGACCCTTATGCAGTATCTGAAGAAGATTATTTGGTGGCTTACTGGGTAGCTGGTGCAGTTGCAGGTTGTGAAATAAATGAAAGTCTTACTAACAAGGTATATGACGGAGAAATTGAAATAGACAGCCTTTATACTCAAAGCCAGCTTGAAAACAAGATTAAGTCAGGAGAATTTGTATTTCACAGAGTGGGGGACAAAATTAGGGTTTTAAAGGACATTAACTCTTTTGTAAGTGTGAATACAGAAAAGGGCAAAATGTTCCAGAATAATCAGACAGTAAGAATATGTGACCAAATAGCTAGTGATGTAGCTGTACTTTTTGAAGAATACTATATGGGTAAAGTGCCTAACGATACTTCCGGCAGAAATTCCCTTTGGTCTGACTTAGTAAAGTACCACGAAAAACTTGTAAATATAAGGGCATTAGATGAATTTGACGAGGAGGCTATTTCTGTAGAAATGGGCGAGAGCAAAAACAGCGTTGTTATTTATGAAAAGATATGCCCAGTAAACTCAATGGAACAGCTTTATATGAAAGTTACATTGGAATAAGGAGGTTAAGGTATGAGTGTAATTATGAATGTAAGGGACACATTAAGTGCCAAAATGGCAGAATGTTATGTTACAATAGAAAACAATAGATACAACTTTATGCAGGCAATAAACTTAACAGCTAAAGTGGAGAAAACAAAAATTCAAGTTCCTATATTGGGCAAGACAGGCAGAGGAAATAGGTCTACAGGCTGGATAGGAAAGGGAAGTGCAAAGTTTCACTACAACACAAGTATTTTCCGTAGACTGTTAAAGGAATACAAAAACACAGGTCAGGATATATACTTTGATATTCAAGTTGTAAACGAGGACTCGTCAAGTGATGTAGGCAGACAGTCAGTAATACTTATTGATTGTAACATTGACGGAGGAGTGCTTGCTAAATTTGATGCTGAGGGTGAATACTTAGATGAAGAAATGGAATTTACATTCGAAGATTTCAAAATTGTAGAAGAATTTAATAAAATTGACGGAATGTAAACCAAATAGAAAGTCGATATACCATAGTGTATATCGGCTTTTTTAGTGCTGGCAGGTATTTACAAAATAGTTATAATTCTAATTAATGTTGTAAGTTTTTGATAAAAAGGAAATTTGTGCATTTTGTACAAAAGGCTGTTGATGTAAACAGGGATATTAAGGATAAAAATTATTAAATTAATGTAAATTTTAGAAGATTTAGGCTTAAATAGTGGGGTCACGCCTATATTTAGTTATAAAAAGTGAATATGGTAAATATGTATCAAAAAGTTTCTATAAATAAATATTAGAATTGTAAAAACTGGTGCTTTTTAGTGGGTTTGAATATTGCTTTTTAGGCGAAATTTAGATATAATGATATTGACTACGAGTATGTATGTTCGAAAAAGGGTGCTTTTGACTGGATAGACTGAGGTGCAACGGTTTGTTTAAGTGAGGAGGGCTGTTTTTTTGTCTTGTATTCGTAGGGACACTCGAGTCCAAGGTGTCAACTTTATATAAAGGAGGAATTTTTTTGAAAAAGCGATTATTAGCTATGGCATTAGCTACAACGATGCTTGTTACATCATTTAATGTAGTTTATGCTCAAGACGCAGAAGCAACAACAGAAACACCAGTTGTTGAAACTCAAGAAACTGCACCAGCTGATACTGTTGCTACTGGTGGTGCTGCAAGCGGCGATGACGCGGAAACACCATCTAATAAATATGGTATCGTTGATGGCGAAACTTGGCCAACAACTTCTCCATGGAAAGCTACAGTTTTCGGTAGTGTAGGTTCACAGGAAAGAATTGATAACTACGGCAATACTGAAAGTCCATTATACAAAAACGGTGTTATGCCTTACGATGTTAAGGAAAATGGTAACAGCGTTCAGGTAAGAATGGGTGTACCAGATTACAACGACCCATCAAAGGCTGTTGATAGTCAGGGTAAGATTAGTTCTGACCAGGATGGTATTGTAATGTACTATCAGCAGTTAAAGGCAGATGACGATTTCACAATTTCTGCTACTGCACACGTAAATGGTATTAACAATACAAACAATCAGGTTTCTTTCGGTGCTACAGTAAGAGATAATGTACTTGTAAACGATGGTAACACTACAGATTCTATTACTCTTGGTGATTATGTTACAGCAGGTCCTATTGAAATGCTTAAAACAGTAAAGGGCGACGCTCTTCCAGGTGATATGAGTTTTGCATACACAAGAAAAGCTGGTGCACTTTCTGACAAGCAGACTACTACACTTACATCTGTACCACAGCCAGGCGATGATATTCCTGTAAGTATCAAGAAGTCTGGTACTAACTACACAGTTACATTTGGTACAGAATCAGCAGTAATTGACGGTTCTGGACTTTCAATGACTGATGATATTTATGTTGGTTTCTTTGCATCAAGATGTGCTGATATTACATATAACAATGTAAAGGTTAGTAAAGTTGGCGAAGCTGTTGAAGCTGGTGCAATGACTATCGGCGGTAACGGTTTCAACGGTAACGATGATCCATCATCAGCTAACTATGCAAGCAACTACAACAAACTTGAAAAGACTAGCGATTCAGCTTTCAAGGTATCTGTAGATGCAGCTTCAGCTGGTAAGGCTATTGGTAAGTTATCTAACTCTGAAGATTCTTACACTTACTATGCGTCTGAAATTTCAAAGGATGACGACTTTGTAATGACAGGTAAGATGAAGCTTGGTATGGGTACTACTGTTAACCCTAAGGAACAGGGCGGTTCTGGTCTTATTGTATTTGATAGCAAGTACAGAAAAGACGCTTCAGGTGTCGCAACTGATGTAGCTAATGGTGTAGCTGATGGTAATTCAGTTATGGCTGGTGCTATGGTTCCTGTTAAGCCAGCAAATGGCGAAAAGGGTGCAGCTTACCTTTGTGCAAGAGTTTCTAACGACAAGGGTAACAAGATTAAGTTTAGTGAAGAGTCTATTGGTACTAACCAGCAGGATTATGCAGATGAATTCACTTATACTTTAAGAAAGAGCGGTACAAGCCTTTCAATCACTATTAATGGTAGCAAGCAGGTTATTGACGTTTCTGACCTCTTTGCTAAGTCTGAAAAGCTTTATGTAGGTTACTTCGCAGCAAGAGATGCTTACGTTGATGTAACTGACCATAAGTTATCAGTTGGTAGCTCAAAGGTTAAGAGCCTTGAATTAAACTCTTTACCAAACAAGACTGACTACTATGTAGGTGAAACATTTGACTCTACAGGTTTAGCTTTAAAGGTTGTTTACGAAAACGGTACTACTGATATTATCGATAGCTTAGATGATATTACATTAACTGGTTTCGAAGATACAACAGGTGGTAAGAATACATTTACATCTGTTGGTGAAAAGGAAATTAAGGCTTCTATAGGTTCTGCTTCTGTTACATTTAATGTAAATGTAAGAGGTAAGAAGGTAACAGACCTTAAATTAGACTATCTTCCAGTAAGAACTGACTTCCTTGTAGATACTGCATTTGACTCTAACGGTCTTACTCCAGTTGCTACATTCGAAGACGGTACTACAAAGACTTTAACAACAAAGAATTATAAGCTCTATGTAAATGGTAAGGAATTACCAGAAGGCACAGAACTCAAGTCTGATTTAGTTGGTAAGCAGACTGTTACAGTAATGTACACAGATGCTGATACAACTATTGACCCTAACAATGTTGGTGCAACTTACGACATCAATGTAAAGAATGCTAAGTTAGAGAGCATCAGAGTTGGTGTTATTCCTGATAAGACAAACTTCGTTCAGGGCGAAAGCTTTGATGATTCAGGTCTTATAATTGAAGGTAAGTATGTTCTTGAAGATGGTACTACAGTATACCGTACTCTTGACAAGAGCCTTTACACTTACTCAGGTTATGACCTTACTCAGGTAGGTAACCAGAAGGTTACTGTTACTTATAAGAATGACCCTAGTGTTACTGTAAGCTATGACATTCTTGTAACAACTGTTAAGATTGTTTACCCACAGGTTGAATCATATCCATTACTTACTTATATGGTAGGCGATACTTTCAACCCAACTGGATTAAAGTTAAATGTTCTTTACAACACAGGTAAGACTCAGAACATTGATACAATTGTAGACGGTAAGACTGTTTACTACTTATTCGATGGTTCTAACTACTATGATTCAGAAGGCAATGCTGTAGAAGAAGCAGTTGCTAAGGCTGCAACTTACTACATCGATTTAAGCCAGTTCAATACTGCTTCAGAAGGTACAGGTAAAGTTTACATCAATGTAAATACTTTAGGTGTTAATTCATCTATCGAACTTGTAACTACTACAACTGCTAAGAAGGATTATGTTTGGAAGGGTATGTTATTTGGTGCATCTTCTATGGGTGTATCTGGTAACGCAGAAAGTAAATCTTCTCAGGTTATCTTAACAGATAATGAAGGTAACCAGTATGTAAACGATTCTAAGAATAAAGAATTCGGTTCAATCAATATGACAGGCGGTAAGCTTGAAAATGTAAGCTCTGTAAGATTAAATTCTTGGACACAGTCTGGTAAGCAGTCAGGTGACCAGGATGGTAAGGCTTACTTCTATACATTAGTAGATGCTAAGAAGAACTTCAAGTTATCTGCTGATGTAACAGTAAATAGATATGTTGCTGACCCTGATGACCCAGCTGATGATGCTAGAATCAGAGCAAAGATGGCTTCAGCAGGTGTTGACTATACAACAGCTCTTGATATGCTTCGTACAGGTCAGGAAATGTTCGGTCTTGAAGCAAGAGATGTTATCCCATTTGCTGGTGGTATTGATGCAGATGGTAACTACACAGGTGGTCTTGGTAACCATATGACTACTGACCCAACAAAGGCTATGAAGGATGACGACGGTACTCCTGTTGATATCTATGAAGCTTATATTGAAAATAAGACTGTAACTGATAAGAACAAGGATACATATGCTGTTTCTTACACAGATGTTGAAAATACTTTCGCATCTAATATCGTAGTTGCAGGTGCTACTACAGACTCTACATATCCAACAGATACAAAGAGTTCTACATACTACACTAAGACTCAGATGAACAGAATTAATATTCTCATCAGAACTGGCGTAGTTGCTACTGATGGTGGTGGTGAAAGAGTTGGTATCAAGGATACTACTGATACTGTTCCTGTAAAGGGTGACAAGTACAACATCACATTACAGAAGATTAACGAAGGTTATATGATTACTACTTATAACTATCAGACTGGCGAAACTCAGACTGAATACGATTCACTTAGTAATCTTAACATTAACTCATTATTAGATACTCAGAATGATTCTTACATGACAGTAGGTTTATCTGCTTGTCGTTGGGCTGATGCTACATTCGAAAATATCGAACTTCACGAAATCGACCCTAACACAGATAAGGTAACTATTCCTGCTGATGAAAAGGAATATTCACCAAAGCTTACTATGATTTCTAGTAACTACTCTACTACTGTGGACTATATGTTAAGCTTCAAGGCTAACAACCCTCACGGTGGTCAGATTGATGTATCTCAGAATGGTAACATTATCATTCAGGATGGTGCTGTATCTAAGAAGACTTCTATTTACAACACTACACTTGTACCTGATTCTGTAAATGAATTTACTATCGTTTACAAGCCAAGTACAGCTGATAACTGTGTATCTTTTGAACCAGTTGTAACAAGATTTAATGTAACTCAGAAGAGCAACATTAAGGACTTTAACACATTATATGTAGCTCCAGACGGTGCTGTAGATGGTGATGGTACTAGAGAAAATCCTCTTGACCTTGAATCAGCTATTGGTATGTCTAAGTTTGGTACTACTATTGTAATGCTTGATGGTACATACAACATCAAGAATACAGAAGCTGCTAAGATTGAAATCGGCGAATCACTTTCCGGTAAGGCTGACGGTAGAAAGACTATTAAGGCTGACGAAGGTGCTCACCCAGTTCTTGACCTTGAAGGCAAGTACGAAGGTTTCTCTGTATCAGGTAGCTACTGGACATTTGATGGTATTGAAGTAAAGAATGCTATGGGTAATGGTAAGGCATTCTACCTCGGTGGTCACTACGATGAAGTTAAGAACTGTACTTTCCATGATAATGGTGAATTAGGTTTCCAGATTTCTCGTTTAATTGCTACAGAAGTATCTGTAAGCGAATGGCCAAGCAACAACCTTGTATTAAACTGTGAATCTTACAACAACAACGACCCATCTAAGAACAATGCCGATGGTTTCGCTTGTAAGTTAACAGCAGGTTACAACAATGTATTCTCTGGTTGTTCATCTCACCACAACCTCGATGATGGTTGGGATTGTTATACTAAGCTTGCAACAGGTGCTATCGGTCCTGTTCAGGTTGAAAATTGTGTAGCTTATAGAAATGGTTACCAGTTAAATGACGATGCTTCAGAAACTGACTGGGGCAACGGTGCTGGTTGTAACGGTTTCAAGATGGGTGGCGAAAACATCCATGTTGCTCACTACTTAAAGGATTGTATCTCTTGGGGTAACAAGAGAAGTGGTGTAGACTCTAACTACAACCCAGGTTTCAAGATGAGAAATGTTATTTCTTACAACAACGAAGGTCCTAACATTAAGCTTTACTCTGGTACTGGTAACATTATGAAGGATGAAAACGGCAGCCAGACAGATGCTAATAAGAAGCCTTATAAGTTCGACTACGATATGAAGGGCGTTGTTTCTTGTGCAGACCCAGCTAAGGGTGCTATTAACTTCGACCAGATTGGTAGTGTTTGGACTGACCAGGGCGAACCTGATACTACATACGGTAACCTCAGCAAGACTCCTATCGTAAGTGAAAATAACTACATCACTTACTACAACGGCGAACAGGGTAAGAACTCTAATGATGAATATGTAAATCCAGAAAACTTCTTCGAAAGTATTGACCCATATTCTTCTATTGATGAAAATATGCATTATACTAGAAGAGCTGACGGTTCATTCAACTGGGGTCCATTCCTTGCAAGAAAGGTTGCTTATGTTCACGACGCAGGCGACGAAGTTGTTTACCCAGATGTAGCAGAAAAGACAACAGCTACAACTGTTACTACTACTACAACTGAAACAACTACAGAAGCTACAACTTCTAAGACAGAAACTACTACTAAGAAGACTTCAAGTGGTGGCGGTTCAGGTGCTGTAATCAATAGTGGTGCTAAGGTAACTACTACTGAAGCTACAACAGTTGACGAAACTGCTACAGAAGTAACTACTGGTGAAGCTACAGAAGCTACAACTTCTAATGCTGCATTCGCTGTTAACCCACCTAAGGCTGACGGTGCTGATGTAACATTCAAGGATGTTCCTGCAACTCACTGGGCAAATGATGCAGTTTCTACACTTGCTAAGGCAGGCGTTGTTAATGGTTTAAGTGCTGATACATTCGGTACTGCTACTAACAGCAAGAGAGGCGACTTCGTAGTAATGCTCGTTAGAGCTCTTGGTATTGACTCTACTTCAACAGCTAACTTCAGCGATGTAGATTCTAGCAAGTACTACGCAAAGGCTATTGCTACAGCTAAGGCTTACGGTATTGTAAACGGCTACAATGACAACACATTCAAGCCAGAAAATTACATTACAAGACAGGATATGATGGTTATGGTTGCTAACGCTCTTAATGCTATGGGCGTTGAACTTGATACTGATGTAGCTTGCCTTGATAACTTCAGCGATACAGTAGGTATTGCAAACTATGCAAGAACTTCTGTTGCTGCACTTGTAAATGCTGGTATTGTTAAGGGTTCTGACAACAAGATTGAACCTGTTAAGAACATTACAAGAGCTGAAATGGCTCAGCTTGTTAAGGGCGTTTATGATAAGGCTTTAACTATTGCAGAATAATCTGTTATTACAATTCGTATATCGGATTTGATAAAGAGGGTGCTGACTTATGTCAGCACTCTTTTTTTAGTGAATCGGAAAGATAAATCCGATGGCTTGTTTACAAGCCATAAGTTAACGAAGTTAACTTGTTCTGACCAATAGATAAATTTAAGGGGCTTTAACTATAGAAACATATATAATAGGAAGAAACTCGTTTTTGTGAATAAAATTTATACATTTTTAACATAGAGTTAATATATATTTTTGGAGTTAAATTTAAGTACGGTTTATTACACTTTATTTTTTGTGTATTTTTACAAGTAAACAGGGTTTTTCAGGAGATTATAGAATATGGAATGTTACATTTATATTACACAAATTCAGTAAATAAACTAGATACGGGGTATGTGGTGCTAAATATAGAAAATATCTCATTAAACTGGATATTTTGTGGAAAATATATAAAAATGTTGAAATAATAGCACTATTATACAAGTTTTGTTGTAAGAAATGAATAAAAAATTTCAAAATAATTATGTAGCAAAACAAGTTTCCTAAAAAAATTTACATTTTTTGTGCAAAAAGAATGAAAGAATTTTTAAAATAAAATTGACTTTTATATTAAAAGCAAGTATAATTCTACTTGAATAGATACTTTATAGGAGAAGATATGCACATTCTCTACATGGGGTATTTTCAAAATTTATAAAGGAGGAATAAAAATTGAAAAAATCTTTCAAGAAAATTGTAAGTGCTGTACTTGCAGCGAGTATGACTCTTACAAGCGTAATGGTTGTCAATGTTGCACCTGTTACGGCAGCTGAGGCTTTTTCAGGTAAGGCTACTATCAATGCTGAAACAGTTAAAACGCTTTTCGCATCAGGCTTAACTGATGGTAATGAACTTGGTTCAGGCGTTTCTATTGTTAATGGCGGTTCAGCTTTCACTTACAAGGCTAACAACTTAAAGTTTACTGATGGTTCAGCTTACTCAACTGAATTCCAGATTGGTAACGGTAACGAAAAGTTAAGCCAGACACTTAAAGCTGGCGATGACCTTGGTGGTGCTGTTGAAAAGGGTCTCAAGATTGAAGCTGCTAAGGCAGGTACAATTAAAATTTATGCAGGTTTAGGTTCTTCTGGCGTTATGGAAGCTCCTCTTTGCCTCGTTGATGCAACAACAAACAAGGTTGTTGATGCACAGTCACTTATTAATACAGGTGATGCTAAGTCAAAGGTTTATAACACTCCTACATTTACAGTTCCTGCAGCAGGTACTTACTACCTTGTTCAGAACGGTAAGGTTTCAAGTGTAAATCTTGCAGTAATCGAGCTTGACTTAAACGGTGGTTCTGCTCCAACAACAGAAACTACTACAGTAGCTCCAACTACTACAACAGTAACAACTACTGAAACAACAACAGAAACTACAACTGTAGCTCCAACTACTACAACAGAAACTACTACTGAAGTTTCTACAGAAGCTGTAACAGCTAAGGTTGTTGTAGATAAGGCAACAGTTAAGGTTGGCGAAACAGTAAATGCTAATGTTGCTCTTGTTGGTAACAAGGGTTTCAATAACTATACAGCTTTCGTAGAATTTGACCCAACAATTGTTGAACCGGTTGATGCAATTAACGGTACAATTACTAAGGAAGTTGCAGGCGTTACATATACAGCATCTGATGCAGCTGCTCTCAAGGGTCAGTTTGCAAATGTTCCAGCTGTAGGTAACACAGACTTTACTGGTGCTGACGGTGCTAAGACACAGGCTCAGTTAGGTAAGGTTAAGTATGCTTATGTTGTTCCACAGCAGATGGTTAACGGCACAGCATTACAGGAATTTAACACAGACGGTAACCTCTTTGGTATTTCATTCAAGGCTATCAAGGCTGGCGATGCTAACATCAAGGTTACATTCGTAGGTAACCAGCTCTCAACAGTATCTAGCGATGCAACTATTGCAAAGACAGCTACTGTAGAAACAGTTGACGCTGCAGTTAAGGTTGAAGAAGGTTCAACTCCAGCTCCAGTTGACGGTTTCAAGGGTCAGGCTACTATTGATTCTAATGCTATTAACGCTTCTGGCGTAACATCTCTCAAGGGTGGAGATTCACTTCTTGATGATGGTGGTAAGAACTATGTTCAGATTAAGTTAGCAGCAGGTGCTTCTGCATTCACATTCAAGTCAAATATTACTAACTTTACAGATGGTAAGTCATTTGACGCAGAATTTAAGAAGTTCCAGGTTGGTAAGGGTAACGAACTTATCCCTGCAGACCTTACAGTTGGTTCTGATGTAACAGCTGACGTAGAAAAGGGTATCTCTATGAAGTTAGGTGGCAGTGGTACAGTTACAATCCACGCTGGTTTAGGTTCTTCAGATGCAATGTCAGTTCCTGTTTACCTCATCAACACAACTACTAACAAGGTTGTTTCTATCTCTAACATTGATAGAGATGCAGCAACAGCAAACTTATTCTCAGTTTGTACACTTAGCGTTCCTGAAGCTGGCGAATATGTTGTAGTTCAGCCAGGTAAGGGTTCTAGCTTAAATATTTGTACTATCGACCTTAACATCGCAGGAGGTTCAGGTTCTGATGATACAACAACTACTACAGAAGTAACAACTACTACTGAAACTACTACAGAAACAACAACAACAACTGAAACTACTGAAACAACTACTTTAGGTGCTGATGGTGGTCTTGGTTTCCTTGCTGATAAGACAGTTAAGACTGGTGACACAGAAGTTACTCTTGACTTTGGTGCTAAGAGCATCAACACAGCTATGAGTGCTTTCACTGGTTTCATCGTTTACGATGCAAGCAAGGTAGAAATGGTTTCTGCTGAAGGTAATAATACTGGTATCGTTAATATGATTAACGAACAGATTGCTTATGCTCCAAGTGCTTCTAACCCAGATTATCCTGGTGCTAACGGCACATTAACTACAGCTCAGCTTGGTAAGATGAAGGTTGCTTACATCTACAGCGATGGTTCTGCAATTTCTTCAATCGGTACTCCTGATGCTACACTTGCAAGCGTTAAGTTCACTCTTAAGAATGTAAACGCTGGCGATGTAATTCCTGTTCAGTTCGTTTCAACTGAATCAGATGGTAGCGTTGCTTACACAGTTGATGGTAAGCTTGCTACAGTTGGCTTAAATGCTAACATTATTGTAGCTGGTGGTTCTACAGAATCTACAACAGAAACTACAACAGTTTCTACATCTGAATCTACTTCAGAAACAACTACAATTTCTACATCTGAATCTACTTCAGAAACAACAACAGTTTCTACAACAGAAACTACTACAGCAGCTCCAGTAGTTCCTACTACAGAAACTACAACTGCTCCAACAACTACTACTACAACTGAAGCTAGCTCTGAAACTACTACTAAGAGAACATCTTCTGGTGGTGGCGGCGGCGGTGGTGGCGGCGCTTCTGTAAAGAAGACAACTGCAGCTACTACTGAAGTAACAGAAGAAACAACTTCTAAGGTTGTTGAAGGTAGCACAGAAGCTACTACTAACCAGATTGTTATTAGTGACAACGGTGAAGTTAAGATTGTAACTCCAGACGGTACAGAAGTTAAGGTTAACGTACCTAAGGATGTTGTAAATAGTGATGTAAACTTCTCTGACTTAGGTAACTATGGTTGGGCTAAGGATTACATCAACAAGTTAGCTGAACTTGGTATTGTAACTGGTACTGAAGACGGTATCTACTCTCCAGAACTTGGTTGCAAGAGAGGCGACTTCGCTATCCTCATTAACAGAACTCTTGGTTTACAGGTAACTCCAACTAAGAACTTCAGCGATAACGAAGAAGGTAAGTACTACTATAACGATGTAAGAATGGGCTACACAGCTGGTATTTTAAGTGGTTATGGTGACAATACTTACAAGCCTGAAAAGTATTGTAACAGAGATGAAATGTTCGTTCTCGTAGCTAAGACTCTTGAATACTTAGGCGTAGATGTAACAAGCACTCCAACTTCTGTAAACAACAAGTACAATGATGTTGCAGATGTAGCTTGGTGGTCAGCTCCTTACCTTGCATTCCTTACTCAGGAAGGTATCGTAACTGGTAGCTCAAACGGTAATGTTGAACCTAAGAAGAACATTAATAGAGCTGAAATGGCTGTTATGATGTACAAGGATTACGAATTCGTTAAGGATTATGTTGATGGCCTTGTAAAGGATGCAGCTACTACAACTACTGAAGAAACAACTGAAGAAACTACAGTAGATGAATCAGCTTCTACAACTGAAACAACAACTGCAGAAACTACTGCTGAAACTACTACAGTTGCAGAGTAATTGATGTATATACAAAAAAGGCGTTGACTTTTGTCAGCGTCTTTTTTTGTGCCTATAACAGGAAAAAATTGTTTGGTACATAAAATGGTATAAATAACAAAAAATCTGAGGTTTACACATAATTTGCAAAGATAATAATTATTAATTAAATAAGAAAAATTTAGAATTACTTATAATCTTTCACAAAAAAGAACTTAATAATTTGTTAAGAAATTGGAAAGGTTGTATAAATTTTTTGAATTGTTTAAAATCTACAATAAATTATTGATTTTAAAATTGGTTATGGTATAATATTACTAGATAGTGTGATTTAGGTGAGGAAAGACTATTTATAATTACACAATTCTGTGCTGAAAAGCACAAATAAAAAGGAGGTTTTCCAATGAAAAAACACACGAAAGTTGTTTTGAGCAGAATTGTTGCCTCAGCTTTAGTAGTTGGTGCAATGTTTTCTAATGTAATTGCTGACCCAGCATTAGATACTGCTCCTGCAGCAGTTGAAGAAGTTGCTGACTCCGTTGTTACTCCAGGTGGTGTATCTGTTGGTAATGGCGACGAAGCTACAGAAGAAACTACTGTAGTGGAAGATGTAACAGAGGAAACTACTGCTAATACAGCAGTAAATGCTCCAGAAACTGCTGAAGTCGGTGTGGATTACACATTTGACTTTAGAGATGGTAGTATTGTTCCTGCTGACACATCTTACAATGGTAATGCAGAGATAAAGTATGGTATCTTGGACATTCAGCCAGGTACTCAGAATGGCTTTGGATACAATGGTGCAGACCATGGTTCAATTTTCAAGGCAGGCAACACAATAGCTATTGAAGTTGCAGGTCCTGTTACATTGTCTATTGGTGGTTGCCAGTATTCAAAGGGTGATATTACAGTTACAAACAGTGACGGTACATACAGCGAAACAAGAGCTGCTGCTACTGCTAACTGTTTAGGACATGGTGATGATAGCACAATTGATTTTGCATATACAGGTGGTGCATCTGTACTTACAATCAATTTCTCAGCTACTACTTATGTTCCTGTAATTAATATTTTTGCTTCTCAGGACGGGTCAGAAGTTTCAACTCCTGAAGTAAACAGAATTTATAACTTTGATTTTACAAAGGACACAATGACAGCAGCTGGTACATACGGCTTTATGACTATTAATGAAGACTCACTTGCTGCTAACTTTAATGGTGCACAGCATGGTGTTGAATTTAAAGACGGTAATACTTTCACTTTCCCTGTAAGTGGTAATACAATCTTTAAGTTTGGCGGTTGCCAGTATTCAGCTGGTTCATTTACAGCAACAGCATCTGATGCAAATGGCAAGTTTGTTGAAAACCCAGTTAAGGGTCAGACTTCAGCTTGTTATCATCAGGACGGCACAACAGCTGACATTACATATGTTGGTGGTGCTGGTACAGTAACTATTGCAGTTACTGGTGGCAAGATGTATGTTCCTAATATTACAGTTGTTCCTGCTCGTTATGATATTGATGTTGTTCCTTACGAACAGAAGACAGCAACAGTAAATGTAAACGGAACTACTCTTACAGTTGTTACAGGTGCTACAATTACAGACAACGCTACAGTTACAGTAAGTAAGGGCGAAGTTGTAAATGCTGGTGCTGAAAGTGCAAAGGTAAAGATTTCTTTAGGTAAGCAGACACTTAGTGATGCTATGCTTACAGAGGCAACTGGTTGTTCAGCAAAGGTTGTTGACGGTAGCGTTGTTCTTACATTTGATAAGCCAGAGGCTAAGCCTTACACTTATACAATCAATGTAGCTGATACAGATGCAACAGTTGACCCACAGCCAGGTGATATGTTCAACTATCAGTTTACTGATAAGAATGTACTTCCTCAGGATACATCAGTTAAGTATTCTACATTCTCAACTGATGACGGTATTGTAACATTTACTTCTCCTACAGAAACATTTGCTTTCCACGATGGTTCTCATGGTGCTAACCTTGGTGTAGGCGATAGTATTTCATTTAAGGTAGCAGGTAATGCAATTATTACTTTCGCTACTTGCCAGTATTCACAGGCAGATGCAGTAATGAACTTTACTGATGCAGAAGGCAACAGCTTAGGTTCTTGCTCATTTACAAACAATGGTGCCGGTGCTTGTGGTTCACAGACATTCTCTTACAAGGGTGCTGCTGGTGTGATTACAGCTACACTTGCTGGTACAGAAGGTTTAAGCTACTTACATGGCTTAACAATTCAGAACGAAAAGCAGGCTGAAGATTCAAACGGTAAGATTGATGTTTGGGACTTCGGTGGTGCTGAACTTGATTCAAATGTTTATAACAACAGATTAACAGCTGATATTATTAATGGTTTCTATGATTCTTCTATTGCTGCTGGTTCAGGTGGTAATGTTGCTCCATCTAGCTTTAGTGCTGGTAACTTGAGCTGGGTTGGTGGTATCAACGATAGAATCAGAACTTCTAACGAAGCTATTACAAGATATGATACTCAGGTAGGTAATTCTACATTAGAGGGTGCAACTGGTAGATTATATGTCAACAAGGCAGACGATTCTTCAAGATGCTTCTCTATTGCTTTAAAGGCTGACGATATTGTAACAGTATATGCAAACTCTCAGGCAGGTGGCTCACTTACTTTTGAAAGAGCTGATGACCTAACTGCTCAGTCTGTAACAGTTGATAACCCATCTACTGGTGTTACTGCTACTTTCGTTGCAGAACAGGACGGTACATACAAGATTTACGGCAAGACTGGTAAGCCAAGTTATTACAGAATTGTAAGACAGGATGCTAAGTATTGTGACACAACAATTAATGTAGCAACTCCAGCTGGTTTCCCAACTGATGCTTCTCTTGTATTAACTAATACAACAACAGGTAAGAATTTTGATGTAGCTGTAACAGGTGCTACTGTATCAGCTAAACTTCCTACAGGTTATACTTATTCATTAAGCCTCAAGGGTGCAGATGAATATGTTGTAGCAACTCCAGCTACTATTACAGTTGCTGACGGCGAAGAAACTAAGACTGAAAATGTAACAATCAATGCTGTTGACCTTGTAACAGTAACAGGTTCTATTACAGGTCTTGATGCAGCTAACCTTGCAAAACTTGCAATCGTTGCAACAGTTCCAGAAGGTAAGATTTATCAGCCTAAGTTCGATATCAACGCAGAAGCTGGTACTTACACAGTTAAGCTTGAAAAGGGCGTAAGCTATGCTTTAACAGCTAACGGTGTAAACGATTACTCAATCGGTATTAACACAATTTCAGCAGATGCTGATTCTACAAAGGATGTAGCATTTGCTCAGAAGACTCTTAACCCAGTAAAGATTAATCTTGTTGGCGAAGGTGCTTCTATTTCTAATATTGATGAATTAAAGGCAAACACTAAGGTTACATTTACTAACCTTAATGAAGAAGGCTATGTATATACATTTGGCTTAAATGATGAAATGTCATTAAGAGCTGGTACATATACTGTAGCATTATCAGGCTATAACAAATATCCAGTTGCTCCTGGTCTTATCTCTAACTTAACAGTTACTGATGGTGCAGAGGCTACAAAGGATATTACTCTTAACAATGCAACTAAGTGGAGCTTCGGTTCTGCTTCAAACGATACTCTTACAAATGAATCAGCTTACAACGGTCTTGTATTTACAGGTGCTGTTAAGACTGAATCTGGTAAGGCTCATCTTGTTGCTCCAGCAGGAACAACAATCGAAGTACCTGTTAAGGCAGGTCAGAATGTAAATGTAGGTTACTACTATCAGGCAGACTTTACTGTAAATGGCCAGACAGTTACTTCTAACTCTGGTTCAACAAGCAAGTTTGAATCTAGCGACTTTACAGCTAATGCTGACGGTACATTAACTATTACAGTTAATACTTTAACTTACTTTACTGGTATTACAGTAGGTACAAAGGTTCCTTATGCTGAAAACATTTATGTTGGTGCTGATAAGGAATACAAGACAATTAATGATGCTCTTGCAGCTGTTCGTTTAATGGATAGACCAAATAGCGAAAGAGTAACAATCAATGTTGACCCTGGCGATTATCAGGAAATGCTTGTAATTGATGTTGATAATGTAACATTAAAGAATACAGCAGCTAACCCTGATACTGCTCTTATTAACAAGGGTGTAAACATTACTGAAAACGGTGTAAGAGTAACATCTTACTATATCCATGGTTACAACTACTTCTCAATGACTGACGATTGTAAGTATGATGAAGAAGTATTAAAGACAAACAAAGAAAATGGTTATCTTTCATTTGAAAACCCAGGTTCTGGTACTACAAAGAACTCTTACTGGAATGCAACAGTTACTGTAAGAGGTACAGGTTTCGAGGCTGACGGTATCATCTTCGAAAATTCTGCTAACCAGTACATTTCAACTAAGGAAGCTAACGATGTTGTTCAGGAATGGACAGTTGGTGGTAAGGGTACTAGACCTACAACTGCTGGCGATACTTCTGTTCAGAACAAGTCATTTGTTGAAAGAGCTGCTGCTATTGCTATTCTTGGCGATAAGGCATACTTCAACAACTGTAAGTTCGTAGGTAGACAGGATACACTTTACGGTGCATCTAATATTAGAGCTGCATTTAACAAGTGTACTGCTATGGGTGGTACTGACTTTATCTTCGGTGGTATGGTTGCAACATTCTACAAATCTGACATTATGATGAACACTTCTGAAGATAACAATGATGTAGCTTATCTTACTGCTGCTCAGCAGGCATCTGGTAGAGGTTACTTAATGTATGATTGTAATGTAGTTTCTACTACTCCTGGTGTTGATACAGCATCTGAATATGTAAGTAAGCCTGGTTACTTCGGTAGACCATGGCAGGCAACTACTTCTGAAGTTGCATTTGTAAATACTACAGTAGGCGTAGCTAGTGATGGCACATCTCTTGTTACTCCAGCTGGTTGGTCAGCTTCTTTAGGTGGCGAGGCTAACTGCTATGAATACAATACTAAGGAATTAGCAGGCGTTGATAACTCTGCAAACAGAGTTGCTTGGTCAACTGTATTAACAGAACCTAAGCTTGCTGACGGTACTGAACTTGTACCATATACTTATACTCAGGGTACTGACGGTTGGAACCCAATTAAGATTGAGGCTGGTAAGGTTTGGGGCGATGTTGACGGCAACGGCGTAGTTGAAGCTAACGATGCTGCTTTAACTTTACAGTACACTTTAAGACCTGAACAGGTTACAGGTTTTGATTCAACAGTAGCTAATGTAAGTGACGGTACAGTAGACGGCGTAATTAATGCTTACGATGCAGCATTAATTCTCCAGAAGTCTCTTGACAATAGCTTTAAGTTCCCATTTGAAAAGGGTGGTAGTGAGGATACAACAGAAACTACTACTGAAACAGCAACAGAAGTTACAACTGATGGTACAACAGAAACAACTACTAATGCTGAACCATCTGGTAATGAACCTAAGGTTTATGTAGTAGGTGACTCAACAGCTTGCCACTATGGCGATACTGATGATGTAAACTTCTACTATAAGAGAGTAGGTTTTGGCGATAAGCTCCAGAACTTCTTATCAGGCGTTAAAGTTGTAAACCTTGCTCTTTCAGGCAGAAGTTCAAAGAGTTTTGCAACAGGTATTAACGAAAATGGTGCTGTTGATGATTCAGCAGTAGCAAACTATACTCAGCTTAAAGAAAATATTAAGGCTGGGGACACACTTATTATTGCTTGGGGTCATAATGACGAAAAGACAGATTCTTACAGATTTACAGACCCTAACGGCGATAAGGATACAGCAGGTTCTTTCAAGAACTCACTTTACGAAAACTATATTAAGCTTGCTCAGGATAAGGGTGCAACTCCTATCCTTTGCACTCCAATCGTAAGAAGAACTACAAACTACAACGCAACTACAGGCGTTACAACTTGGGCTAACAATGATGTTCATGTTGCTAACAATGGCGATTATGCTCAGGCTGTTAGAGATTTAGGTTCAGAACTTGGTATTACAGTTATTGACTCACTTTCTAACACAAAGGCATTATACGAATCATTAACTCCAGGTGCAGCTCCTAAGGACGCTGACAATGGTGATAGCGAAACAGTAGCACCAACAGGTTCAGCAGCATTACATGCAACTGACCAGGGCCTTGTTGTAGATAATACTCATCTTAATGATTTTGGTGCAACTATGGTAGCTTATATGATGGCTAAGGACATCAAGGCTTCTAATATTTCTCTTGCATCAAAGGTAGGAGATATTGCAGAACCTAGTGCATCTATGCTTACAAGAAATGCAGGTTGGGTTAAGTTTAATGAAGGTGTTTGGAATAAACCAGAACCAGCAATTTGGAAACTTTCTTCTCCATGGGAAGCTATGGCATTTGGTTCAGGCGTAAGTGGTATTACAGAAGATAGTCATCCAAATCACGATGCAATTCAGAAAGATGCAACTACATTTGAAATCGTTGTTAGAAATAACAAGGGTAAGATTGCAGGTGGCGAAGACGGTATGATGATGGCATTCCAGGAAATTGGTCCAAATGATGACTTCACATTAACAGCTACTGCAACAGTAGGCGAAGGCTTCAAGGTAGGAAACCAGATTGGTTTCGGTCTTATCTGTAGAGATAATATGTTTATTGCAGATAACTACAAGACAAAGGCTGACTATGTAACAGCAGGTTACACTCAGCAGTCTGTAGGTGGTAACTCAACTCCAATTGCTCCATTTGCAAGATTAAATGGTGCTCTTGATAAGGCAAATGTTCTTGAATCTGCTCCAGCAGCAGGCGATAGCATTGAACTTAAACTTACAAGAAAAGATGGTGTTTATACAGCACAGTATGGTAACAACACCCCTGTAACATACTCTGATGTAAACCTTGCAGCATTAAATGCTGACCACGACTATGTAGGTATGTTTGTTTCAAGAAATGCTGATATTACTTTCAGCAATGTTTCATTAACAGTTGGTAGCCAGACTACTGACGAAAAGACAGTTTATGTAGTAGGTGACTCAACAGCTTGCCACTATGGCGATACTGATGATGTAAACTTCTACTATAAGAGAGTAGGTTTTGGCGATAAGCTCCAGAACTTCTTATCAGGCGTTAAAGTTGTAAACCTTGCTCTTTCAGGCAGAAGTTCAAAGAGTTTTGCAACAGGTATTAACGAAAATGGTGCTGTTGATGATTCAGCAGTAGCAAACTATACTCAGCTTAAAGAAA
>ERZ773131.1079-NODE-1079-length-20965-cov-5.253180_pt1 | contig 20965 bp, 19 predicted proteins | sample MGYA00511082_ERZ773131 | MGnify/ENA primary metagenome ERZ773131 (study PRJEB29015, sample SAMEA2737813) | human gut metagenome | biome: human gut; feature: human-associated habitat; material: faeces | place: China | collected 2012 ... | reverse complement strand
ACTGCAGATCCACCTGTTGCAAGCATTGGATCTACTAGTATTACTTCTCTATTCTGTATATCTTTTGGTACCTTGTAATAATATTTTACTGGTTCCATTGTTTCTTCATTTCTGTATAGACCTATTACTCCTATCTTGGCATTAGGAATTATTTTTGTTATTCCATTTGACATGCCCAGTCCAGCTCTTAAAATCGGTACAAATGCATATCTGTCTTCGTTAATCTTCTTAGCCTTTGTTTTCGTTATTGGGGTTTCTACTTCTACCTCATCTTGCTCTGCATCTCTCATTGCCTCATAGCAAAGCAACATTGCGATTTCTTCCGCTAACTCTCTAAACTCCTTTGTTCCAGTCTTCTTATCCCTTAATATAGCAACCTTGTGTTGTATTAATGGGTGTTTTACTTCAATAGCTTTCATTAATTTTTCCTCTTTCTTGCAAAATTGCATTTTATTTAAACAATGCTATTACACAGTACAATAATGGTTTTATTATCATTTTTATTGTAAGCATAAAAGTATATGTTTTTATTCCTATTTTGTTTAGTTCTTTGTATTTATTCATTAATCTTTCTTCATTTTCTTTGCTTAATATGTTTTCTTGCGATATATATTCTTTAGACAAATTTTCAGCTCTTGTCATTGCATCTATTTCCAGCGAATTTCTTACTACAAAAAATATAAATTGTAATGCTAGTAAAACTGTTAATAATATTTTTTGCATTGGCTCACTTATTTTTCCTAAAAGTGTTAAAATGCTTATTATCAAAAAATATATCATATTTATATTAGATATTACAAAATTAAATTTTTTTCCAGCTCTTGATTCCTGTTGTCACTATGATCATCATTTCATGATCAGATAGCTGTAATCATCGATTACTGCACAGATCAGTCTGCGAAGACCTTCGTACAACTTATCATTTGCATCATCTGCCTTGCAGTCGGAAATCTGACCAAGGAGACGAACCTTGCACTCTTTTGTCTCCGGATTGATCACTGCAAATCCATCATTTGTGCTGTCTGCCATATCTGCCTCAGAAGCAAATAATGTGAATTTATCCTTGTACGGTGCACTTGCATATGGACAGAAGCTCTTGCAGTTGCCGCATTCGTTACACATATAATCTACATGGATCACCTGATTCATTGCCATTCCCGGAACTTTGATGGAGATGTTTGCTCTGTTTGGACATACATCTACACAATTCTCACAGACTTTATTACAGGTCAGACAGCGCTCACTTTCGTTCGCAGCGTCCTTGCTTTCTTTGAGTATTGCTTTTTTGGAGTAACAGTCTTTTTCTGTTCCCGGTACAGGCTGTCCTTTTACAATATCATGTCCAAGGATTGCTTTTGCAGCAACCTGTGCGTCGCGGATCGCTTCTACGATCGTAGCAGCTCCCCTTGCACCGTCACCGACAACGTAAACGCCTTCTGCACTTGTCTCCATTGTCTTATCATTGATGCGGGCTTTTCCACGCTCATTGACCGCAATACCATTTGCTTCATAGAACTCAGTCGGAACTTTCTCGCCAACTGCAACGATCACTGTATCAGCCAAAACTTCTTCTGTTTCGCCCGTTTCTGTTACACCTGCACGTCCGGAAGCATCCATGCTGCCAAGTTCCATCTTCTTACAGAGCAGTTTGCCGTTTTCCAGAGATACAGGAGAAAGAAGTTCTTTGAACTCTACGCCCTCTTCCAGTACTTCCAGTAACTCATCTTCTGCTGCTGGCATATAGCGTTTGGTTCTTCTGTATACCAGGTAAACATGTTCTACACCTTCTGTACGTTTCGCAGCTCTTGCAGTATCCATGGCAGTGTTACCGCCACCGATCACAACTACGTTTTTACCCAGCGCAACCTTACCGTCAGTTGCTTTGAAATCTCTTAAGAATTTCAGAGCATTGATGGTTTCACCCTTTTCAAGCTTCAGAGTACCCGGTTTATTTGCACCTGTTGCAACGATCACTGCGTCATAACCCTGTGCTTTTAATTCCTGTACGGATTTCACTTCTGTACCTGTTTTGATCTCCACACCCATCTTCTGGATGAAGGAAACATCTTTATCGATTGCATCATCAGAGATACGGAATCCCGGGATCACATAACGGATCACGCCGCCGGCTTTCTCTTCTTTCTCAAATACTGTTACAGAAGCACCTGCTCTTGCAAGGAAGTATGCAGAAGCAATACCTGCAGGACCTGCACCTACAACAGCTACTTTCTTACCGTCTGCTGTGCCTGCTTTGATCTCACCGATCACTGTATCATATCCGTTTTGTGCTGCGATGAGCTTAGTGTTGCGGATATTTACAGGTTCTTCATAGAAGTTACGTGTACATTTGTACATACAGTTGTGCGCACAGAGAGTACCTGTGATAAATGGAAGTGCATTTTTCTCAAGGATAACTCTTAATGCCTGTGCATAATCGCCTTCTCCTGCCAGCTTCACATAGGTTGTGATATCCTGGTGGATCGGACATCCTTCTTCGCATGGAGCAAAGAAACAGTCAAGGAGCGGAACCTCTGAATCAGTTTTTCTCTTAGGAAGCGGTTTGATGCTCTTTACATGGTGAGCATCTTTTTTCGCATCCTCGGCCAGCTGCTCAAGTGCAGCTACATCAATGCCTTTCCATTCTTTCACACCGTCAGCCATTACTTTCTCTGCCATCTGGGTAAATCTCTGATATCCGCCCGGCTTCAGAAGTGTAGTTGCCACTGTTACAGGCCATACACCACATCCGACGATACGGTCGATATTATAGTAATCAGCACCGCCTGAATAAGCGATACGGAGTTTTCCGTCAAATTCCCGGGAAAGTCTGGCTGCAAGAGAAATGGATAACGGGAAAAGAGATTTTCCGGACATATACATTTCTTCGCTTGGAAGTTCATTTCTTGTAACATCTACAGGGAATGTATTGGTGATCTTCACACCAAACGCAAGGTTCAGTTCATCTGCAAGTGCCTGCAGTCTCTTAAACATCGGAATCGCATCTTCGTACTGTAAGTCATCTTTGAAATGGAAATCACCGAATACCATATAATCATATCCCATGTCATCCATGGTCTTTCTGGCAAATTCATATCCCAGGAGAGTCGGGTTACATTTGATAAATGTGTTCAGATGTTTCTCTTTAAACAGATGATTTGCAATGCTCTCAATCTCGTTTGGAGGACATCCATGGAGAGTAGAGATTGTTGCGGAATTACAGATATCAGACGGAATCGCCTCAATATCCTCTTTTGTAACTTTTTCAAATTTATCTACATTGTCCAATAACCACTGTTTACATTCTTTAAAGATTTCAGTATCTTTTGCTTCCATCATACTGTCAATGAAAGTATTAACCTTTGACTCTTTGATCCCTGCAAGATCATATCCAACGGAAATATTGAACTGGAATCCGTCCTGTGCACCCAGATCAAATTCTTTGGCGATCACATGCAGGATAAACCATGCTTTAATATATTCTCCCATTGCCTGAGGAACATAAAGCTCTGTAGACCATTCACAGTTATATCCTTCATCATCTGCAAGGATACATGGTCTGTTGATACAGGCTGCAAGCTCTGCACCGTCCATCTTCTGAACTGTTTTCAGCTCAAAGAAACGTGCGCCTGCATAGTAAGAAGCAACAATGTTCTGTGTTAACTGTGTATGCGGTCCTGCAGCAGGTCCGATCGGTGTTTCCAGATTTCTCTCAAATATATTCAGCTTCCTGTCAGTTTCCGCTGCATAAGCTCTGTGCTGTCCGAAAACTGTTCCTTTTGTTTTCTTTTCTTCTAATACCCAGTTCATTAACTGTTCAAAGGGCATACAGGTCATGACTTCACTCATAATCCGATCCTCCATTATTTCATACGGTATGGCTTCTCTCCATCCGTTCTATATTTTATTTACATTTATTTTTTCCAGGCAGAAAACTTATCTTCTTTACAATTCTTTACAGATTAACCATTAATATCATCTGCAAGTTCTTTTGCAGCCTGACGGCAGTCTGCCATAACTTTTGCCTCGTCGCATACAAGGACTTCGCGGTCTTTCATCAGGACTTTACCGTTACATACAGTAGTCTGGACCATGCTTCCGTTTACACCGAACATCAGATGTCCGTTAATGTTGCTTTCATTCATTGGTGTCAGCGGATCATAATCGATCACGATCACGTCTGCTGCCGCACCCTCTTTCAGGACACCGAGCTGTTTCTTAAAGTATCTGTTTGCAATTTTTGCATTTCCTTCAAAAAGCATCTGTGGAACTTCTCCCCAGGCTGCGTTCGGGTCGCAGAGGCTGTGTTTGTGTAAAACATTTGCAACCTTCCAGGATTCCATCATATCATGAGTATATCCGTCTGTACCAAGACCTGTGAGGATTCCCTTCTGTACCATTCTCATGGTTGGAGGACATCCGCATGCATTACCCATGTTAGATTCCGGGTTATGTACAACCATGGTATCTGTATCTTTGATCAGATCCATTTCATGTTCATTCACATAGATACAGTGACCGAGTAAAGTCTTCGGTCCAAGGATGTTCCAGTCATGAAGACGGTCAACAATACGTTTGCCATGCTCTTTCAGACACTGATGGAGATCGTAAATGCCTTCTGCTACATGGATGTGATATCCAACACCTTCCGGTTTCAGTTCATTGCAGAGAGCCATTGTCTCATCAGAGATTGTAAAGGATGCATGCATACCCATCATTCCGGCGATCATATCACTGTCGTCTGCAAGTGCATGCTTGATAAAATTCACGTTCTCCATTACAGATTCTCTGGATTTCTCCATTCCGTCACGGTCAGAAATCTCATAGCAGAGGCAGGTACGCACACCTAAATCCTTCGCAGCTTCCTCGATCGCATTGAGGGAACCTGTAATATGGCCAAAGCTTGCATGGTGGTCAAACACTGTGGTTACACCATTCTTGATAGAATCAATGTATGTAGCATATGCAGAAAGCTTTGTCTGCTCCAGTGTCAGATGACGGTCAACTGTCCACCATAAGCCATCCAGAATATCCAGAAATCCCTGAGGATTATATCCGTTAATGCTTAAGCCTCTTGCGAAGGAGCTGTAGATATGCTCATGGGCATTAATAAATGCCGGCATGATAACCCCACCCTTCGCATCAACAAATTCAGCATCCGGATAAACTTTCTTTACCTCTTCAGTTACCCCCACCATTACTATGGTGTTACCATCCATTGCTACAGCACCATTCTCCAGGAATGAGTTGGATGCGTCCTGTGTGATCATTCTTCCATTACCAATTACCAGCATATAGTTCCTCCTTTCACTTGTTAAAAACTACCAATTCGCTACTGCTTTTTACCTTTTGTTTAGGAATTATGTACTAATACTGTAACATATTTCTCCGGATAATGCAAGTAGAATTTACAAAAACTTTTTGGTTTTTCAAATTTTTTTTAGGTTTTATACTATCTCCGGTGAACAGATAAAAAAAGAACGGGGCAGTCATTGATGACAATGAACAACCTCGTTCTTTTTTTGATTTTCCTGTTTTCTGATGAAGCTGATTTTATGACAAATTTTCAGGTTTGTCAACAATTTTTGTAAGATAGGAGAGTTATCCTTCCATAATCGCAGAATTAACCCTGAGCTGTTTTCGTCCATTCTTCCAGAGATTCTCATCCAGCTCCACCTCATAGCCGCCGCCATTTCTCACATGCCACTCATAAAATGGTTTCTGTATATCTGCATACTCTTCCATGATATTCATGATCGTACCGCCATGGATGACAAGTGCCGCCTCTGCCACATGGCTGCGGATACATCCGGACACAACCCTGTCAAATCCTCTCAGGTTTCTGCTTTTAAACCCTTCCCTGCTTTCTCCTCCCGGAAAAGGCAGAGTACCGTTGCTGTCAATCCATTCCTGATAGTGCGGATTACCTTCCAGCTCTTTATAGTTCTTATTTTCAAATTCTCCGAAATCGCATTCTGCCAGTTCTTCAATAATATGTACCGGCTCTCCCGGAAAAAGGATCTCTGCTGTCTGCACGCATCGTTTCAGAGGACTTACATAAACCGCCTGAACCTTTGGATAATCCATCTTATGCAGAAACTCTGTTCCCTCCTGACATAACGGCTCATCCGTTGTGCCGATATATCTGGAAAGTTTATTCCCTTCTGTTTTTCCATGTCTGATCAGCCATAACTTAATCATCTTTGATCACCGTTCCGATCCCGCAGATCACGCGCGTCACCTTATGGCTGTATGCTGCCAGCTTCGTACATACACGCCCTACAGCCTCTCTGTATTTTCTGTCAAAAGCATCCACAGGTACAACCCCGTACCCTACTTCCTGAGAGACAAGGACAATATCCGGATTCTTACAGATGATTTTTTCCGCAAGATCTGACACATCTTTTCCATTCTCCAGTTCACTGCGGATATACTGCTGAAAACCAGTCACACCCTGAGCATTCATCAGTTCCTCCTCTGTGACAGAACCGCCGTCACTCCACCTTAACTGTGGATACTGTTTCCTGGCATATTCAGTCTTTCCCTGATATGCACCGCCGATTATCATTTCCATACTCTTCTCCTCAAAAATTAGAAACCACCGCCAGGATCAATGCCATCCCAACTTCACAGATACAAAGAAAAAATCCCGAAATATCCCCGGTTGTCCCGCCAAAGTACTTCATCGCAATATGATGATAATACCAGAAAATCAGCAAAGCTCCCACAAAAGCCAGACTTCCCCATACAGGCCGGATCAAAATCATTCCCGCAGCCAGAAGCACCAGATAGACGATCAGCACATTTCTCGAGAGCACATCTGAAGAATTTCTGGAAAACTCAGCAACTGTACCGTCTGCCTTTGCTTTCGGAAAGGTAATAACTCCAATCCCTGACAGACATCTGGAAACCATAAAACCAAGGCTCAGAATTCCGATCGCCCTCATATTCTCTGCACTGTTAAACAACTGACTGTAAGCGCCGTACCAGGCAATGAAATATACCGCCGCAGTAATAACGGCAAAAGCACCTGCATGGGAATCCTTAAGAATCTCCAGCCTTCTGCTTCTCTCCTGCCAGGAACTCAGGGCATCCGAAGTATCCAAAAGACCATCCACATGGATCCCGCCTGTCACAAATACAGGTACCAGCACCAGCACTGCTGTCACGAATCCCGGCTGATACCCAAACCGAAGTCCCAGATACGCCACCAGCATAGTCAGCCCGCCGATCACAGTTCCGATAAACGGAAAAAAGCAGAACATATACTTCATATTTTCCTTTGTCCAGTCAGCGCGGGGCATGGGAATCTTAGAAAACATGGCAAATGCCACCTTAAAATTATTCCATAAAGATTTCATTGATCAATTCCTCTTTTTCATAGTATGTCAATCCTGTCAAATGTATTATTTGCAAAGATTGCTGCAGGTATCTGCAAATTTGTGAAAGACTGGTATCCCATATACAACTTCCACCACTTCATCAGCTCTCTGCGCAGCAGCCTGATTGATTTTTCCCAGATATTCCAGATAAGAATCCATATCTCCATCAAACACAACCGCATCTGAAAAAATCTCATTTGTAACGATTACCACATGAGCAGCCTGTCCCAGCAGATTCTCAATCCCTTTTGTAACTTCCGAAACTGTCCGGTCATGGGCTCCCTGCTCTTCAAACATTTCATTTGCCACCAGATTCGACATACATTCCAGAAGCACCACACATCCGGCAGGCAGTTTCACATTTTTGAGCCCTGTATAGCACTCAACTGTCTCGAAACCTTTTCCTGCACGCATCTTTTGGTGTCTCTCGATCCTTTTATGGCTCTCTTCATCAAAAGGGTGCATGGTCGCTATGTAAATCCTCTGTGCATCCCCGAAAGAAAGCACCCTGTCTTCCGCAAAAGCAGATTTTCCGCTCCCGCTTCCCCCTGTCACAAGCGTCAGCATTATTTCAACTCCTCATACTGTTCCACATGGATATCATCAAAAGTACTCATAGAATGATAAACCGCTGCTGCCAGATCAAGGATCGGGAATAAAGCTACTGCTCCGGTTCCCTCGCCCAGACACATATCCGCATGAATGATTGCCTCTTTCCCCATATTCTCAAGGATCAGATGGGCAGCAGGCTCTTTTGATACATGGGATGCAAGAATATAATCCCTCGCAGCCGGGCAGATACGCATGGCGATCAGCGCAGAAACACAGGAAATAAATCCGTCCATGACTACAGGAATACCATAAACCGCACCTCCCAGAAAGACACCTGCCATTCCAGCGATATCAAGACCGCCTACCTTTGCCAGAACATCAATGGCATCCTCAGGATCTGGTTCATTTAATGCAATGGCTTTTTTGATCGCATTGATCTTACGCACAAGTCCCTCGCTGGTCAGACCTGCGCCGCGCCCTGTCATCTCTGCAGCCGGGCGGCCCAGCAGCACCACCGCCACCGCGCTGGACGTCGTCGTGTTGCCGATGCCCATTTCCCCAGTAGCCAGCAGCTGCACGCCATTCTGCTTCTGGGTGCGCACCAATTCAATACCCGCCGCGATAGCCTGTACAGTCTGTTCGCGGGTCATAGCCGGGCCTTGGGTAAAGTCCCGCGTGCCTGGGGCCACGCGGCGATCCACCGCACCGGGCACAGGTACACCCGCAATGCCCATGTCCACTGGGACGACCTCGCAATGGGCCGCAGCCGCCATACAGCAGACGCTGGTGCGGCGGGCGGTCAGGTTTTCGAGCACCGCCCGAGTCACACTGGCGTCGGTCTGGCTGACCCCCTGCGCCACAACGCCGTTGTCGGCGCAAAGCACCAGCACGGCACGGCAGGTGAAATCGGGCGCGGGGTCGCCGGTCAGCGCGGCGGCAGCCTCGACCATCGTTTCTAACTGGCCCAGTCCGTCCAGCGGTTTTGCCAGCGCGGCCCAGTGGGCGTGTGCGGCGGCGCGGGCGGCCTCGTCGGGCGGGGCCACGGTTTTAAGCAGGTTTTTTAGTTCCGTTTCGGTCATGGTCGTTCCTTTATATAATGTTCGGCGGCGCACACAAAGCGCTGCGGCAGCGGTGTCCCCGCCCAGTACAGATGTGGGAATCCGGCGTAGATATGTGCATTGGCAAACCCACACGCCCATTGCCGCCCATTAGCCTTGGCGGCAGTCAGCGCGTCTCCGTTGGCAGTGGAATCCCAGTGGTGAAACTCGTGGGCCGGGATGTGCTCTCCCGCCGCAAACAGCATACTGTCAGTGCGGGCAGTCAACGTTGCGTAGCCAAACCGCATGAGCCGTCCAACTTTAACCCCCTGTCCGGGCAGCACACCCGCCATTGGGTGGGGCGTGCCGTTGGCATCCTCCAGCGTTTGCCCCAGATAGAGAAAGCCGCCGCACTCGGCCACGGTGGGCAGACCGGCGCTCACGGCGGCCCGGATAGACACGCGCATGGTCTCATTTTCGCTCAATCGTTTGGCGTACAGTTCCGGGTAGCCGCCGGGCAGGTACAGCCCGCCGATGCCTTCCGGCAGGGCGGCATCGTGCACCGGACTGAAAAACACAAGCGTTGCCCCGGCGTCCCGCAAAGCGTCCAGCGTTTCGGCATAGGTGAAGCAGAAGGCTTCGTCTTTTGCCACGGCGATGCGGGGAAGAAGGGAAGCCTTCCCCCAAGGAGGAAGCCTTTCGCTTTCCGGTTCCGGTTTCTCGGTCAGTTCGGCCAGCTTGTCCCAGTCCAGCACCAGGCTGTCTGCCAGCAGGGCGATCTTTTCCTGCAGGCCGGCAATTTCATCGGCGGTTTTCAGGCCGAGATGGCGGCTCTCCACCACAGCTTCAGGCAGATGGGGCAGATAGCCCAGAACCGGCAGACCGGTCTCGGCTTCCAGCAGGGGTTTGAGCATGTTGTACAGCTTTTCGGAGCAGTTATTGAGCAGAATGCCTGCGAGATGGCTGTTTTTGCGGAAGTGCACCAAACCCTGAATTTGGGCCGCCAGCGTCACGCTGACCCCTTTGGGTTGCACCACCAGCAGCACCGGCAGGCCCAGCGTATCCGCCAGCTCCCAGGCGCTGGCCCGGGTGGTCAGGCCCTGTCCGTCGTAAAAGCCCATGGCACCCTCGCACACGGCGGCACCATGCCCGGCGGCGTAGCGGGCATAAAGGGCCTGCACGGTGTCTTTGGTGGAAAGAAACAGATCCAGATTGTGGCTTTCTACGCCGAGAGCCGAGCGGTGAAACATGGGGTCGATGTAGTCCGGTCCGGATTTAAAGGCACAGGGGTCGGCTCCGTGCTGTTTCAGCGCCGCCAGCACCGCGCAGGTGACGGTGGTCTTGCCGCTGCCGGAAGACGGCGCGGCGATGAGGAATTGCATCATTTGCATGTACCCGTAATGAGGAAGGTGGGGTTGTTGGCCATGAGCAGGTGCAGGCGGCCCGCCGGTTTTGTGCGGCTGACGGCAATCTGCGTCACCTCGGCGGTCAGGCCCCGGGCGGTCAGCGCGGCAATGGCGGCGCTCAAGGTCTCCAGTGCGATGGCCGAGATGCAGATGCGTGCCGCCGCGTTTTTGGTAAGCACCGCGTCCAGCACGGCCTCCATGCCGCCTTTCGTCCCGCCGATGAACACGGCGTCCGGGGCGGGCAGGCCGTCGAGAGCTTCCGGCGCTTTGCCTTCGATGAGGGTGAGGTTATAAGCACGGAATTTCTCCCGGTTTTTGCGGATGAGCGCACAGGCGTCCGGCTCGCACTCCACAGCGTACACGCGGCCTTTCGGGGCCGCAAGGGCCAATTCCACACTCACGCTGCCGGTGCCTGCGCCCACATCCCACAGGGTATCGGTGGAGGTCACCGCCAGTTTTGCCAGCGCGGCGGCACGCACCTCCTGCTTGGTCATGGGCACGTCGCCCCGGGTGAAGGCTTCATCCGGCCAGCCCTGTGAACGAAACTGCGGCAGATCGAAGTTTTCCACCAGCAATACGCTGAGCGGTGCAAAAGTCTGCCCGGCCAGTTCGGCGGCAGAGCCGTAGCGGATGGCTTCGGATTCGGTGCCAAGGTTCTCGCCCACAACACCGTGGGCCGCACCCATACCGGCAGCAATCAGCTTCTGGCAGAGGGTGGCGGGCGTCTCGGTGCCGCCGGTGAGAAAGAACACGGAGTGGTTTATCATGCACGCGGCCACCGGGTCGCAGGCACAGCCGTGGGCCGAGACCAGCTTCCAGTCCTGCCAGGGGCGGCCCAGCGCTGCCGAGAGCAGCTGCACACTGGAAACACCGGGGTACACCCGGGCCGGGATGCCCAGCGCCCGCAGCGGCGTGAGCAGGCCGGACGCGCCGGAGTAAAACCCGGTGTCGCCGCTGTAGAGCACGGCGGCGTCCTGCCCGGGGTTCTGCGCCAGCATTTCGAGGATGTCGGCGGGCTGGTAGAGCGCGAACTGCCGGGCGGTGCAGTCTGCGGGCAGGCCCGCCAGCAGCCGCTTTGCACCGAACACAAGGCCCGCGCCGCCCACAGCGGCCTGCGCCTGCGCGGAGAGGGCTTCCCATTTACCGCTGCCCATACCGATCAGTGTGACCATTGCAACATCTCCTGACAATGCGTGAATAATTCGTCCTCGGTCTCGCCGACCTCCGGCGGGCGGCGCAGCACCACCAGCTGTGCGCCGGTTTTGGCAGCGGCCTGTACCTTCTCGGCAAAGCCGCCTGCCGCGCCGCCGTCCTTGGTGACGAGATATTGAATATGGAACTGCTCCATCAACGCGACATTCAGCGCAAGGCTGAACGGCCCCTGCATGGCGATGATGTTCCGGTGCGGGATCTGGGCTGCCTCGCAGGCGGCGATGCCTTCCGGCGTGGGCAGAACGCGGGGGTAGAGCCGGGCCGGGTCGAGGGACGCAAAAGCAGAAAGCTCCTTGGCACCGGTGGCCAGCAGCACATTGCCATCCTGTCCGGCAAGGTATTCTGCGGCCTGTGCCGCCGTCTCAAACACGGCGCAGCCCTCGGGCAGGGGGCTCTGTGCCCGCAGCAGGCGGCGGTATTCCACGCCCGCCTGCGCCGTTGCCGCGCGGATGTTTTTGGTGGCGTCCACCGCGTAGGGGTGGGTGGCGTCGATGCAGAGGTCCGCGCCCGCCAGCAGCGCTGCCATGGCGTCCGGCTGCAGCCGCCCGGCGTGGACGGTGATGCCCGCCATCTCGCCCTGCTCCTCGGCACCCAGCGGCGTTGCCACGCAGACGGTCACTTTGGCACCCAGTGCGGCCAGCTTCTGGGAAAAACGGCGGCCCTCGGTGGTGCCGCTGAACACGACCGCCTTCACTTGCGGTACCCCCGAGGCGTGACCATCCAGCCCGAGATCGCGCGGGTGGCTGCGTTGCCGATGTACACGGTGGTGAACATATCCACCGGGGTGTTTTCCAGCTCGGCCAGGGTCAGCACACAGCTGGTCTGGCCTTCGCGGCCGATGTTGCGCACAAGGCCGCAGACCGTGTCCGGGCCCTTGCCGTTAGCGCGCAGAATGCGCACCGCCTTCTGCAGGTAGTCCGGGCGGCCCTTGGAGGAAGGGTTGTACAGCGCCACGCAGAAATCACCCATGGCCGCGCAGGCCAGCCGCTTTTCAATGACCTCCCACGGGGTGAGCCGGTCGGAAAGGGAAATGACGCAGAAATCATGGGCCAGCGGTGCACCCAGCACGGCTCCGCCGCTGAGGGCAGCGGTGAGCCCGGGCACGACCTCTATGGTCACGTCCGGGTATTCTTCGGCCAGTTCCAGCAGCGGGCTGGCCATGCCGTAAACGCCCGCGTCGCCGCTGCACACCAGCGCCACCCGTTTGCCGGTGCTGGCCTTTTCCAGCGCCCAGCGGCAGCGGTCGATCTCCTTTGTCATGCCGGTGGAATAGTATTCCTCGCAGGGGAACTCCGGCTCGATCAGGTCGAGATACAGCTTGTAGCCGCAGATGGCGTCCACGCTTTCGAGAACATTGTGGGCTTCCTGGGTCATATAATAGGGGTCGCCCGGGCCGATGCCGACCGCATAGACGACGCTTTCCGGCTGGTCGATCTCAAATTCCATCGGGTCAAACATTCTGCCACCTCCAATCCGGGGCAAAGGGCCGCACTGCCAGCGCAAAGGTCACGCCGGTGCGGGCGTATTTGTGAAAAACGAGCGGCCCGCCTGCGGCCAACACTGCTGAGCGCTCGCAGACATTGTCCACACCGGTGACGCTCTGCACAAAGGCAGAGGGCGTAAAACTGCCGGGTGCGGCGCGCAGGGCTTCGGCGGGGAAGAACTGCACCGGCCAGCCGTGATCCTGGCAGAAGGCAAGTAAGCCCGCTTCGTTTTGTTTCAGGTCGATGCTGGCCGCCGCCGTGATGCACTGCAGGGCCAGCCGGTTTGCGGCACAAAAGGCCGCGAAAGCTTCTTCCAGCGTGCCGGCGCTGGTGCCGCGTCTGCAGCCTACGCCCAGCACCCCGATGCGGGGCACCAGATGCAAGGCATCCCCCGCCGGGCAGAGGGTGAGGGCAAAGTCCGGGGCATCTGCGCTCTCGGCCAGGCCCGCAGGCGGCGCGCCCGCAATGGGCCAGTCGGAGGTAAAATGCACCTCTCTGCCCGCCAGCAATGCGCCGCTGACAAGCTTGATGCGCTCCGGCTCCAGCACAGCACAGTTCTGGTGCTTGGCCCATTCGTCCACCGCAAACACGCCGTTTGCATCGGTAGCCGTGGTGATGACCGGCACCGCGCCGCACACAGCCGCCAGCGCCCGGGCCAGGTTGTTGGCACCGCCGAGGTGGCCTGAGAGGATGGGCACCGCAAAATGCCCGCACTCGTCCAGCACCACCACGGCGGGGTCCGACGCCTTGCTCTGGCAGTGGGGGGCAATGGCCCGCACTGCGATGCCAACAGCGCCCACAAAGATCAGAGCGTCACTCCCGGCAAACTGCCGGGCTGTCCAGTCGGCAAGGCCGACCTGCCCGGGCGCATGGCCGCAGCGGGCCACACTGCCGGAATAGGCTGCCGCCAGTTTTTGGGCCAGCGCAAGGCCCTTTGCCGTAAAGGCAAGGTAAGCCCGGGTCACTGGTTGGTCCCCTTGCGGAACGCGGTGGTGAAGGCCGGGTCGTAGAGCTTGCTGCGTTCGTAATTCTGGCCCAGGAAGCCGCCCACCACGATGAGGGCCGTCTTGGTGATGTGTGCCGCATGGACGCTCTCGGCCAGCGTGCCCACGGTGCAGCGAACGGTCTTCTGTTCCGGCCAGGTGGCTTTGTACACCACCGCTGCCGGGGTCTCTGCCGTGTAGGCACCACCTGCAAGCAAGGCTTCCTGCACCTTGTCCACCAGACCGATGGAGAGGAAGATGACCATGGTGGCCCCGTGTGAAGCAAGGCTTGCCAGCTTTTCCTTTTCCGGCACCGGGGTGCGGCCCTCCATGCGGGTGATGATGACGGTCTGGCTGACAGTGGGCAGGGTGTACTCGGCGTTCAGCGCCGCTGCCGCGCCGCAGAAGCTGGAAACGCCTGGCGTGTCATCGTAGGGGATGCCCTCGGCGTCCAGCACGTCCATCTGCTCCCGGATGGCTCCATAAAGGCAGGGGTCGCCGGTGTGCAGGCGCACGGTGGTCTTGCCCGCGGCTTCCATCCGGCGCATCACATCCAGAACCTGTTCGAGAGTCATCTCGGCGCTGTTGTAAATTGCACAGCCCGCTTTGGCAAGGCCAAGCAGGGCCGGGTTCACGAGACTGCCCGCATAGATGATGCAGTCGGCGGCCTGCAGCAGGGCCGCGCCGCGCTGGGTGATGAGGTCCGGTGCACCGGGGCCTGCGCCAACAAAATGTACCATAGCGTTACTCCTTTACCAGAACGGTGGAAAAATAGCCCGCTGATTCTTCCGGCCGGGCAGCGGAAAGGTCGGTCCAGACGGCTTCGTCCGGCAGACCGCAATTGCATACAAGGGCGCTGTCGGCCAGCTTTCTGCGGGCTTCCAGCGTATCGAGAAGGGCGGGCAGCTGCCTGCCGGTCTTCATCAGCACTTTGGTGCCGGGCGTTTCCAGCACGCGGTCTGCCCAGCCGCCGGGCGCAATGGTGAGCGGGGCATCCATGCCGCCGGTGAGGGGAACATTCAGCCGCGCCGCCGCCGCGCAGAAGCTGGGCACCCCCGCCGCCATGGCGGTGGCATAGCCTTCCGCCTGCAAAATCTCCTGCAAGTACCCGAAGGTGGCGTAGATGGAAACGTCACCGATGTTCAGCATGGCCACGTCCTGCCCGGCGTCCAGAAAAGGCCGCACAGCAGCGGCCGCCTGCCGGTGAGATGCCGCCAGCACTGCTGGGTCGCGGCTCATGGCAAAGTGCAGCGGGACGATGGTCTTGCTGCCCAGTGCATCACCCAATGCCCGGCGGGCGATGTCCAGCGCCAGCATCTGGCCGGAGGATGTCTGCGGCGCGGCCAGCACCGGGCACTGCCGAATCAGCCGCACCGCCTGCAGGGTGAGCAGTTCCGGGTCGCCGGGGCCGACGCTGACGCCGTAAAAGATGCCTTTCAGTTCTGCCATTCTTCCATCAGCTCCTTTGCGGTTTCAGTTTCGCCCAGCGGGCCGTGCTGGTTGGAGAACAGCACCGCACCCACCCGGAAGCCCCCGCCTGCCCGGCGGTCAAGGTGCAGCTGGATGGCGGCAAGGATGCTTTCCAGCACCGGGGCACGCAGGCCTACACCGTCCAGAATGTCAAGGCAGGCGTCGGTAGTGGCGGCGTCCATCAGGGCCCCGCACACTTCGCGGGAAGCGCCGCACAGCGCCGCGTGGGCGCAGAACACCTCGGCGCGGCCATCGGCGGTGTGGGAATGGGTGTTCATGACGCCCGCCGCCAGCTTGACCAGCTTGCCGATGTGGCCCACGAGAAGCGCTTCTTCAAAGTTTGCCGCTGCGGCCATATCCAGCGTGTCACCGATGAAGTTCGAGGTCTTGACCACCGGGAAGCGCTCAAACTGCGGCAGGGCAGACGCCAGATAGTCCAGCCCGTAGTTGCCCGGGGCCAGCACCAGCCGCCGTGGGCCGTCTGTGTTTTTGGCACGCAGAGCGGCCTGATTCATTTCCAGCTGGATGGTGTCCAGAATGGCCTGCTGGCTCATGGGCTCCACGATACCGCTGGTGCCCAGCACGGAAAGCCCGCCCTCCACCCCGATGTGGGGGTTGAAGGTGCGCTTTGCCGTTTCGGCCCCGCCCTCAATGGAGATGGTCACGGCAAAGCCGCCTGTGTAGGCCGCGTTCTCGGCCTCCCGTTCCAGCGCTTCGGCGATCATCTGGCGGGGCACATGGTTGATGGCGGCTTCGCCCACCGGCTGGTCAAGGCCCGGTTTAGTCACCCGGCCCACACCCTCGCCGCCAAAGATGCGCACGCCGGGCGCGTCCGGTTCCAGCACGACCGATGCAATGACCGGCAGGCCGGTGGTCACATCTACATCGTCGCCGCCGTCCTTGCGAATGGCACATTCTGCGCCGGTGTCCGTTTTGCGGCAGAAGATGGGTGCCACCTCCACCACAATGCCTTTCGGTGTGCGCAGAGCCACCGTCTCCGGTGCATGGCCGGTGAGCAGCAGCCGGGCCGCGCCCGCCGCACCCAGGGCCGCACAGGTGCCGGTGGTGTAGCCGCAGCGCAGCAGCTTCTGCCCGCTGCGGACGTAATGCTCAAATTGCGGCCCAGCCGGGTTGGCTTCCGGCTTTGGCGGCTCCGGTGCGCCGTATAGAGCAGCGTACTGTTCTTCCGTCAGGCCATACAGCGCCCGGATGTTCTCCGGCGCAAAGGCAGCATCCGGCGTCAGCACGCCGGACACCCCGGCAGGGGAGACGCACACCACCGCGTCGGCAATCTTCTGCGCCAGTTCCAGCTCATGCAGGCTCAGCACCACGGCGAGATGCTCACCATGGGCCAGCTCTTTTAAAATGGTCAGCAGCTCGATCTTGCCCTTGATGTCCAGAAAAGACGTGGGCTCGTCCAATAAAATCACCTGCGGCTGCTGGCACAGGGCCCGGGCCAGCAGAACGCGCTGGCGCTGGCCGTCGCTGATGCGGTTGAAATCCCGGTCGGCGAGATGGGCTGCACCCACCCGTTCCAGTGCGCTGTGCGCCTGCCGTTTGTCTTCGGCCGAGAGGATGCCCAGCCGCCCGGTGTAGGGGTAGCGGCCCGCCGCAGCAAAGTCAAAGCAGGTGGTCAGCTCCATGCGGCGGCTGTGCGGTGCCATCAGGGCAAGCTTCTGGGCCCGTTGGGTGCCGGTATAGTCGGAAAGGTTCTTTTCGTCCAGCAGCACCGCGCCGCCCATGGGGTCCAGCTGGCCCGCCAGCGTGCGCAGCAATGTGGATTTGCCCGCGCCGTTGGGCCCGATGAGGGTCAAAATCTGGCCGGGCTGCACCCCCAGCGCAATGCCGGAGAGAAGCGGCGTTTTGCCGTAGCCGATGGCAAGGTCATTTGCCGTGCAGAGAAAGGTCTCGTTCATCGTGCACCCTCCTGATTGCGCCGCACCAGCAGTCCGATGACCACCGGCGCGCCGAACACTGCCGTCACCGAGCTGATGGACAGCTCGGTGGGCGCAAACAGACTGCGGGCCAAAAGGTCACAGAACAAACAGAACGCCGCCCCGCCCAGGCAGCACCCGGGCAGCACATGCAGCGGCTTTGCACTGCCCAGCAATTGCTTGACGAGGTGCGGCACCGCGATGCCCACGAAGGAGATGGGCCCGGCAAAGGCAGTGACACAGGCCGCCAGCAGGCTGGAAAGTAGCACCAGTGCCGCCGAGAACGGCTTGACGTTCACACCCACGCTGCGGGCGTATTCTTCCCCCATCTGGTAGGCGGCCATGGGTTTGGACAGCAGAAAGGAAGCCGCCAGCGCAGGCAGGGCCACCAGCGCCGCCGCCTGCACATTTGCCCAGGTCATGCCGGAAAAGCTGCCCTGCGACCAGTTGTGCAGGTTGACGATGTTGGAGTCCTGCGCAAAGGCCACCACGATGTCCGTGATGGCCGAGCAGATGTAGCCGATCATTACGCCGCAGATGACGAGGATGCTCATGCGCTGCACCCGCCGGGCCACCGCCAACACAAAGGCCATGGCGGCCATAGCGCCCACGAAGGCGGCGACGATGAGCGTTACCGAACCGGTGAGCATCCCGCGATTGAGGAAAGCCACCATGGTCAAGGCCACGGCCAGCTTGGCCCCGCTGGAAATGCCCATGACGAAGGGCCCGGCGATGGGGTTTGCAAAGAAGGTCTGCAGCAGGTAGCCCGCCGCGCTGAGGGCCGCACCCAGCAGCGCCGCCATCACCGCGCGCGGCAGACGCAGCTGCAGAATGATGTTCATGGAAAGCGTGTCCTGCCCCTTGCCCAGAAGTGCCGCCAGCACTGCGCCCGGCGCAAGGGACACACTGCCCCAGAACAGGTTCAGCGCAAACAGCACAGCCAGCGCCGCCGCAAGGGCAAGATAGGAGACAGCAAGGCGTCGGGTACGGGTCATAGACATTCCTTTCGGTAAAATCAGCATTCGTTAATCCACATGGGTGAGAAATTTCAGGGTGTCGGCGGCAGGCGTGCCCTCGGTGAACACCTTGTTCATGTCAAGGATGAGGTCAGCAAGCTCCATGCTCTGCTGGAACAGGCTTTGGCTCGTGCACCACACCTGCCCGTTCTGCACGGCCTTGAACTCGCTGAGCAGCGGGAACTTTTCGGTCAGCTGGCTCACGGATGCAATGGTGCCTTCGATGGCGCTGTTGTAGATGAGCACGTCGGCGTCTTTGGCACCGGCGTAGAAATCTTCCAGCGGCAGGTTCATGGTGGCAAGGCTGTTGCCATTGTCGGTGAGGTCCGAAAAGACGTAGGCCCCGCCGGCCATCTCGATCATTTTGGCCACATAGTCGCTGCCTTTGCGCACGGTGGCGAGGTTGTTGGAGCTGAGGGAGAAGAACGCGCAGCTCTTGCCGGTAGGCTCCTGCTCCAAAAGCGGCGCAATGGTAGCTTCCTGCGCGGCAAACACCTGCTCGGCCGTGTCTTCTTTGCCCAGCAGGATGCCGTACAGCTTGATCCACTCCATGCGCTCAAGCGGGCCGCTCTCGTAGCTGGAACGCTCCACCAGCACCGGGATGCCGAAATGCTCCAGCTGCTCCTTCACTTCGGGGGTGTGCAGGATCATGGTGTTCTGGATGGCAAGGCTGCAGTTTGCGGCCAAAATTTGTTCGTAGTCCGGGGCACTGTACTTGCCTGCATAGGCGATGCGGCCCGCTTCCATGGCCTGCTTTGCTTCGGGCAGATACCATCCCTCGGCCTTGGTGCCGGAGAGGGTGATGCTGTCCAGTGCGTCCAGATGCAGGATCAAGTCCATCACCGAGGTGGAGACAAGATAGATGTTCTCCACCGGCTGGCGCAGCACGGTCACGTCGGCGGGCAGGCTGTCCACCTCGGCCGCATCCTGCGGCACCACGAGGAATTTCTGCCCGGAATCCGGGATGCTCACCATGGTATAGCCGCCTTCGTAGCAGTCCGCCGTGAACTGCTGTGCATAGTCCAGCTGGTAATGGTGGGAGAAAACAAGACTTTCTGTATTCGCAGGCTCCGTCTTGCTGCCGCAGCCGGAAAGCGCCAGTGTTGCAGCAGGGAGAAGCTTTAAAAATTGGTTGCGGGTGATTTTCATGTTACTTCAAACTTGCCGAATCAAAGGTCAGCGTGTACTCGATCTCATGGGGGGTGCTCATGGCCACGGTGTCGGCGGTCACGTTCAGCGCGGTGTCCAGTGCGGCCACGGGGATCTCAAAGGTGGAGTTGCCCTCGGTGTTGGTGGGCAGATACTTCTCGCTGTCCACGATCATATAGTCGTAGTTGGGGCTGCTCCACACGATGGTGGCGGTCATTTTGCCGTCCGCCACAGTCAGGGCGGCGGGGCTTTCCACGGTGGCACGGCCGGAGCCGCCCTCCAGCGTCACATCGCAGGTGTAGGTGCCGTCAGCGGGCGTTTCAGCTGCGGCCTGTTCCACCGCATCGCGCACGCTGACGGTGTGGTCATACCACTTGCCCTTTTTGCCCAGGATGGCAAGGTCAAAGTCGGTATCCAGAGCAGACACCGGGATGTCGAAGCCGTACACTTCCTCGGCAGTGCCGTCGGAATAGGTCACCGTATCGGTGGTGGGCTGCAGCCAGTCAGCCTCGTTGGCTTCGGCTTCGGCGGCCTTGCCCAGATACAGGTTGACGATATTCTTGGAAACCAGACTGACGTGGAAGGTCATCTGGCCGTTCTCCACGGTCAGGGTGCCCTTGCCATCGCAGGCTTCGTTGGCGTGGAACATGGAGCTGTCGGTGTCAAACGCGGCGGTGTAGATGCCGTCCGGCAGAGCAGCGGTCTCAACCACAGAAGCGGCAGAGGACGCAGCTTCGGAGGAAGCAGCACTGGACGCCGCAGAGGAAGCAGCAGAAGAAGCGCCGCAGCCTGCCAGCAGGCTCAGCGCGAGAGAAGCGGTCACAACACAGGAAAAAATGCGTTTCATGAGAAATACCTCTACATTATAAAGAATTGGATTTTATTATAGCATGATTCTAAGAAAAAATGAACCCTCTCCATCGGGCTCCGCAGCGGCGGCAGCGAGACGGAGAGGGTTCGGGAAAATCAGCCCTTCAGGGAGTCAATGGCAGCCTTGGTGTGAGCGATGTACAGGCTCTGGATGTCCTCGATCTCGCCCAGACCAGCGATCTGGCAGTCGATGCTGTCAAATGCGCCGGAAGCAGTGAACTGGCTCAGCCAGGAATCCTCGTCGGAACCGGCCATATCGTTGTTGGCATGGTCACCTGCAACGACCATCAGCGGGCGCAGAACGACCTTGGTGTAGCCTGCAGCCTTCACGGCCTCGATGACGTTCTCGCAGGCGGTCTCCTCGGGCTCGCCCTCAACGGTGCCGATGAACACATTGTCGTAGCCCAAGGTCTGCATGGTGGTCTGCATCTGGCTGTAGCTCACCTTTGCGGTGTGAGAGGTGCCGTGGCCCA
>ERZ773131.1074-NODE-1074-length-21015-cov-7.239456_pt1 | contig 21015 bp, 18 predicted proteins | sample MGYA00511082_ERZ773131 | MGnify/ENA primary metagenome ERZ773131 (study PRJEB29015, sample SAMEA2737813) | human gut metagenome | biome: human gut; feature: human-associated habitat; material: faeces | place: China | collected 2012 ... | reverse complement strand
CACCTACTATTACTACAAGTGCGGCAACGCCAAACGCCACGGCAAGGCGCACTGCAACCTGAAAGCCATCCGCAAAGAGCCGCTGGAACGGTTCGTGGTGGAGACTGCCATCAAGGTGATTTTCAGCGATGAAATCATCGAACGGCTGATAGATTTAATTATGGAAGCCCAGCAGCAGGAGAACACCCGGCTGCCTGTCCTGAAAGACCAGCTCCGGGATACAGAGAAGCGGCTGGCAAATCTTCTGGAAGCCATTGAACAGGGCATCCTGACCCCGACCACCAAGCAGCGGCTGGACGAACTGGAAGCCCGGAAAGAAGCTCTGAACACCAGCATTCTGGAAGAAGAGCTGAAAAAGCCCGTCCTGACCCGCGAATGGATGCGGTTCTGGTTTGAAAAATTCCGCAAGGGTGACATGAGAGACATGGAGCACCAGCGGCAGATCATTGATACCTTTGTCAACTCGGTCTACGTCTTTGACGACCGGGTCGTGCTCAATTTCAACTTCACGGACGATTCCAAAACCATCTCCCGTGAAGAGGTGTTGGGTTCGAGTGCTGTGGAGAATGCTCCAGCAGTCACTGATGGCCTTCGTTTCGGTGGTGTCCTTGTCTGCGTCCGGCTTTACCACGGTTACAGAACCCAAATTGAAGGTTTTTCCTTCGATGGCGAAGTTCGTTCCGTAGTCTCCGTCCGGCGTTACGGCAAGGCGTACCAGTTCTTCGGTGGCATAGGCCCGGTTCTCGATAATGCAGTCCCGGTCCTGCAAATATCCAAGTTCCCCCTCACAGGTCACTTCGATATCCAGATCAAAGTTCTTGTTCAGCTCGGTCACATACCCCATGAAGATCTCCACGCCGTCTTCCTCCACTGAGATCACGGTGGTCTTCAGGGCCAGCTTGTCGTAATAGGGGTTTATCGCCGGGACGGTGAAGACAAAGGAACCGAAGCTGTTCTTTTCCAGTGTCAGTTCCGGCTCCAGAACGATCGGCAGCGCCTCGTCGGAAGCATCGTGCAGGGCGTGCCGTTCGGTCCAATAGTAGCCGGTTCTGTCTGCATTGCCCGCGATCTTCCCAATGTACACCGCATAGCCCTGCTTGTAGGTCATGCGGAACAGGTAGTGCTTTTCTGCGGTCGCTGCGCCGTCGGTCACCCGCACGGTCAGCTTGTGGTCCACGCCGTACTCGCCCAGCGGCAGCAGTGCGCTCCCGACCCACACCGTGTTGTTGGTCTCCCCGTCCACGGGCGTGTAGGTCCGCAGTACCGTCTTGCCGTCCAGCAGTTCGGTCACGGTCATCTCGTCGCCGTCCTCGTCGTGTACGCTGTATGCCACCCGGAAGTCGTTGTGCTTCGTGTGCACCTGTTCCGTCCCGAAGTAGTAGCTGCTGATTTCCGGGACGTGGTTTCCCCGCAGGATGCCGTCCTCGCCGACGCCAGCCGTGTCGTACAGTACGATGCAGGGCAGAACAGATGCCGCCTCGTGCCCATGAACGGTGTAGCTGGTATCGTAGAGACGGTTGTTGATGATCCTCGCGATGTAGACCGCGCCGTACTTGTCACCGTCCTGCACATACGTGTTGCTGTCGGGGTCCAGCTTCGTGTCGTAGTCATCGGTCGTTGAGCGCAGCAGCAGGGACACGTTGTTTCCAACGCTGCTCACCAGTGCATTCACCACCGTGGCGTTGAGCCGGTCGCCGTCCGAATAGGACCACGACGCCAGATCACCTCGCGAGAGGATGAAAAAGCGGTGCGATCTTGTCGAAGTCACCGTACTTCCGTTCGGCGAATACTTGATCCGCACCGGCTTGCAGGCCGCAAGGGTCAGCGCATCGAATACACCCTGGTAGTAGTTTTCCAGCACATCCGGGATCTTCGAGTCCGTGTCGTACTTCGCATATTCCGGCAGCTCGTAACTGTTGCTGCTCGATTTTTTCCACTCGTAGGAGCCCAGCACCCCCGCCCGGATCAGCATCGTGTGTCCGCCGCCGTTCACATCGCTCTGGTAGTTGTGCTTCGCCACGATGTAGTTCACTTTGCTGCCGCGCTCCAGCATCGGCACGATGGTTCCTTCGGCAAGGTTTCCAAGGCTTGTTTTCATGTCACGTCACCTCACCTTCGCCGCCACACGTCTGCCCATCTCGCTGTCGATGTAGCCGATGGTCTTGCGCCCGTTGATGTTCACGCTCATGCCCTTGATGCTCTGGGCCACGCCGTCCATGTGGGCCCCCAGAGCGCTGATGGCATTCAGGGTCTCCGCATTCGATGCCTGCTTCAATCCATTTTGAATTTCAGCCTGCGCCTCGATCTGGGCGGCCATCTTCCGGCTCACATCGTCGTCCAGAGTCATGGCTTTCGTGGTGGCTTCAAAGGCTCCTGTAGCCTCGTCCGCGCTCTCGATCACGTTCGAAAGGTCCACCACCGGCGTGATCTGGGGCGTGTACTCGTAGTCATCCCCCATGACCCGGTCGATGGTCGAAAGGGCTCCCCGTGCAATGTCCACAGCGTTCTCGGTCATGTCGGTCACGGCGTTGTCCACATCGTCAAAGCCGTCTTCCACGCCGTCCGCAAAGTCCTTGTTCAGGTCCTTGCCCACGTCGTAGATGCCGCTGCCCTGGCTCTGCTTTTTCTTGTTGGCGTACCATGCAATGCCGCCGATGACCGCCGCAATGGCTCCCACGATGAGGAATACCCACCAGAATTCGGAGAGGAAGCTCATCAGCACACCGCCCACGTTGCTCAGTACGGTGCCAATGTTGCCCAGCGTTTCGACCACGCCGCCGCTTCCCTGCGCCATCTTGCCGATCTCGCCCATGGCCTGTCCGATCACCTCGGTCAGCTGCCCCGAGCCATTTTGAATTCCGGGCAGGATGTCTTCGGCAAACAGCTTTGCCACCCATTCCCGGGCACTCTTTCCTGCATCGCTGAAGGCAAGGTCCATGCCGAATGCAAAGGCAGACGCCACCGCTCCGCCCCAGTCACCCTGCAAGGCACTGGAGATGGCCGAGATGAATTCGGTCTCCATCTGGATGCCTTCGTCGCTGGACATCCAGCCAAATGCGTCGCTGAAGGTCTGCTTCATGCCTTCCGACATGCCTGCGGATACCTTCGTCATCACGGTCTGGAACGCCTTGCTCACTTCGCCCCAGTGGTCCTGGATCGAGTTTGCAAAGATCAGCATGGCCCGCTTGCCCGTGTCTTCCATGTTCAGCGCATCGGCCAGGTTGGACGCGAACCCGATGAACGAGCTTTTCGAGGAGAGGATCTCCGACTGCTTGCTGTCGTAGGTGTCTGTTCCCGGGGTCAGCTCCGCCAGTTCTGCCTGCAGCTTGTTCGTCTGCTGCATCTGGTAGTTCAGGTTCTTCAGGGCGGTCACCGTGGAAAGGATGGCGCTGGTCGTTCCCTGGAAGCGCGCTTTCCGGGCTTCCTCGCTGTCCTTGCCGTACTGCTCCACCGCCTGCTCGTAAGCGCTTTCCCGTTCGCTCAGGCTGCCGTCATCGTAGGCCGTCGAAAGGATGTCCATCCGGGTCTGCATCCGGCTCTGTGCACTCGAGATCGCGTCGATCTGCGCTTCGATCAGCTCCAGTTCCTGGTTCGCAATGTCCGCCTGCAGCTTGGCCGCTTCGGTCTGGGCGTCCAGCAGGTCGTTGTAGGCTTCCAGCGTCCGCAGGTCCTGTTCGCCGTACTGCGCCTTGAGGGTGCCGTACTGCTCCTGGGCGTTGGCAAGCTTCTTCTGCTTGACCTCAAGTTCGGCCGTCATGTACTCGGTTTCCCGGTTCAGCTTGTCGGTCTTCGTGGCGGTCTTGTCGTTCTCCGCCGTCCACAGGCTGTACTCTTTCTCCAGTGTGCTCAGGTTCGTGTCGTAGCGTTTCGCCACATCTTCGAACAGGTTCGTGTACTGCTCGGCTTTCAGCTTTGCAAGGCTCGTTTTCTCGCTCAGCAGGTCCGCGTAAGCCTGTCGGGTTTCGGTCTTGTCCGCGCCCCATTTTGAATAAAGCTCGTCGTACTTTGCCTGTGCAATGGCCACCCGGTCGGTCTGGTTCGCGATCTCCGCCGCAGCATTCTCGGTCTTCTTCGCCAGCAGCGTGTCGGCGTCAGCCGAATACTGGTTCTCGGTCTGCCACAGCTCGTATTCGCTGTCCATGGCTTCCCGCAGGGCCTTGTTGGCCTCAAGCCGGGTCTTGTACTTCTCGGTGATCTGCTGAGCGAGGGTCTTCTTCGTTTTGCTGGTGGTGCTTTTCGGGGTTGTTCCTGTCCCGCCGGTGCTGCCGGAGTTGTTGTCTTCCTGTGCCGCTTCGATCAGGTCGTCCGTGGTCAGGCCCGCTCCGCTCAGCAGGGCATCGACGGGGCTCCCGCCGCCCAGCAGGTTGCCCACCAGCGTCGAGGGGTCTGTCGGTGTGACCTGCTCCAGCGCATTCTTCGCCCCGTTCAGGGCGCTCGACATCGCGCTCTGCACTTTGCCGCCAAGGTTCGGGAACAGCTCGTCGATTTTCGAGCACACGGAATCCCACAGCGACTGGATGATGTTCCCACCTGCTTCTTCCGCCGTCACCTCGCCTGCGGAAAGTCCGTTTTCGAGCGTTTCGGTCGTTTTGTCCGCCACGTCGCCTTCTTTGGCGGCTACCTGTGTCGCAACGGCACTCAGTTTATCCACATTTCCGGCGGCAGTCTGCGTTGCCGTGTTCATGGCTGCAGCGGTCTGCCCCATTGCATCTGCCGCATTTCCGGCTGCGGTCGCCGTGCTGTCGGCAGCATCCGCATTCCCCAGCATGGCCCGCGCCGCGTCTTCCGTCAGATAGACGACCCGTCCGTATTCGTCGGTCACGGCGAGCAAGGCACCCGTCTCATCGTTTGCCGCATTTGCTGCGGTCGTGGTGGCCGCAGCGGCTTTTCCGACTTCCCCGGCATTTTCATGCATTGCCTGTGCCGAAAGCTGTGTTGCTGCTGCGTTTGCATTGGCGGCATCTGCGCTTTGATTTTGTGCCTCCGCTGTCTCCGATGCAGCTTTGCCCAGACCGAAAAGCCCCGCAAACTCTCTCGTCGGCGTTCCCTCGTCACCCAACAGAATATCCGCCCAATTCCGCCCCTTGTTCAATACCGAGTCAGGGCTCCAGATAAGTTCCGTTGCCTTCCTGCTCAGCCATTCGCCGGGGTTCAGCATCGCAAAAGCTTTCTCCAAGGCTTCTGCCAGCTTATTGACAATGATTGAAGCGAAATTTGCCGTATCTTCGTCTGTGATGATCTCCCCGTTGGCAAACGCATCGGAAATCCACTGCTTCAGATTGCTCCAAAGGTCTGCCAGTGCATCTTTGATACCGGCGTGTTCGCCGTCACCCTCCCACAGAAGGTTGATGCACCCAATGAGCGTGTAGTACAAAATATCAAACAACGCCACCAGCGTCGCGATGATGTACGGTGCGCCCTCGATAATGACCTCCGAGATCACACGGAGGATCGTCAGAAGTGCCTCTTTGATATCGGGTGCGGCGGTTACGATTGCTTCGCAGATCGGCCCTGCGAACTCGCTCAGGATCGCCAGGATGCCCGCCGCGATGGAGAATTTGATAAGTCCTCCCGCGAAGGTGCTGAACGCCTTTGCCAACACCACCAATGCACTGGCCAGCGTCAAAAGTCCGGCTCCGATCGCGGGGAACTGCCCGATCAGATAGCTGCTTCCAAGCACGGCCGCCATAATGCCCACCATGGCGATCACGCCGGACAACGCCTGCTGCCAGTTCAGGCTCGCAAGCCCTTTCAGTGCCGGGGTCAGCAAAAGCAGCGCCGTCGCCATGCCCACGCACGCCAACGCAATGGTCCCCAGCTTCACTGAGCTGTCCGGCAAAAGATACGTCATTCCAACGAGGATCAGCAATGCTGTGCCGAGCAATCCCAGGTTCACACAGACGCTTTCAAACGGCACATTGGCCAGCATCTGCAACGCAGCCGCTATCTCGACCAGTGCGGCCCCCATGGCCAGCATTGCCGTTGCAGCTGCTGCGTTTTCCATCGAATTTTTGCCCAGCAGATACATTGCTCCTGCCAGTTCCGCAAGCCCGACACTCATAACCACAAAGCCGTTGCCGCCGTCCGATTTTACTGCTTTCCCCATCAGTGCAGCCGCTGCGGCCATCACGGTCAATGCCGCACTTGCCGTCAGCATCGCGCTTGCCGCCTTCTTCATCCGCGTGGGGTTGAGCTTCAGCTTGGACAGCACGCCCAGCGCGACCGCAACTTCAGCGATCATGACAGCAGCACCGATAAGCCCTGTCTTCAGGCTGTCGCCAAGGCTTGCAAAAATCGCCACAGCCCCCGCCGCCATCAGCAGAGCACTTCCCATCGCGTTGATGGCGATCAGCATTCCGCCCAGCTTCACGAGATACTTGATGATCTTGTCGATCGTGTTCTCTTTTGCGCTTCCCGAAAGCTTCTGCGCAAAGCCGGATGCAACCATCAGCACGCTCATGGCGATGGCCACGCCGTTGATGGCTTTTACTGCCCCGTCAATGTCACGGCCGCTTTCTTCTGCCTTTGCCAGCGGGATCAGTGCCAGCGCGATCATATCCACGGCAGCTGCTGCGGCTACGAATCCGCTTGCTCCCGTTACGCCCCCGAGCTGCTTATTGAACAAGGCCATCAGCCCGGTCATACCCGCCAGCACTGCGGCGATGTGTCCGACTGCGTCAATGCTGTTTTCGAGCCGCCGCGCATCCATCTTTCCAAGTTTGGATACTGCACTTGTCAGCACCGCCATTCCAATGCTGATCGCGGTGACGGTTCCGAGCAGCTTTGCTGTATCCAGTCCGGTCAGGTCTGCTTTTCCCAGCACGCGCAGAGCCACCACCATACCGAACAATGTCGTCAGAACGCTTACAAGTGCCTGCACGGCCATTACCGGGTTGTCGATTCCGCTCAGCAAATACATGCTTGCGCTGATAATGCCGACCGCCGTTGCAATGCCTTTCGCCGCGGAGACGAAATTATTTGAGGTGTGCTCTTTTGTCCAGGCGTCTACTGCGCCCTTCATGCTGGTCAGCAGATCGGTCAGCGGATTCGCGATTATTTTCTTCATCGAACTGTTCAGGCTGCTCAGCGCCTTCGCAACTCCATAGATACCCAGCGCCAGCGCGCCCACGTCCAGCAGTGCCAGCAGCCGGTAAAGGTCCACGCCGTCCTGCAGGTTAAAGAAGCCTTTCACGGCATCCAGTGCTTTCTGGCACGCCAAGCTGATGGTGCTCATCACGCTGCCAAGCGTCCCGCCGAAATCTTTCAGGGCTTCGCCTGCCTTTTCGGGGATGCTCAGCACCGCGTCGCGGATAGTTTCCAGCATCGGAACGTGACTTTCTTTGAAAGCCTCGACCGTCCGCCCCGCGTCCTGAAAACCGGAGAATGCACTGCCGATCACCGCGCCGATGCCGTCAAAGGCGAGCGTAAGGATGCCCCCAAGCACCGTCACCGCTTTCCCGATGATGCCGCTGGCCGAAATGCTTCCTATTTTGAATTTCTCCAGCACCCCGCCCACGGCATTCACCACAGCGGCAAAACCGCCGAACTGCTGCTTTGCGTCTTCCACACTTCCACCGCGCACGATGCTGCGGAAACCGCTCAGCACCTCGCCGATGGGGCTCACCAGCGCACCAATGGCACCCACCAGAATCGCCAGCACATCGGTCAGGCTCTCCGCCTTTCCCATGCTCTGGTCTGCCCAGGCCAGCACTTCGCCGATCCGGGAGCCGATGCCCAGCAGCAGGTCGGTCACCGGGCTCAGGATGTTCAGCACTTTTTCAAGGATCACAAAGGCCGTCTTCACCGTCACTTTCACTGCCTTGAATCCGATGTTCAGCACACTGAAGAATCCCTTAAAGACCTTCTGCACTTTCTGCGCCGCGGCTTCGCTCAGCTGCATTTTCCCGGTCAGCTCGTCAAACCCCTTCAAAAAATTGTACAGCGGGCTGCCGTCGGTCATGAACACCTCGCCAAACGCCCCGCGGATGGGCTCCAGCACGCTGTTGATGCCGTCCAGAATGTTCAGGATCCCGTTAAAAAAGTGCTCCCGGCCCGAAAGCTGGTTCATCTTGCCCGAGAATTCGTCCAGATCGACGCTTCCATTTTGAATTTTCTCCGCCATCGCGGCGTAAGCGTCAGCCAGCTTCTTCACGCCTTCCCGGCTGAGGTTGTTCTTTTTCAGTTCTGCGTCGCTCAGCTCCAACAGCTTTGCATAGCCGTCCGCCGAGTCGTCGATCACGCTCTCCAGCTGCTGTGCCGTCACGCCGCTTTCTTCCTAAGCCTTCTGGAAGCTTCCGGCGTCGTCAATGGCATCCTGTGTCAACAGTCCCGTCTTCACAAGGCTCTTTTCCAGCAGCTGTGTGTAGTTGTCGCCCGCGTTTCCGAATCCGTCCGTCCCCAGCAGCTGGTCAAGGCCGGAGTTAAAGGCGCTTTTCAGCCAGTTGTTCCGCCCTGCCGCGCCGCCTGCGAACATGGTCCAGAATTCTTCCGCCAGGTCGCTCCAGAAGCCCTTTGCCTCCTCATAGTTGCCGAACAGGATGTCAAAGGTCTCCATCCAGCCGGAACTCACGGCGTCCTTCGTTGCGTCCACCGCTTCGGAAAAGCTCTTTGCTTCCTGCGCGGCTTTGAATGCTTTCACCGATACTTCGTCGTACTGGTCAGCCAGTGCTTCAATGGCCTGCGTCGCCAGCATTCCGGGGTTCGCGTCCACCATCTCCTTCACGGCGTTGCTGAACTCCGCATACTTGCCAAAGGCGGTCTCCATCACTTCTTTGTCGGCCCACTTCTTCTGCAAGCTGTTGTCAAAGGTGCCGGTGGTCACAGCGCCTTTCTTGATCTTGCCAAGCTCCACGCCGGTGTCGATGAGCAGCTGTTTCAGCTGCTGGCTGGCCACGCCTGCCTGTTCCACGCTTTTCCAGTCGATCAGCTGGATGGCACCGGTGCCGTAGCTCTGCGCCAGATTGTAGATCACCCGCTGGAACTCGGCCGCGCCCTTGCCCGCATAGGCCGTGGCGTTTGCCATACCCATGATCATCGGGATCATTTTCTCAATGTCGCCGCCTGCGGCTGTCAGGGTCGAAAGGGCGCTCGTCATGTCCGTGAAGCCGTAGCTGGTCTCGTCCGAGAACCACATCAGCTTTTCAAGATACCCGTTCACTTTCGTGATGCTCTTGCCCGTTGCGTTCATGATGGTCTGGACGCTGGCAGTCTTCTGGGCGTATTTGTTCCAGCCGCTGGTCACCTGGTCGATGGAAAGGCTCTTTACCAGCTTTTCTCCGGTGTCCATGGCCTGGTTCGTGATGCGCATCAATGCGGTCACGCCCATCACTTCCACCGCCGAGAACTTGCTGTTCAGGCTTTCCAGTGCACTCTGCATCTTGTCAAAGTCCACTTTTGCCGATGCGTCTTCAATTTTCTCAAAGCTTTTCTCGGCACCTTCCAGCTTCAGGCTTTCGTTCAGCGCGTTCAGGGTCTTGATGCTCTGCCGGGTATTCCGTTCGAACTGCGCGTTGTCGAACCGCATTTCTACCACGCGCTCGTCAATTTCCTGACTCAAAGGCTCTTTACCTCCTTCCACAGTTCATCGGCCAGAGCACAAAAAACAGGACCCAGCGCAGGGTTGATGTAGTCCACTCCCTGCACATAGGCTCCGTTTCTTGTTCCGTGTCCGTATTGTAAAATGACCGCGATCGGCACGCCGTCCACGATGTTCGCGTTTTTCCAGCAAAGGGTCGCCCCGGTCTTGTCCATTTTGATTTCGTAGCTCCAGCTCGCCGCTGTCTTTCCGGTTGCTTTCGGTGTGGCTTCGTACAGCCGCTCCACCCCAAGCTTCCCATATTTTTCCAGGATGGGCTTTACGCTCCAGCTTTTCACATGGCTGAAAAAGGTCAGGCTTTTCTTAAAGTCGCCTTTCTGCCGGATCGAGATCACCTTTGACATGAAAAAATCTCCTATTTTTCTTCCTCTAAGCATGGCTCGCCCTTTGGGAGAGCTCCGCGACGCGCTGGCATTTGCCAGACGGAGCGGTGAGAGGGTCCTCACCCCCTCGAGTGCATCTTCGCTCTCCGCTGAGCGTTCAGTGCCCGGATGTGCGCGGCCTGCTCCCGCCTGCCCATCTTCTCGGGCGGCATGTTTTCTTCGCCGCAGGCCCGGATCAGCGCCGGCAGCCGGTTCAGATGCCACTTTTCGCAGCTGAACGGAATGCCGTAGCTTGCCATGGCGGCATAAAAAGTCTCTGCACTCTGGTACCGCGCTCGCCTTTTTGCGCTTTTGCGCTCTTTAAAGGTCGCGGCGGTCATGGGATCCTGAATATATCGTTGAATGGCAGCCATGTTCTCCCGGGTCAGCCGGTAATAGACGCCCGGGTCCACTCCCTGTGTCAGGGTCATGCACCGGACATAGTCCAGCGTTTCCTCCTGCGTCCTTGGCTTTGATTCGTCCAGAAACGGCTTGTGCCACTTGCTTTCCCATTTGGACAGGGAGAGCAGGCTGTGTTCCAGCCGCAGGGTCGCAGGCTTGTCGTAGACAAATACGCAGGCCTTCTCGTCCCAGCGTTCATTGCCGGGAATGTTGATCTCCAGCATTGTTTTCACTCTCCCTGTTTTTTCAAATGCGTGTCTGTACTCAGACAAAAAAATAAAGGCTAACCGGAAAATTCCCGGTCAGCCTCTGCCCCGTATGGGGCGGGTCTTATCAACCCTGATTCAGTGCGGGCAGTGCGTTTGCGGTTGCAGCCATAGCCATGGCGGGGTTCTGCGCGCCTGCCGGGATCAGGCCGTTCACGAACTTGGTGGCGGCAGCCGTGTCGGTCACAAGCTCCATGTAGATGATGCTGTAGGCCGGGCTTGCCACGAATTCGGCGGTGTTGGCCTCGTTCTTCACAAACAGGCGGCCGTCCAGGCTTTTCTTGCCGTAGCTGCGCAGCAGAATGTCCTTGAACAGCTTCACCAGCTCCAGCTGGCTCTTTGCGGCGACGATCTTCTCAATGTAGCCGCGCATGCCGCCCTCCACGCTCAGCTGCATCTCGGTGATCTCCGCTTCGCTCAGGTTGAAGTAGAAATCCTCGGTGCGTTCGGTGCCGTTGTAGTCGGTGTAGGTAATGGTTTTCTTAACCATGATGGTTTCTCCTTTACTTCATTTTGAATTTTTCCGGGCTTACACAGCAGCCTTCACAGCGGCCAGCAGTTCGTCCGGGCTGGGCAGAGTTGCCTCGGCGCTCTCGGTGCCGTACAGCAGGTCTTCCACAGCCTTCATCTGCTTTGCGGTCAGCTCGGTGCTGTCGAACTCAGCCACAGCGGAAGGCTTGAGGTCGGCAATGTTCACGGGAACGGTGTCGCACTCCCAGCTGAAGGTCTCGGCATCCGGGCTGTCGTTCATGGTCTCGTGGGTCTTTTCCGCAGGCTTTGCGGTGGCGTTCCACACCACATGGATGATATAGCCCTTGTCCGGGTCCTCGTCGGTGCCCACCTTGGTCTGCCAGCTGAAGCCAAAGCCCTTGCGCTTCTGCTGGCAGATGCGCACACCCTTGACCGGGGTCGACAGGCCGTCGCAGGGCTCGAACTCCTCGGGGTACATGTACGCCTCAATGGTAAAGCTGTAGTCCTCGCCGGAGATCAGGCGTGCATACTTCATGTTGTCGGCCCACAGGTCGGTGGGCTCTGCGCCGCTGGGGCTCTCGGTCACGCCGGTCAGGCCGTTCCAGCCTGCGCCGTTCTCATAGCCTTCACCATCTGCCTTGGGGTAAACCACGCCATGCGAAACACCGGCATGGAACTTGCGCTTGCCGTCTTCATCCCACTTGATTTTTGCCATAGGTTTTATCCTCCTTTATAAATAGGTGTCAGTACCACACGCTGAATACGTCGTGGTATAAGTTGTCCGAAATAAATTGGCGGTCATGAGAAGCCTTTGCAAGCTCGCCCATGGCCGCCGTCATTTCGCTGTCCGGTTTTGTGTCGATCACTGTCACGGTGTAATGAAAGGTCTGCCGGTATACCCGGTCGTCCGCATCCCTGTTGCGAATTTTGGAAAGTTCGTAGCAGATGCAGGGGTACTTCATCCGCAGATTTGCGGGCGGCTGATAGTAGACATTTTCACTGCCGCACCGTTTCTTCACGATGGCACGCAGATACTTGTCCAGCGCCATTCGCCGTTCACTGAGCTTCACTGCCATGGTACAGCCCTCCCAGTGTCAGGGTCAGACGCGGGTAATCCACCGTCACGTCTGTCACTTTCCATTTTCCTCCGTAAAGCGTCACATACCGGAGATCGCAAAAGTGCTCCTGAATGTAAGGGTCTGCGATGACGCTTAGCGTGTTCGCAAGGCTGATATCATCGTTCACCTTGTCGCCGGACTGGATTCTGCGCGTGTTCCGCACAAGATCGCCGTAACAGTCACGCTCTGTCACGATCTCCGAGTAGACACTCGGCTCTGTCTCCTGGGTCTCAACAAATCCCAGCTTTCCAAACCACTTGCTCATAGCGCACCTTCACTCCATTTTGATTAGTTTATACTAACCTCAAAGCCTGAAGAATCAGGCCTTGGCGGTGTAGGTCACAGCAGTCTTGCCGTCGTAGGTCACAAAGCCTGCGCTGGTCTTTGCCACCGCCTGGCACAGCTCGGTGCCGTTATCGATCATCAGTCGGCCCAGCTTAAAGGCCTTCTCGCAGTCTTCCTGCGCAGCCTCGGTCTTGTGGTCGGCATCCTCGTACAGCTTGCCCTCATTTGCGTAGGCAATGTAGTTTGCCACATGCAGGTCATAGCCGGTCTCGTAACAGGGTTTCAGCATATCGGTTTACCTCCTTTTTAAGCAGCCCACTCAATGGCCATAGCGCTGTAGGGGCTGGTCAGTGCACCGGAGCAGCGGGTCTCGATCAGGTACTTCTGTGCGTTGAAGTCGATGTCAAAGTCATCGAACATGCTCACGGCACCGCCCTTGTCCGCACCCACGGTGTAGTCGGCCAGGTTCACGATCACGGCAGCCAGATTGCCGCCCTTGGCACCCTTGCGGCCTTCCATTTCGGGAATGGTCACGATCTTGGCAACGCGCAGCTTGCGGGCCAGTGCGGCCTCGTCCGTGTACAGCGGGCGGCCCATGCCGTCTTCCAGCAGCAGCATCTCGGTCAGGGCATCCTCAGTGGTAAACATGGTCGGGGTGCCGCTGCCGCGGTAGTCCTTGCGGGCACGGATGGCCTGCTTGATAAAGGCCTTGTACTTGTCCTCCACGGTGGAAAGGCCGGTGGTCTTCACCTGCACCTTGATGGTAAACAGGTCGGCGTCGTTGAACACCGGACGGATGCAGTTCTCATCGATCTTGTCACGGCTTGCTGCCATGCGGCCGTCACCCAGAATGTAGGCCAGTGCCAGCTCACGGTTCAGCTTGTAGCGCATCTCGTTGCGCAGCCATGCCACCACGTCAAAGCTGGTAATGTCGATCACGTCGTCGCGATCCAGCTCCTGCTTCTTGTACACCGTGGTCGGGCCGGTGGAGCGGCGCAGCAGGCCGAATACCTCTTCGGTCTTGTAGTTGCCCTTCAGGTAGCCCTTGGCACGTGCATCGTCCTCGGTCAGGTCCGCAAACAGGCTCTTGAAGCGGCTGAACGGGATGTGCTTCACGCCGCCCATTACCACGCTCACCCAGTCGTCAGGCTTGTCAATGATGCGGGGCGGGGTGTCCAGCAGGCGATCTTCCGGGAACAGCCAGTCGATGTTGTCAATGCCGTGCCACAGGGCGTTCACTTCGCTGTCCTCAATGCCGGCATTTGCAAAAGCAGCCTTCATAGTGCCGCAGGTCTTGGCGGTCTTCACCACCTTGTTGATCTCGTCCATGCTGTGCTTCAGCACGCCCTGGTCCTTGTCGTTGTCAAAAACATTGTGCTTCACGGTTTCGTCCTCCTTGTCTTCATCATCCTTGTCGTTGTTGGCCTCTGCATTGGGGTCGTCTTCGTCAAGGCCTTTTTTTGCCATGCCCACCAGTGCGCAGCAGCACTCCTGCTGTTCGGGGGTCATGCTGTTGTACACTTCTTCCAGCGTCTTACCGCCTGCCTGTGCCATGTTGTCTTCCTCCTCGTCCAAAGGGGTGTCGTCGGGGTCAAGTCCGTGCTTCAGGCTGATCCCGCCGTCCGTATAGATAAAGGCTTCCTCGCCTTCCTCTGCGTTGTAATCCGCGCTGTGCTCCACGATCTCGTCGATCACCGCGCCCGGGTTGCAGCCCGCCAGCACCAGACTCAGCTCCCGGATCACACCGTGCATCACGGTCTGGCCTGCTTTCTTCAGTCCATTTGCAAAGATGCTCATGGCATCAATGTCGCCGCTGCGCACAGCTTCCAGTGCGCTCTGGCCGCTGGGGCTGTCGTTCATCTTCACATAGGCATAAACGCCGTCTTTCCGGTTCTGCAAAAGGGCGTGCCCCAGCACATGCTCCGGGTCCGAGTGGTCGTGGTTCCACACCACCGGCACCTTTCGCCCGTCGTCGCCCTTAAAGGCGTCCGGTGCGATGGTCAGTCCGTCATAGCACAGGGTGTTCGCCTTGGTCGCATAGCCGGAAAAATCGTAGTCGAATTTCTTCGCCATTTTGATTTCTTAAATCTCCTTCCTCAAGATTCCGTTAAGAATCTTTCTCCCTCGCCAAAAGCCTGTCTACAGTCTCCTTGCCGCCTGCCATGGCGGTAGGGTTCTGCATCTGGTCGGTGCTCTGATTCAGGTTCTTGTTGCTCAGCTCGTCCGCACGCGGGTCCTTCGAGGGTTTCAGACCGATCGCCTGCCGGAACTCGTTGGAGCTCATGATCTCGTTGCGGGTGAACTTGTCTGCCATCTCGGCCACCGTGCCAATGGGTGCCAGCTTGAACGGGTCGCGGAAGAACAGAATGCTCTGCCGCTGGCCGCGGGCGGTTTTGGTCAGGAACTTCCGCTTCATCTCGTCCACGATCGCGCTGACGATGGGCTCCACGATGCGGTTGTAGTAGTTGGTCATCGCCGCCTCGTCTGCCGTCCCGTTCATGATCTCGAGGGTAATACCCAATTGACTGTAGAACATGTTCGTCAGGTATTCGATCTGCTTCAGAAGGTTGTTTTCAAGGCTGCGGTTCAACTGCGTTACCCGCTCGGTGCCGTCCGTCCACGCAATTCCGTATTTCGAGTCGCGAAGCTGGTCTTCGATCTCCTGTCGGCGCTTGTTGGCCTGCTCACGGCGTGCGTCGCTTTTCACAACGTAGGGCAGCTGAATGATCAGGTCCAGCTTCCCTGCACCTGCCTGCTCGTCCACCACGTCGAGTAAGCTCAGCTTGCGGATCAGGCGCTGCATGGTGCTGTTCGGCTCGTTCATGATGGCGTAGAATGGATTCTCGATCAGAGCCACAGTCTTTTTCGGCAGGACCAGCTCCTCTTTCTGCCCAGTCTTGTCGTTGTAAAGCCGCACCCGCACATGCTCGGGGTACCATTCCAGCACTTTGCCCACCCGCATGGAGTAGATTTTGTAGCTGTCACTCTGGCTGGGGTCGTAGTTCGTTTCCACCGGCACCACGGCCACCACGCCTTCGTCCAGCATGCTCATCACAATGTCCTGCACAAGGCCCCGGCCCGTCTGGTCCAGGTTTGCTTCGAGGTTCAGGCAAGAATTAAGGCCCGAGTCGATGACTGAATCAAATCGGCCATTTTCGTCGAGCCTTACATGCTGTATCGTGATGGCGCTGCAGTCCATCGAGATGCGGTTGTATACACTGGTCACGAACGTCCGTTCGTTTCCCCGCGTCAGCCGCACCCGGTCAGGCCGGTAGCTGTAACCGCCTGCATATCCTCCAAAGTTCGGGGGAGGGTCCCGGTTCAGAAAAGCGTTCCAGGCGTGCTTCAGCCGGGAACCAAAACTCATTTCTGTTTCCATTTTGATTTTCCTTCCTTTAAGAAAGGCTCTCCCCCCTCGGGAGAGCTCCGTCATAGCTCTGGCGCAGCCAGACTGTGGCGGCGAGAGAGTTCCTCCCGGTATCAGCTGTCTTTCTTCTTGTCGGTGTTCTGTCCGCCCACGCTGCCCGTGGCCATCGCGTTCGCAAGGTCCGGGTTGCCCAAAATGTTCGTCACCGCCTGTTTTCCGGCGTACAGCATGGCACCTTTCATCATGGTGGAAAGCGCCTGCTGGCCTGCCGTGTTGAACACCGTCTTCACGAAGGTCTGCCCGCCGTTGATCTCCTTCTTCAGGCTTTTCACGTCCCTCTGCAGCTGCAAACGTTCCCGCTGCAGTTTCAGTTCCCGGTTCGGGTCGTCCTCGCGCACGTTCGTCTGGCCGGAAAGGTCACGGTACTGCTTTTCCATCTGCATCCGGTTGATCTGAGCCCGCAGCTCCTCGTCCGAGTAGCCGCCGACTTTCTTTTGGGGTGCCTTCGGAGCGTATTCCGCCGCTTCATCACCCGCGTCTGCACCGCCATCGCCGTAGTGCTTCTTTCCGGCAGTGGTCAGGGTGCCGTCCTTGTTCTGGTAGCGGCGCACGCCCCATTTCATGCCTTTGATGCCCCAGTGCCAGAGTTCATCCTGTCGTCTCATCTCATCCCTCCCTTCTGCGTTTTTTCATCTTCTTTTACTTTTTATTGCTTTTATCCCCATTTCCGTGCTATACTGTTTCTGTTAGCAATTGTTGTGAGGAAAGGGAAATCCTATATGTGGACTGCTAAATGCCCCAAGTGCGGAGCAAAGCTTCAGTTTGAAGACAATACCGTTCAAATCATTCGGTGTCCCTCTTGCGGTGTACAGGTTCGCGTAAACGTTAATGTGAACTATAGTTACTCTAAATCGGAGCACACTGAGCACATCGTCGATGATGCAAAAATCAAAGCGGCCGAAAATGCAAGCCGCATCATTGACCTTTTTGCTTCGCCCATTGAAGACCGCCGTGCCAAAAAGAAGGCAGAAGAAGAACGTATACAACGTGAAGCTGAGGAAACTGAGCGCCGCCGTAAAGAACAGGAAGTCCAGGATGCGGAAGAAGACCGCATTTACCAGGAATGGGCGTCTGCTCAGCGGGAAAAGCATGCTCGCCAGGCCGGTCGTGCAATCGCCAAAGGCATCAATTACTACCGTGCAAATAAGAAAAAATGCCTTATCAGTGCGGTTCTGATTGTTGCAGTTTTGGTTAGCGGTGGCATCTACGGCTCTGCTGCGCATAAGCGCTCACAGGAACTTGCAGCCCATCAGGCAGAGCTTGCCCGCCTGAAAGACGAGGAAATCGCCGCATCGCACCTTGCCATGGGCGAAGTGAAAATGCCGGACTTTTCCGAGGATGACGATGCCAGAGATATTATCAAAGCCCTGAAAGATGCAGGCTTTACCAATGTGGTCGATCAACCAAAGCATGACCTCATCCTCGGCAACAATCACTCTCAGTACGAGATCATCGAAGTCACCGTTGACGGCGCGCCGTCTTTCACGAAGGGTGAATGGTACCAGCTTGATACAGAAATCGTGGTTTCCTATCACGATTACATTTTCGGATGACCCGGAAAGGAGTTTTTATGCCAAAAGAACTTTCCATAACCCCTGACGAAAAATTTATGCTGCATTTGCTTGATACTGGCATGTGCGATGGTGTTGTCGGGAGACCGTACAAAACCGCAAATGGTTACATCATTTCTTATGGAATAACCTGTGGTATTCCAGAGAAATACATATCACATCCCAATAAGATTGGTTATCAGAACCCTCGTCCTGTCCAACGTTATACAGCAGATGGTCAACGACTCGTTTTTCTCATGAAATTCGGCCATTACATGCCTGATGAAATTTTTCAGGAGTACAGTAAAGCGTCTGGCATGGCAATAACTCTACCAAAATCTCCGCGTGAACTTGCTGAAGAAGCCAAAGCTAAGGAAGTTGAGGCACTTCCGCCTAAAACTGAAACCGAACTTCGTCTTCTAAGGCGATTGTCGGCTGGCGAGTTCGATGGCTCAATCAATCATGGCTGGATTGTAAAAGGCGGATCTTGGCATTGGTGTGTAATAGAAAATGGTATTCCAATTCAATATAGCCAGGCTAAGGATTCCAAATTCTTTAACAATAAAGAAACCGAAACCATCGAAGCTTCTCCAAAAGTCTATAAGAAATATCTTACTGATGATGAAAAGCTTGAGTTCTTCCGAAAGTTCGGCAGAGATATGGAAGATGATGAAGCGTTCAACTACTCTTGGAGGGCTCGTCAAAAGCGGTATAATTTATACTAATCATTCAAACGCATCCCGGTTCACCTTATAAGCTACATACGCATCCATCATAGCGGCAACCGCATCGATCTTCTGGTCATATCGTTGTTTCAGAAGCTTGCGGTTGCCGTTTGTGTCTTCCAGGGTAATGCAGTTTCCCATAGCGAATTGCATCAGTGCTTCGTCAAAGAGCAGTTTCCGCTGTTCGCTCAGCTTCTTCAGCTCACCAAGCGGCACGCTTTCGGTCTTTGCGCCCTGAATCACCTTCTCGATGGCATACTCGCCGTTTTCCCGCGCCCACCGCTCCACAAAGTCCTTTGCGTTGTAGGGGTCGTAGCCAAAGGCACGCACGTCGTACCCGCTGTTCTCGATGAAGGCATCCAGGTCGTCGTATACTTCCATCATGTCCAGCACCGTGCCTTCCATAATGACCAGTGTCCCCTCCCGCATGAACTCGTCATACTTCTGGCGCATGGCCTGCGGCAGTTTCGAGAGGGTGTAGCTCGTGATGTAGTCCCGTGTCTTCACGCCAAAGTAGCCGTGATCCATTGGGAACAGAAAGGTAAAGGCGCAGAAGTCGTCACCCTGCGAGAGGTCCGCCCCCATGGCACAGGCCATCTGCCAGAAGTCCCGGTGCCGGTGTGGCAGCGTCTCCTCGTAGGGGAAGAAGTAGGTGTACCCTTCCATCGGGATGCCGAAGCGCTTGGCCAGAATGTCGTTCCGGCTCGCCGGTGCTTTCTCGGCGCGCTCCACGTCCAGCTGGTAGGCTTCATAACTCACGGTCAACCCCAGGTTCGGGTTCGCCTTCACCCACATCGACGGGTCGTTCACTTCTTCAATGCTGTCCAGCTTGTAGTACCAGATGGACACATGCGGGTTGACGTAATCCCCTTTCAGGATGCTCATCAATTCCATTTTGATGGAGTCGCCGCAGCCGTTGCGCACCGTGCCCTCGCTGCTGGTCGCCACGATCAGGTAATCGTTCACCTTCGAACTGCCCTGCTCGATGGCACCAATGGGGTCTTCCCGGATGGGGCAGCTGAGCCACTCGTCTACTGTTGCCACCTTGTCTCTCCGGCCCTGCAGCTTGTCGATGCTCATGGGCCGAATTTCCAAAAGGCTGTTGGTCAGGAAGTTTTCGATGCCTTTCTTTGTGCTGGCCAGCTTCACCCTGCCGGAAGCAGCACCCGTCGTGTTCTGCAGGCTGCCTTCCGTCATAAAACGATAAAGAGGTCCTCTCGCCCGCGCGATCGCTGTGCGCACTGGTGAGAGGACTTCTTCTGCCTGTTTCATGGTGGGTGCCGTGGTGATCTGCTGGGTGGTGTACCCGTCTACGGAAAGAAAGTATTGCTGGATGCAGCTGTCGTACATGCTCTTTGCCGCACCGCGCGCCACGATCAGGTACTGCTTTCGAACCAATCGGTGCTTGATGCGCTTCTGCTCGTAGTGGCCGCCGTGTCCGTCCGGGTTCGGCTTGTAGACGGTGCGTTCCTCAAAGTAGTACCACCCGAAGATCTGCTCGGCCCACAGCTTGAAAGTCTCCAGCAGTTTCAGGTCCGTGCCATCCGTCAGGGTCAGCTCCCGTTCGCAGAATTTCACAAAGCCGTCCATGGCCTTGTCATCATAGTAAACGCCCGGGTTCGCGATCAGGTCGTCGATCCGGTTCATCTCCATGCTGATCTCTCTGCAAACAGGGATCTCCCCGCGCATCACGGCCTCCCGGAACCGGCCGTAGTAGATCGGCGTTGCCGTGTTCGAGAGTGCCATTTTGAATTTTTCCTTCCTGCGGGTGCGTTACGGTTTTGCCGCAGCACTGCGGCGGAACGCATTGCCGGTGATCTCCTTGAAATCATCATCGGTGATGATGCCCTTGATAACGTAGATACGCAGCATTGCTTCGCTGATGCGATTGCCGCGCCAGCGTTCCGCTAATTTTTCTTTCGTCGTCATAACGTCTGCCTCCTTATTCCGAAACCGTCGGCATGCTTAGCGCGACAATATCTTCCAGCGCATCTGCGATGCGCGTCTGATCGCTTACCGTATCTTCGGCGGAGCCCTTGCCTGCGGCATCTTCGAAGTTTTCAATGGCGTCCAAATAGTCCTGATCGGAAGTGCAGGCGCTGAAATCGCATCCTGCTTTGACCATCATGGAAACATAGTCATCAAAAACAAGCGCCACAGACCCGTTGATCACGCCGCCGCCAACGATCATTTTGGTGCGCTTTGCCCACGGATAACGAGAAAGCCACTGTTCCGCGGTGAGCTCCTCACCGATCGGCGTAAAAACAGGACTTGCATTGTCATAGATTTTGTAACGAGACACGTTTTGTCCTCCTTAACTTTGATTCTTTAACTCGAAATATTCGACGTACAAGCTTCCGCCACCGGCAACCAGCGCATAATTTCCGACAGAGACGATCGTTGCCTTTGTTCTTCCCACGCTCAAGCTATAAGAAGTTCGCGTGAAAGATGCATCAAAAACATCAACGACTGTGCTCTTGTTGTCTCCGCCTGCAAAAATCAAGCGCTTATCCATGCCGGAGCCCAATGTGCCTGTCGCGGTATTAGAACGACTGGAGCTCAAAGCAATCGTAGTGTCTCTGGTCAGCGACGCATTGTATCGGTCAATGTATGGCGTAGCCGTTGTGCCGCCGCCGAACACTGCATACCCCGCAAAAGACGCGCCCTGAAAATTTGTTCTGATTGCCGAGAGGTTCTCTAAAGTGTGCTTCGTCAACGCAGCATCTGTAGGATAGTTCTCGGAGGTGACTTTTCTGACTTTGTTACTCGATGGCATCCAATGGGCCGATAAAGCGGTAGAAAATCTGGATTTTC
>ERZ773131.1060-NODE-1060-length-21141-cov-3.558380_pt1 | contig 21141 bp, 25 predicted proteins | sample MGYA00511082_ERZ773131 | MGnify/ENA primary metagenome ERZ773131 (study PRJEB29015, sample SAMEA2737813) | human gut metagenome | biome: human gut; feature: human-associated habitat; material: faeces | place: China | collected 2012 ... | reverse complement strand
AGCGTCACTTTTTTATTCAGGTTTTTCTTCTCTTCGGAAAGGTTGCTGATTTGTTGTGAAGCAACATTGTATTTACGGGTGACGTCGGCTATCACTTCCTTTTGGTGGTTGGTGAGACGGCTCAGTGAGTCTATCTGGTTGATATAGCCTATCATTACTTTACGAAGGGTTGCCAGTTCTTTTTTCAGACGGCGTATTTCGGTGGCATTGGCTTTTTACGGTGCGGAGCTCTTCCAGCAGCCGTTGCGTCTTCAGCTGTTCCTGTTCCAATAGGACGGAGAGGGAGTCGTTGGAGACAGTCAGTTTCAACTCATCGTATTGTTTGGCGAAATCGGTGTATTGGTTTTCCAGGTCTTCTTTTTCCAGATTGAATTCCTGCACCAATTCATTATTGGTTCGTTTCTCTGAAATCAGCAATACGGTAACACCTATTAATAATAGTACCAAAAGACTTCCGACAACAATTTGGAGTGTATTTTTTTTATTGTTCATTTTTTATAGATACCCCCAAAAGTACCCCCATATCTTTTTCCGCTCCTGAAATTTGGTTGTTATTCACACAGCATATCAGGCGGTAACGCTCTCCCTTCAACCCGCTTATTGTATGATAGTGCTATCCCACAATAAGGAACCTGCCAGCTATGAGAATGACCAGCCGCAAAAAAGAGATACTTAGCTACTTTGAACCGGATAACCTCGAATGGGTGACTGGTGAGATTGGTGCGCCGCCGTTCGATGTGTCGGGTGTGGCCTACCTGCTTCATGGCATGGTGTCGTTCGATAAGCGCCACCAGCTCGAATCAACCCGGCGCACACTGGAAAGCATGGTTGCTGGTGGACTGCTTGAGCGGGTGACAGTGTATGAATCGCGCCAGATACGGCGCGGCGGTGAGACTAACGCAACGGTCGTGCGCTACGGTTTACCCGGTCAGTGCGCTGTTATGCGCGATACTGGCGGCGCTGATAACGCAATATCAGGCGAATACATGCGGGTCAGTTAAGAGCCTGCAATCTGTCGTTAATGTTGTTCAGGTCGTAAACCCGGCGTTCAATATCCAGCATCAGGAAATCGTGGATCTCGGCCTGTTCAGGATTATCAGACTCTCTGGCCTGTAAGAGCAATTCATTGTAACCATGCAAACCACCCGAATTTTCCGCCGGGGTAGTGCCCTTCCCGCGCAAACAGCTAACAGGCTGGATACTGGTATCATGTGTTTGCTTCTCCAGCACAACAAGGCAATCCCACCAGTCGCCAAAGTCATACGTGTAAACCAGCTTGTCACCCTCATTCTGGAGCGCCGCCCATAGTGGCGTGATTGCCGCGTTACCCATGCTTTCATCCTCACCCCATACGCGATACTCGCTACCTGGATCACCTTTACGCCCTTTCTCGAACATATACAGGTGTTCGTCATTCCAGCCAAAAGCTAACTGGATCACGGCATGAAGTTTACTAAAGGGGATTTGCTCTGGAACCAGCACACGCCGCCATATTGGTGGTTTGCTGTCTCGGATGGTTATCTTTATCTGGTACATGCGTCGTGAACCAATAGTGTACGTTTAGGTGGGTATTTTGCTGCTACTGACCAGGATAGAGCTGATGTGCCGGGTCAAGCCAGACAATATGGAATACATTACCGATGAAAAATCCATGTATGCGACCATATTCATTGCGCGATATGGCAAATTGATAAGGTGTATAACTCTGAAACTGTTCATTCAAATGCTGAAATCCCTTAGGTTCAGATGTAGTTTGCCAATCAATCGGATGTGACTTCAACGAACCACCGCGATCGGTGGTGAACTCTCGTTCAGTCATAGTGGAAAGGTCTTTGAGGCGATCTAACACCTTGCAAAAATAAACAGGATTCTGAGCGCTGAAAGTAAATTTCTCATGCGCCGCATCGATATACCGAAAAGAAAAGTTGATGGTCGTTATGCCTGAACCTGTTCCCCCAGGCACTATTTTTGTTTGCGAGGGTGCAATCTTCGACGCCCTGATTCTTTTCGCCATATTTAGGAAGCCATCGAACGATAAAACTCAGCCGTTACACTTTTATCAATAACATTCTTGCACGGCGCATCTGATGGAACCCCTTCACGGGCCTCCAGCCACGGCTTTTCTTGGTGCGTCATCTGCTCCAGCTCATAAGCTGTATAACCGCCAAATACCTCATAGATTTCCTTTAGATGCTTTGACACATTCGCAGGTAACTCAGGGCAGGCAATCTCTTCGTCTATTGAGCGCCATTTGTAATCTGCAAATCTGGTATACAAATCTCTGGCTACAGGGCCATGTACCCATGCTTCAAACTTGTCAGCAACCAGTTCTTCGCCATCATTCAGCGCCATGAACCAAGCATCAGCATAGAACACCATTTTTTGCAGTTTCAGCGGCGTCATAACATCCCCATGCTCTTGAGCAAAGCAAAGCAGGTAATCCGCTACGCTGTTAAGGGTTGTAACTGCCATTATCCAATCTCCTGCCGTATGTTTTCGTCTATAACTGTCCACTACCGTTAATAATCGCATATAACCACGGGTATTGCCCATCGTAAAATGCCATTTAAAGATTCTGCGTGATGGCTTACCATCCACCGCGCAAGATACCCGGTGCGTTTGGCTGATAATCCGCAATTTGGTTGAAACCATCCTGGAAACCTCAAGTTTGGAAACCAGCGACTTGCATCGTAGCTTTGCCATTCGGCGGTCATAGTTACTGCTATATCCCTTTATTGGCGAGACCTGCGAGAGGTTTTGTTGTTCGAATATATAAAGGTGAATAAAGGTAATCTACCTGCGCGGCGCTGGCTTCTTCCACTGGTAGGCAGGTGCTCGCACCATTTCGCGGAACCTGTCGCGCCGGGCTATATCGGCATTAACTGAGCGTTCTATCTCCCGTTGATCTGCCTAGGTAAGCTGGTGGCCTCCGTGCTCAAGTTTGGCGATGGTCAATAATGCTATTTCGCGTGGTGTCATACGTCATACCCTCTGGAAGGATGAAACACGCCCGGATTAAATTTCATTTTTCGCGGGTATAAAAAAACGATGGGGCGGGCAGTCCCGGACAGTCAGGGCTGTAGAGATTTGACTACCCCCTCCCCGCTGGTGGTCTACCTTTGCCTCTTGCCGCCATTTAACCGGAAGGCGTTACCGTTCGGTTGCGCTATCCCCATGCGGTGTTGCGTTTCGGTAACAGCTTTATGCAGGTCGCCAAAGTCCTCAACCTTCACGGGCGGGCGCTTCACGTTCTCCAGACACGTTTCACGGCGGCGCTTTATCCATTCCCGATCATCGTCCTCGGTGCATAACAGCATGACTTCCATCCATCGCGCTGCGGCGCGTCGGTACAGCCCTTTTGCTTCCAGATCCTCGGCTTTACTGTCGTTTACCATGTTTATCTCCCTCAGAATGGCGTTTCATCGTCGAATGGTGGGCGTTGGTCAAAATCATCAGGGGTATTATATGACTCCCATCCCGGCGCGGATTGTGTTGCGTGGCCTCCTGTGTGCCTGTAGCCTGGCTGATTCCGGTAATACTGCGGAGTTAGGTATACCGGCATAGCTTACCCGTGGAGAAATGAATCATCGAATGAGTTTGGTCTGGAGTTATTCCACCAGCAAAAATGGCGTTGCCCGGTCTATGACGTTGATGCCAATTAACGAGCTAACATTTCGACCATTCACAATGCTATCCCGTTCAAGCAAATGCGCTATTTTTTCTACTTCATACCAGTATTGAGACATGAGGGCTTTGGTCTTTTCAACGAGTTTAGAAAGCATTAACTCCCTGTTAATTCGCTTATCTGTAGCGCAGATTAAATCGAGCATGTCATTTACGTTAGCCATGTCATAGCGATGAGGTAGCGAATACTTTTTGTTGAAAATATCGTTGTTTTCGTAAAGGGCTTCGCTTACTGGTCCGGCGAGGGATACAAAAGCGGCCTTTTTTGCATCGCGCTTTATACCATCCGCATAGTAACGTATGAAAGGGATAACTTTACCATTCTGCCCAACTACACCAGATTTACTATCCCGCAAACGCCCTAGATCGTGGCTGTGAATTATGCTGTGTTTAACAACACCCAAACACTTGGCCTCATGTACATGTTCGCCAGCAACGTAACCATATTCATCCATAACGGCGATAACCTGTACATCTAAGCGAATAAGCCATGCAGCTACTGCATGTCCCGCTTCGTGGAATGCTACACATCGTTTACCATCACCTATCCAGTTATAGAACATTTCCGGTTTATATATCTGGTGAATGGCGCCCATTACGCGCCCTCGCTTGCCAGTGAGGCCAGCGCCTTATCCATTAATCCCCGAGCAATTTCGTGGATCGTTGGCGCAACTCCTACCTCTGATTTTTTACGCTGCTCCTCCTGAATTTTCTTTATCGCTTCCATTTGCTTCTCACTTATCAATACCGGCTTTACTGAAATAGCCATAACGCCCCTTAGAACTGTATAAAACAACAGTTATTATAGTTTCACAAATCGCAATATTTATCACCGCAATTGCAAAATATGAAACAAATAGCACAAAAAAATGCCACCGCTCAGTAGCTGGTGGCATCGTTCTGTGTGTCAAGTTTTGACAAGTTTTTTATGGGCTCTAAAAACTATATTTATGGTGTCGCATTACTCTTCACGGCAGGCGCTTTTCATTTCTTCCCTTAAAGGCCACTGCTCCGCCATTGCTGCGGTCGAGTGATTCCCGTCATCACGTCCGGCCTGTGCCGCCGTCCAGTGTGTTGCATATTCTGTAAATCCAATTTCTGCTGGCTGCCTCATCCAGTGGGCGATCATCCTCAAGGTCATTTGCAGGCTTTGGGTGTCGCCCTGTAATGCGCGTTTGTCAGTAAACCCCTTCAATGCTTCACGCTCCTGATAGGTCATTTTCTGGCTGGTTTCTGTATTCATTGCCCACCTTCGTTATAAGCTCCCCCCCCATAGAATCTTTTTGGGGGTGTAATATCCCTACCAATCCCTACTAACTGGCTCAGGCCACGAATGGCAAGGCTTTCAGACTGGTAGGCATTCAATTTTGTTGCCCTACATAACCCTACTTATCCCTACTAAATCACTTCAACGGCATTTTACTGCCTGTTTTATTTGGTAGGGATAAGTAGGGATAAGTAGGGATAAAAATATATATCCCTACCTAGTTTAAAGCCTTGCTACGTCTGGCCTCGTCTCGTTTTTAGTAGGGCAGTAGGGATAAGTGCTACCGTAAAAGTTTCAATCATCACTCTGCCCGCTCTCCACACCGTAAGCACGGGGCATGAACTCCTCAGCCTTCTCGTTATAGCCAACGTTGGTTTGCGCTCTGCCGTTAATGCTTCTCGTCAGGTAGCTGGCTCGGTACTCTTTTGCTGCTGATTTTATGGCGCGTGAAAACTTATTGACGGAAAGCGGTTTACCCAGGCCGTGATACTCCATAAACGCCAGATAAAGATGATAAAGATACGTCCTCGGCTCTGGCTGGCCTGCCCATGTACCTCCGCCCATCATCATGCCTTTGGGTTCGTTCATGAAAAAAAGCGCCGCACACATATCGACAACCGGATCCGTGCCGCGTTTAACCTCTAGCGCCTCCTGCGAATCGCGCTGCTCTAGTAATAGTGCCTTTGCTTTGTTCTGGTCGGCAAAGGTGGTTAGCAGGTGGCGGATAATCACCGGGATTTCTCGCCTGATTTTTGCGGTTAAATCCGGGTCTTTGTCTGCGTCTGATACCGGGTTATTAAACGGGAATATCACGCGGCGGCGGGCAATGCCCCCGTTTCGCTCCGTGAATGTCATCGGCTCGTTATTGGTTGCCATAACAACGGCATTTATCACGGTTGTGAACTGCTTTTCATATTTCCCATCAATCTCTACCGGATCGCCGCCCGTAATGGCTTTAATCCCCGCACCCTCTCCAACATAGCGGGTCTGGTCAGGCATAATAATCAGGCTTTTTCCTACGAACTGCGCCCGTCCCCGTGCGGTGTCCAGCGTCATCATGCTACCGCTGGCGGTGTTGTGTTCACCTGCCAGCGTGGTTGCTATGCTGCTGAATACGGATTTCCCACTGCCGCCCTCGCCAGTTATCTCAATGAATAGCTGCCAGTCGTGACGCTTCGCCAGCACCATAAACAAGGCTGCTTTGATACGCTCGGCCTTATGATGGTCGCCAGCCGTTGCATGATTCAGCCAACGGGTAAAATTGGGGGCGCTGGTGGTAATATTTTCCCCCGGCGCTGGCGGGGTGTAGGTGATCCCATTGTGGTTCATCAGCCAGTTACCCGGCGAATGGGCGGAAAACGTCTGCGTGGCGAGGTCATAAACGCCGTTATCAAAACCAATCAGATCCCCGCTCCGCTCACCAATTACCGGTATTTGCAGCTTCATGGTTGCGACAACCGATTTAATCCCCTTTTCGGTGTAGTGGGCTTCGTGCTCGTCGAAAATTGCCACCATAACCCTTTCTAATTCGCTGTCTGGTAGCTTCACCCATACGCCAGATTCGTAGCAGTAAACAGCGCCACTATCAGGGTTGACCGCCAACATATCCCAGCGAGATGAAAGCAACCGCGCTTTCTGGCTGGCTGCCATTTGTGCAATATCTCCGACATCGGCTTTACGGCGGGATTTACCGCCAGCAATGGCTTGCAATCGCGGTTTCACGGCTTCCCCCTGAATCTGGTACATCGAATCGTTAAACGCAGCCGTAGCGACTTCCAGCCCGTTTTGCTGGCGGTAGTCGTCCCAGTCGGCTTTGTAGTCTGTCGGCGGCAGCGCCACCCAGCCAGCCACGGATAAGGCGGCTTTCTCTGCGGCATCTTTGCCCGTGTTCGCCTGGTCGTCCTGCTGGTGGTCGTTATCTGCGGCAATGATAATCTGCGTGGCTGGATATATCCGGCGCATCACTTCGGCAACGGGTAGCAGGTTGCCCGCGTCAATTGCTGCCACTGCCAGCGCGTCCGGGCGCATCAGGTGAACTGAAAGGGCCGTCGCCAGCCCCTCGGCAATTAAAACGCTCTGCGGCGATTCTGGCGCGTTTACGGCGTGATATGCCCCGCGCTTTGCTGAACCTGTCAGGAGTCGTTTATCTCCCTGCGGCGTGATGGTCTGCGCCGCCACTACTGCGCCGGATTCATCCACCAGCGGCAGGAGTAGCGAACCATCAGACATAACCGGGTAATTAAACCCGGTCAGCCCTTTTGATTGCAGGTAATCAGATTCGCCCTGTGTGACACTCTGGCGCATTCCGGCATACAGACGGGCAAACGTAGCCCTTCGCTGCTCTGCGTCCTCTGCTGCCTGTTTCTGGCGCTCCTGCTCACGCTGCTGGCGGTCAGCTTCCAGTTGCTCTCTTCTATGGCTCGCTGCCACCGGGTCGGTTTGCGCTGCCCGGTAATCAATACCCAGCACGTCAGCGGCAAGCTGTGCCGCCTCCGTAGTGTCGCAGTTGTTAACCCGCTTGATTAAATCCAGCCCGTCACCAGCGCCACACTGGTTGCAGATAAAGCTACCGCGCCCGTTGTCGTCGAATCTGAAACGGTCTTTTCCACCACATGCAGGGCATGGAGAATGGCGGCGCGATGAATCAGGCACGTCGATAGACAATCCAGCCAGCACATAAGGCCAGCGCCCTGCTGCGGCGCTGGTCACTTCGCGGATAAGGTCGATATTACGCATGGTTGCCTCCTGCCACGGTCGCGCCCATATCATTAATCATGCTTTGCCATATCTCGCGCCCGACGTCAGTCAATCCGTCCTTAGTGACGCAACGATCAAGAAGCTCGATCCCCACGGTTTCCCACTGCGGGTAGAACACTTTCATGGCTGCCAGTGTGTAGCTATCGATCAGGCTGCGAACGCCTTTTACTCCATTGACGATTTCCACACGGACGGCGAGGCCGTCCGCATCAACCATGAAATAGTCCCCGTCGCTGGTGGAGGTAATGTGGTTATACAGTGCCGACGCATACTTATTCGCCAGCGCATTCAGTCGGAAATTTTTAGTAATCATGTCGCCCCCTCAGTGCGCCAGCGGCATTTCAGGCCAGCCGTTTTCATCCAGTTCAGCTATAAAGCTGTTGTGAAGTTCAGCAAGCGTTTCACGCCCGAACGGGGTCAACTCGCCGCGCTCCGTGTCGATCATGGCCTGATAAAAAACAATGGCGTTCGCTGTTCCCTGCTCAATGCCGTAGCGCTCAACCATTGCGCCCTCCATGTTGTTAGCCATCGCCAGACGTTCCGCGAACGGGTAAACCACAATCCCCGCCGTGCCATTGGAGTAAATCGCCACCTGCGATGAAGTGCCGTCAGACTCAGTTACCGTGGTTGTGCCGTTTTCGCGCTTCATCTCAGAAATGAACGTCGCAGCAATCAGCCAGCGCCACATAGTGACGTTATGCTGCGCGGTGAAGTCGAACCAGCCACGCGCCCCGCCATCAGCAACGGCAAAATGAATGGCGTATCCGATATCTGGCTTATCGTCGTACTCTCCGGCGTCAAGGCCGTTCACGGCGCTCTCGTAGCTGATAAGAGCAACCTGCTCATATCCCCCGGCATCATTGCGGGTCATGATATTGACGCCGTGCGGTGTGGCTTCGGCGTGTAATAAGTCGGCATTTCCCGATTTAATGGTCGGTGCGTTGCTCATGCGCTGCCCTCCGCATCAATTCTGGCTATATCGACAATCGTCAGGACTTTACTCAGCCAGCAATACGCGATGGCTGCTTGCTCAACTTCGAGGAGTGGTAATAAATCGGTCATAACGTGAGCCAGCCCATTGCGGGCGCGGGTCATGCGTTCTGCTGTTCGGTCTGCCAGCGTAAAATCATCCGGGTATGATTCTTTGCGAGATAGCATCGCTTCGGCTTCCAGCTCTGCCGGGTGGCGGTAGATGGTATTTATGTTCATGCTGCCACCTCACGAATGCGGGTAATCTGGATGTGGGAAAGGCGTTCATTTCTGGCCTGATTTAGCGCCTCAGCTTTGGCGCTGATCGCGCTGCGGGCGTCAACGATATAAACGAACTCGACTAATTCGCCGCTCCGGGCGGTGGCGCATCCTGCAACACGGAAGTAATTAAGCATGTGCGCCCCCTGTGCGAATACGTCCGGCAAAAAAGCAAACGTGATCCCGCGCCAGAATGCGGCGGGCTTCCTGCTCAGTCTCTGCGGCGATATGGTGAATTTTGGCGGTAATTGTCGGCATATCGCGGCGAACTGCTGCGATAATCCAGATAAATTGCGGTTTTTGGGTAGGGGTAGTAGCCATTATGGCAGCCTCCTGTAACTGGGATTTATTCCCACCACCGGAAACGCCAATTTCACTGGTGGTGAGCTGAACAGGGTTGGCGTAACCGGCGTTACAGGAAACCGGCGCGGATCGCTCCGCCCCCATCCAGCCCACCATTACTTTTTGAGCAATATGGGCTATAGCCATATCGCTGGGAAAGAGGTGTGCAGATGCGAGGACACAAAAAAAGACGCTCGGCGCGTCATGTGTCGCCTGTAACATTATCAGGACGCCAATCCCGGCACCAGATTTTGCTGGTGCGCTATAACCATAAACCGGGTTGGCGATAGTCGGCAAGCCCTTTTTTATGGACTCCGAATACTCACCTTCTCGCGTAACGACCCCTAATAAATCTTCCAGCGCACGCGTATTTGTCGCGAAAGTCGATGTGGAACGGTTCACAACGGTAGCAATCCAGTTCATACCACCAGCCAGCAGGGGGAATTTATTCCCCACAATCAGCTTTTTAGAGGTGATTATTTCTTGGTTTAAAATGTCATCATTTGTCGTCATTCCCCGTGCGTGGATGTCAGGTTTTGTGAGGTTCAGGCTAAGTTTTGCTAAGTCATTAACCATAACAATTGATAACAGGCAGCCGTTCGCGACCTTTGGTTTTATAAGGTTGTAAGGGTTAACATTTGTTAACAGGCTAGCCAGATTAAAGGCTTCTTTCTGGGCGGCAGGTTCATTCAGTATCACGGCGCACCTCCACGAACTCATTAACGAATCTCTCCAAAGGCTGAACACATGGCGACTGATAGCCCTCGCGGTAAAAGGTCACTCGGTTATGCTCGACGCGCTGTACGGTCACTACAGCCCCGTGACTGTCCTTGTAACGGCTTCCCGGCATCGGATTATGGTTACGCATGGTTTACCTCCAGACGTTTAGCGAGCCAGCGTTGCGACAGGCGGGTGAGTTCTCCTTTGCGCTGCTCATATTCCATGCCCATATCAATTAACGTGATATTGGTGCTTTCGAGATAGGCGAGGTGTTCAAGCTGTGCTGCGTTCATGCTGTCCCGTGGTTCGCCAGTAATGCCATTTGCCTGCGCCCACTGCTTCGCCGTCATGCCACCCAGCACGATACGGGCGATCATGTTGCTCTCGTTGCTGTAGTGGCGCTGCTGCGTCGTTTTACCCAGCTCGGCACGGGCCATATTCAGCGCATCGCACATCGGCTTAAAGTTGTTTGCGGCACTGATACGGGCTTTTAGCTGGCGACGATAGCGGGCGGCGATTTCAGGCACGCTACGCTGTAATTCTTCCTCGCACTGGATGAAATAACGGCGGATAGCGCGGCCCTGTTCGGTGCGTTCGATCATTGCCAGTTCTTTCGCCATTCCGACACTTAACAGATAGTCTTTGCCGGGTCTGCCAGAGTGCTTAATCTTGCTGTAAGCCGCGCCATTCGGGCTTTTCCCCAAATTTGGGGAAATAGTTTTATGGACTGAGTAATCGTGCCCAATGGTGAAGTCATATTCAGAGATGCGATCAGTGATCCATGTAGAGAAGTCTTTTCCCACGCCCAACGCTTTGTGTAACGCTTTTGCGCTAACAATATTGGTTTCACGCCCACCGATATGACCAGGAATAACCGGGACAATTGCGGCAAATTCATTACCGTTAATTGTGCCCTGATAGGCGTTCAGATGAGGGGCGGCCTCAGAAATTAATCTGCTTTTTTCGATGTTCATTTTCAGTCTCCGTTAGGCGGCGGTGAGATTGTCCGGGTATAGATTGAGAATGTCGGCAATTTCAGGCTGAGAAAGCCCCTGATAGCCTCCAGCGTCGGCGTTATGGTTTACAAGCCGAATAACTTTTAGAACGTCACCGCGCCCGGTAAAGCGATAGCGTAAATGTGACCCTATCCCGTCGGGGTTCTTTTCGTCTATACGCTCAAGCTGAATATCAAGCCTGCGCTCTAACTCGCTGGCGTAGTTCCTTCCAGACGAAAGGCGGCAATAACGCAGAATATCGTTTTCTGTCCATCCCTCTATACCAGTACGCAGCATATAGACGCGGGCGCGGTGTTTCTTTGGGGTACGCTTTGGTGCTTGAAGGGATTTTGTAAGGGGCGTAACATCAGATACGCGAATATCTGAATTAGCCGCCTGTAATGGGCGGTTTTTCTTATTCATTACGCTACCTCGCCACGCGATTCAGCGATGCGCTGATTAATCCATTCTTCAATTTCACTTTCAATAAACGCAATTGATCGGCTTCCAATCTTTACAGATTGAGGGAATCGCTGTTCTTTGATGAGCCGATAAATCCACGCTTTGCTGTAACCAGTACGGCGTTGAACCTCAGAAAGACGAATAAATGATTGCGACATGTTTACTCCTATATTCTGTCATCTTCTTTAATGGACATCAGTAGACAGAAAGGAGATTAAACAAACCGGTGAATGGGTGATAGCGGATAAAAATAAAATATTTTTTTGAGAAGATTATCCGCTTTGAAATACACAGTAGCGTATTCAAAGCGGAAATCGCGAAATTTACTTAAAACGTTTACGTAGGATTTTGCTTGCTATAAATCTCTACTCATTAAATCAGATATTTTTATCAAGCTCATTTCTCTGTCTTTGTTTACATAAAGCTGAAGCAAGCGGGTGTATCTCTCGCTTATGGATTCAAGTGCAAAAGGCTTTATTGATTCCTTAATAGCCTGCGTATCTTTCGGATCATCACTAAAAACCAAGGCAGAAATCATCGGATTGCTCACTTCCTTACCTGACTTCTCACCCCAAATCAGCAGATCAACAATAGGTATCACTCTATTAGATATCAACTTCTGGAGGGTCTTTAATCCAATCCTTTTCTGAGCGACATGCTCTCTCTCTGGTACTTTTAACTCTTTTCGCCATAGAGGTAGAAGGTGAGTCAGGCTGGTAATAATTTCGTCATCAGTGGCGTCATCTAAATCTATAGAAACGAGTATGATGTTAGGGGAACAATTACTTAGGTTTCCAGTAACACTCGCAAGCATAGCGTTTGCCTTGAGGTAGCAATCCTCTTCGTCTCTTTTAAAAAAGCCTTGATCTATCGATGAGAAAGAGTACATGGCCAGCTCTGAAAATGTTACTGGACTAACCCCCATAGCTGAAGATAATGAGGGAAGATCATCGTACTCATTTCTTAATGATGGGGCTTCATCATTTACTTTGCGAATAAATTCTTCAACCTCTTCCTCTTCTTCATTGAGAATGGTTAGGTTAGGATCGCCCGAAAAAATCCTTTCATATTTTATATCGTACTCTTCTTTGAATATAGCAGTGTCATCTTTTGCATGACGCAATAAAAAATCGCGCCACTCTAATTCTTGAATCAAGTCCGGCAAGGTTAAATCATTTAAAAATTCATAATTACTAATATCAAACCATGCTAAATCTTGTTTTTTGGCTCTCACCATACGCCACCCCGCGCCCCTAATTCTGACGGCTATGCCAGCCCGTAGGGGTGTACGGGTTTTCGGGGATCAGCCTAGACATAGCCTATTCTTTGTTCGTCTACATAAGTCTACTACCATTGCTTAACACTGTCTATTCATACAGTTAAGCTCGTTTCCCAAACGAACCATGAACAACGTTCTCCTCCTTCTCCAGCGCATCCATATAGTCGGCATACCATTGAAGCATCTCCCGCCTTCCATCCAGATATTGCGCATGGTTGTATGTGCCACGAATTGAGTTCTTATCAACGTGAGCGAGCTGTGTTTCTATCCACGCAGTGTTATAGCCCTGCTCATGCAAAATCGTACTCATAGTGTGCCGGAACCCATGACCAGTTACACGTCCAGCGTAGCCAATGCGCTTAAACACTTGGTTTATGCTGGCCTCACTCATTGTTTTTCTTGGATCATTGCGCCCGGGAAACATAAGAGGGTAATTGCCTGTTATTTCTCTAATCTTCCCAATAAGCGAAAGAGCCTGCTCAGACAATGGCACAATATGAGGCCGCCGCATTTTCATACGTGAAGCGGGTATCTCCCAGATAGCCTTGTTGAAATCAATTTCATCCCATAATGCGCCACGTAGTTCGCCAGTCCGCAAGCCGGTGATAATCAGTAGACGAGCCGCCATAACAACCAATGCGCTTCCTGAGTAACTGGACAATGCCTTGAAAAAATCAGGCAATTCTTTGGTTGTAAGGAAAGGGTAATGATTAGATTCATGGCCTTGCATCGCGCTAGTAAGGTCTGGTGCAGGGTTATACTCTGCGCGACCAGTGACTATTGCATAGCGGAAAACTTCCCCGCACCGCTGCCTCACTTTTTTGGCTTTTTCTGTAGCACCGCGCCCCTCGATGCGCCGCAGCACATTCAGAAGTTCAAGTGGTTTGATTTCGGCGATTGGTTTTTTGCCAATGTAAGGGAACACATCTTTGTTGAAGGCTTCGAGGATGTCTGAAGCATAACCAGCAGACCATTTTTTTAATTTGCTGCTGTGCCACTCAAGGGCAATATCTTTGAAGGTGTTGTTTAACTGCGTTTCCCGGGCAATCTTTTCCTCTCGTTTCGCTTCCATCGGATCGATACCACCAGCGATACCCCTTTTCGCATCTTCACGTTTAGCTCGCGCATCAGCAAGGGTAACGTCTGGATATACTCCCAGAGCCAGCAGCTTTTCTTTGCCTGCTACACGATACTTAAGCCGCCAGTATCGTGCGCCATTTGGGTTAACCAGAAGATAAAGCCCACCACCATCAGCAAGTTTATAGGGTTTATCTTTTGGTTTAGCGGTATCAACCTGGCGGGCGTTGAGCTTCATTGGGGGTATCTCCACAAGACCGAACAGCACATACCCCCGAATGTACCCCCAGAAGCATGTAGATTTTGGGGTATGTCAGTAGACGTAAAAATACTATCAGGAGCGACACAATGCAGAGTATAAGGGGTTTGAGTGAACTTTAGTAGACGTTAGAAGATGTTTGAATGGTGCCGATAATAGGAGTCGAACCTACGACCTTCGCATTACGAATGCGCTGCTCTACCAACTGAGCTATATCGGCCCTGAAAGGACATGTTCACGAACGTGAATCACGGTGGACAAGGTTAAAACTAACCGGGCGATGCGTCAATGGCCTTGTGAATCAAATGGCTACTTTTGCATCACCCGGTTTTATTTACGCACGAATGGTGTAATCACCAATGCCGATCCACTTGTAAGTGGTCAGCGCTTCCAACCCCATTGGGCCACGCGCGTGGAGTTTTTGTGTGCTTACCGCCACTTCCGCACCCAGTCCAAACTGGCCGCCGTCGGTAAAACGCGTAGAGGCGTTAACGTAAACAGCGGACGAATCCACTTCGTTAACAAAACGCTGGGCGTTGCGCATATCGCGGGTCAGGATCGCATCGGAGTGTTGTGTGCCGTGTTCACGAATATGGGCGATGGCATCGTCAAGATCGCTGACGATTTTGACGTTCAAATCTAATGACAGAAACTCATCGTCATACTCTTCGGCTTTAACCGCCACCACCTTCGCAGGGCCTGCCTGCAACTGTGTCAGCGCAGCTGCATCTGCGTGTAATGTCACGCCGCTTTCCGCCATTTGTTTGCTTAATGCGGGCAGGAAGCTATCGGCGATGTTTTTATTCACCAGCAACGTTTCTACCGTATTACATGTGCTCGGACGCTGAGTTTTCGCGTTGACGATCACTTTTAATGCTTCAGCGATCTCTGCACTTTCATCAACGTAAATATGGCATACGCCTATACCACCTGTGATCACCGGGATCGTCGACTGTTCGCGGCACAGTTTATGCAAACCAGCCCCGCCGCGCGGGATCAGCATGTCGATGTATTTATCCATACGCAGCATTTCACTGACCAGCGCACGGTCAGGATTATCAATCGCCTGCACGGCACCCGCCGGTAAGCCACAGGATTTCAGGGCGTCCTGAATCACCGCCACCGTTGCCGCGTTAGTGCGACAGGTTTCTTTGCCACCACGCAGGATCACCGCATTACCGGTTTTCAGGCACAGCGAAGCGACATCAACCGTCACGTTCGGGCGCGCTTCATAAATCACGCCAATAACCCCCAGCGGTACGCGACGACGCTCAAGACGCAGGCCGCTGTCCAGTACGCCGCCATCGATTACCTGCCCCACCGGATCGGCGAGGTTGCACACCTGACGTACATCGTCGGCAATGCCTTTCAGCCGTGCGGGCGTCAGTGCCAGACGGTCAAGCATCGCTTCGCTAAGGCCATTGGCTCGCGCGTCAGCAACATCCTGGGCGTTAGCGTTGAGGATGATTTCGCTTTGTGCTTCCAGTTCATCGGCGATTTTTTCCAGCACGCGATTTTTTTCGCGGCTGGAGAGTTGCGCTAATTTATACGAGGCTTGCTTCGCGGCAATGCCCATTTGTTCCAGCATCAGCCTGCTCCTTAACGGGTAATCATGTCATCACGGTGAACGGCAACCGGGCCGTATTCATATCCCAGTATTGCATCAATTTCTTGCGAGTGGTGTCCGGCAATACGGCGTAATGCATCGCTGTTGTAACGACTGACACCGTGGGCGATATCGCGACCTTCGAGGTTGCAAATGCGGATGACTTCACCACGCGAGAAATTGCCAGTCACGCTTTTAATGCCTTTCGGCAACAGGGAGCTGCCGCGTTCAAGAATGGCGGCGGTTGCCCCTTCATCTACCGTGATTTCACCCGCAGGCGGCGCACCGAAAATCCAGCGTTTACGGTTTTCAAGCGGAGTCGCCTGGGCATGGAACAGCGTACCGACGGAAATGCCTTCCATCACATCACCAATAACGCCCGGCTTGCTGCCCGCGGCAATAATGGTGTCGATACCCGCACGGCAAGCCACGTCCGCGGCCTGCAATTTGGTACTCATGCCGCCAGTTCCGAGGCCTGAAACGCTGTCACCGGCAATCGCGCGCAATGCGTCATCAATACCGTAAACATCTTTAATCAATTCTGCCTGCGGATTACTGCGCGGGTCAGCGGTATACAAACCTTTTTGATCGGTCAGTAACAACAGTTTATCGGCACCCGCCAGAATCGCCGCCAGTGCAGAAAGGTTGTCGTTATCGCCGACTTTAATCTCTGCCGTAGCGACAGCATCGTTCTCATTGATTACCGGAACGATATTGTTATCGAGCAACGCACGCAGGGTGTCGCGGGCGTTCAGGAAGCGTTCACGGTCTTCCATATCAGCACGAGTCAGCAGCATTTGCCCGACGTGAATGCCATAAATCGAAAACAGCTGTTCCCACAGTTGAATCAGTCGACTCTGCCCTACCGCCGCCAGCAGTTGTTTCGAGGCGATAGTCGCTGGCAGTTCCGGGTAACCCAGGTGCTCACGTCCGGCGGCGATCGCGCCCGACGTCACAATAACAATCCGATGCCCGGCGGCATGTAACTGCGCGCACTGGCGAACAAGTTCAACGATATGGGCACGGTTCAGGCGGCGCGATCCGCCTGTTAGCACACTGGTGCCGAGTTTTACCACCAGCGTCTGGCTGTCACTCATGATTCTCTGCCATTCAATTTTAGGAAAAATGATATCAAACGAACGTTTTAGCAGGACTGTCGTCGGTTGCCAACCATCTGCGAGCAAAGCATGGTGTTTTGTTGCGCGGGATCAGCAAGCGTAGCGGCAGTTGTTTACGCTTTTATTACAGATTTACTAAATTACCACATTTTAAGAATATCATTAATCTGTAATATATCTTTAACAATCTCAGGTTAAAAACTTTCCTGTTTTCAACGGGGCTCTCCCGCTGAATATTCGCGCGTTAATTAAAATCAGGAATGAAAATGAAAAAGAGCACTCTGGCATTAGTGGTGATGGGCATTGTGGCATCTGCATCCGTACAGGCCGCAGAAATATATAACAAAGACGGTAATAAACTGGATGTCTATGGCAAAGTTAAAGCCATGCATTATATGAGTGATAACGACAGTAAAGATGGCGACCAGAGTTATATCCGTTTTGGTTTTAAAGGCGAAACACAAATTAACGATCAACTGACTGGTTATGGTCGTTGGGAAGCAGAGTTTGCCGGTAATAAAGCAGAGAGTGATACTGCACAGCAAAAAACGCGTCTCGCTTTTGCCGGGTTGAAATATAAAGATTTGGGTTCTTTCGATTATGGTCGTAACCTGGGCGCGTTGTATGACGTGGAAGCCTGGACCGATATGTTCCCGGAATTTGGTGGCGACTCCTCGGCGCAGACCGACAACTTTATGACCAAACGCGCCAGCGGTCTGGCGACGTATCGGAACACCGACTTCTTCGGCGTTATCGATGGCCTGAACTTAACCCTGCAATATCAAGGGAAAAACGAAAACCGCGACGTTAAAAAGCAAAACGGCGATGGCTTCGGCACGTCATTGACATATGACTTTGGCGGCAGCGATTTCGCCATTAGTGGGGCCTATACCAACTCAGATCGCACCAACGAGCAGAACCTGCAAAGCCGTGGCACAGGCAAGCGTGCAGAAGCATGGGCTACAGGTCTGAAATACGATGCCAATAATATTTATCTGGCAACTTTTTATTCTGAAACACGCAAAATGACGCCAATAACTGGCGGCTTTGCCAATAAGACACAGAACTTTGAAGCGGTCGCTCAATACCAGTTTGACTTTGGTCTGCGTCCATCGCTGGGTTATGTCTTATCGAAAGGGAAAGATATTGAAGGTATCGGTGATGAAGATCTGGTCAATTATATCGATGTCGGTGCTACATATTATTTCAACAAAAATATGTCAGCGTTTGTTGATTATAAAATCAACCAACTGGATAGCGATAACAAATTGAATATTAATAATGATGATATTGTCGCGGTTGGCATGACCTATCAGTTTTAATGATTATTGCCGGATGTGATGCATCCGGCACATTTCACTCACGCCGTTAACTTCACCGGTTCATCACGAAAATCATCCGCCGGTTCCAGCTTCAGATTCAGCGTCGTCAGCAGTTCACGCAGTTTCTCGTGAAACTCACGCAGGGTGTGCTCCAGTCGTTCAACCACTTCAGTGTCTTTTACCGGAACGCTCTTCCAGTCGCCTGCTTTATCGAACAGACCAAACTGGTAACTGTAGGTAAAACGGGATTCCTGCGCTTCAAGCTCCATCCACCAGCCCCAGAACTCACGCACTTCCGGAGCCGGTTTCACGTTGACGCATACAGCCAGACAATCGAAAAAGAATCGATTATCTTCGCACTTACCTTCACGAATATACGGGCCTAGTGCGGTAAATTTTTTGATCAATCTGCTCTTCGGGTGTCCACTCGGTAACGTCATTGCTATCTCCTGTTGTGATGCAACTGTTTTACCAAATTGGCAAAATTTAGCAAATTTTTAACACAAGCGTTTTTCGATCCAGTCGGTGATTTCCTGAAGACCTTTGTCAAAATTCCGATACACCGGGTTAAATGGGATCTCTAATAATTTACCGTCAGCAGATGATGAGGTGATTAAGCGTGAGTCCTCTTCCGGGCTGAAAGGATCGTTCTTCCAGTAGCCTGATAACATTGGCGTTGGGCAGCGACGTCCCAGCAATCCTTGCACTTTTAATGAATAGCGATTCAGCTCCACGCGCAACGCTTCATCGGAAGCATCATGCATCCCCAAACGACTCGCCAGAACGTCAAGATACATTTCCGGCACCTGTTGCTGGCACTTAAAATCACTCAACAGGGTATGAACTACCGGACCAAGACAGGCAACCGCTTTCAGACGCGGCGATTCAAGGTATGCCAGACGCACGGCAACGTTAGCGCCGAAACGGAAACCAAAGGCCGCGACGCGAGTGTGATCCACCCACGGTACGTTAGGCAGCGCCTTTAAGACGTGCTGATGCAACAGGCTGGAGTCCTGGGTGAGCTTCCATTTTGATGAAAAGCCCACCGACGGCATATCAATAGTCAGCATCGCAATGCCGCGCGGCGCAAAATAACGTTCATACAGGCTGTAATAGTCCGTCTGCATCGCATCCAGACCACCACACATTAATACTGTCGGGAACGGGCCATCGCCTTTCGGCATATGCAAAAAGCCGGTGATGGGCGCACCGCCGGGTACGGTAAACTCCATCTGCCGCATCGTGCCCGGCAGACGCTGAGCGGCCTCTTCATAGGCGCGGTTTGACAAAGCCTGCGCTTGCTCGGCCAGGTCATCTCCTTTCAGATGAGGATAGGCGGCAATGTTGTACAACGTAGCCGCATGCAGCCAGTGACGACCACTGAGTTGCGGATCTTCTTCCGCACAGGCTTTTTGTTGCCACACCATCGCCTGGGTGGCCCACTCATAAATCCAGTTGCCGCCGCGGTAGCCAATTACCGTATCGTATAAATCATCGTCGGTACGTTCGGCATCGCTCATCACAATACGCGCCTGGACGTCGAGGATTTCGCGTGGGTCAATGCCGCGCCAGATCCACATCAGACGGTTAATCATGCGATACCAGTGAGGGATGGTTTTACCATCAAGGGCCGACTGCACAGGCGGTTGTGCGCCGTGATTAAAGCGGCGGACTAGCGTCGAGGTTTCAGGATGTTTAAAGCGGGGTTTGAACAGGGTTTCGCTCAGGTTTGCCTGTGTCATGGATGCAGCCTCCAGAATACTTACTGGAAACTATTGTAACCCGCCTGAAGTTAAAAAGAACAACGCCCGGCAGTGCCAGGCGTTGAAAAGATTAGCGACCGGAGATTGGCGGGACGAATACGACGCCCATATCCCACGGCTGTTCGATCCAGGTATCTTGCGGGATATCAACAACATAATCATCAACCAGCGGACGACCAGCCGGTTTTGCAAAGATGGTGACAAAGTGCGCTTTTGGATACATTTCACGAATCGCAACCGCAGTACCACCGGTATCCACCAGGTCATCAATAACGATGAAGCCTTCGCCATCGCCTTCTGCGCGTTTCAGCACTTTAAGCTCGCGCTGGTTGTCGTGATCGTAGCTGGAAATACAAACGGTATCGACATGACGAATACCCAGTTCACGCGCCAGTAACGCACCCGGTACCAGACCGCCACGGCTTACGGCAATAATGCCTTTCCATTGTTCAGAAGGCATCAGTCGGCTTGCGAGTTTACGTGCATGGATCTGCAACATGTCCCAGGTGACGATGTATTTTTCGCTCATGTGAAGTGTCCCAGCCTGTTTATCTACGGCTTAAAAAGTGTTCGAGGGGAAAATAGGTTGCGCGAGATTATAGAGATCTGGCGCACTAAAAACCAGTATTTCACATGAGTCCGCGTCTTTTTACGCACTGCCTCTCCCTGACGCGGGATAAAGTGGTATTCTCAAACATATCTCGCAAGCATGTCTTGTGTTGACAACATTTTCTGCTAACCCTGTGACCTGCAATACTGTTTTGCGGGTGATCGACAAGGAGACTTAACGTGTCTGAACTGTCTCAATTATCTCCACAGCCGCTGTGGGATATTTTTGCCAAAATCTGTTCTATTCCTCACCCGTCCTATCATGAAGAGCAACTCGCTGAATACATTGTTGGTTGGGCAAAAGAGAAAGGTTTCCATGTCGAACGCGATCAGGTAGGTAATATCCTGATTCGTAAACCTGCTACAGCAGGTATGGAAAATCGTAAACCGGTCGTCTTGCAGGCCCACCTCGATATGGTGCCGCAGAAAAATAACGACACCGTGCATGACTTCACGAAAGATCCTATCCAGCCTTATATTGATGGCGAATGGGTTAAAGCGCGCGGCACCACGCTGGGTGCGGATAACGGCATTGGTATGGCCTCTGCGCTGGCGGTTCTGGCTGACGAAAACGTGGTTCACGGCCCGCTGGAAGTGCTGCTGACCATGACCGAAGAAGCCGGTATGGACGGC
>ERZ773131.1057-NODE-1057-length-21173-cov-7.655270_pt1 | contig 21173 bp, 26 predicted proteins | sample MGYA00511082_ERZ773131 | MGnify/ENA primary metagenome ERZ773131 (study PRJEB29015, sample SAMEA2737813) | human gut metagenome | biome: human gut; feature: human-associated habitat; material: faeces | place: China | collected 2012 ... | reverse complement strand
CCAAGGAAATGGGCGCCGATGTGGTGTTCAACAGTGGGAAGTGCGACCTTGTGGAAGAGGTCAAAAAGCTCACCGACGGGGTAGGCGTAGACGCCGCTATTGATATTACCGGTGCCGGTCCCGCCATCAATGCCAGCCTGCGTAGTGTGCGCGCCGCCGGCAAACTGGTTTGCGTGGGCCTGCCTACCAAGAATGTGGAAATGGATATGGCCAATGACCTGATCTACCGGGAGGTAGAGGTAACAGGTGTGTCCGGCCGGAAAATTTGGGAGACCTGGACGGACTTTGCAAAGGTTATGAAGGGTCCCTATTACAAGCTGGACAAGGTCATGGGCAACCGCTTCGCCCTGAAGGACTTTGAACAGGCCATAGCGCAGATTGAAAGCGGTATTCCCGGCAAGATGATCCTGTATCCATGAGAGGTGAATCATGAAATACGCGGCAGGAAATATTGAAAAAGTTCATGTTTTACGAATCCAGCCTGGCGAGGACGTGCTCAACTGCATTCAAGCGTACTGTGATCAGCACCATATCCTCAACGGTGTGATTCTTTCCGGCATTGGCAGTCTGGACCTGGCGGCGGAGGCTGCCGGGTTTGAAACCGTCTGCCAGTGTGAGTGGGCGGATTTTCCGCACTCCGTCCTCTCCGCACGATGGCCGGATGTTCCCAGGTTCCGGGATATTACTACTTTTACGAAGGAGGCGTTTTTTGAAAAAACAGGACTTGAAACAGTTACCGTTATCTCAGGCGGCTTTCCCTGTCAGCCCTTCTCCACCGCCGGAAAACGGAAGGGCTTTGCGGATGAACGCTACCTGTGGCCGGAAATGTGCCGCGTTATTACCGAGCTGCGGCCCCGTTGGGTGCTTGGGGAAAATGTTGCTGGCTTCATCAATATGGGGCTCGACAAAACGATCTTTGACCTGGCAAAAGCGGGATACGCTGTTCTCCCATTCGTATTTCCGGCTTGCGGCGTCGGCGCATGGCATGAGCGCCAGCGAACTTTTATCGTCGCGGCTGATGTTTCCCACACCCCTTGCCTCCGACAAATCCACGGGGCGGGACGCTGCCAACTTGGATGTGTACCTGTCGGACAATGGGATATTCCGCAAGCGGAACAAGGACGGGACGATCTGGAGCCTGTCCCTGTCGGCGGCGGTGTTCTATCTGACCCCGGCAGCATCGGAGGGCTACCGTTCCACCCTGAAACCGGCGGCCTTCCGGGACAAATCCCCGTCCTCCAACCTGTCGGCTCAGGTGATCCGGCAGGAGCAGCCCCTTTCCGAGAAAGCGGCGCTGAACCCGGACTGGGTGGAATGGCTCATGGGATTCCCCCCGAAATGGACGGACGCATCCTATGGCGTGCTGAGCCCGAAGGAGTCGCCCGCATGACCGAGGACACCGACAACCGGGCGCTGCGGTTGAAAACCCTGGGGAACGCGGTCTGCCCGCCCCAGGCCTATCCCATTTTCCAGTACATCGCCATGATCGAAACCGGGGCATGTGTCAATATCTGCCCCTATGGAACAGGAGGTGACGCACCTTGAAAGAATGGAAAGCCCCCGAAAAGGAGGCGCAGAAGATGACCCGTGACGGGGCGGTATCCGTCAATCTGGTCACGGGCGAGACTACCTATCCCTCTGACCGGACGCCGGAACAGGACCATTCTGCATCCGGCGAAACGGCGGGCACCGCTGGAAAAGCGGTGGACCGTGCGGAACTGCACCGGGAACAGGCAGCAGCCAAGGAAAAGCGCCGGAAACAGCGCAGAACCTACCGGGAGGGCGAGGCGGCAGCGGGCCGTCCATCCTCCCGATTACAGTTTTCCGAGGCGGACCAGGCCAAGCCGGAACTGCAATGGGCCATCCGAGAGTCGGACAAGGCGGCGGATCGGCTGGATGCCGCCAGGGACTCAATCCCCAATAAGAGTCCGGGAAAGCCCCACGCCAATCCGCTGTCCCGCCCCATCCAGGAGGCGGGCGCAGCAATCCACGGCAAGGTCCGGGAGGTGGAGCAGGAAAATTCCGGCGTCCAGTCGGGCCACCTGGGAGAACGCGGCATTGAGAAGGCTGTAGGCTACGGAAACCGCCGTGTCCAGAACTGGCGGGCGGAACGCAAGTTGAAACCCTGGCGGGACGCGGCAAAAGCGGAACAGGCGGCGGTCAAGGCCAATGCGGATTTCTACTATCGGAAAGCCGTGGCGGAGAACCCCCAGCTTGCATCCAATCCCATCTCCCGCCTATGGCAGAAACGGAAGCTGCAAAAGCAATATGCGGCGGCATACCGGGCGGCGGGCAAGACCGCCCAAGCCGGGAAAACAGCGGAGGCCACGGCAAAGGCGGCCAAGAAAACCGCCCATGAGTCCAAGCGCACCGCCCTTTTCCTGAAACGGCATTGGAAGGGTGCTCTGATTGTGGGCGGCATCAGCCTTCTGCTGGTGATGCTGCTGGGCTCCCTGCAATCCTGTTCCTCCATGTTCGGCGGCGGGGTGTCCAACATCATGGCATCTTCCTATCTCTCCGAGGATTCCAATATGCTGGCGGCGGAAGAAGCCTACTGCGCCAAAGAGGATGAATTGCGGGAGTACCTGGATACCTACGAGGCCACCCACGACTATGACGAGTATCACTTCGACCTGGATGAAATTGAGCACGACCCCTATGTGCTGATCTCCATTTTGTCGGCACTCCATGAAGGGGTGTTTACCATCGACCAGGTACAGGGCGACCTTCAAACCCTCTTTGACAAGCAATACATCCTCACCGAAACCGTGACCACGGAGACCCGCTATCGGACAGAGACACGGACGGACAGCGAGGGCAATGAGTATGAGGTGGAAGTTCCGTACACCTGGTATATCTGCACCGTCACGCTGGAGAACTTCGACCTCTCCCATGTGCCGGTCTACATGATGGGCGAGGAACAGCTTTCCTTGTATGCCACCTATATGTCCACCCTGGGCAACCGTCCCGACCTGTTTCCGTCCTCCGGGTATGTGAACAAGTACATCGAAAACCCTCCCACCGCCTGGGAGATTCCCGCTGAATATCTCACGGACGAACGGTTCAATACCCTTATCACCGAGGCGGAAAAGTATTTGGGCTATCCCTATGTGTGGGGCGGCAGCAGCCCCAGCACTTCTTTCGATTGCAGCGGCTTCGTCAGCTATGTGTTGACCAACAGCGGCCTGTGCAACACCGGACGGTTGGGCGCCCAGGGACTCTACAACATTTCCACCCCGGTATCCAATCCCCAGCCCGGCGATCTGGTGTTCTTCGTGGGCACCTATGACACCAGCGGTGTGTCCCATGTGGGCATCTATGTGGGCGACGGGATGATGCTGCATTGCGGCGACCCCATCCAGTATTCCAACCTGAACACGAGCTACTGGCAGTCCCATTTCTACGCATACGGCAGACCGCCGTACAACTAATTTGATTGGAGGAATGATTTATGGCAACGGTTGAGAAGATTCGCAAAGACATCGAAAAGACGAAGGAGAAGATCTCCGCCCAGCAGAAGCGACTTCGGGAGCTGGAGGCGCAGCTCACCGAGGAAGAAAACCTGGAGATCGTCCGCATGGTCAAGGCGGTGCGCATGGACAACAAGGAGCTGACCGCCTTCCTGAAGGCCTACGCCAGCGGCCTTATCACCCTGCCCGACGGGATGATGGAGGCGGAGGCGGCGCCGGACCCCGACGACGAAGATATGCAAGGAATGGAGGATGGCGAAGATGAAGCGTAACAGAGTTTTCCGCCTTCTGGCGTCCCTGACGGTGGTGGTCCTGTGCATGACCGCCTTTTCCGTCACCGCCTTTGCGGGCGGCGGGGATGGAGACTATTACACCGGGGAGCCCGCCACCGGGGGTATGGAGCCGGAGGGCCAGCCCCTGACCCCGGAGGGCAATGCCACGCTGGTGGACGATTATTACGGCGACAAGCAGCTTATCACCGTGACCACGAAAGCGGGCAGCTATTTTTACATCCTGATCGACCGGGCCAACGAGGACAAGGAGACCGCCGTTCACTTCTTGAACCAGGTGGATGAAGCCGACCTGATGGCGCTGATGGAAGATGGGCAGACGGAGGAAAAGCCCGCGACTTGTATCTGTGCCGAGAAATGCCAGGCCGGTGCGGTGAATACCGCCTGTCCGGTTTGCGCGGTAAATATGAGCGAGTGCGCCGGGAAAGCGCCGGAGGTGGAGCCGGAGCCTGAACCGGCGCCGGAGAAGGAGTTCGGCAGCGGCGGCACCCTAGTGCTGATCCTGCTGCTGGCAGCTCTGGGCGGCGGCGGAGCCTTCGCCTACATCATGTTCATCAAGCCCAAGCAGGGCGCAAAGGTCAGCGCCGACCCGGACGACTATGAGTTCGAGGACGAGGAATACGAAAACGAGGACATTCCTGAACAGGGAGATTTTAAGTAAGATTAAGTATAAGAAACCCGCCTCTCGTAATGAGAGACGGGTAATATCAATAATCGGCACTTCCCTCAATTTCATACATCGAACGTAAGTACCTTGAGTTGAACCGTTGAGCGATTACAGCGATAGAACTTTCGATAAGCATACAGTTTTGAATTAGTTTTTGAATCGATTCCGGCGGCGAAAGTGAGGGCTCTTCTAAAATGGTTTTGCACAAGGACTTTGTTTCGAAAAAGCAGTCTGGTATAAAACGGTTCGGAATGTTTTTTATCACCAAAGATGCATTGTCTAATTTGCGCTTTACTTCAGTACAGAATTTATGCTGATAAGAGGGATCAATAAAAATAGGTTCGAATTCTTTATCGTATATACGAGGCAAGTCATAACATAGGTCCTCAAGAGCTGTATAATACTCTACCCACGAATCCTTATATTTTGGAAATTTAGCTATGTAGGATAAGTGTTCTTCTGCTTTTTTGCTCCCCAAAAGATTGTCCGTAGGAAAGTAAACCGTATTTGTATCTTGCTCCCTCCAGCTCGGATTTTCAACATTTAGCCTTACTCGAATATATTCTTGAAGCCAAATATAGTAGCACTTTTGAGGAGAAGTAAGTGAGCAGTACAACAAAAGGAACGGTGTAGAGAACATTTCTGCATATAAAAGTGTTTTGGTTTCAAGTGAAAATTTGGGATTCGTGCTGTTAATAGGCTTTTCTGTACCTTTAATTTGCAGCAGAAGCATTTCGCCTGTGGCGTACCCATCTTCAAACTTTTCAACGATTTTGTCAATCCCGAAATCTCTGCCTGTTAAATCTCGAAGTTCCCATGTACGACTAAAAAGAGAAGCAACTATTTTGCAGGTTTCAGAATCGATTTCATGCTGCAAAATCCGTTTAGGAGGCATTGCCATGAACTCACCCTCATTCATTTGATTGTAATAATTTTACACTATTAAACTTCATAATACAACGGAGGATAATGGATGAAATTAATCATTACTGAAAAACCGAGTGTAGCAAAGAGTATCGCATCGGCCCTGGGTGTCACATCCAGGGCCGATGGCTATTTTGAGGGCGGCGGCTGGCTGATTTCCTGGTGCATTGGGCATCTGGTGGGACTGGCGGATGCAGCCGCCTACGATGACCGCTATAAGAAGTGGCGGTATGAGGATCTTCCCATCCTGCCCGACCCCTTCCGCTATGTCGTGTCCGAGGAAAAGGCCGCCCAATTCCACATTCTCCGCTCCCTGATGGAACGCTCCGATGTGACGGAGCTGGTCAACGCCTGCGACGCGGGACGCGAGGGCGAACTGATCTTTCGGCTGGTCTATGAGGCTGCCGGATGTTCCAAGCCTTTCTCCCGCCTCTGGATTTCTTCGATGGAGGATGCGGCGATCCGGGAGGGCTTTGCCGATCTGCGCCCCGGCGCGGACTATGACCCGCTGTATCAATCGGCGCTTTGCCGTCAAAAGGCAGACTGGCTCATCGGTATCAATGCGAGCCGCCTGTTCTCCGTCCTCTACCACCGCACCCTGAATGTGGGGCGGGTGCAGACGCCCACTCTGGCAATGCTGGCCGACCGGGACGGTAAGATCGTCCTGTTCCGCAAGGAGAAATACCATCATGTGCGGCTGGCGCTGGAGGGAACCGAGGCGGTTTCTGAAAAAATCCTAGCTATGGAGGATGCCCAGGCCATCCGGGACGCCTGTGACGGGCAGCGGGCTGTGTGTGTCTCTCTGGTGCGGGAGAAAAAGACGGAGAAACCGCCCAAACTGTACGACCTGACCACCTTGCAGCGGGAGGCAAACCGGGTATTCGGCTACACGGCCAAACAAACCCTGGACTACGCCCAGTCGCTCTATGAAAAGAAGCTGCTGACCTATCCCCGCACGGACAGCCGGTATCTGACGGACGACATGGCGGAGATCGCCTCCGTGGTCCTGCATCTGGCGGCACGGGTGCCGCCCTTCGACGCCTGCCCGGAGTTTTTCCCCGATGTTCTGGCGCTGGTGAACGACAAGGAGGTATCCGACCACCACGCCCTGATTCCCACTCTGGAACTGGAAAAGGCGGATGTACCTGCGCTGCCTGTGGGCGAGCGCAATATCCTTCTGCTGGTCTGCTGCAAGCTGCTGTGTGCGGCGGCGGAGCCTTTCGTGTACGAGGCGGTCACGGCCACCTTTGACTGCGGCGGACATACCTTCACGGCAAAAGGAAAGCAGGTGCTTTCCCAGGGCTGGCGGGCCATCCAGGAGGTGTTTCGTTCCTCCCTGAAAGAGAAACCGGAGGATGAAGATGCCGAGGGCGTCCTTCCGGTCTTGACCGAGGGGCAGGTCTTTGAGCCGGTCTCCGCCTCCGTCACCGAGCACTTCACTTCGCCCCCAAGCCCTACACAGAGGACACCCTTCTGTCGGCCATGGAGAATGCGGGCAAGGAAGATATGCCGGACGAGGCAGAGCGCAAGGGCCTGGGCACACCGGCGACAAGGGCGGCCATCATTGAAAAGCTGGTGTCCGGCGGATTCGTGGAGCGCAAGGGGAAGAACCTGATCCCCACAAAGGCGGGTGTCAACCTGGTCACGGTGCTGCCGGAACTGCTGACCTCTCCCAAGCTCACAGCGGATTGGGAGCAGCGGTTGAACGAGGTGGCAAAGGGCCAGGCATCGCCGGAGGACTTCATGGACGGGATCGAGGCAATGGCGGCGGAGCTGGTGAAAAAATACTCCCACATTTCCGAGGATGGGCAAAAGCTGTTCCAGCCGGAGAAGGAGACGGTGGGCCTCTGCCCCCGCTGCGGCAAGCCGGTTTATGAGGGCAAGAAGAACTTCGCCTGTTCGGATCGGGCCTGTCAGTTTGTCATGTGGAAGAATGACCGTTTCTGGACCAGCCGCCGCAAGGAAATGACCCAGAAGATGGCGGCCGACCTTCTGAAAAAGGGCCGTACCTCCATCAAGGGGATGTGGTCTGAAAAGAAGGGCGCCGCTTATGACGAGGTGGTGGTGCTGGATGATACCGGCGAAAAGTATGTCCGCTTCAAACTGGAGTTTCCCAAGCGAAAGGAGGGTGTGAATGGCAAAAAGTAAATCGGATATTTCGCTGAACGATCTGAAAGCAATGCTCCCCCAGGAGGGGGAACCTGCAGAGTTGGAGGCAACGCTTCGAGCTCTGTCCTCCCTCTCCCCGGAGGATAGGGATCTCCTGGCCGCTGTCCAGGAGTCGCCCTATCGCCTGACCACCCTGGAGCAGTTCCGGGAATTCCCCGCCAACACCGAGTATTTTGTCCTGGAGCCCAACATCCGCAAAGTGGAGGATGTGGGCTGGCGCTATCTGGCGCAGCATTTGGACGTCCTTCTGCCCCCGGAGCTGCTGGACGCCATTGATCCCGTTTCCTTCGGCAATCATGCCATGCAGGAGGAACAGGGCTGCTTTACGAGCCGAGGCTATCTCACTCTCTCCGGCGACGAGTGGGAACATGAGCGCCCCAGGGAGAGGCAGACGGAAAAAAAGCCCTCCATCAAGGAGCGGCTGGAACAGAGCCGGAAGGAATGTGCCAACCAGAGCAAGGCGCAGCCCCATCGGGAAAAGCCTGCGCCGGAGCGATAAGGAGGTGTCGCTATGCCCCATTATGACTATGACAAAGATTATCCCTTTGCCGCCTTCATCACCAACTTGGGTAAGTACAACGAGGGCTTCCTTGTGGGCGAATGGGTGAAGTTTCCCACCACGGCGGAGGAACTGAAAAAGGTCTTTGAGCGCATCGGGATCGGTGCGAAAGACGGCTTCGGGCAGACCTATGAGGAATGGTTCATCACGGACTACGATTGCTATGTGGACGGCCTCTATGACCTGCTGGGCGAGTATGCCAACCTGGACGAGCTGAACTATCTGGCCTCCAAGCTGGACGATATGAGCCAGGACGAATATGAGCGGTTCCAGGCGGCTATGGAGATCGGCGATCACACGAGCAGCATCCAGGAGGTTATCAACCTGACGGAGAACCTGAACTGCTACGATGTTTACCCCGACATCCACGACCACGACGATCTGGGCCGGTATTACATCGAGGAACTGGATGCCATGCAGGTGCCGGAGCATCTGCGCAACTACATCGACTATGAAGCCTACGGGCGGGACATCGCCCTGGAGGAAAGCGGCCAGTTCACCGACCTTGGCTATGTGCGGGACACCGGGGACAGCTTCCATGAGTATTACGATGGTGAGCGCGGCAGCATCCCGGAGGAATACCGGGTGATGACCTTCCAGGATGACTTCCCCGAAGAAGAAATCTCGGAATGGGCCATGGACCTTGCCTACGATATGGACGAGTTTTTCCGGCAGCACGACCCGCAGTATGCCGCCGAGCACCCGGAGGAACACGCGGCGAAGGAAAAAATCTACGAAAATCTGATGGCCGGGCTCATCTCCACTCTGGACGAGAAGCTGGCCGCTCTGGGGCAGACCCAGGAGGACTATCTGCCTTCGGAGATTGAGAAGTTCAAGGACGCCACCGGCTATGAGGAATTTCTGGATGTGGACCCCCAGGCGATCCGGGAGGCCATTGAAAACCCGGATCAGTCCCATATGGACGAGATGCTATCCTTTGCGGAGCAGACAAACCGGGAGTATGAAGCGGAGTTGTACGGGCAGCAAGCAGCGCCCACTCCGGATGGCCGAGAGACCGGCGAGACGGTGCGGACCCCCAGGGGCACCTTCCATGTAACGGATATGAGCCGGGAACAGATGGAGGCGGCCGGATACGGTTTCCACCACGAGACGGAGGACGGGAAGTATCTCATCATGGCCAACGGCAGCCGCGCCTTTGCCATCCCCAGCGGAAATACCCCCGAACATATCGCGCCGGAGAAGATGACCGTCCTGGTGGTGGAGCCCATGAAGAAACCCTATGTGAAGGAGATCGACCCTGACCTCCATGCACTGCAAGCGGAAGTGGGCGGGGATATTGCTGCCTCCTATCCCTTTGACGATCCGGTGGGGTTGGTGCTGAACGATGAAGGCAAGCTCATCGGTCTGGACTTGAACCGTTCCCTCCGGGACGAGCATGGGGAGATTTACGATATTGTGGCAGGCACCTTCCTAGTGGTGGGCATGGGGTCGGAGAGTTTTGCGTCCCTGTCCCCGGATATGATCCAGAAGTACACCGAGCAATTCAAGCGGCCAGAACTGTTCGCCAGCATCAACGGGCAGATCGTATCCGTTCCCGTGGAGCCGGAAAACCCGCTGCGCACGGCGGAAATGACCCTGGAGGACGATTATGGGATGATCGACGGAATTGTCAACAATGGCCGCCGTGGTGAGGAATTGGAGAAAGCCCAGACCGAGGCGCGCAGGACCACGCCGGAGAAAAAGCCTTCCATCCGGGAGCGGCTGGAGGACGCAAAACGGGAGTGCGAGGAACGGAAAGACCCGGACAAGTCTGCCCCGCAGAAGAAGCCCCCGGAGCTGGGCGACTTATGAGCCGGAGCAAGAAATGGCGTCTGGAATGGGCGTTCTTCCTGGGCGAGAACGGCAGACGCCAGTATAACAAACTATGCAAGGGCTGTGTCCATCCCTGCAAGCAGAGTTTCCGGGCGATGGTGTTGTCCTGCCCGCACTATCTTTCCCGCCGTTCTAAAAAGTGCAGGAATTAAGGTTCAAAATGGGGAGAAAAATCGCTTGTGGAGGATTTTTCGTGTAGGAGCAGTATAATTTCCTATGTGGAGTGGCAAGGCGCTTCTGCATAGGGAAACCGCCAAATTTTTAATCTTTAAGCAAAATGGGAGCGCCACCATCGGATACTGTTCGGTGGTGGCGCTCTCTTTTTGCGCCTTATATATAATTTATGTGATACTTATTGTCTGTCGACTTATTGTATTCAAAATGTATGATAAAAAGGGGTGGTTTTCTTGGATATTGTAAAAGTTTTTGGCACGAATTTAAGGTATTATCGTACACTACAAGGTAAATCACAAGAGGAATTTGCTGAATCCTGCGGGATGCATAGAACATATATTAGTGCTATCGAGTGCTTTCGGCGTAGCATTTCATTAGAAAATATCCAAAGGATTGCGGATGCATTAGGGATAGATGCTTATTTGCTTTTAGTTGACAACGAACGAACTACAGGCCCAGATGTCCAGAAGGAGGATTAGTTTCTATGCTGCATAGAATAGCACAAGAGTATAATAACATGAAGTTATTGTTTTCCCGTTCCGCTCTTTCTGATGATGTAACCCGAAAGTTCATATCCATTAATGAGCTGTGTAAAACTGAAATTGCTAGAATGCATGTTCTTCCCATTACTAGCGGATCAACGGCAGTCGGAAAAAACTATATGGTTTTTAGTTTGACGGGAAATATCGTTGATAAGCACTCTCGACCGGTTAATTCCGACTTATATAATGCTGGCAACCAACTTGATGCCACTGGAAAAACAAAAGTTGATATTTTTTTTGAAAACCTACTTAGAAACCAAATCCCGTTACAATCAGCGCAGGATATTACCGAGGCATTGTATGTTATATCCATGAATTACTGTTGTTGTGCCGATTTAGTTGACGGTGTGAAATCAAATGGTGGTGACTACTTTGAAAAATTTATTGGTCACTTGTATGCTCGGCACCTAAACCGTGAGCCAAGCACACTTATGACCGCCTGTGAATTAGATGATGAAACCATCCAGATTCCTACTGACTATATTTTTAACCTTGGCCCGAATCTTCCCAAATTTCATGTCCCGGTAAAAACATCAACCCGCGAGCGGTGCGTAGAAGTATGGGCACAGCAAAGAATCCTTGATGGTGCATATGGTGTTGGAAGATTCATTTGCTTGTTAACGTGCTTAGCAGAGACCAATTATGTCAGTAGAAACCACTCTGTTGATATTGTCTGTGTTCCAAATCAGTGGATAAACTACCAGCTTTTTATATCTCAAGTTAAACGTGCATACTACCTTGATATGCCTGCGCGTTATGAAGCGTTAAATCGCCGGTTTCCTCGCATTCATGTCAAACAATTTGGAGAATTTTTTCACGAAACTACAAATTTAACAGACTAAATAAAGGACTGCCACTACAATGCAGTGGCAGTCCTTTATTAATCTTTTAAAATCGATGCTATTTTCATGCCCCAAGCATAGGCGAGCAGTGGAGGTATCGCATCTCCTATTTGCTCATATTTATCTTGCTCCTCTCTATTATCGTGAGCGGTTAGATAAGCCCCTCCAACAAAATCATAAGAATCGGGAAATGATTGTAATCTAGCACATTCTCTAACAGTCAGAGCCCGAGCTTGCTCAGGATGTACAAACTCATCAAGGCAGTGGCTCGTTACAGTAGGCGAAGCCTCATCCCATCTGAGTCGATAATTCCTTTTAACATAAATTGTTTTAGGCACTACTTTGCGGGCTTGATATTCTTTTAATTCTTGAGGACTCAATCGTGAAAAAAGACCCTTTAATCCTTCGCCTTGCTTAAGAATGGTGAACCGTTCTATAATATTTTTTCGGTGATTCATAGGAAGGTGATTCAACAGTCTGTGATCGTGAGTTTTTCTCTTCCAAAAATCGTCATCCTTCATGAGCCTTGTATAGTCTGAGTCCTTGTTTAAGTATATAGGATTCTCTTTTGAGGTATTTGCAATAACTTCTGGAATGTCAATAAAGGCTTCTTGTACAGTAATCTCCTTATCAGGCGTAGTCTCTATAGGTGGCTCACTAGTGTCTAGTAGTGGATCTCGGCTTGCAAGAATAAAAAATCTTCGGCGCCGTTGAGGAACACCATATTTACTAGCATCCAAGATAAATTCATGAAAGTTTCCGTACCCTGCGTCAACAAGTTCTTTTTTGAGACAATCTATTACAAGAACTTTAGAATCTTTTGCAATTCGCTTATTTTGAATATTGGGAACATTTTCAAAGAGAATTAACTTTGCTTTGGCTATTTTAGCAATCCTGATGCCTTCTCTAAATAGAAATTGACGATCGTCATATGCAGCTCTAGATGAATTTCCTGCGGTAGAAAAAGTTTCACATGGCATACCTGAAGTAACTAAATCTACCCCTTCTTTGGGAATATAGGGTAAAATTTGATCCGATGTAACATTTCTAATATCTGACTTGATTACATGTACTTCAGGATGGTTGGCTGAATATGTATCTACACAACTCTGGATGTATTCTATAGCAACTTTAGTTTCAAATCCTGCAGCATGAAGTCCCGTGCAAAAGCCTCCTGGCCCACTGAAGCAGTCTATATGGGTAAACGGCATTATTAATGGTCTCCTTTATTAATGCAACTATTTATATTCATTATCTTTTTGAGATTCGTGAAGGGATGGATCTCTTATTATAATATCCTTAGTAGTTGCATTGAAGTATATTTCTAAACGAGTTTTTCCGGGAACTCCATTGATGTTTACCAATAATGATTTTGGTAATCTGATTCGCATATCTTGCTGAAGCAATACGGAATCTAAAAATACTAGGTCATCATTCATACTATTTTCTCCAATCAGCCAGAATACAGATCGTCTTTAGACTGATTTTAGACTAAAAATAGTTCCATGTCAATGCTTGCTTGGGGTGTTTCCTCATCACATTAACTGGTTGTACTCGTCAGTCCTATAGTTCATTATCAAAATCTTGACCAGGTGGCTTCCGAACATTTTTTATTGTTTTTTCAAGCAATATCCTTATATTTTTCTGTAGTGTGCCATACTTCTTCTCTTCCTGCTGTATCTTCCGCAGTTCCGCTTGCAGGGCAGCCTTGCGGGCGGAGAGTCCGTCCAGTTCTGCTTTCAGCTTCTCGGCGGAAGGAAGTTTGGCGAGTCTGGCCTTCTTGATCTCCCTGGCAGCCGCCTCAAATAAGATGACCTCACTCTCAAACCCACGCAGAAATTTTTCTTTGTCCTTTGATGCCTTATATCGGTCATAGATGGGCTTCAGTTTTCGGTAGGTGTCAATCTGTTTGCCCAGGAGGGCAAGGTCGGCGATCCGCTGCTCCGTATCCCGTAGGCTCTCCCTAGTACGGATGGAGGCAGCGGCAACGGCGTCGCACCGTTCCTCCAATTCCTCATAGCTGCCGATACCGTGTTCGGTGAGAAAGTTCATGGTAGCGGCTGCCCGTTTCAGATTCTCAATGGTCGCCCACCGCTGGTATCCGGCGCTCTGCTGGGCCTTGATATTGTTCTGAATGTCAATGAGCAGGCTGACCTTCCCGCTGCGCTGTCGGGGCTGTCTGGAGGGCATGGAGCCTCCGGCGATCTGGGAGGCAACGGCATCTTCCGTGTAATCGGCGCCCAGGGTTTTGAGCCGGGTGAACCGCTCCTGGTCCGGCGCCCTGGCGGAGATATACTTTTCCCTCTTGATCTCGTATCCTTCCCGCTGCAATCGGACAAGCAAATCTTCCAGGCTGGAGGACACGGGGATCAGCCGGTCGATGGTGGTTTTCAGCTTTGCCTTGTAGCTGGTGCCGTTCTGTGCGGCCTGATGCTCAATGTAGCTCTTGCCCTTGTCCCGGCCGGGGACGATGACGGACAGGCCGTGTTCTCTGCACAGCCGGTCGCTGGCCCGGCGTATCTCGTGATAGCTGCGCTTATTGGAATGGTAGTGTTTGTGGTCGGTGAAGCTGACCGCATTGAAAATCAGATGGTTGTGAATATGTCCCTTGTCAATATGGGTGGTAAGTACAAACTCGTACTTGCCACCCAATATTTCTTTTGCCAGCTGCATCCCAATCTCATGGGCTTCCTCGGCGGAGACCTCCCCAGGCTCAAAGGCTTGGATCAGGTGGCGGCCCAGGTGTGTGCCCTTGTCGATGGAATGGCGGCGTGTCCATTCAAATTCAATGTCGGAGGTTTCAGCAGCACAACCAAAAGAGGATACCAGCAATTTTCCATCTGTCTTATCGGGATTACAGATATAGTCAATAGCTGTTTTCAGCGTTGACTTAATAGGATGCGTCTTTGTAACTGCCATATCTGATCCAGCCTTTCCCGGATTTCCTCCATGTCAGCCTGATAGGTGGGACCTCCGGCATTGATCCGTTTGGCAATTTGGTTGATATTCCGGCCAATGGCGGACAGGAGCTTGTTCATCTCCTTGATGTCCCTGGTGTCCACATAGATGATGTATCCGTCGATCGCCATCTTCCGCAGGTAGGCACCGATCCTTTTTGTTTGGAGCTGGGCCATCTTCTGCTCGATTAGGTTGCGTTCTTCGGTTGTTACCGGGCAGCGCAGGATGATGGGGCGTTTGCGCTTTGCCATAGGGCGGCACCGTCCTTTCTGTATAGGGGTTTGGGAGTCTCCCAACAAGCAATTTTATGTTTAGGGGCAAGGGGTTCCCTAAAGGAAAAATTCGCAAGTGTGGCCACACTTGCTGTGCTTGCTCTACGCTCCTCCCCCCGTAAATACAATGCCGGAAATACCTTCGTCTGCCCGCAAAATCCCGGATTTTTCAAAAAGAAAAGGGCGGCAGAGCCGCCCTGGAGAAACGAAAACAGAGGATGCTTACACACCCTCCGTTTCATCTGCTGATTTTTCAGTTTTTAGCGCCCCGTCAAGCGCACCTTCGATGACGGTCAAATACTGCTCTGGACAAAGTTTCAGTTTGTGGCTGATACGCTGCCTTTGCGCGCTTTCCTCCCGCATAATCTCTGGATTGAAGTACCGTTCCACGGGAAGTCCGCACACTTTGATAAGCTGTATGATAACCGGCAGAGCGGGAATCGTATCCTCGTTCTCGATATTTGCGAGATACCGGGAGTCGATGTCGATGATTTCCGCCAATGCCCTGCGCGACAGATGCTTTGCGTTCCGTGCGGCTTTTACATCGGCACCGAAAGTTTCAAAACCGGGGCAATCTTCAATGTTCGCCATATAGCATCACCCACTTACATTGTATATTTCATACTTTGCCCGTGGAATGTTACAATATGCTATATATCTACATTTTATAATTCATAATCTGGGGTTGCGCACCTAGTTTATCAGATACCAAGCAGCTTTCAACAGTTGGTCATTACAATATTGCATGAATCAAACTCTCAGTACCTGCAATTTCTGCTTCAACAATATATTTAGTTCGTTCAATATTAGCTTTTGCAATGGAAGGTATGTCGTCTTTTATGACTGTTATCTGCTGCTCAATTCCCTCAAGATAGCTATTTAATATTTTCAAACGCTGTGAAAGCAGACTTTGCGGATCATCTAACGCATCAATAAAAAATGCGGCAATCGAGAAAATGTTGGTATCATAGTCGAAGGACAAAATTGATTGCTGTAATGTTGCCACAAATTCTTGTTTCCCTTTGTCTGTAAGCGAGTAAATTGTCTTGTCGGGCATATTTCCATCCTTTTCAACGCTGCCATAAATATATTCTTTTTTCTCTAAGACTTTTAGTGTAGCGTAGACTGTCGAATTGGCGATGTTGTACCAACGATGAACATTCATGATCTGTAGTTGCTTGATAATTTCATATGGATTAAGCGGTCTTTGATTGATCAGACCCAATAACATAGTAGCAGATTTCGAGAGCATAACGCATACCCCTTGACTTTAGTTTTAAGTTGTAGTACTCTATATATAGAGTACTACAAAATTATATTATAATTGTACCACAGTTATAATCAAAATACAAGGGGGAGTAAAATGCCGCAACTAAATAAGGGTGGAAAATATGTATTTGGACTTTCCGCCATCAGCAATAGGCGAGAAATACTTTTTCCGGCAGAGACTCTTGAACAATATCCCGTTCAAAAAGAAGGACGCATTATTATTTTCACGGGGAGCAAAATCACGGGCGGATTTTGCGTGACCAGCAAACAATTACTTGGGCAATCAAAATTGAAGCATATATTAGATGATTGTCCCGCATTGTCACAGTACACGATTGATGAAGGAGAATTCGTTCGCTATAAAGGACGAGGCTATACTTGGCTGCATATTTCTCAAAACGGTGTTGTGAGGCTGCCCGAAAACACGATGCGATATTTGAATCTTTCCTGTGGGGATATTCTCATGTCGATTAAAAGCAGTGACATCGCATTTACAATGGGAGCAAGAGGACCGCTTATGGACAAAGTACATTCTTACCCCGGTCATATCAAGGAATATCGGGTTACTTGCTGCGGGCAATAAGGATATGAGTCATATTGAGTGGGTATTATGTCCTGTCTGCGGCAGTAAAACACGATTAAGAATCCGCAGCGATACCATTCTTGAAAATTTCCCATTGTTTTGTCCCAAATGCAAGCATGAAACTTTAATCGCAGTTCGACAACTAAATCTATCCATCGTGCAAGAGCCAGACGCTAAGACGCAGAGCCGATAACACAGAGAAAAAACTCCGATGTTATCGGCTCTGTTTTCACTTTTTCTGTGATTCCCTCGGTGGAAGAAAAGAAAAATGCTACGGGGTAGATGGCTTAATAAGAGGGCCAACGAAAAAAGTTTTGAAGTTCATTTTTGGTCAGTTGCCTTGACTTTTGCTATCATTAATAGTACTATTGATAATAGTAAAAGTGGAGGTGTCGTTATGTCATCAATCGATTTAGTTATACTTGGCATTGTTTTGGAGAAACCCCAAAGCGCCTATGACATTCAAAAGGATGTGGAGTACCACCATCTTTCTCGCTGGACAAAAATAAGTGTACCTTCTATTTATAGAAAAGTACTCCAGCTGAGCGATAAGGGCTATCTTCAAAGCGATATTGTCAAGGGCGATAAGTTTGCGGATAAGGCCATTTATTCCATTACCGATCAGGGCAGAGTGTATTTCAAGGAGCTGATGGCCTCTTGTGCCGCTGGCACAGTACCCTTGCTATTCGATTTCAATGTGGTCATTACCAATTTGAACAAAATGGACAAAGCCGAAGCGTTGGAGCTGGTTTCGACTTTGCGCCGGAGCATACAGTCCTCGGCTGAATCGAACGAGGGCTATGCGCGGGAATTTGCAGACATTCCTTTGGTTGGGAGAACGATTTTTGAGCAGCAGCAGCTTCTCTATCGAGCCCTTCTGGAATGGCTGGATCACTTTGAAGGGCAGTTCTTAGAAGAATGAGTACAGGCCCCCAAAGCAGTTTGACCATCCTGTTCGAAGCTCCGTTTTGGATCGGTCTATATGAAAGAACGGATAACGGTAAGTACGAGGTATGCAAAATCACTTTTGGCTCAGAGCCCAAAGATTACGAGGTCTATGAGTTTCTGCTGAAGAATTGGCACAAGTTGAAATTTAGTCCCCCAATCCAGGCCGAAGTAGCCATGGAGCGAAAAATCAATCCCAAACGTATGCAGCGCGAAATTCAAAGCCAACTGCAGGATAAAGGCATTGGAACAAAGGCGCAGCAGGCGTTGAAACTCCAGCATGAGCAATGTAAGCTGGAACGACAAACCAAGAGTCGTGAGCAGAAAGATGCGGAGAAAGACCGCCAGTTTGCCATACGGCAGGAAAAAAAGAAAGCCAAGCACAGAGGAAGATAACATGAAGATAGAATGGATTTTATGCCCCTTTTGCGGCAGCAAAACGCGATTGAAAATCCGCGATGATACAGTCCTGGAAAACTTTCCGCTGTATTGCCCCAAGTGTAAACACGAAACCTTGATTGCGGTAAGACAACTGAATTTGTCCATCATCCAAGAGCCAGACGCTAAGACGCAGAGCCGATAACACTGAGGGAAAACCTCGTAGGTTATCGGCTCTGTTTTTATATCCTCTATGATCTGCCCGGCGGCAGAAAAGAAAAAAACCGCCGCGGGGCAGATGGCTTTCTGTGCGCAAAAGCACTTTCTTCACGGCGGTTCGATTCGAGCCGCCGTTTTTCTTTGTCTTGGCAGCTTCCACGGCGGCATAGAAGGAGGATGTCGCCATGCTGCGCCGGATACTATCCCCGCCTGATCTGACAAGGGCTAGCCGCTCAAAAAAAGCCCGTTCCATTTGGAGGAGAGGTTCGGTCATGAATATGAACTATACCGTGTAAATAAACTTCATATTGTTTTCCATTGCGCCCGGTGGGTCTGTGACCTGCCGGGCGCTTTTTGTCGTTTCCTGCGGTCGGGCTGGCTGGCCGTTGATTTTCTCAAATTTTCTTCAAAAAGGAGGCGTTTGGCGGGCAGAACACGCTCTCGCAGGATTGGTAGTAGCGGAAAGGGAGAGAACCACCTAATCCCCCATGGAAAGGGGGTGAAATTGATGGAATCTAACCCCCGCGACTATGGCGAGCAATGCCGGTTCGATGCTTTTTGCAAGAAGGTATTGCGAAACGAGGCCAGAGCCTACCTACGGAACATGAAACGCCAAAGAGAGCGTGAAGCTTTCTTTAGCGACTTGTCCCAGTCGGAGCTGGACAAGCTCTGCGTTATGGATCGTTACCCAAGCGACAGCATTGTGTTCTCGTCGCATGGCTACGATCTACATATCGACAACGAGCTTGTGGCCGAGGCTTTTGCCACTTTGCCGCAGATGGAGCAGAGCATTTTGATTTTGCACTGCACTCTGGACCTGGCAGACGTTGAGATTGGCAATCTCGTTGGGATGTCCCGGAGCGCCGTTCAGCGGCACCGGACAAAGGCGCTGCAGGAGCTGCGCGAAGCATTGTCGGCGCTGATGCCGAAAGGAGGCTGAGGAAGATGACAGAGCCCATCCACAAGGGAAAGGACCTGCCGCCCGTTTGGGTGATCCACGCGGCCTCCAGTGGTGACAGCGAGGCCATGGAGCAAGTGCTGCGGTATTACGACGACTATATGAGCCGTCTGTGTACCCGTACCCTCTATGACAAGGACGGAACCCCTCATGTGTGCGTGGATACCCACATGAAACGCTGCCTGGAAATTCGACTAATCCGGGCCGTGATGCGCGCCTGATCCTTTCAGCCCTGGCAGAAGGCAATCGACTTACCCTTTCCTCCTTTGCCGATGCCGGGGACTGCCCCCACCTTGACAAAGAAAGCCTTCGGGCAGCATAAGGCAGACGGATACGATCTGTCTGTGTGGAGCCGGTCGGCCGGTGCGCCATGACACTGTTGCAAGTCCGCAGGACGGGACCCCTACCAAACAGGTGAGCGACAAAACCAGGCTGCGAAACAGGTGTGGCAGCCTGTGGGCGAGGATGCACAGACAGGACAATGAGACTCCCGCGTTGAACGCCCTCAAAGCATTGCGCGGCGCACCCATCAGCATGGGCCGGGGTGAGATTCCCGTGGAGCTGTGCCAGCAGCCGTCCGTACTGCCCATTTCGTTTTACACCAATGTAAGCGAAAGGGGGATTACTGTATGAGTACAGTAACAAGTCAGAACCAGACCGCCCCCGTTGTACGTCAGTACGAGATCGGAGGCGTTCGATATATTGTGAAAGCGACCGTCAAAGACGGCGCGAAAGAAACCGCAGTCAAGAAAATCCGTCGGCTGCTCCAAAACGATTTGAGCAAGGCAGCGACTTAAAAATTAAAGATTTTTTCATTTCCTACGAGCAGACGAACGGGGCATGATATGGTATAATATATTTGTATCATGCCTCGTTTTCCGGCTGCGGAATAGGAGGAACTTATGAGCAAACAGCCGGAAATGGTGATTGCACGGAACTCCCGTGCGACACGGAATAACGATACTACTTTGAACCTTGACAATCAAATGTACCAACAGCCAGTCACTTCCTTTCAGCGCGTATCCAACGACGCGCCGTTGAGCGAGGAAACCAAGACGGCCATCCAAAACACGGTGCTGCAATTCTATGTCCACAGCCAGCCGCAGGAGGAAGCCGAGGGCATTACCGCCTGCTATGAGCGTCTTTCCCAAGAAGATAAGCTGGACGGCGAGAGCAACAGCATCAGCAATCAGAAGCGGATTTTGGAAAAGTATTGCCGGGATCACGGCTATACAGCCATCCGCCACTACGACGAGGACGACGGATATTCGGGAACCAACTTTGCTGGGGTAAGATAGCGTAACCATTTTCGTATGGTACGCTATCTGCCCCGGCTTTTTGCTTATACGGCATAGCTTTTCACATCAGCGCCGATCTGGCGAAAGAAGGAAACGCTCTCCGTGTGTGCCTCGCCCGTATCGACCTGACCGACGAAGCTGTAATATATCTCAACTTTTCGTGTGTTTGTATCCTTGTCCAATTCGTAAACAAGGATACGGTCGATGAACTCATGGACGATCTCATAGGAGAGTTCCTGCACGTCCGTGTACTTGCGGACGATCTGCACGAAGCGCCCCACATCGTCCCGGCGCTCCGTGACGGTGCTGACTTCCTTTTCCAGCCCGCGGATCTTCTCCACCAGGGCGGCCTTCTCGTCATCATAGCCGGATACCATGAAGGTAAACTGCTGATCGCTGAGACGGCCCAGGGCGTTATCCTCATAGAGCTTGCGGAAAAGGTGGTCCAGTTCGCCCAGGCGGGCTTTTGCCTTGTCCAGCTCGCCGCGCTTTTCCCGAAGCGCCCGGTTGGCCTTGACGTCCCCATACTCGGTGGCGTCGGCTATAAACTGCTGCTCATGGGCTTTCACATAGGAGAGGACCCGTTGGATATCGCCCAGCACCAACTCTTTCAGAACGCTTTTGCGGATATAGTGGGTGGTGCAGACCTCACCGGTCCGGATGCGGTTGCGGTAACGGCCGCAGGTGTAAGCGTGTTTGCGTTCCAATGTACCCGCGCCCTGTTGGAGATACATCTTGTATCCGCAGTCCCCGCAGAACAGGAGGCCGGAGAACAGATCGATCTCCTCACTTTTGGTCGGGCGGTGCTTTGTGGCGATCCGCT
>ERZ773131.1050-NODE-1050-length-21311-cov-4.568357_pt1 | contig 21311 bp, 20 predicted proteins | sample MGYA00511082_ERZ773131 | MGnify/ENA primary metagenome ERZ773131 (study PRJEB29015, sample SAMEA2737813) | human gut metagenome | biome: human gut; feature: human-associated habitat; material: faeces | place: China | collected 2012 ... | reverse complement strand
TCGCCGATGCGGCCGTGGTTGACCACAAGGTCGATGGCCCGGCAGTGATCGCCGACATACAGCCAGTCGCGCACGTTCAGCCCCCGGCCGTACACCGGCAGCGGCCGGTCCGCGAGGGCATTTACGATCATGAGCGGGATGAGCTTTTCCGGGAACTGATACGGCCCGTAATTGTTCGAGCAGCGCGAGATCGTGACCGGCAGACCGTACGTACGGCAGTACGCCCCCGCCAGCAGATCGGCCGCGGCCTTGGAGCTGCTGTAGGGTGAGCTGGTGTGCAGCGGCGTCTGCTCGGTGAACAGCAGATCCGGCCGGTCGAGCGGCAGGTCGCCGTAGACCTCGTCGGTCGAGACCTGATGAAAGCGCACATTGCCGTATTTACGGCAGGCGTCCATGAGCACGGACGTGCCGATAATATTTGTCTGCAGAAACAGCGACGGGTCGGCGATGGAGCGGTCCACATGGCTCTCGGCGGCGAAGTTCACCACCATGTCGGGATGCTCCTCCTCAAAAAGCCGATACACACCCTCCCGGTCGCAGATGTCCACCTTGGCAAAGCGGAAGTTCGGCTGCCCGAGCAGCGGCGCGAGCGTGGAGAGGTCGCCGGCATAGGTGAGCTTGTCGATGCACACCAGCCGGTCGTCCGGGTAGTGCGCACGCAAATAAAACAGGTAGTTTGCGCCGATGAAGCCGGCGCCGCCGGTGACGAATCTAGTCATGCAGCTCCCTCTCAAACACAAGTTTGTCCTCCGCGACCGCGCGCAGGTGCGTGCCGTAGGGCGAGTGGTCATAGCGCGCAGCGGCGGCCAACAGCTGCGCCTTCGTGAGCCAGCCCATGTGATAGGCCACCTCTTCCGGCGCGGAAATGATCACGTCCTGGCGGTTCTGCACCGTCTGGACAAAGACCGCCGCGTCCATGAGGCTCTCGACCGTGCCGGTGTCGAGCCAGGCAAAGCCGCGGCCGAGCAGCTGCACCTTCAGCCGGTCAGCGTCGAGATAGAGCCGGTTGAGGTCCGTGATCTCCAGCTCGCCGCGCGCGGACGGGCGCACCTGCCGTGCCATGTCCACGACGCGGTTGTCGTAAAAATACAGGCCCGTGACGCAGTAGTTCGAGCGCGGGTGCGCCGGCTTTTCCTCGACGGAGAGCACGCGCTGATTCCGATCAAACTCCACGACGCCGAAGCGCTCCGGGTCCTTGACGTGGTAGCCGAAAATGGTGGCATAGCCCGCCTCGGCGGCTGCGACCGCCTCGCGCAGATTGCTGCGGAAGCGGTTGCCGTAGAAAATATTGTCGCCGAGGATCATGGCGCACGTGTCGCTGCCGATGAAGTCTGCCCCGATCAGAAACGCCTGCGCGAGCCCGTCCGGGTGCGGCTGCACCGCGTAGGACAGGCGGATGCCGAACTGGCTCCCGTCGCCGAGCAGGCGCTCGAAACGCGGCGTGTCCTCCGGCGTGGAGATGATGAGAATGTCGCGGATGCCCGCGAGCATGAGCGTCGAGAGCGGGTAATAGATCATGGGCTTGTCGTACACGGGCAGCAGCTGCTTGGACGTGACCCGCGTGAGCGGGTACAGCCGCGTGCCGGAACCCCCGGCGAGGATGATGCCTTTCATCGTGCTGCCTCCCTTCAGTCTCTGCGGTAGAGGTCGCGGGTGTAGACCCGCGGCCACACATCGTCGAGCGCGGGCTCGGCGCGGTTAGCAACAATAACGGCCGACATGCGCTTGAACTCCGCGAGCGACGCGATCACCGGCAGGCCGTCGAAGGCGGCCGCCTTGAGCGTCGGCTCATAGATGACGACGCTCGCGCCCGCGCGGCGCAGCCGCTCGATAACGCCGCGGATGCTCGACTCGCGGAAATTGTCGGAGTTCGCCTTCATCGTCAGGCGGTACACGCCGACGACGCCGCCCGCCGCCCTTTGCAGGATCTGACGGGCGATGTGATCCTTGCGCTCGTCATTGGCCGTGACGGCGGCGCTGATGATGCGGTTGGGAATGTCGCCGAAGTTCGCCACGAGCTGGCGCGTGTCCTTCGGCAGACAGTAGCCGCCGTAGCCGAACGACGGATTGTTGTAATGTGCGCCGATGCGCGGGTCAAGGCACACGCCGTCGATGACCTGGCGCGTGTCGAGCCCCTTGAGCTCGCAGTAGGTGTCGAGCTCGTTAAAATAGCTCACGCGCACGGCGAGGTACGTGTTGGCAAAGAGCTTGATGGCCTCGGCCTCCGCCGCGTTCGGGTAGAGCGTGGGGATGTCCGGCTCCGCCGCGCCCTGCTGCAGCAGGGACGCGAACAGGCGCGCGTCCGCCTCCGTCGCCGTGCCGCCGTGCGGGCGGCCGACCACGATGCGGCTCGGGTGCAGGTTATCATACAGCGCCCTGCCCTCGCGCAGAAACTCCGGCGAGAACAGCAGCCGCGCGCAGCCGAACCTGCCCACGACGCGCTCCGTATAGCCGACCGGCACCGTGGACTTGATGACCACGAGCGCGCCGGGATTGACCCGGCCGACGAGCGAGAGCACTGCCTCGACAGTCGAGGTGTTGAAGAGGTTGCGATCGGGGTCATAATCCGTCGGCGTGGCGATGATGACCACGTCGGCCGTGCGGTAGGCCCGCTCGGCGTCCACGGTCGCCGTGAGCGTCAGCGGCTTCGTGCGCAGGAAGTCCGTGATCTCGGCGTCGGCGATCGGCGAGACGCCGCGGTTGATCTGTTCGGCTTTGGCGGGGGTCGTGGTCACGGCGGTGACGGCGTTGTGCTGCGCGAGCAGCACCGCCTGCGCCAGACCGACATAGCCCACACCGGCTACGGTGATGTTCATAGGCATTCTCCGGTTTCTCAAATCATGCATGGGTCACAACGCGGCCGGGACAGCTGCCCCGGCCGCAGAAAAAGCAGGTGATGGCGTCAGCGGTTTTCCTCAAACTCCACCGGCAGGCCGGTGAGGTAGCGCCGCACCATGTCGAAGGCGTGGTTGGCCGCTGCGTGCTTGATGCGCACGCGCCCCCACTTGTCCTTGTGCAGCGTGCGGTGGAACGTGCCGTCCGGCGTGGCGAGGGCCACGAAGAGCGTGCCGACGGTGTGCACACCGTCGCCGTCCGGGCCGGCAAGACCCGTGATGCTCAGGCCGAGGTCCGTGCCGAAAGCGGCGCGCACATGCTCGGCCATCGCGGCCGCGACCTCGGAGCTGACGGCGCCGCAGCGCGCGATGAGCGCGGGGTCGACACCGAGCAGGCGGGTCTTGGTCTCGTCGTTATAGGCGATGATGCCGCCGGCAAACACGGCCGACGCACCCGGCACATTCGTGAGCAGGTCGCCGAGCAGGCCGCCGGTGCAGCTGTCGGCCACGGCAATGGTCTTGTGCTGCGCGAGCAGGAGCTCAGCCGCGCACGTCTCGATATTCGGCGTGTCGACGCCGTAGGCAAAGGCGCCGAGCTCGCGCTGCACGCGCGCGAGGCACGGGGCGATCATGGTCTCGGCCTCGGCCTCCGTGGCGGCCTTGGCCGTGACGCGCACGAGGCACTCGCCCTCCTTGGCATAGGGCGCGAGCGTCGGATTTTGCATCTCGTTCATGAGATCGCGCAGCTGGTACTCCATCGTACCCTCCCCGATGCCGAAGATCTTGACGCTGTGCGAGACGATGATCCCGTCCCCGCGCGCGGCGAGCAGCGGGCGCACGCGGTAGCGCAGCAGCGGCTCACACTCCAGCGGCGGGCCGGGCAGCATGATGACGAGGCAGCCGTCGGCCTCAAACGCGCAGGCCGGGGCTGTGCCCCAGTCGTTTTGCAGCACGGTGCAGCCGCGCGGCAGCATGACCTGCTGCAGATGATTTTCCGTCATGTAAATGCCGCGCTCACGGTACAGGCCGCGCAGGCGGTCCTCCTCGGCCTTGTTGAGCTCGAGCGGGATGCCGAACGCACCGGCAACGACCTCCTTGGTCAGGTCGTCGCACGTCGGGCCGAGGCCGCCGGTCGTGATGATGAGGTCGGCGCGCGTGCGGGCAAGCTGCACCGCCTGCTCGAGCCGCGCGCGGTTATCGCCGACGACAGTCTGCCAGTAGACATTGATGCCCAGCTCCGAGAGCAGACGCGCGACCGCGGCCGCGTCGGTATTGATGGTGTCGCCGAGGAGCAGCTCGGTGCCGACGGCAATGAGTTCTGCATTCATAAATCGATCCGGATCCTTTCAATTCCGTCCACTGCCTCGCGCACGAGCGCGTCAATGTCGAGCGCGGACTCCGCCTCCGCGACCTCCGCCACGGTCGGGCGGGTCTTGGGGTGGCGCGGGGTGAAGACTGTGCAGCAATCCTCATACGGGAGGATGGATGTGTCAAATGTGCCGATCTCGCGCGCGATCTTCACGATATCGCGCTTGTCCATGCCGATGAGCGGCTGGAGCACGGGCAGGTTCGTCACGGCCTGCGTGCAGGCCATGGCCTCCATGGTCTGGCTGGCGACCTGGCCGAGATTTTCGCCGGTGACGATGGCCTTGCACTCGTTGTGCGCGGCGATGTCCTCGGCGATGCGCATCATGAACCGGCGCATGATGAGCGTGAAGTATTCCTCCGGGCAGGCGCGGCGGATCTCCTCCTGGATGTGCGTGAAGGGCACGATCTGCAGCGTCATGCGGCCGGTATAGGCCGTGAGCTCTTTGGCCAGCGAGAGGACCTTCTCCTTGGCGAGCTCCGACGTGTACGGGAAGGAGAAAAAGTGCACGGGGACGAGGCGCACGCCGCGCTTTGCGATCATGTACGAGGACACGGGGCTGTCGATGCCGCCGGACAGCAGCGTCACGGCCGCGCCGTTGCAGCCGACGGGCATGCCGCCCGCCGCCTCGACGGCCTGTGCGTGGACATACGCCGCCTGCTCGCGCACCTCAAGGCGCACGGTCAGCTCCGGGTCGTGCACGTCGACGACCGTGTTGGGAAACGCCTCGGCAAGCTCGCCGCCGACATACTGCGACAGCTCGATGCTCGTCATGGGAAAGCGCTTGTCCGAGCGCTTGGTCTCGACCTTGAAGCTGCGCGCCGCCGTCATCGCGTCGTGCAGGTACGTCTTGGCAAGGGCCGTGATGGCGTCCTTGTCCTTCTCGCAGGCGGCCGCGCGCGTGATCGTTGCAATGCCGAACACCTTGCGCACGGCGTCATACGCCGCGTCGAGGTCAGCCGCGTCGTCGGCGGCCTCGATGTACAGCGCCGACTGCAGATACGTCACGCGGAAGTGGCCGATGGGTTTGAGCCGGCGCTTGACGTTTGCGACCAGCCTCTCTTCAAAATAGTGCTTGTTGAGGCCCTTGAGAAAAATTTCTCCGGGCTTACAGAGCAGCAGATCCTTCATAAATCGTTCGTTCCTTTTCTTTCAGGATATCACAGGCAGCGCTCGATGAGCGTGATGAACATGCCGATCGACCATGCGCCGAGCCACACGAGCAGCAGGCACACGAGCACGCCGAGAATGAGCCCGATGAGCGAGCAGACATAGCCGACGGTGCGCGGCGTGCCGTTGAAGCCGAGGCTCTTGGCGCGGGAGGCATAGATCAGGCCGATGATGCCCGTGACGATCGAGCCGAGCGCCGTGTAGCCGAAGATGAGCAGCGCGCACGAGACGATGCCGAGCACCATGGCGACGGTAGCCTCATGCTTGCCGGGCTGCGGGCCGGGCGGCTGATACCAGTTGGGGTTGTAGTTGTAGTTATTGTTGTACATGACGAAGCTCCCTTCTGTCCGGCCGGGCTCACGGCTCGGCGACGGAAAAGTCATACGTGCGGTACTGGATGGCCTCGGCCAGGTGCGCAAGGCCGATGGTCTGCGCCCCGTCGAGATCGGCGATCGTGCGCGCGACGCGCAGGATGCGGTCATAGCTGCGGGCGGTGAGGGCCATGCTGTCAAACGCCTGGTGCATGAGCTGCTCGCACTCGGGCGAGAGCGCGCAGAACTCCGCGAGCGCACGCGGGCCCATGTGGGCGTTCGTCGTGGTGGTGTCATCCCCGTAGCGGGCGCGCTGCACGGCGCGGGCGGCGTTGACGCGCGCGCGGATGGCGCGCGACGGCTCCCCGGCCGACGGCTCGGTGAGCTCGTCGAACTCCAGCGCCGGGACCTCGACGATGATGTCGATGCGGTCGAGCAGCGGGCCGGACACGCGCGCATGGTAACGGCGCACGTCGCGCGGCGAGCAGCGGCAGCGGCCAGAAGGATGCCCATACCAGCCGCACTTGCAGGGGTTCATGGCGCACACGAGCATGAAGCGGCTCGGATACGTCACGGAGCCGGTCGCGCGCGAGATGGTGATGCTGCCGTCCTCGAGCGGCTGGCGCATCGTCTCGAGCACGGCGGGCGAAAACTCCGGCAGCTCGTCGAGAAAGAGCACGCCGTTGTCGGCAAGGCTCATCTCGCCCGGCTGCAGCGCGCTGCCGCCGCCGGACATGGCGACGTTCGACACCGTGTGGTGCGGCGCGCGAAACGGCCGGGTACGCACGACGGGGTCATCCGGCGTCGTGAGGCCGAGGACGGAATAGACCTGCGTGGTCTCGATCATTTCGGCGCGGTTCATCGCGGGCAGAATGGTCGGCAGGCGCTTGGCGAGCATGGACTTGCCCGCGCCCGGCGGGCCGATGAGCAGGATGTTGTGCCCGCCGGCGGCGGCCACCTCGAGCGCGCGCTTGACGTTCTCCTGCGCCTTGACCTCGGCAAAATCGACCGGGAAGCGCGGCTCGGTCTCGAGCCACGGCGCTGTCTTTGGCGCGATGCGCTTGTCCCCGCGCAGATGGTGCACGAGTTGGGCGATGTTCTCGACCGGGTAGACGGTCACGCGGTCGGCAAAGGCGGCCTCGGCCGCGTTGCCCGCCGGGACATAGAGCTCCTTGAGGCCGATCTGCTCGGCCGCGAGCGCCATCGTGAGCGCGCCGGTGACGGGGCGGATGTCCCCCGCGAGGCTGACCTCGCCGAAAAACGCCGCCGTGGCCGGCGGCTGGCGGATCTCCCCCGTGGCGCACAGGATGCCCAGCAGCACCGGCAGGTCATAGAGCGTGCCGGCCTTGCGCGTGTCCGCCGGGGCGAGGTTCACCGTCAGGCGGCTGACCGGGAACTTCATGCCGTTGGTCTTGATGGCACTGCGCACGCGCTCGCGCGCCTCCTTGACGGCCGCATCCGGCAGGCCGACGATATCAAACCCCGGCAGGCCGTTGGACACGTGGCACTCCACGCTGACCGCGTAGCCGGTCACGCCCCGGCAGCCGAGGGACTGGATTTTGGACAGCAAGCCGCTCGCCTTCTTTCACGGACGAGCCCCGGCCGAACGCCGGGGCACCGTCGCATCGTTTTGGGTCACGCTTCGGTATCGGGCTCCGTGTCGCCGACGACGGCGATGTGCAGCTCCTCAAGCTGGTGCAGCTCGACGGTGCCGGGCGCACCCATCATGACGTCCTGCGCGTTCTTGTTCATCGGGAACGGAATGATCTCGCGGATGCAGTCCTCGCCCGCGAGGAGCATGACCATGCGGTCCACGCCCGGGGCGATGCCGGCGTGCGGGGGCGCGCCGTAGCAGAAGGCGTTGTACATGGCGGGGAACTTGGCCTTCACGTCCTCTTCGCCGAGGCGGACGAGCTCGAAGGCCTTGATCATGATCTCAGGGTCGTGGTTACGGACCGCGCCGGAAGAGAGCTCCACGCCGTTGCAGACGAGGTCGTACTGGTCGGCGGTGATGGTGAGCGGGTCGATCTCGCCGCGCTCGGCCTTGAGCAGCACGTCGAGGCCGCCGGCGGGCATGGAGAACGGGTTGTGGCAGAACTCGAGCTCGCCGCTCTCGTCGCCGATCTCATACATCGGGAAGTCGACGATCCAGCAGAACTCGTAGCGCTCCTTGTCCATGTGACCCTCGCACGCGGGGCCGAACGTCTTGATCATCACGCCGACGAGCTTGGTGGCCAGCTCGCCGCCCGCGACGAGCACGAGCGTGTTAGGCTCGAGCGGCAGGAGCTTGGAAGCAGCTTCCTTGTCGACAAACTTCGCGATGCCGCCGGCGAGGTCGCCCTTTTCGTCGACCTTGAACCAGTAGCCCTTCGCGCCTGCCTGCACCTCGCAGTCGGTCAGGAGCTTGTCGATCTGCTTGCGCGTGAGCGTGCAGTTGGAGATGGCGACGGCCTTGACGGTCTTGTCCGCAAGGACCTCAAAGCTGCTTCCCTCGAAGAGGGAGGAGACGTTCGTCGCGGTCAGGTCGATGCGCAGGTCCGGCTTATCACTGCCGTAAATCTCGAGCGCGTCGAGGTACTTGATGCGGCGGAACGGGGGCTGAGATGCGATGTCATACGTGCCGAACTTTGCGAAGATCGGGGGCAGGACATCCTCGCAGACGGCGAAGACGTCTTCCTGAGAGGCGAACGCCATCTCCATATCGAGCTGATAGAACTCGCCGGGGCTGCGGTCGCCGCGCGCGTCCTCATCACGGAAGCACGGCGCGATCTGGAAGTAACGGTCAAAGCCGGAGGTCATCAGCAGCTGCTTGAACTGCTGCGGGGCCTGCGGCAGGGCGTAGAACTTGCCGGGGTGCTTGCGGGCGGGGACGAGGTAGTCACGCGCGCCCTCGGGGGAGGAGGCCGTCAGGATCGGGGTGGTGATCTCGAGGAAGTCGTGCTCCATCATGGCCTTGCGCAGCGCGGCGATGACGTTGCAGCGCAGGATGATGTTCTTCTTGACGGCGGGATTGCGCAGGTCAAGATAGCGGTATTTGAGGCGCTGCGTCTCGTCGGCCTCGCGGCTGCGGTTGATCTCGAACGGCAGGGAGTTGTAGCGGCAGCGGCCGAGCAGCTCGATCTTCTCGGGAACGACCTCAATGTCGCCGGTGGGCTGATTGGGGTTCTTGCTTGCGCGCTCGCGCACGGTGCCCTCGACGGAGATGGTGCTCTCTTTGTTGTAGCCCTTGATCTGGGCGAGCAGCTCGCTCGTCTCGACGACGATCTGCGTCGTGCCGTAGAAGTCGCGCAGCACCACAAAGGCGAGGCTGCCGCCGACTTCGCGGACGTTCTCCATCCAGCCGACGAGCTTGACGTGCTCACCGGCATGCTGCGCGCGAAGCTCGCCGCAGTTGTGTGTACGGGATTGCATCATGGTAAAATCTACTCCTGTTTGTATATTATAAATTGAAAATTACTAACTGTATTGAAAAATCGCCTGATTTTGTGCTCAGGTGGTGAAGGGCTTCGTCTTCGGGTTGACGATATCGCGCCAGTCGAGGTCGCCGCGGGCAAGGCCCATGATGAGCATTTCAGCGGTGGCGAGGTTGGTGGCAAAGGGGATGTTGTTCTGGTCGCAGAGCTTGGTGATATAGGTCAGGCTGTCGTTATACTGCGGGTTGGCGGGGTCGCAGAAGAAGAGGACCATATCGATCTCGTTGTAGGAGATGCGCGCGCCGATCTGCTCGGCGCCGCCGTGGATGCGCGCCATGAACAGGTGGATCGGAAGGCCGCTCGCTTCGCTGACCATCTTACCGGTCACGCTGGTGGCGCAGAGCGTGTGACGGGACAGAATGCCGGCGTAAGCCGTGCAGAACTGGACCATCAGTTCCTTTTTGTTGTCGTGTGCCATGAGAGCGATGTTCATGTAGTGTCACAATCCTTTCTGATGTGAATTTTTCTATTGTAGCGGCACTTTCATCGGTTGACAAGGGCAAGCAGGCTTTGAAAAGATGTTTGCGGGAAAAGCGTGTTTGCCTTTGTGAACCGGTGCTACAGCCGCATCAGACGCACGCGTTCGCCGCACAGGCGGCGTGCGATGTTTTCGCAGGCGCAGAGCGCGCCGGAGCGATACTTGAGGCGCTGGGAAAGTCCGCGCCCCAAAACGGCGGGGACATTCTCGTCCTCCGGAATGACGCCGAGCAGCGGAAGACCCGCGGCGTCGATGGCGTCGTCGATCGTGGTGTGGAGGGACTGTAAGAGCTTGCGCCGCACGCGGTTGACGACAAGGTGCAGGTATCCGCTCGGGAAGCGGTGCAGCTCCATCACGGTGCGCTGCGCGTCGCGCAGGCTCGAGGGGTCGTTCGTGGTGACGACCACGGCGCGGTCGGCGCAGCAGGTGGCAAGCGCGAAGGCTTCGCCGATGCCGGCGGCGGCGTCGATGAGGCAGAAGTCGAAATGGCGGCGGATCTCGTCGATAAGCCGCTGCATCTCGCGCTTGCTCGGCAGGCGCACGCCGAAGCTCACGGGCGCGGTGAGCAGATACAGGTTCGGGTAGAGCGGATGGCGCACGACGGCCTGAGCGAGTGTCGTGCGTCCGGCGATCACGTCGGTGAAGTCCATGAGCGCGCGATCCGATACGCCGAGGTAGAGGTCGAGATTGCGCAGGCCGATGTCGCAGTCGAGCAGCAGCGTTTTTTTGCCGAGCTGCGCGAGCGCCATGCCGGTGAGCGTCGTGAACGAAGTTTTTCCCGTGCCGCCCTTGCCGGACACGACGGCGATGACCTGAGACAAGGCTCGTACCTCCTTTTTGTGAATTTGATGCGTTACAGCGGGGCTTTTTTGATCTTGGCGAAGGCGCGCGGATAGGCGCGCGGGGTAGGGGAGACCTTTTCGACGATGACAAGGCGGTGGACGACGTCGCTCGTCGGGATGGTGTAGTCTTCGACCTTGACGATGTGGCCGCCGAGCGTCTTGATGGCGCTCTTCGCCGCGGCGATCTCGTCTTCGGTGTCGACGCTCTTCATGGCGGCGAACTGTCCGCCGACCTTGATGAGCGGCAGGCACAGCTCGGATAAGATCGAAAGCTGCGCGACGGCGCGCGAGGTGGCGATGTCGAACTGCTCGCGGTGCTGCATGGCGAATTCCTCCGCTCGCGCGTGGACGCAGGCGACGCGCTTTAATTGCAGCTCGTCACAGACCTCTTGCAGCCAGTTGACGCGCTTGCCGAGCGAGTCGAGCAGCGTGAGGTCGAAGTCATCCTCCAGAATGCGCAGCGGCATACCCGGAAAGCCCGCGCCGGTGCCGACGTCGACGACTTTCTTGCCCTTGAGGCCGACAAATTGCAGTATTGCCGCGCTGTCGAGCAGGTGGAGCTGCGCGACGGCGTCGGGCTCGGTGATGGCCGTGAGGTTCATCACCTGATTCTTTTCCAGCAGCAGGGAAGAGAAGCGCTCAAGCGTTTCCACCCGGCTTACATCCAGCCCCAGCTCGCTGAGGCCCTGCAAGAGAAGCTCGTTCATTTGCTCTGCTCCTTCAAAAGGTCGCGGATCTCGGCGAGCAGCAGCTCTTCCTTCGTCGGCTCGGGGGCCTTTTCGCTCTCCGGCTCGGCGGGCTTCGAGAGCTTGTCGTGCATCTTGTTCACGGCCTTGACCATGCAGAACACGGCGAACGCGATGATGATGAAGTCGAGGATGACGGCGATCAGGTTGCCATAGTTGACGGCGACCTCGGGTGTGACGACTTTGCTGCCCTCCATGACGGCCTCCTTGAGCACCCATTTCCATGCGGAGAAGTCGATGCCGCCGGTCAGCATGGAGATGAGCGGCATGATGATATCGTTGACGACAGAGTTCGTGATCTTGCCGAACGCGCCGCCGATGACAACACCGACGGCCATGTCGAGCACGTTGCCGCGCATGGCAAAGGCCTTGAACTCTTCAAAAAACTTCTTCATTCAGAAGGCTCCTTTGGGGGAATTTGCGGAAAATACGAAAACTAATCGTATAAAAGTGACGAATTATTACTAATGGAAATTACTTCTTCGGCGTGAGCACGGTCTTGCCGCCCATGTAGGGCTGGAGCACCTTCGGGATGAGCACGCTGCCGTCGGCCTGAAGATTGTTCTCGAGGAATGCAATCAGCATGCGCGGGGGTGCGACGACGGTGTTGTTCAGCGTGTGCGGCAGGTACATCTTGCCGTCCTCGCCCTTGACGCGAATTTTCAGGCGGCGGGCCTGCGCGTCACCGAGGTTCGAGCAGGAGCAGACCTCGAAATACTTCTTCTGGCGCGGGGACCAGGCCTCGATGTCGCAGCTCTTGACCTTGAGGTCGGCGAGGTCGCCGGAGCAGCACTCGAGCTGGCGGACGGGAATGTCCATCGAGCGGAACAGCTCGACGCTCCACTTCCACATTCTGTTGTACCAGTCCATGCTGTCCTCGGGCTTGCAGACGACGATCATCTCCTGCTTTTCAAACTGGTGGATGCGGTAAACGCCGCGCTCCTCGATGCCGTGCGAGCCCTTCTCCTTGCGGAAGCAGGGGGAGTAGGACGTGAGCGTCTGAGGAAGGCTGCTTTCGGGCAGGATCTCGCCGATGAAGCGGCCGACCATCGAATGCTCGCTCGTGCCGATGAGGTAGAGGTCCTCGCCCTCGATCTTGTACATCATGGCGTCCATGTCGTTCTGGCTCATGACGCCCTCGACCACGTTGCCGTGGATCATGAACGGCGGGATGCAGAATGTGAAGCCCTTGTCGATCATAAAGTCGCGCGCGTAAGCGAGCACGCCCTCGTGCAGGCGCGCGATGTCGCCGAGCAGGTAGTAGAAGCCCGCGCCGGAGACGCGGCCCGCGGCGTCCATGTCGACGCCGTCAAAGCTCTCCATGATCTGCGTGTGGTAGGGAATTTCAAAATCGGGAACCTTCGGCTCGCCGAAACGCTCGACCTCGACATTGCAGCTGTCGTCCGGGCCGATGGGGACGCTGGGGTCGATAATGTTCGGAATCAGCAGCATGATCTTGTGGATCTTCTGCTCATACTCCTCTTCGAGCTTTTCAAGCTCGGCCAGGCGGTCGGCGTTCGCCTTGACGGTCGCCTTGATCTTTTCGGCCTCTTCGAGCTTGCTCGGGTCCTTCTTCGCCTGACCCATCAGCATGCCGATCTGCTTCGAGAGGGCGTTGCGGCTGGCGCGCAGCTCGCTCGCCTCGGTGATGGCGGCGCGGTTCTTGGCGTCGAGCTCGATGACCTCGTCGACGAGGGGGAGCTTTTCGTCCTGGAACTTCTTCTTGATGTTTTCCCTGACCAGATCGGGATTTTCCCGCAGGAATTTCATATCCAGCATAATGATTTACCTCGTTATCGTTGTAAAGTAAATGACCATTTGACTTCTTATTTTACGCCGTCCGGAAACAGCTTGTCCACTATGGACTGGTAGCGCGCGGCGGGGGAGGGGGCGTCGTCGCCGGTGATACCGGTCCGCAGCGGCTCCTTGGGCAGGAATTCCACCGTGCCGGTCTCCTCGAACGAGCGGATGTTGTCTTTCGCGGCGTCGAGATCGCCGGTGTTGTAGGCGTTTTCGATCTCAAGCAGCCAGTCGAGCGCGCGCAGCTGGTTGGACTGAAGGCCGACGGTCTCGTCGAGCGCCTTTTTGTCCTCTTCCGCGGTCGCAAGCTGCTCTTCAAGCTCAGCGATGTGCGCTTCCAGTGAGTCGTTCTGCTGTAAGGTGCTTTGCAGGGCGGTGTTGCCGTCCTTGATCTCGTTGATGCTGCGCTGATTCATGAGAAATGTCCATAAAATCAGCAAAAATGCCACGGTGAAGAGGATCGCAACGTAAGTATATACTTTTTTCATGCGCTCGCGCTCGGTGGTGGGCTTTTCTTCGCCGGGCACGGGCGGCTTATTCGGGTCCTTGGGGCCCTCGTGAATCAAATCGGACATGGTTATTCGTCTCCGTTCTTTCTGCGTTTGATGGCGGCGAGCGCTTCGAGCAGATCGTTTAAGTCGTCGATGCCGTAATAGTCGAGCTCAATGCGGCCTTTTTTCTTGCCGGACACGATGCGGCAGGTACGGCCGATCTTATCGCTGAGCTCCTGCGCGGCCAGACGGCCGTAGCTCTCGGCGATGAGCTCGTCGTTCGTGGGCTTGCGCTCTTCCTTAGGATTACTCAGGCGCTTGGCGAGCGCCTCGGTCTGGCGGACGCTGAGGCCCTGCTTGACGATCAGGCTTGCCGCGTCGAGCTGCAAATCGGCCTTGAGAGGCAGCAGCGCGCGGGCATGACCGCCGGAGAGGTCGCCGTTTTGCAGCATTTGCCGCACTTCGGGGCAAAGCCCTAACAATCTCAGACTGTTTGCCACGGCGGAGCGGGACTTGCCGACACGCTCGGCGGCCTCCTCCTGCGTGAGATGGTAGTTGTCCATCAGCGTTTTGTAGCCCTCGGCTTCTTCGATGGGGTCAAGGTCTTCGCGCTGGAGGTTTTCGATGAGCGAGAGCTCGGTCATCTTGCGGTCATCCGCCTCGATGACGATGGCGGGCACTTCGGCAAGACCGGCGATGCGCGCGGCGCGCCAGCGGCGCTCGCCCGCGATGATCTGATAAAATCCGCCATCGAGCGGCCGGACCGTGATCGGCTGGATGAGCCCATACGTCCGGATGGATTCTGCGAGCATTTCCAGCGCTTCCGGGTCAAAGCGCTTGCGCGGCTGGTCGGCGCGCGGCTCGATCTTCTCGATCGGCAGCAGGTCGGGCGCGGTTTCCTCGCGCTCCGGCTGCGGGGCCGGATATTCCTCCCCGAAGAGCGCGCCGAGGCCCATGCCGAGACCCTTCTTTCCGTCTTTACCCATGTTCCACCTCCGCTGCGGCCGCCGCAGCCGCGGCCTGCGCCGCTTTTGCCGCCTTTTCCTCGCGCTTGATGAGCTCACCCGCCAGATGCAGGTACGCCCGCGCGCCCTTCGACTCTTTGTCGTAGGCGATGGCGGGTTTGCGGTGGCTCGGCGCCTCGGACAGGCGCACGTTGCGCGGGATCATGGTCTTGTAGACCTTTTTGCCGAAGAATTTGCGCACCTCGTTCACGACCTGATCGGACAGCTTCGTGCGGCCGTCGTACATGGTCATGACGATGCCCTGCACCGTCAGTTCCGGATTCAGGCGCTTGTTGCACATTTTGATGCTGCGCATGAGGTCGGCAATGCCCTCGAGCGCGTAATATTCGCACTGCACCGGGATAAGCACGCTGTCGGCCGCGACGAGCGCGTTGATCGTCAGCAGCTCGAGCGACGGCGGACAGTCGATGAGGATGAAGTCGTAATCGTCCTGCACCGCGGCGAGCGCAGTTTTCATGATGTATTCCCGCTGCTCGGAGCTCACGAGCTCCACGGAGCAGCCGGAGAGATTCATATTTGCCGGCAGCACGTCGCCGTATTTCGTGCTGCGGATGCAGTCGGCGGCGGCTGCGCCGTTCATCAGCATGTCGTAGCAGTTGGGCGTCGCGGTTTTGTCCACGCCCATGCCGGAGGTGCTGTTGCCCTGTGGGTCGCAGTCGACGAGGAGCACGCGCCGCCCGCGCTTTTTGAGCGCGCAGGTCAGATTCACGCACGTGGTCGTCTTGCCGACTCCGCCTTTCTGGTTGGCGACGGCAATGATTTTGCCCATGGTTTGCCTCCTGAATCGTGTTTGCAGCTATTATAACAGCGTGCGGCCGCGTTTTCAACCGCTTGGAGGCGCTGCGGCAAATTTTTGCGATGTTTCACGTGAAACAATGCGAAATCCGGCGGGCGTGTTTCACGTGAAACATTACCTCAGGACAGGAACATATCCACGTCGCCGATGGTCAGCCCGTCGTGTAGCGCGAGATTGATGCCGTAGCCGATGAGTTTGGCCGCATCACGCACTACGGTGTCGATATCGCGCGGTGTGACGAACATCTGCGCCGCGCGTGGGTCGTCCGAAAAGCCGCCCGCGTCGATCACGGTCGGCAGGCCGATGGCTGCGACCGGGATGCCGAGTGTATCGCGGCTGAGGCCGGCGCGGTCGTTGCCGACGCCGCTGCCGGGTGTGATGCCGGTGTCCGTGAGCTGGACGGTGCGGCCGAGGCGGTCGAGCTCCGCGCAGGCGAGTGCGTCTACGGCGATGATGGCGTCCGGGTGCAGGTGGGCCGCGAGCGCGCGGATCATATCGGCGGATTCCACACCCGTCGTGCCGAGCACGCCGGCCGCGAGCGCGGCCACGGGGCGGAACTGTCCGAAATGCTCCGGCAGCTGCTCGCGCAGGTGGCGCGTGACCATGACGCTGTCGATCGCGTCGGGGCCGACGGCGTCGGGCGTGATCGCCCGGTTGCCGAGGCCGACGACGAGTACGGACGCGCCTGGCATCAGCGGCAGCACGCCGCGCAGCAGCTCGGCGAGCGTCTGCGCCGCGTTTTCAAACGCATCGTCCTCGCGCCGCAGCAGCGGGTCGAGCGCGATGGTGTAGTAGTCGCCGATCGGTTTACATAACGCATTTTCGCCTGCGGCGTCGAGCACGTGCACCTCGGTCACGGAAAAGCCGCGGCGGTTCGTCTCCTCGGCGCGCACGCCGGGCAGTTCCGTGACGGCGGCTGCGCTGCGGTGGATGGCTTCGGCCTCGACGGCGAGGTCGGTGCGGGGAAAATTCGGCATAACAGACTCCTTTCTGGCGCCACATCTTGTGGCTCACTGGAAGCGTTGCCACAAATGGATACATTTATAATGAAAATCGAAAAAAGTGCTTGCAATTTGAAGGGTTTGATGATATCATCAACACTTGCAGAACATTGCACGGTCATACCCATGACTGAATTTTATAGGAGGAGGTGGCGATTGAGAAATGCCGAACATCAAGTCCGCAATGAAGAGAGACGAAAAGTCCAAGCTGCAGAATCTGAAAAACAAGGCTGAGAAATCCGCCCTGAAGACCAACCTGAAGAAGTTTGATGCGGCTGTTGCCGAAGGCAACCGTGACGCAGCCGTCAGTACCTATAAAGTTGCTGTCCAGGCTGTTGACCGCGCGGCCGGCAAGGGCCTGATTCACAAGAACAACGCAGCGCACAAGAAGTCTGCGATGGCTCAGAAAATGAACGAGCTTGGCTGATCCACAGAATCTCGGGGGCATGGCAGTTTGCCATGCCCTTTTTGCTACCCCGACAGGAGGCTGATTATGAAAAAACGTATGATGCTGATCATCAACCCCATGGCCGGACGCAGCGGCTACAAGACCGGCTTCGGCGAGGTGATGAACATTCTCGACAGCGGCGGATACCTGACGACGGTGTACTTCACGCAGGGCCGCGGCGACGCGACCGTGTTTGCCGCGCAGCACGCGGTGGAGTATGACACCGTGGCCTGCATCGGCGGCGACGGCACGCTCAGCGAGGTCGTCTCGGGTCTGATGCAGGTGCCGAACCCGCCCCCGCTGGGCTACATCCCGATGGGCACGACCAACGACGTGGCCTCGACGCTCGGCCTGCCGAAAAACGCGACGGATGCGGCCCTGCGCATCGTGACCGGCACGCCGACGGCGTTTGATGTCGGCAGCTTCGGCGAGCAGAGCTTTTTCACCTACGTCGCGGCGTTCGGCGCGTTCACGGCCGTGAGTTATGAGACGCCGCAGAACGAAAAGCAGGCGCTCGGCCACCTGGCCTACGTGCTCGAGGCGATGGGCCGGCTCAACACCATCGACCATTACTGCGCGCACGTGGAGTACGACGGCGGCACGGTCGACGGCGACTTCATCTTCGGCGGCGTGTCGAACTCGACCTCCGTGGCCGGCATGGTGCGCCTGCGCAAGGACCTCGTGAGCCTGGGCGACGGCCTGTTCGAGACGCTGCTCATTCGCCGTCCGAAGCAGTTCGGCGACCTGAGCCGCATTATCTCGGGCGTGCTCAACCAAAACTATGACAACGAAAACGTCATCCTCGTGCAGTCCAAGACGCTGCGCTTCACGTTTGACGAACCCGTGGCCTGGACGCGCGACGGTGAGGCCGGCGGCGTGACGACGGACGTGACGCTGCGCAACAACCACGCTGCGATCCACATCATCGCATAACAGCGAATCTCTGAGCAAAACCGGCGGGAAATCCGCCGGTTTTGTGTTTGTGCGCGCAAGAAGCGGTTGAAAAACACGCGCATTGTGCGTATAATAAGGAAGTTATCTCTCAAAATCCATCGGAAACGAGGCTGATGATATGAAAAGACAGCGCATCGCCGGTATCTATGCATCCCCGGAGACCTTCGGCGGCAAGACTCTGACCGTCTGCGGCTGGGCGCGCACGATCCGCGACATGAAGAATTTCGGCTTTATCGAGCTCAACGACGGCAGCTGCTTCAAGAGCCTGCAGGTCGTGCTCGAGCGCGGCAAGCTCGAAAATTACGACGAGGTCGCCCGCCAGAACGTCGGCGCGGCGTTCATCGTGCACGGCGAGCTCGTGCTCACGCCGGACGCCAAGCAGCCGTTCGAGCTCAAGGCCGACAGCGTCACGGTCGAGGGCGCGTCCGCACCGGACTATCCGCTGCAGAAAAAGCGCCACAGCGTGGAGTTCCTGCGCACGATCCAGCATCTGCGTCCGCGCACGAACCTCTTCAGCGCGACGTTCCGCGTCCGCAGCGTGGCCGCGCAGGCGGTGCACACGTTCTTCCAGGACCGCGGCTTCGTCTACGTCCAGACCCCGATCATCACGGGCTCTGACTGTGAGGGCGCGGGCGAGATGTTCCGCGTCACGACGCTCGACCTCGACAATCTTCCGCGCACGGCGGACGGTAAGGTCGATTTCTCCAAGGACTTCTTCGGCAAGAGCACGAACCTGACCGTGTCCGGCCAGCTCAACGCCGAGAACTTCGCGCTCGCCTTTGGCGACGTGTACACCTTCGGCCCGACGTTCCGCGCCGAGAACTCCAACACCCAGCGCCACGCCGCCGAGTTCTGGATGATCGAGCCGGAGATGGCGTTTGCCGACCTCGACGACGATCTCGAGTGCATGGAGGCGATGGTGAAGTTCATCATCAACACCGTGCTCGAAAAGTGCCCGCAGGAGATGGAATTTTTCAATTCCTTCGTGGACAAGGGCCTGCTCGAGCGCCTGCGCAACGTGGTGGACAACGATTTCGGCCGCATCACGTATACCGACGCTGTGAAGCTGCTCAAAGACTCCGGCCACAAGTTCGACTACCCCGTTGAGTGGGGCATCGACCTGCAGACGGAGCACGAGCGCTACCTGACCGAGCAGGTGTTCAACAAGCCCGTGTTCGTCACGGATTATCCGAAGGAGATCAAGGCGTTTTACATGCGCATGAATGACGACGGCAAGACCGTCGCCGCGGCGGACTGCCTTGTGCCGGGCATCGGCGAGATCATCGGCGGCAGCCAGCGCGAGGAGCGGCTCGACCTGCTCACCAAGCGCATGCAGGAGCTTGGCCTGCGCGAGGAAGACTACTGGTGGTATCTTGATCTGCGCCGCTACGGCAGCTGCCGCCACGCCGGCTTCGGCCTCGGCTTTGAGCGCATGGTCATGTACCTCACCGGTGTGAGCAACATCCGCGACGTGGAGCTGCACCCGCGCACGGTCGGAAACGCCGACTTCTGATCTCGATTTTGTACAAACGACGCCCCCGGAAGCAATCGGCTTCCGGGGGCGTTTTGATGCAAAAACAGGCCCCCGCGGGTGCGGGAGCCTGCTGCATATGGGGTCAGTACGCCTCGATCTCCTGAATGGTCATGTCGCGGCCGGAGAGGGGCATGAGCTTTTTCCCGCCGCAGTCCGGGCAGGAGAGGTCCTCAACGTCGGCGACGAACTCCGCCCCGCAGTCGAGACAGCGGGCGCGGCCCGCCTCCGTCTCGACGCGCAGGGGCACGCCGTCATACTCCGTGCCGTCGGTCACGGCGACCCAGCAGTCGGTGAGAAAGCGCGGGACGACGCCCGAGAGCGTCCCGACGCGGACCGTGATGCTGCGCACGCCCTCGAGCGCTTGCTCGCGGGAGATATCGCGCACCATTTTGAGCATCGCGTCGCACAGTGCCAGCTCGTGCATTACTTGCTGACCGCCTTTTTCACGATGCTGCCCGCGCGCTTGACGACGCCCTCGGCGACCTTGATCGGCATGGTCTCATACGAGCCCGCGTGCCAGTCGCGCACCTTCTTGAGGTGGATGGCATCGAACTTGCACTTCGTGGTGCACAGGCCGCAGCCGATGCACAGGTAGCTGTCCACCTTCGTCGCGCCGCAGCCGAGGCAGCGGGCGCACTCCCTGCGCACCTGCTCTTCCGTGAACGTGACGCGCGCGTCGGAGAAGGTCTTGGCCTTGGCGGCGTTGTAGCCCGGCATCTGGCGGTGATCTTTATCGAAATCGGCCGTCTCGATGAGCACGTGCTCCTTGTCGAGCGCCTTGTAGACTCTGCGGTCGCGGCCGGCGGTGAGCGTCTGGCCGGGGTGCACATAGCGGTGCAGGCTGATGGCGGCCTCCTTGCCGGCGGCAATGGCGTCGATGGCAAACTTCGGGCCGGTGACCACGTCGCCGCCGGCGAAGATGTCGGGCTGCGCGGTCTGATACGTCACGCCGTCGGCCTGGACGGTGCCGTTGCGGTTGAAGGCCATGTCCTCCGGCGCGATATGGCCGAGGTCAACGCGCTGGCCGATAGCGCCGATGACGGACGTGACCTCGATGGTCTCGAACTTGCCGGTGCCGACGGGCTTGCGGCGGCCCTTCGCGTCGGGCTCGCCCAGCTCCATGAGCTCGACCTTGAGGGCCTTGACCTTGCCGTTTTCGCCGAGGATCTCGGCCGGTGCGCTCAGGAAGCGGAACTGCACGCCCTCTTCCATGGCTTCCGCGACTTCCTCTGCGTCCGCCGGCATCTCCGCCTGACTGCGGCGGTAGATGATGTAAGTATCCTTCGCGCCGAGGCGGATGGCCGTGCGGCAGACGTCCATGGCGACGTTGCCGCCGCCGATGACGGCGCACTTTTTGCCGATGCGCGGCTTCTTGCCGAGGTTGACCTTGCGCAGGAAGTCCACACCGCCGTACACGCCGGAGAGCTCTTCGCCGGGCACGCCGATGGGTGCGCTCTTCTGCGCGCCGATGGCCAGATAGAAGCCCTTGTAGCCCTGCTCACGCAGCTGGTCGATGGTGAGATCCTTGCCGATCTCGACGCCGCACTGGAAGTGCACGCCCATCTCACGGAGCACCTCGATCTCGGCGTTGACAACATCCTTCTCGAGGCGGAAGCTCGGGATGCCGAGGGTCAGCATGCCGCCGGGCACCTCGTTTTTATCAAACACGGTGACGTTTTCATAGCCCATGTTCGCCAGATAGTAGGCGCACGACAGGCCGGCCGGGCCGGCGCCGATGATGGCGATCTTCTCCGGGTACGGATCGGCGATGCCGCGGTGGGTGATGACTTTCGGGATGTAGCGCTTGTCGGCCTGGAGCTCCTGCTCGGCGACAAACTTCTTGATCTCGTCGATGGCGACAGCGCGGTCGACATCGCCGCGGGTGCAGGCTTCCTCGCAGCGGCGGTTGCAGATGCTGCCGCAGACGGCCGGGAACGGGTTATCCTGCTTGATGAGCTTGAGCGCGTCCAGATAGCGGCCCTGCGCGGCCAGATTGATGTAGCCCTGCACGGCAATGTGCGCCGGGCAGGCGGTCTTGCAGG
>ERZ773131.1037-NODE-1037-length-21465-cov-3.755255_pt1 | contig 21465 bp, 18 predicted proteins | sample MGYA00511082_ERZ773131 | MGnify/ENA primary metagenome ERZ773131 (study PRJEB29015, sample SAMEA2737813) | human gut metagenome | biome: human gut; feature: human-associated habitat; material: faeces | place: China | collected 2012 ... | reverse complement strand
ATCCTAGATCCGGGAGCGTTATTTCTTTCAGCTCGCGTGTAAGTTCTCTGTAATGGTTCTATACGACATCACAGATATATGTTTGATAAAGCCCTGCAAAGTTCAGAGAAAAAAAAGGCTCACAAACTGTCTTTATTTCTAACAGCTTATGAGCCTACCTTTTTATATCATCATGCCAATTAAATTCAAATCTTATCGAGTTCCTCTTTAGCATCATATGTACAAGATTCCCTCCTTTAATTTTATTAAGTTTTTCTATCAGGATTCCTTCTGAAAGGTACTTGATTACCTTTTTGATTACTTTTTGAAGACTGAGTCTCGCAAACCCAGTAAAATCAAGGCTTTTAAGTGCCGGCAGTGGGACTTGAACCCACACGTGGTTGCCCACAACAGATTTTGAGTCTGCCTCGTCTGCCATTCCGACATGCCGGCATTGAAACGATTATTATCATATCACGTTTTTGTCGAAATGGCAAGGGCATTTTTGAGTTTTTTTTAATATTTCACAAACCTCGTTTTAGAATACACACTACTTGCCTTGATCAGTTTCTGATATCTGGCAAACAGCTTCTCAGGAAGTCTGATAGTTACGGTTTTGTTGACCGCAAAAGCTTTTTTTCCAACATAGTTCAGTGCTGTACTGTTGATCCTGATCACTTTGACTGCCGGGCACTGGTAAAAAGCTCTGGCATCTATATGTCTGACACTGGCAGGAAGTATAAAATTTCGCAGTTTTGTACACTGTGCAAATGCGTTGCTGCCAATTCTTTTTACTCTGCTGCCAAATCTTATGTTCCGCAGATTCGGGCACTGGCTGAACGCATATTTTCCAATCGTTGTTACATTATTTCCAAAAATAACATCTGTAATTTCTTTGTTCCCGCTGAAGGCATTCTTGTCAATTGTAGTTACTTTATAAACTTTATCATTGATCACAACTGTAGCCGGAATCTGTATCACATTATATTCCGCAGCAAGACCTGTAACGCTTACTTCTCTTTCATTTAAAATCTTATAGCCAATTCCACCTATCAGGTACTTATAGCTTCCACCCTGTTCAGTTAACGGAGCTGCATTGAACTGATATCTCACAGGTTGTACAATATCGTTTTTCTCCCATATACCTCCTGTATATTCTTCTCTCTGGAAAAAGATATATATATTGTATGCACGTTCCACCTTTGTATAAATACCCTTTGCAGAACCGATTTCCCATTTCCTGTGAATATCGCTTTCCTGCGGTTTGAGAGAAAGACTCCAGTATAATGGTGTCCATCTGACATCTCCCTCAACAGGATTCGTATTCTGCGTTCCGGCACCGGTCACATTAAATTTATAGTAAGTGTTGGGATAGAAAACCAGAGGTTTGTCAAGTCCTTCAACGACACTGTCATTTGCACTTACCCCTTTGCTTTCATCTGTGTCTGTTGAAGTTTCCTCTCCGGCTGCCCAGATGAAATTCTGTGTATCTGCTCCATCCTGAAATTCCGCTGCACCGGCCGTACTGACCGGAACTGCTGCCAGAACACCTGCCAGCACCATAGCTGCTATTTTTTTCATTACTCTCTCCTCCTCTTTTTCAGCAGTATATAAAATATATACAACTGTTCAGTCCTTTCTTATAGCAATAGTGAACTGTTACTGTTCTGCTTACAATTTATATCTACATCTTGTATTTTACTTATTTTTCTGCTAAATGTCTACCTTGATTTTCTGCTAATCCTGTCGTATTTTTGTTACTGTTCACTCCGTTCTCAGTAACTTAGCCAAAATTCATTCCAGATTGCCTGCGGCAATAGAATTTTGGCTTGTATGTCTCGGGATTTTGGCACATTCATGCCAAAATACCTCGCGGGATAGCGGTGTGTGAACAGTAACATTATACTATCTCTCTCTCCAAAAGTACAGTTATTCATACACTCTTTTGCTGCCGGATATATTACCAAGGTTACTGTTCACTCTGTTCTCAGTAACAAATGAATGACAGTGTATATATTTTTATATTTCTGCCATAATACATATCACAGATATATCTGTCCGGTGCTTCACAATAACAGACTGCCGGACAGTTACCCGAAAACTTCTTTTGTTGTCGGCAGGATCGGAGGCACTTATGTTAGAGCAGATTTTTCTCGGATTTACAGGACTATGTTTCGGTTTTATTATTGCCGGAGGATTAACCGGTCTTATGATCGGCCTTTCTATTATTCCCAGATATGCAGGAATTACCCACACAGCAGATCATATATTGCTGTACGAAGACATCACATTCTGGGGAACAGAACTTGGAAACCTGTTCTTTCTTTTTCACTGGAATATCCGGTTCGGCACCCCGTTTCTGATTCTGTACGGGCTCTTTTCAGGGATTTTCCTTGGTGGATGGATCATGGCCCTGGCAGAGATGGCAGATATTTTCCCTATCTTTGCCAGAAGAAGCAGATTCCAGAGAGGTCTTTCTTTTACAATCCTGTGCATAGCCGCCGGCAAAACTGTCGGGGCACTGATTTACTATTATAACGGATGGCTGCCATAATTTCCAGCTAATCTTTAACATCAGTGCCAAAAAAGCAGCAATCGATTACTCTTTACTCAGTGTGCCAAAATTCCGGATTTTCAATCAGAAAGGTTTTATATTATGTCAGACAATAATCTCAGTCAGAAAAAGCAGAAACAATATGAAGAATACGTAAAAGCAGTCACTCCTGTCCACAGCCTGCCACTGAATATGTGCAAAGCCTTTTTCACAGGCGGAGTCATCTGTGTTGTTGGACAGGTCATCTTAAATTACGCAGATAACCTTGGACTGGACAAAGATACCGCCGGCTCCTGGTGTTCCCTTATCCTGATCCTTTTCAGTGTGATCCTCACAGGATGTAATCTTTATTCCAAAATCGGCAGATTCGGCGGTGCCGGAAGCCTTGTCCCGATCACCGGTTTTGCCAATTCCGTAGCTTCCTCTGCGATCGAATATAAGGCAGAAGGACAGGTATTCGGCATCGGATGCAAAATATTTACGATCGCAGGACCCGTAATTCTTTATGGAATCCTGAGTTCATGGATTCTCGGTGTGATTTATTATCTTTTTACAATGATTCCGTAACTATTCAGCATCCATATCCTGAGAGGTGTTTTTGCATAAGAATCATACAATTATACAAGGAGGTTTTCTATGAACAGACAAATGACCTGCGGTACATCCAGCATTTCATTTCAGAATCCTGTCTTTATCCAGAGCTGTGCTTCTGTTGTCAGCCGGAAAGAAGGAGAAGGGCCATTGGGCGCATACTTTGATACCATATGTGAAGATCCCATGTTTGGAACAGATACCTGGGAAGCTGCAGAAAGCACTCTGCAAAAACAGGCCGCTCTGCTGGCAATCAAAAAAAACGGCCTCACCTGTTCCGATATACAGCTTCTTTTTGCAGGCGACCTGCTGGCTCAGACATCAGCCTCTTCTTTCGGAACCGCTGATCTGAAAATTCCTTTTTACGGTCTTTTCGGAGCATGCTCCACTATGGGAGAATCTCTTTCCCTTGGTTCAATGTGTATCGACGGCGGGTACGGAAAATATATCCTCTGCGCAACTTCCAGCCACTTTGCCAGCGCAGAAAAAGAATTTCGTTTTCCCCTGGGATATGGAAATCAAAGGCCCTTATCTGCTACCTGGACAGTCACCGGTGCCGGAGCCTGTATACTTGGATATGAACCGCCACCACGCCCGGACAACAAAACACTAAACCCACTCCGTAACCGCAATATCTGTGCAGTTATAACAGGAATCACCACCGGAAGACTGATTGACTTTGGGTTCAGGGATTCCCTCAATATGGGAGCTTGCATGGCTCCTGCTGCCTGCGACACCATAGCCCGAAATCTTCAGGATTTTCACCGAAAACCATCCGATTATGATGCCATCTTCACCGGTGACCTGGGCATGGTAGGACAGACAATCCTGTTCGACCTTCTCACAGAAAAAGGATTTGATATCTCATCTGTCCATCAGGACTGCGGTATGCTGATCTATGATTCTCAGACTCAGGATACACATTCCGGCGGCAGTGGATGTGGGTGTGCCGCCTCTGTTCTGGCAGGCTATATTCTTCCGGGTATTATACAGAAAAAATGGAAAAGGATTCTCTTTGTTCCCACAGGTGCCCTTCTGTCAAAGGTAAGCTTCAACGAGGGGGATCCAATTCCCGGTATCGCACACGCTGTTGTAATAGAACAGTACAGGGTTCCGGATATGATGTAGATACAGAAATTTTTTCAGGAGGAAAAATACATGGAATATTTTAATGCATTCTGGACAGGCGGACTGATCTGTGCCCTGGTACAGATTCTTCTGGACAGGACAAAGCTTATGCCCGGACGGATCATGGTACTTCTGGTATGTACAGGCTCTGTTTTAAGCGCTGTCGGAATCTATCAGCCATTTGCAGAATTTGCCGGAGCAGGCGCTTCTGTTCCTCTGCTTGGTTTTGGCAATATCCTGTGGAAAGGAATGAAAGAATCCATTGACAAAAACGGACTGATCGGACTCTTTATGGGAGGCTTTACCGCCTGCGCGGTGGGAGTCTCCGCAGCTTTGATCTTCTCTTATCTTGCAAGCCTGATCTTCAAGCCCAAAATGAAAGGATAACATACCATGAGTGATACTCTCTATTTACAGTTAGATCAGAATATCCAGATAAACCATCCACACATTTATCTTCAGGACATTGCAAAACTTTCTTGCAGCAACAGTAAAATCCTGAATCGGCTCCGGGTGATGCTGGTTATAAATCTTGACCCGACTAAACCAGGACGTTATGTAATGTCTGTCATGGATCTGATCTCCGAAATCAAAAAAAAAGAACCGGACCTTGAAATCAATAATATTGGAGAAGCCGACTTTATCATCACTTTTAAAAACAAACCCGGTTCCGGGCTTGTCTGGCAGTGGTGCAAGATTATTTTCGTCGGTCTTGCCGCCTTTTTCGGTGCAGGTTTCTCTATCATGACATTTAATAACGATGTAGATGTCGGTGGTCTCTTCTCGCAGATCTATACCCAGGTCACAGGACAGACTTCCGGTCATTTTACTGTTCTTGAGATCACTTATTCCATAGGAATCGGACTTGGGGTACTTTTCTTCTTCAATCACTTCGGTCATATGAAAATAACAGATGATCCAACACCTATGCAGATACAGATGCGTCTGTACGAGGAAAATGTTAATAAAACTCTTATCAAAGACATTGACCGTACTTCCGAAAAGTGATATACTTCGATAGCCGAGTGTTCGAAACCTTCCACTCGTAAAACAAATACTAAAGGAGATAATCAAATATGAAAAACAAAGGTACTCAGTTTCTGACAGAAGCAGCAGTGATCGGAGCCATTTATGTGGTTCTGACTCTTTTATTCGCACCACTCAGCTATGGCGAAATTCAGATTCGCTTTTCGGAAGCACTGACCATCCTGCCATTCTTTACACCGGCTGCGATTCCGGGGTTATTTGTGGGATGTATCATTGCCAATCTCTTTGGCGGTGCCATTCCTGTAGACATTATTTTCGGAAGCATCGCAACACTGATCGGAGCAGTATTTACTTACAGACTCCGCAGCTGCAACCGTTTTCTTGCGCCGATCCCGCCGATTGTTTCCAATGCAGTCATCGTGCCATTCGTACTTCACTTCGGATACGGAGTAAATCTTCCGATTCCGCTTATGATGCTTACCGTAGGTATCGGAGAAGTAGTTTCCTGTGGTGTAGTAGGACTGATTCTTCAGACAGCCCTTCTGAAATACAAAAATGTGATCTTCAGATCACAGAGAACTGTATAACTTACGATATATAACAATAAAGATATTATAGCAAAAAGAGTGTGCAATATTATAGTAATCCGCACACTCTTTTTGTTACTGTTCACTCCGTTCACAGTAACCTCTTTTTTATTTACCTCTTCAGAGAATACTCCACCTTCTACAAGCGGTGAGTTAATTACTCCCATCTGCTTATACCTGCTTTTTAAGTTCCTTCAGAATCCGCTTTTCCATCCTGGACACTTGGACCTGGGAAATTCCCATCTCTGCCGCAATCTCCGTCTGCGTCATATCCTTAAAATATCTCATACCGATCAGCTGACGTTCTCTTGCATCCAGTTTTTTCAGGATTTCATCCAGAAAAATCCTGTTCAGTGCTGCATCCTGTCCATTTTCTTTTTCCTGGAGCCTGTCCATAAGCGAAATATCATTTCCATCTCCCTGATAGATAATTTTGTGCAAAGATTCCACTTCAGCTCCTGATTCCATCGACATCACCACTTCATCTACTGAAAGTTCTGTCGCTTTCGCAACTTCCTCCAGTATCGGTTCACGTCCCAGTTCTTTTTCCAGTGCTTCTCTCGCAGAATAAATTCTGGCACAGTTCTCTTTCAGGTTTCTGCTCACCTTAAGCATCCCGTCATCCCTCAGATAGCGTCTGATTTCACCTATGATCATGGGAACAGCATAAGTTGAAAACTTCACATCGTACGAAATATCAAAACGATCTATGGCTTTCAGCAGCCCAATGCTTCCTATCTGCACGATATCTTCCATTTCCACACTGCGTCCGGCAAATCTTTTCGCCATGCTGTACACAAGTCCTACGTTTTCTTTAAATACAGTATCTCTTGCTTCTTTATCTCCCTGTTGTGACTTCATGATCAGAGCAAGAGTATGGTCCATTCCTACCTCCCGATCGTCTTTTTCATATGGACAACTGTTCCATATCCCACCTGTGATTCTACTGTTACCTCATCCATAAACGCTTCCATAAATGTAAATCCCATCCCGGAACGATCCTTCTCCGGCTTTGTTGTAAAAAGAGGCTCCATAGCTTTTGCAACGTCTCTGATCCCCACTCCCTTATCGATCACATCAACCCATAATTTCTGCCCTTCCCTTCTGCAGAAAATCTCTATCTTCTGCACCTGGCCTTCATAAGCATGAATAATACAGTTTGTCACAGCCTCTGACACGGCAGTTTTCAGATCTGCCACTTCCTCCAGAGTAGGATTCAGCTGTGTGCAGAAAGCTGCCGCCGCAACTCTTGCCAGCCCCTCATTCTCAGGTCTGCTGTCAAAAATAATTTTCATTTCATTGGTATTTTCCATAATAGTTTTCTTCCCCCTCTCTTTAGACTTCCCCACAGATTTCGACAAATTTATATACCCCTGACAGATGCAGCAGCTTTTCAATATAGGAATTTACTCCTGTAGCCTGTATACAGTCACCGCGCATCCCCATCATCCGGTATCTCCCCATGATCAGCCCTATCCCTGAACTGTCCATAAACGCTGTTCCTGAAAAATCAAATGTGATCGTTCGTATATATTTTTTCCGTATAATATCATCTGAATCTCTGCGTATCTCGTCTGTCACCATATGATCTACCTCTTTCGGTAAATGAATGATCAGGGAATTTCCCTGTATTTCAAATCTGTTCTCCATCATATCCCTCCTCACTTTTTGTCAGGCGAATGTTCGCAATCCACTTTGCAGTGTAGCTCTACATCAAATAACTGTTTATTGCTTTTCGCAGCCTCCTACTTGATTCGGTAAAAAAAGAGACACATGACTTCCATGCATCTCTTTTGTATCTTTACATCTTCTTATAATACTTCATGTCTTCTGCCACATCAAAATGAAAACCCGGTATCAGTATCCGGAATCGTCATAATCACCGGTGTCGTAACTTCCATCATCTGCCGAATCACCATCAGAATTATCGTAAGAACCATCATCATATTCCCCACTGTCATAGGAACCATCGTCATAACTTCCATCTTCCGCTGAATCTGAAGAAGCATCTCCCTCTGCGCTGTCAGCACTGCCGGTTCCGTCTGTGACTTTCGCATCTGTAGTTCCTTCGATCCCGGTCGTACCTGTAGTGTTACAGATCGTATTGTAAATTCCTTTCAGATCCGCAGGCAGCAAATCCGCATAAACATTCTGTATCTTCAATGCCGCTTCATCTGTATTCTGTTGCTGCAATGCTGAGTACGCCTCGATCAGAGCCTCATAACTGCTGCTTTTTTTCTTCTCTTCCTCTATCTGTTTGGAGGCCGCCTCAACTGTGTCTCCAGATTCCTGAGCCTGACTCTGTGCCTTGGTCAGCTCAGCTCCCTGACTGGACACTGCATCACTGTATTTCATAATCTGCTGATTCGCTTCCCTGTAGATTCCCTGACGTATGGCAGGAACAGCCAGAAGATAAAACGCCAGCAATCCTGCACAAAATCCGGCAACCAGTGTAAAAAACAGCGGAATCCTTCCTTTTTCTTTATACTGAGGAATCTGGATTGCCATATCATTCTCACTGCTGTCCACAGCTTTCCTGTTTCTTTTATTCTGACGTTCCAGACGTGTAGATACTCCTGTCTGTTCGTCAATCTCTCTCAAAAAACGAAGGGTTGTTGTATTTGTTTTATCAATCCGCGCGGCTTTCCTTAACGTCTTTCTTGCCTTGTTATATTCCCCCTCTTTCATCTGCACAAGTGCCAGAAGATGGTAACCTTTGATCAGTTTTGGATTCTGTATGAGAATCTTCTTCAGCCTGATCGCAGCCATATCCTCATGACCTTCCCTGCACAGATTTAAGGCATCATTATACTTTCTGATCGTTTCATTGATCGCCTCAAGCTTATTGGAGTTCGCCTGCAGCTTGTTAATATATTCTGATGCCAGATTTCTGGATGGCTGAAGATTCTTACTGATCACCCATTCACTGAGTGCGGCAACCACCTCCCCTGTCTCAAAATATACCAGTCCAAGAAGATTTCTCGCCTGAATGTTATGCTTATTATAAATAAGACTCTGCTTCAGACAGTCAATCGCCCCTGAAAGATCGCGGACACTGGCTTTCTCAAGCCCCCGGTTGTAATACTGTCTGGAAAGGTAATCTACCTTTTTCTGGATCAGCACATTACATCCACATTTCGGGCAGTAATCCAGATCTTTGTCCACCAGAAATGCGCCACAATTCATACAATTCATGTGTATCTCCTTATTTTACCCGTCTGCCACTCTTGGCTTCGCGGAGAACTTCCTGAAGAATATCCAGGATATCCGTCAGTTCTCTCTCATAAATCGCACCCTCCGCATCTGCCACATCCAGACAAGGTTCAAATTTCTTCAGTTCCTCTTCATAATCTATCATTTCTTATTTCTCCTGATCACATCTTTAATCTCACCGACAAGATACAGGGAACCCACGCAGAAGAGCATTCCGTCATCCCCCTTTACTTCCAGTGCTCTACCAAAGGCTTTCTCAACATCCTCCACTACTTCCACAGAAGAAGCACCTGCTTCTGTAAAAAGCTTTGCAAATCTCTCAGCAGGAACCTTGCGATATCCGCCAACAGAGGTTACTACCACTTGACGGAACGTGATCCTGCTGCAGATCGTATGTATCATATCTGTATAATCTTTGTCATCTACTGCTGAAAAAAGTAAAGTCAGCGGACATTCTTTTTGAAAATGTTCTGCTGTCTCTACAAATTTCTCTACCCCGTCCTCATTGTGAGCACCGTCCACGATCACACCCGGAAGCACTGTTTCCATTCTTCCCTGCCAGCGTGTTCCGGCAATTCCCACATGGATCTGATCCATAGATACAGAAATCACATTCTGCAGAACCTCAATCGTCTTTAATGCAAGTGCACTGTTCATCACCTGATACTTTGCAATAAACGGAATGGAGAAAACCATATCCTTATAATACTCATTCCGAAATGCAAAATCAATTCCCGCCGAAGTATTTCTGAGCACTTCTGTATCTGATCTCTTCACTTCATAAGCAGGGCTTCCCAGTTCTTCTGCTCTGGCACGGATCACTTCTGCTGCATCCGGGTCGTTTCCGTCATAGATTACCGGTACCCCCGGCACAATGATCCCGGCCTTTTCTCCTGCGATTTTGGCAACTGTATCTCCCAGATACTGCATATGATCCAGACTGATCGATGTGATCACACAGGCAACAGGATTCTCCACAGCAGTAGTCGCATCCATTCTTCCGCCCAGTCCTGTTTCCAGAGTCACATAATCAACACCTGCATCTGCAAAGATCACCATTCCCATCAGAAAAAGCATCTCAAAATAAGTCGGATGATAGCTGCCTTCTGCAACCAGTTCATCCGCAAGTACCTTTACTTTCTCAAAGGCCTTCAGGAAAGTATCATTATCAATATTCACCTCATTGATCTGGAAGCGTTCATTGATCTCCACCAGATGAGGAGAAGTAAATAATCCGCAGGAATATCCCGCCTCTCTCAGAACAGAGGTCAGAAACGCACATGTACTTCCCTTTCCATTAGTTCCTGCCACATGGATCACCTTAAACTTATCCTGAGGATTACCAAGTCTTCTCAGACATTCCTTTGTGTGATCCAGACTGTTCTTCTTTGTAAATTTCGGAGTTTCATCAATATAAGCAACTGCTTCTTCGTAATTCATAAAAAAATTCCACCACTTATCTATAATGTATTTAGTTACTCTAACATTATATAATAGTGGTGGAAGATGTCCAGTACCAATCGTAATATTTTATCCGACAAAATTATGGATTAATTTTCATTCGTACCGGCACTTTCTGTTAATTTCCATTTATTATTTGAATAAAGTGCATAGCAGGACCGGTCATAGCTCTTGCTCAGCGGTTTTCGCGTCGAGCTGTTGCTTCGCTGGATCACCGCAAGCCTGTCGAAATCATTCAGCTCCGTACCTGTGATCATCAACGTAGTCGGATTGATATAGACCGTATCATACCATTCTCCGTTCAGCTTGATTTCACTGGACGGCGTAAATTCCGTTCCCTTAATGTAATATGTATGATCTGCCTCAGAGATACATTGAATGGAATCCAGAGTCACATCATAGATTCCCATACGCATTCTGGTACGCAGATAAGGACTTTCGCCGCTTTCCCCGTAGGAATATCTCTTTCCATAAAGGAGGTCATACTGCAGGGTTTCCAGATCCACCTGATAATTTCTGGTATTTCTTCTTGCCTGATGATAACGGAAGATCGTTCCTTCATGGATTCCGGCACGGTCCATTACCTCAGCCGCCATCTGATAAGCTGCCAGATTGACGTCTTTCTTTTCCATGCCAAAATTGTCCCACATAACATACTGTGTCTGGAACAGGTATTTATTTTTCAGGTCTTCAACTGTCAGTCCCATAGTCGGAAGGTGGTCACCGTACATAACAAGGACCACATCCTCAGGATAATCTGCAAGCTTGTCTGTCAGCTCTTTGACAAAATTATCCATCTCATGGATCTCATTTACGTAATATTCCCATTTATTGTTCTCTTCCTCAGTCGGTGCACCGGAAACTGTGATCTCAGGATCTTCCAGAATCTGCTCATCCGGATACGCACCATGTCCCTGTACAGAAATAGTATATACATAATCCGGCCCCTCAGTGGAGTCCAGACATTTCAGGATTTCATCTGTCAGAACCTCATCCTTTACCCAGCCATTTGGATTCTTCTCGTTCTCTCTTGCCATGTACTCTTCGGAAGTAAAAGTATCAAATCCGAGATTCGGGAAAATAGATCTTCTTCCATAGAAATTTGCCTCATTATTATGAACTGCATGGGTGGTATAACCCAGATTCTTCAGTACATAAGGTGCACTCTCACATGTAGTCTCTCTAAGAATACTCTTATAAGGATATTCCCCAGGTCCAAAATAATGCATACTCATTCCTGTAATGGATTCAAATTCCGTATTGGCAGTACCTGCACCGACAGACGGAACCTTATAATATCCTGAAGAATATTCCTTCATCAGCTTACGGAAGGTCGGAATCGGGTCTTCTGAAATATTCAGGTAATTAACCAGCGTAGGATCAAAGAATGATTCTAACTGCAAAAACAGAATATTCGGCCGCTTTTCTTCCTGCGTTTCCGGAAGATTCTTTTCCGTCTTCTCAATTCTTTTGATTTCTTTCTCAGAATAATCTCTCGGACAGCTGATTCCCGTATTAAAAATCGTAGTTGCCAGACAGTAAGGATATCCATAATCCTCATATGCAAAAGCAATATTTCCAAAGTAATTGGAAAGTACCCTCTTCTCCAGTGCCAGTTGTGTACTTCCTGCAAAAAGAGCAACAGCCAGCAAGATCAGAGGAATATTGTAGCGATATTTAATCTTTTTCTGATACTTCGGTCCTTTAATAAGCAGCATCAGCAGTAAAATAACAAGAATCCCAAACAGGATGCAGACTGCCACAACGCCTGCAACAGGCAGATATTTGTTGGCAATCTTCATTGCATCTGTGATCAGATGCAGATCCGGTCCGGTAAACGGTGTAACACGGTTGAGCAGGAGAACACCGTTAATAATGGCCAGTATCAGCCAGAACAACGTAACCAGTACTCTCCAGAATACTCTCCTGTGAAACAGATAAACAATTAGTGACGAGGTAAAAATGAATGCCGCATTATATGCAAAAACCAGAGGTCTCTGTGTCATATAATTCCAGGCTTCTATAAACGAGTGACGGCAGATTGCCTCCATAACAAAATATCCCGCTGCGCTGGCAAGTACATGGAGTAAAAGGGAGATTTTGTTACAAATCTTATACAATTTCATCTAAACACTCCCTTATTTCTTAAGCTGCTCTAACTGTCCTTTAACCTTATCCATCATTTCTTTATATTTCGCAAGTTTGTCTTTCTCCGCATCCACCTTGGCAGCAGGTGCCTTGTTTACGAAGTTCGGATTATTCAGCATACCTTCACATCTTGCGATCTCTTTTGTGAGACGTTCTGTTTCTTTTGTAAGACGTTCAATCTCTTTATCTTTGTCAATCAGGTCTTCCAACGGCATATATACAACCGCATTGGAAACAACTACTGAAACTGCATCTTCACTGATTCCGTTCTTGTCTGTCTGTACCAGAATCTCTTTTGCAAATGCAAGATTTACAAAGGATTTCTTGCTGTTCTCATACATTGCTGCTGTTTCAGCATCCTTTGCCACAATATGCAGGCTTGTCTTGCGGTTATTCGGAACATTCATCTCTGTTCTGGTATTACGGATACCTCTTACAACCTCTTTGAAGCCCTCGATTGCTTTCTCAGCATCCGGGAAGTTTCTTTCTTCTCTGTATACTGGCCATTCGGAGATCATAATAGACTCTTCTTCAGGAAGAAGTGTGCAGTAGATTTCCTCTGTGATAAACGGCATATACGGATGAAGAAGCTTCAGGCCTTCTGTCAGCGCTGTTCTTAATGTCCAGAGTGCATCATTTGCTGCCTTCGGATCTTCCTCTGCCTTCCACAGACGAACCTTAGCCATCTCAATATACCAGTCGCAGAGTTCATCCCACAGGAAGTCATAAACCTTCTGTACTGCAATACCAAGTTCATATTTTTCCATGTTCTCTGTAGCTTCGCGGATCACTGTATTTAAGTGAGACAGAATCCATTTATCCTCTGCACAGAGATCATTTAAGTTCTCCGGCTCTGTCACTGTCTTGCCTTCCAGGTTCATCATGATGAAACGGGAAGCATTCCAGATCTTGTTTGCGAAGTTACGGCTTGCTTCTACCTTTTCCCAGTAGAAACGCATATCATTTCCAGGTGCATTACCTGTCATCAGAGTAAGGCGAAGAGCATCTGCGCCGTATTTATCAATAACTTCCAGAGGATCGATACCGTTTCCAAGAGACTTACTCATCTTACGTCCCTGGGAGTCACGTACCAGACCATGGATCAGTACATGATGGAACGGAACCTGATCAGTCTGCTCCAGAGCAGAGAATACCATACGGATAACCCAGAAGAAGATAATGTCATATCCTGTAACAAGTACATCTGTCGGATAGAAATATTCCAGTTCCGGTGTTTTCTCCGGCCAGCCAAGTGTGGAGAATGGCCATAATGCAGAACTGAACCAGGTATCCAGTGTATCCTCATCCTGATGAAGATGTGTACATCCGCATTTCGGGCATTTCTCAGGCATTTCTCTTGCAACAACTACTTCACCGCACTCATCACAGTAATAAGCCGGAATTCTGTGTCCCCACCATAACTGTCTGGAAATACACCAGTCGCGGATATTCTCAAGCCAGTGAAGATACGTCTTGTCAAAACGGGACGGAACGAATTTCAGATCTCCGTCATCCAGAGCTTTGATCGCAGCCTTTGCCATCTCGTCCATCTTTACAAACCACTGTGGCTTGATCATAGGCTCTACCGTTGTGCCGCAGCGGTCATGAGTTCCAACGCTGTGGTTGTGAGGAACTACTTTTACCAGAAGTCCAAGTTCTTCCAGATCTGCTACCATTGCCTTACGTGCTTCGTAACGGTCCATACCAGCGTATTTTCCACCAAGCTCGTTGATGGTCGCATCGTCATTCATAATGTTGATCTCTTCCAGATTGTGACGGCGTCCAACCTCAAAGTCGTTAGGGTCATGGGCAGGTGTGATCTTTACACATCCTGTTCCGAATTCTTTGTCTACATATTCATCGGCGATCACCGGAATCTCTCTGTCTGTGAGAGGAAGCTTCAGCATCTTGCCGATGAGATCCTTGTAGCGCTCATCTTCCGGATTTACGGCAACAGCAGTATCACCCAGCAGGGTTTCCGGACGTGTAGTTGCAATCTCTACGAAACGTCCCTCTTCCCCTACGATCGGGTAATTAATGTGCCAGAAAAATCCGTCCTGATCCTCATGCTCAACCTCTGCATCAGAGATGGAAGTCTGGCATACAGGACACCAGTTGATGATTCTGGAACCTTTGTAGATATAGCCTTTTTCATATAATTTGATAAATACTTCCTGTACTGCTTTGGAACATCCCTCATCCATTGTGAAACGTTCTCTCTCCCAGTCTGCGGAAGCACCCAGTTTCTTTAACTGATTGATGATCTTTCCGCCGTACTCCTCTTTCCATGCCCACGCATGTTTTAAGAATTCCTCACGGCCGATATCGTGTTTGTCGATACCTTCTTTTTTCAGCTTGTCGATAACCTTAACCTCTGTAGCGATAGCTGCATGGTCAGTTCCCGGCTGCCATAATGCTTCATAGCCCTGCATTCTCTTGAAACGGATCAGGATATCCTGCATAGTTTCATCCAGCGCATGTCCCATGTGAAGCTGACCGGTTACGTTTGGCGGCGGCATAACAATGGTAAACGGTTTCTTGTCCGGATTTACTTTTGCATGGAAATATCCATTGTCCATCCATTTTGTGTAAAGACGCTCTTCGATTCCCTTAGGATCGTAAGTTTTTGCAAGTTCTTTGCTCATAATGTCCTCCTAATTATATATCTGAAACTAAAGTATCTACGGATTACTCCGTTATAAAGCAGTCACCCTGACAACCAAACAAATAAGCATACTGACTTCGCTTTCCGCATCCAGCCAGATAACTGTGTCATAAACTTATTCGATAAAAAACGCCCCTCACACGCATTATACGTGCAAAGGGCGACATAGATCGCGGTACCACCTTAGTTTGTCTCTCATTCCCTTAACGCGGGATACGTGAAAACCTACCATGCGCGTATATAACTCTGATATGATTCATACACACTCACTTCAGCCTCCCGGCTCCAAAGCTACCTTCAGCACTTCTGTTCCCGGGAAACCTTCCAGCTTATAAGCTTCCCTCTCTGTGGGGCATTACCGCCTACTCCTCTTTTTCACAGCCTTTTTCTGGATTCTACTATAATGAAAAAAGGCTTTCTTGTCAAGAATGTTTCTCCGGATTTCACAAATTTATCTGGTGTCATACGTATATTTTTCCCGCATTGTCGAACAAAATTTTATCAATAATATCCTTTGCATTATTTACGGAAAGATATCCGTCCTCTATTTTTTCTCTCAGAACACTACACAGTGAAAAACGGAATGCAAGAAGGGAGCCATAACTTTCCTCTACTGTCCACGTATCACATCCCCAGCAGATTTTATCAATCTGGGACATCTCGATCAACTGATGCATTACACGTTTTGATGCGGTGTAGGATAAGATTGGAAGCCAGGTCAGATCCGGATACAGATTCGGATATCCGTCTACTATGGAAAAGAGATCATCTACCCATGGAAAGCCGCAATGCAACAGTACGAACTTTGTTTCCGGATTATTTTTTATCACATTGTTCAATTGCAGTATATTCGTATCTATGACTTGCCCCATTCCTGTATGACATTGTAATGGAAGTGACACTTCCGCCGCAATTTCACATATTTTCCAGAATAAATAGTCCTGAAAACATCTGATATCCTCCTGGGTTATATCCGACTCTTTTAAACGAAATACCCGTTCAGCCTGCTCCCGCGTCACTTTTTCAAAATGAAGACTGCGCTCATAGGCCATCGCTATTTTTAAGGCCACACAGCCCTCACTCTTTTTTTGTATGATCCACTTTCTGACCCACTCCACATAATCCTGTAAATTGTCCGGCAGCTCACCGAAGTTCTCTTCCAGTGATACACCGTCATGATTGCGAAGTCCTTTTTTATAGCCCAAAAAGAACAAATCCAGTCGAAAAGCAGGCGTAAACAGTTCCGGTCTTCCATTGTCAGAGCCCGGATTCCAGTAGGTATCTACGATTACTTTTTGATACTTACACTTATTTTTCAGTACATCCATGTAAAAGTCGGGATTTTGATGCGCTTTTCTGATCTGATCTGAAATCTGATCCCAGTTCTGAGCTGTGATCGGCTCCGATATTCCATACAACTCCCCGATTGCCTTTTGAAGCCAGACAAAATAAGATTTATATCGTGTTTTTTCCAGATATGCATTCCTGCTTTCTGCTGTTGTCCCCGGAGTTACCTGCTGCCATTGTAAATACGTATTATTTATCAGCTTATCCAGATCAAAATCCACCATCGCCTGTTCCGGCAGATGATGTGAATGCGTGTTCCTGATTTTATGATCGGATATATAGTTCATTAATTCCTGCTCTATCTGATTTGCTGTTCCCATGATAATATTCCCCTTTCTTCCTCTTATCCATTCTATCCGTTTGACTACCTATTTAAAAACCACAGAAAAACAATTTCTTCTTTTCCGCAATAAAGCGACAAATCGTTTATTCCACACTTTTCAGGGATTCTACCATGTCAATCTTCTTTAATTTCTGATGCATAAACAGATTTACGATCATGGAGAATCCAATTGTCAGCAGTCCGCAGTACAGGAAACTGACAGGATTAATATTTCTTCCGAACATAACCGCATCCACTTCCACAGTACGGATAATATACCTGTGCAAAAAGATTCCGAATACAGCTCCTGCCAGCACGCCGATGAGAGTAAGGATAACATTCTCCCTGTACACATAGGCAGAAACTTCAGTATCATAGAATCCCAGCACTTTCAAAGTTGCCAGTTCTCTCTGGCGCTCCGTAATATTGACATTGTTCAGATTATACAGGACTACGAAAGCAAGCATTCCCGCAGAAATGATCAGCACTATGATTACCGTATCCAATGCTCCCAGCATTCTATGAAGCTGGGCCTCCAGACTGCTGGTATAGCTGATGCTTAATGCCGCCGGGTGCTTCAGGATCTCATTTCCCACCTCAGATTCTGATTCTTTATATTCCTCTTTTACCGTGAATACAGTTGCAGAGTAGTCAGGCTTCTCCCCGAAAATCTGTTCATAGACATTTCCTGTCATATAAATATAATGTCCCATGTAATTCTCTGTCACTGCTGCGATCTTTGTCTCATAATTTTTCCCATCCTTTGTGATGGTCATGGTATCCCCGACTTTCAGCCCTGTCAGAGTAGCCGTCTTCTCACTGATCACTGTACCTGCATCCGTCAGCTGATATTTCTCTTTTGTCTTTCTGTCCTGAAGAGTTACATCCTTATTAAAGGTCTCAAGATTCTCAGGCACATAAACATATACGCTGATATTGGATTTATTTCTTGGAACACTCATCTTGGTAAACTGGACATGGGTATATCTCTCAATCTGACTGTTATTTTTCAGGAACTCATCCAGCTCCTGTCTCTCCTTATCTGTTGCATCCTCATCATCAATGATCGTTCCTGTATAATGCTGAAGCTCCTGATACTGCCGTCTGGCAATATCCATAATAGAATCCCTGAGTCCAAAGCCTACCAGCATCAGTGCCATACTTCCTGAAATACCGAAAATTGTCATAAAGAAACGTTTTTTATATCGGAAAAGGTTTCTCAGCGTAGATTTCCATGTGAAATTCAGATGCTTCCAGAAAAGCGGGATCCGTTCCAGCAGGATTCTCTTACCCTCTTTGGGAGCAGGGGGGCGCATCAGTGATGCCGGAGTTTCCGACAGTGCTCTGTAGCAGGAGAAAATGGTGGCTCCGACGGTACACACAGTTGCCGCACCTGCTGCTATCATTGCAAATTTAAATTCATAACGGATCTGGATATTGTTCATCATGCCCTTGTACATAATGCCATACCCGTTAATAATAACCCAGGGCAGGATCTTCTCTCCGATCAGAATCCCCAGGATACTGCCTCCCACAGTGGCAAGAAAAGCATACAGCAGATATTTGGATGCAATCGCATACTTGCCGTATCCCAGAGCCTTCATTGTACCGATCTGGGTTCTCTGTTCCTCCACCATTCGTGTCATGGTAGTCAGACTCACCAGTGCAGCCACCAGGAAAAAGATAACAGGGAAAACCTGTCCGATACTTCTCATTCTGTCTGCATTATCCCCATAATCTGAATATTCCGGCAGATCATTGCGGTCCGTTACCATCCATTCCGGCATACTGATATCATCGATCTCATCCTGAGCATCCTGAATCTTCTTCTCACCGTCTGCGATTTCTTTCTCTGCATCCTTCTTACCGTCTTCGTATTCTTTTTTACCTTCTTCCAGATCCTTCTCAGCTTTTTTGATGTCCTTTCTGGAATCCTTCAGCTTCTGCTCGTTCTCTGAGATTTCCTTCTCTCCATCCCTCAGCTTCTGTTCATTGTCGGCAATCTCTTTCTCACCGGAAGCAAGCTTTCCTTCATTCTCCCGGATCTGTGCTTCTCCTGAAGCAAGTTCTGCCTCCTTCTCCTCTAACTGAGCCTGACTGGAATTTAATTTTGCTCTTGCAGCATCGATCTGTTCCTGTGCTGACTCAAGCTGGGCTTCTTTTTCCTGAATCTCTTTTCTGGCTGGTTCCAGCTTCTTCTCCTGAGCCTTCACCTCTTTCCATCCTGCATCAATCTTTGCCTGGGCATCGGGAAGTGCAGCTTCCTGCTGGTTCAATTCTGCTTCCTTTGCATCAAGCTGGGCCAGTCCGCTCTCCACCTGGCTTAAACCACTCTCCAGTTCACTTCTTGCTGCTGCGATCTGGTTTCTGGATGCTTCCAGCTGGGCTGCCTGACTGTCCACCTGCTCCTGATAAGCGGAAACCTGTGCTGCCAGAGCCGCCAGGTCTTCCTCGGAATATGTGCCTGAAGCTTGTGCCTGCTCATACTGTGCCTGCAATGCTGCAAGCTGACTTCTGGCACCCTCAAGCTGAGCCTCTCCTTCTGCAAGTCCGGCCTCCTGCTGCTCAATCTGGGCAAGTCCCTGATTGCAGCTTTCCTTTTTGGCATTTAAGTCCTGTCTGGTTGCTGCAATCTGCTCTCTGCCTGACTGGATCTGCGCCTTGCCATTGTCAAGCTCCTGCTGACTCTGGGTAAGCTGCGTCTTTGCATCTGCAAGCTTCTTCTCACCGACACTTAACTGGTTCTTGCCATCCTCAAGCTGAGCCTTTCCATCATCAAGCTTTGCCTGGTTTTCGGAAACCTCCGCCCATCCGGCATTCAGCTGTTCCTTTGCAGATGCGATCTGTGCTCTGCCACTGGCAATCTGCTCTTTCGCACTGGCAAGCTGGGATCTGCCGTCCTCTAACTCCTTCTTTGCATCTGCAAGCCGGGCTTTTCCGTCCTCCAGTTCCTTTTTTGCGTCTGCAAGCTTTTTCTTGCCATCCTTATATTCCTTCTTGCCATCTTTTAACTTCTTTTCGCCGTCTTCAAGTTCCTGTCTGGCATCTGCAAGCTTGTCATTGGCTTCCTCTACAATCTCATCATATCTAACCTGGCACCGTTCTGCCTCAATCCCCTCCACTTGCTCCTGCACTCGCTCTATCAGGGAATCATAAGCATCTGTATAGCTGATCAGATCCTGTGCCCCATGAGCCTGCACATAGATCTGTGTATAAACCTCCTGGTCAAAATCCTCAGGGAGCACATAGGCAAATCCATTAACCTCACCGGAACCCAGAGTGGAATTTCCGCGATTATAGGATATGTAAAGCGGACTCTCTCCTAAACCCACAACTGTGTAATCTGTCTTTTTCAGCAGTTCGCTGTCTCCGCCCTCTTTCAGGGTAATCTGATCACCCACCTTATATCCATTGCTCTCAGCAAAAATACAGTCAAGGAAAATCTCTCCGCTTTTTTCCGGAGCTTTTCCCTCTGTCACTGAGATCCGATTCATGGTTTGATCCACAGCTTCCACATGAAGCACCTTCTGCTTCTCGCCTTCTCCACACATTACATCTGTACCATAGGCGCCCTCTGCATTCTCAACTCCGTCCACCTGCTTAATGGCAGCTACATCATCCTCCGTCAGTCCCAGAGTTCCCATTACTTTGATATCCATAAGATTGGTTTCATCATAATAGGCATCACCCGAGAAGCGCATATCCGGTGACGAGGCCTGTATCCCGGAGAAAAACGCAACTCCCAGAGCAACGATCATAAATATGGAAATAAATCTGGCTTTGCTCTTGCGTATCTCCATCCAGAAATCTTTATGCATTGCTTTCATATTCATCACCTACCATTCTATCTCCTCTATGGGTGTAGGATGGTCATTCATTGTCATCCTGGAAACCTTGCCGTTCTTGATCTTGATCACACGGTCTGCCATAGGTGTCAGCGCCGAGTTATGGGTAATGACGATCACTGTCATTCCACGCTCCCTGCACATATCCTGCAACAGCTTCAGGATTGCCTTACCAGTCTGGTAGTCCAGTGCACCTGTGGGCTCATCACACAGTAAGAGCTTGGGATTCTTCGCCAGTGCCCTGGCAATGGAAACTCTCTGCTGCTCACCACCGGAAAGCTGTGCCGGGAAATTGGTCAGTCTGTCCTTCAGTCCCACTTCCTCCAGAACCTCCCTGGCATCCAACGGATTTTTACAGATCTGCAATGCCAGTTCTACATTCTCCAGCGCTGTAAGATTAGGCACCAGATTATAGAACTGGAATACAAATCCAATATCATTTCTCCGATAACCAGTAAGCTGCCTGCTGTTATATCTGGCAATATTCCTTCCATCCACCAGAACTTCTCCGCTGGTAGCCTGATCCATACCCCCAAGAATATTCAGCACTGTCGTCTTGCCCGCACCGCTGGGGCCAACGATCACTACGAACTCTCCCTTGGCAATCTCAAAGCTGATCTCATCCACTGCAACGATCT
>ERZ773131.1036-NODE-1036-length-21480-cov-5.840140_pt1 | contig 21480 bp, 19 predicted proteins | sample MGYA00511082_ERZ773131 | MGnify/ENA primary metagenome ERZ773131 (study PRJEB29015, sample SAMEA2737813) | human gut metagenome | biome: human gut; feature: human-associated habitat; material: faeces | place: China | collected 2012 ... | reverse complement strand
TATGATAGGGGTCTCCAAAACCTTTGGTGGGAGTTCGATTCTCTCATCCCCTGCTGTTTAAAGGATTTAAGTTGAATTTCAGCTTGAATCCTTTTTTGCATTTAAAAACTTTAATTATAAAGCTAATTAGGCAAAATAAAATAATGATGAGGAGATAATCATGAATGAATCTAAATATGAGCATATAGTACACCCATTTCCACCACTGTATAATAGTGAATCAAGAATACTTATACTTGGAAGCCTGCCTTCAGTTAAGTCAAGAGAGCAGATGTTTTTTTATGGACATCCGCAGAACAGATTCTGGAGAATGATTAGTGGAGTATTTGAAGAAGCAGTTCCGCAGACGATAGAAGAAAAGAAGGCATTTATGTTAAAGCACAATATTGCAATGTGGGATACGATATATAGCTGTGACATAATTGGATCAAGTGACAGCAGTATTAAGAATGTTGAGCCAACGGATTTAAAGAGTATTGTAGATAATTCTAAGATTAAAAAAGTAATATGTAATGGGAAAACATCAGGGAAATACTATGAAAAATATCAGATGAAATATCTGGGAATTAAACCAGACATTCTTCCATCAACAAGTCCTGCAAATGCCGCATATTCATTGGGGAAACTTGTTGAGATATGGAAGAAGTCTATAATATATTAGATTTTAACTTATTTTTCAGGTTTAACAACATTAAGAGGCATCATAAGATGATCTATAAGGATGCTATAAGCTTTATCACCATTACCAGATTTGAGATAATCAAAATTCATGTCATGGGCTATGGCTTTCACAGAAATCCCTGATATGATTGCAACAGCAATCCTTGGTCTTACAGACAACAAGATACTTATATTTGAAAGGTGCGGGCTGTCAGTTTGGTGGTCCGCGTCTTTTGATTTGCCAATAAATAAATACTATGATATCATTAATTATTATGTGGAAAAGGAATGATTAATATGGAAAATGTTGTTATAAGAAACATGAAAGAAGAGGATTCAGCTGAAGTCCTTGAGATGATGAAGGTGTTTTATGCATCACCGGCACTGCTTTCAGATCCTTCAGAGGAAGTAATGAAAAGGGATATAGAGGACTGTCTTGGGGATAATCCATTTATAGAGTGCTTTGTGTTTGAAGATGGCACAGGTGTTATCATGGGTTATTCAATGGTTGCACACAGTTATTCTACTGAATGTGGTGGTAATTGTGTGTGGGTTGAAGATATATATATTAAGCCGGATTACAGAGGAAAGAATATTGCAGGTGAGTTCTTTGAACATCTTGACAATATGTATGGAAAAGAAGCTGTAAGATTCAGACTTGAGGTTGAAGAAGAGAATGAAAGAGCAGTGAAAGCATACAAGAAGGCTGGATTTGAGAGACTCGGTTATGTGCAGATGGCTAAGGATTACTAATTGGAGTTGTTATGAATAATAGTTATAATGAAAGAAGCATGAAGATAATTGACCTTAAGAAAACTATTTTAGAGGACAATGACGTTGATGCTGACAGATTAAGAGAAGAGTTAAAGAAGAAAAATGTATTCTATATGAATATCATGTCAAGTCCCGGTTCGGGTAAGACTACAACTATTGTTGGTACAATTGAAAGACTTAAGGAACATTTTAATATAGGTGTAATGGAAGCAGATATTGATTCTGATGTTGATGCGCTTACTGTTGCTAAGGCAGGAGTGCCAGCAGTACAGCTTCATACAGGAGGAATGTGTCATCTCGATGCTGATATGTCAAGACAGGGAATGGCTGCGTTAGAAGCTGAAGCAGATAATACACTTGATTTTATTATACTCGAGAACGTTGGTAATCTTGTGTGTCCGGCTGAGTTTGATACAGGCGCATGTCTTAATGTGGCAATTCTTTCAGTTCCAGAAGGAGATGATAAACCGCTTAAGTATCCGCTTATGTTCGAGAAGTGTCAGGCTGTGATTATTAATAAGATTGATTCCATGCCGGCATTTGATTTTGATATGGATAGGGTTAAGGATAATATTGCAATGAGAAATCCGGAAGCAGTAGTTTTCCCTATTTCTGCAAGAACAGGAGAAGGAATGGATGCATGGTGCGAATGGCTAAAAGACAATGCAGCACAATATTTAGGAGAGAACCAGAATGGGTAATGTAAGAGTAATTGATGTGCATCAGAGTGTGTACGCAGTTAATGATGAAATAGCTGCTAAGACAAGGGCAAGACTTAAGGAAGAGAAAACATTTATGGTTAATCTTATGTCAAGTCCGGGAGCAGGTAAGACTACGACTCTGATAAGGACAGCTAATATGTTAGGAGACAGATATCGTATAGGTGTAATGGAAGCAGATATTGATTCTTCTGTTGATGCTGAGAAGATGGCGGCAGCAGGGGTTACTTCAATTCAGGTGCATACAGGCGGAGAGTGTGCGATGGACGCTCATATGACCATGCAGGCACTTGATGAATTTGACACAGAGGGGCTTGACCTTCTTGTTATGGAGAATGTCGGTAATCTTGTATGTCCGGCTGAGACAGATACAGGTGCATCATGCAATGTTGTTATTCTTTCGTATCCTGAGGGTGATGATAAGCCACTTAAGTATCCCCTTATGTTTGAGGTGTGTCATGTAGTTCTTATCAATAAAATAGATACTAAAGAGTATTTTGATTTTGATGACAAAGCAGTTGTTGAAAGAATTCACGAAAGAAATCCATTGGCAAAGGTGTTTTTCGTATCAGCTAAGACTGGCGAAGGCTTTGAAGAATGGATAAGCTGGCTTGACAATAATATTAAGGAATGGATTGGAGGTACAGTCTGATGGTAGACAGTCGTAATTTTAAAAAACAGAATCAGAAAGGACAGGGATTAAAGAAGCATAAGTGGATTCCGCTTGTTGTTATCGTAGTGCTTGCACTTGTACTTATTCTTATACAGTATTTTATGATTGATATTCTTATGGCAGTCAATACAAAATAGTTCATATATTCATGAATTCAGAAAGATTTAATAATCCCCAGCCCTGCAGATTATCTGGCAGGGCTTTTTTAGTACAGCAGGAATGGAGTCTTTTCTTTATCTCTTTAGGAGACATGTCTTTCTTTATCAGAACATCTGCAATTGCACCTGAAACAACCGGGGCAGACATGGAAGTTCCACTTTTTACAGAATATCCGCTAACGGAATTATTGCACGACCTGATATATGAACCATTTACAATAAGTTCTGGTTTTACTATACATTCACTGGTTGGTCCTCTTCCTGAATAGAAATCTTTGCCATCGGGGGAACCGACTGTGATAATTTTCTTGCAGGTTCCGGGGATGGCAATAGTCTGTCGCCCTGGCCCGTCATTTCCGGCGGCTGCAACAACAATTATATTATTATCCCAGAGCTTTTCAATTGCTTTTTCAAGAGCAATGAGATTTTCCTTTTCGCCAAATGTGGTTGCACCGAAGGATATATTGACAACTCTTATATTCAAATCCTTCTGATGGGAGATTATCCAGCCAGTAGCATCTAAAACATTTTCAATCCTGCCATTGCCAAGTCTGTCTAATACTTTGATTCCTGCAAGACTGGCAACAGGGCAGATCCCTTTGATTCTGCCGTGGCTTGCATAACCGCTGCCTGCGATAATTCCACTTACATGGGTGCCATGTCCACAGTCGTCATAAGCATTTTTTCTGCCATTGACAAAATCCTTGAAAGCTACTATGCGGTTTTTAAAATCTATATGAGGATATATTCCTGAATCTATTACAGCAACAGTGATTAATTTATTCATAATAATTATTTTCAGAACATAATATATATATTTTAGTATATTCAGATTAGGTGGTTTAGTGCGGTTATATTACAGGGATTAGATGTGACTGATTATTCATTTACTTTCTTATAAAAGATTGATATAATTTGAATATAAAAATTATGGAGGTACTTTAATGAAACAGTTAAATGAAAAAGTTGCTATTGTAACAGGAGCAGGTCAGGGAATAGGTAAAGGAATTGCTCTTTGTCTTGCAAAAAGAGGGGTTAAGGTTATTGCAACGGGACGTAGAGTAGAGCCAATTGAGCAGACAATTGCAGAAATTAAGGAATTAGGAGGAGAAGGCTTCGCCATGACATGTGATTCAGCAGACAGAGCAAGAGTTGAAGAGGTTGTTAAGGCTGCTGCAGAAAAGTATGGAACAGTTGATGTTGTAGTAAATAACGCACAGGCTATTGTTCCTTCTGCTCCAGTTGAAGAAACTTCTTATGATAATATGCTTAAGGCATGGCAGAGTGGTGTAATTGGTTCGCTTAACTATATGCAGGCTGCATTCCCTTATATGAAGGAACAGCATGAAGGAAGAATTATTAACTTCGCTTCTGCAACAGGTATGTTTGGTATTGCAGGACAGTTAGCTTATGGTTCTAACAAGGAAGCATTAAGAGGTATGACTAAGATTGCAGCTAAGGAATGGGGACAGTATGGTATATGTGTCAATATCGTTCTTCCAGGAGCTGAATCACCAGCAGCTAAGGCATGGGCTGAGAAGTTTCCAGAGGAATATGCGAAGCAGGTTAACCTTAATCCTATGAAGCGTTTTGGTGATCCAGAGACAGATATTGCTCCAGTCATTGCATTTTTAGCAGGTCCGGATTCATGCTATTTTTCAGGACAGAGTGTGATTGTTGATGGTGCTAATTCTATAATGCCATAATGGCTATATACATATTGAAATAATTTGCTTTTTGGCAGTTCATGGAATATAATATTTACATCAATAATAATCGTGTATGAGAGGTTTATGTTATGGATAATAAGAGAATTGTAGTTGCCTTAGGAAGAAATGCATTTGGAGAAACATTTCCAGAGCAGCAGCAGAATGTTAAGAAAGCAGCAGTGGCAATAGCTGATCTTGTAGAAGCTAAGTATCAGGTTGTTATTACACACAGTAATGGACCACAGGTCGGTATGATTCAGACAGCAATGACTGAGTTTGCAAGACTTGAGCCTGATGACAGAACAGTTGCTCCTATGTCTGTATGCGGAGCCATGAGTGAAGGTTATATTGGATATGATCTTCAGAATGCCATAAGAGAAGAGCTTATTAACAGAGGAATATATAAGACAGTTTCAACTATTATTACTCAGGTAAGAGTTGATCCTTTTGATATTGCTTTCAGCGAACCATCTAAGGTTATTGGTAGATATATGTCGAAAGAAGAAGCTGATGCTGAAGAAGAGAAGGGGAATTATGTAGTTGAAGAAGAGCCAGGTAAGTTCAGAAGAATAATTGCTTCACCTATGCCTATCGATATATATGAGATTGATGCTGTCAAGGCATTACTTGATGCAGATCAGGTTGTTATTGCAGCGGGTGGTGGCGGAATTCCTGTATTACAGCAGGGCTCACATCTTAAGGGTGCAAGTGCTATTATTGAAAAGGATTATACAGCTGCCAAGTTAGCAGAGCTTGTTGGAGCAGGAACATTACTTTTCCTTACAGCATATGACAAGCTTACTATAGGAAAGGGTACACCAGAGGAGAAGGTATTTGATACAGTTTCTGCAACAGATCTTCACCAGTATATTAAGGATGGTCACTTCCCGGCAGTTACAACTTTCCCTAAGGTAGACGCTTCTATCAGATTTGTAACAGCAGATAATGAAAGAAAGGCTGTTATCGCTAATCTTGAGAAGGCTAAGGATGGTCTTGCAGGAAAGACTGGAACTACAATTACAGCGTAATATTTTGAATATTATATGGAGGCACGGGCATTTTTGTCCGTGCCTTTTTGTGCCTGATTTTACCGTTCACGACATAAAAACGACGGATTACGACGAAAAAACGACAGATTACGACATGTTTAACACAAAGCATAATAAAACTGATATACTTATGAAGTCGGAATAATAATCACGATTGGGGGAAAATGCTGGTATTTAATATGTTTAACAAAAAAGATGAAATGTGTGTATGCTTTGAAAGATATTTTCTGGCGATGGGTAATTCGCTCGAAGATTTCTGGAGCATTAATAAAAAGTACATGCAGGGGTTTTCAAGAGAAGAGGACGAGGAATACATAGGGAAATGCAAAAAAGTTCTTATTGTTATGTCTAAAGAGTATATGACTGATATGTTGTCTTTATATTATATGGATGTGATAAGAAGTCTTAAAGAGCAGGGAGTCATAGAAGTAATGGCCATGATAGGAAATGATGTTAATCTGCCATCAAGATATGAATGGATCAATGATGCAGATGTCAGCAGGATAGCTTTTTATTAATATTTGCTTGCATTTATGTTCCAGAATCTCTATAATCAATTTTGTATGATTATTTTTATAATAGATTATTATCTGTTATGCGTATTTTTTGGAGGAGATTATTAATGATTAGTGCTAACAATGTAACACTTAGAATCGGTAAGAAGGCTCTTTTTGAAGATGTTAACATTAAGTTCACAGAGGGTAACTGTTATGGACTTATTGGTGCGAATGGTGCCGGAAAGTCAACATTTTTAAAAATTCTTACAGGACAGATAGAACCTAGCAAGGGTGATGTTTCAATCACACCAGGTCAGAGATTATCTTTCTTAGAGCAGGATCACTTCAAGTATGATGAATATAATGTTCTTGATACAGTAATCATGGGTAATGACAGACTTTACCAGATTATGAAAGAGAAAGAAGCTATATATGCCAAGGAAGATTTTACAGAGGAAGATGGTAACAAGGCAAGTGAGCTTGAGGCTGAGTTTGCAGATATGAATGGCTGGGAGGCTGAGTCAGATGCTGCACAGCTTCTTAACGGACTTGGAATCGGAACAGATCTTCATTATAAGACAATGGCTGAGCTTAACGGTAGTGAGAAGGTGAAAGTTCTTCTTGCAAAGGCTTTATTTGGTAATCCTGATATTCTGCTTTTAGATGAGCCTACTAACCACCTTGATCTTGATGCGATTGCATGGTTAGAAGAATTCCTTATTAATTTTGAGAATACTGTTATTGTTGTATCGCATGACAGATATTTCCTTAATAAAGTATGTACACAGATTGCAGATATTGATTATGCCAAGATTCAGCTTTATGCAGGTAATTATGATTTCTGGTATGAGTCAAGTCAGCTTATTATCAAGCAGATGAAGGAAGCTAATAAGAAGAAGGAAGAGAAGATCAAGGAATTACAGGACTTTATCCAGAGATTCTCAGCTAACGCTTCTAAGTCTAAGCAGGCTACTTCAAGAAAGAGGGCTCTTGAGAAGATTGAATTAGACGAGATTAAGCCATCAAGCAGAAAGTATCCATATATTGATTTCAGACCAGCAAGAGAGATTGGTAATGAAGTACTTACAGTAGAAGGAATTTCTAAGACTATTGACGGAGTTAAGGTACTTGATAATGTATCATTTATCGTAAACCATGATGATAAGATAGCATTTGTTGGTTCTAATGAGCTTGCAACAACTACTCTTTTCAATATTATTACAGGCAATATGGAACCTGATGAAGGAAGCTACAAATGGGGTGTTACAACTTCACAGGCTTATTTCCCTAAGGATAGTGCTGCAGAGTTTAACAGAGAAGATACTATTGTTGAATGGCTTACACAGTATTCACCAGATCCGGATCCTACTTATGTAAGAGGATTCCTTGGAAGAATGCTTTTTGCTGGAGATGACGGTGTTAAGAAGGTTAAGGTATTATCAGGTGGAGAGAAGGTAAGATGCCTTATATCCAAGATGATGATATGTGGAGCAAATGTATTAGTATTTGATGATCCTACTAACCACCTTGATATGGAGTCAATCACAGCTCTTAACAACGGACTTATTAAGTTCCCTGGTGTTACATTATTTACATCACACGATCACCAGTTCATCCAGACAACAGCTAACCGTATTATGGAAATCGTTCCAAGCGGACAGCTTATTGATAAGATAACAACATACGATGAGTATCTTGCAAGCGATGAGATGGCAAGAAAGCGCCAGGGCTTTGCAGAAGCAGCTTCTGATGATGAAGATTAATAATTAGCAGACGAATAGGCGGACGCATTAAGAAATTAGTGCGGACGCCTATTTTACTACATAAAAAAGACATATAGTTCTGTAGTTCAGACACGCTTGCGCTGCTCTCGCTTCGCAGCGGATACTAAATTCGCGCTATGCGCTCATTAAGTACCGGCGAGCTCAAAGCACCTGAATCTACAGAATTATATGTCTTTTTTAGTTTTCGAAGGCACCATAATCTAGATTTTCGTAATACAAGTAAAAGTCTGAAATTTATTTTATAATCTTATCTTATATTAAGCATATTCGTTGAAAAAATGAGTGGGATAGTGTAAAATACTTATTATATAATTATATGTAATAATAAATATAAATTATTTGATAAATAGTTTACTGAATATTAGATGTAAAGACGTGAAAGGGAATAATATGGGAATTATAATGGGGTTAGATATTGGAATTGCATCAGTAGGAATTGCAGTAGTTGATAAAGATACATTAGATATTAAATGCGTGGTTTCAGATTTATTTGATTCTGCTGATGCTAGTAAGAATACTGAACGAAGAAATGCCAGACAAGCAAGAAGACTCAATAGACGAAGAAAAACAAGAATAGAAGATTTTAATACACTTTGGGTAAGTATGTTTGGAGAATTGCCTGAAGAAGTTGATTCGAATGTTTTATTATTAAGAAATGCTGGATTAGAAGAACAGCTTACATTGGATGAGATATATTGTGTTTTAAAATATATGTTAAAACATAGAGGAATATCATATCTTGAAGATGCTTTGAATGAAGAAAATGTGACAGGAAGTTATCAGAAAGGAATTGCAATTAATCAAAGAGAATCAGAGTATATGCTGCCATGTGAAATACAGCTTGAACGATTCAGAAAATATGGACAATATAGGGGAGAGTGTGAGGCAGAAAATGAGAATGGCGAAAAGATTACTTTGAGTAATGTTTTTATGACAAGTTCATATAGAAAAGAAATAGACAAATTTTTGAATACTCAGGGTAAATATGGAATTATTAATCAAGAATTTATTGATGAATATTTAAAAATATTTAACAGAAAAAGAAAATATTATGAAGGTCCTGGAAATGAAAAGTCAAGGACAGATTATGGAAAATACACAACAAGAAAAGATTTAGACGGAAAATATATAACAGAAAAGAATATATTTGAAAAATTAATAGGAAAATGTAGCATATATAAAGAAGAATTACGAGCAGCAGGAGCATCTTATACAGCGCAGGAGTTCAATATTTTAAATGATCTTAATAATATTACGGTCAATAATAAGAAATTGACTACGCAGCAAAAGAAAGACATTATTGAAATTGTTCAGAATAGTGACAGAATTAACATGGAAAAAATAATTTCTTCATGCATAGGAGAAAAGATTGAAAAAATTGAAGGTGCAAGAATAGACAAGAATGAGAAGAACATATATCACACATTTGAACAGTATAATAAAATGAGAAGGGCTTTTGCTGAAAAAAGCTATGATATTAAGAAATTAACAATAGAACAGTTAGATGAAATAGGACGAATATTAACTATTAATACAGAGCGCGAAGGAATAGAAGACGCAATAATGGATAGTGAATTATTAAATCTTAATAATGAACAGATAGATTTGTTGATAGAATTAAGACGAAAGAATTCCAGCTTATTTGCTAAATGGCAGTCATTATCAATTAAGGCAATGAGAGAAATAATACCAGATTTGTATGAAAGAAATGTTAATCAGATGAATATTTTTACAGAACGAGGTGTTTTTAAAGACAAGCTGAATCTTTTTGAGAACAGTGTTTATTTACCTAAAGAGCCTGTATTAGAAGAAATATATAATCCTGTTGTCAGAAGATCTATAAGCATGACAATAGATGCTTTAAATGCATTAATTAAGAAATATGGATATCCGGAAGATATTGTTATTGAGATGCCGAGAGATAGAAATGATGCAGAACAGAAAGACAGGATTAAAAAATTTCAGAAGACAAGAGAAAATGAGCTGAAGAATATTAAAAAGAAAATTAAAGAAGAGTATGGCATAGAGATAACAGATGAACATTTTAGAAAACATAAGGGTTTAGAATTGGAATTAAAATTATGGGTGGAACAGAATGAAAAATGTCCGTATTCAGGTAAGCATATTAATGTTCAGGATATTTTATATCATCATGAGTTATTTGAGATAGATCATATTATTCCATTAAGTATTTCATATGATGACAGCAGAAATAATAAAGTCTTGGTATATAAAGAGGAAAATCAGGATAAAGGTAATCGTACACCATTAATGTATTTATCTACAGTTAATAGACAATATGATCAGCATGAATTTATGAATTATGTATTGAGTACAAAGACATTGCCTAGAAAGAAAAGAGAATTATTGCTTAATTACGAAGATATAACTAAAATAGATGTCTTAAAAGGCTTTATTAATAGAAATCTTAATGATACAAGATATGCTTCAAGAAGTGTACTTAATGCTATGCAGTTGTTTTTTGGAGGAAAAGAATGTGATACAAAAGTAAGAGTAATTAGAGGTGCTGTCACAAATCAGTTAAGAATAAAACTGAATCTTCCTAAAGATAGAGAAAAATCATATAGCCATCATGCGATAGATGCAGCTATTATGTGTTATTCACAAATGGGACTCATGAATTTCAGAAATACTCAGAATAAATTTATCGATTTTGAAAATGAAACATATTTGAGTGATGATAAGAATTCATGTTTTGATAATAAATATTATGATGAGGCATTATTTGGACAAGTTCTTAAAATGCGAAAGAATCTGTTAAAAGCTGAAGGGGAACCTCAAAGGTCAGTTCAGAGCAAAGGTGTATTTGACGAAGAGGAAAAGAATAATGGTATTGTTAGATATCATCATAAGGTTGATAAAAAACCAAATAGAGGATTAAGCAAAGCATCTATATATGGAACTAGAAAAATAGATGGTAAAATATATAAAATTGTAGGATATGATATTCGAAATAATAAGGATGTAGAGGCTATAATTAATATAATAAAAAAAGGAAAATCGGATAACTTTTTGATGGCAAAGCATAATCCTGAAACTTTTAAAAACCTTATGGAAATATATGAACAATACAAAGGAGAAAAGAATCCATTTTTAGCATTTGAACAGGAGACAGGAGATTATATAAGAAAATATGCAAAAAATCATAATGGCTCAATAATTAAAAAGATTAAGTATGTGGATAGCGAAGTCGGTTCTTGCATTGATATATCTGCTAATTATGGATATAAGAATGGCGATAAGAGGGTAATAATGGATACACTTACTCCATATAGAGCAGATGTATATTACAATTACAAAGATGATACATATAGAATAATAGGTGTTAAATATGCAGATTTTAAGTACCTTAATGGGAAATATGTTCTTGATGAAGATGCATATGTTTCAATTCTTATAAAAGAAGGTTTATTAAAAAATGGTGATAGGCTTGAAAATATTTCTTTGTCAGGATATGAATATAGGTTGTCATTTTATAAGAATGATATTATTGAGTACACCAAGAATGATATAGTTTATAAAGAAAGATTTTTGTCTCGTACAATGCCTAAAGTGAAAAACTATATTGAAACGAAACCAATAAGTGCGGCGAGGTATGATAAGCAAAATTTAATAGGATTAACGAATGCAAAAGATATATGTAAAATATGCACAGATGTATTGGGAAACGAAACTAAAATACATATAGAGAAATTTAAATTGAGTGTTGATTGAATGATAGTAGTGTGATACTATAATAATAGGTTTGTGATGACTCAATTTTTTCAGACCTACTAAAATAAGGCTTTATGCCGAATTCAAGGGACACCTCTTGGTGTCCCTTTTTCTGTATATGGGGGTATTATGGGGTATAAGGTGATATTGATTGAAAATGATGTAAAGATGAGTATTAAATTAAATAATATAATAATTAATAAGGAAGGTCATGATATATGGATATCAGTTGATGATGTATCATTGTTGGTTATTGATAACATGAAGATTACATTTACATCTAGAATGTTATCATATTTAGCAGAACATAATGTGGGAATGATATTTTGCGATGTTAAGCATTTACCTATAGGATATTATTGTGATTATGATAATCATAGTCATATATCAAAAATTCTTAATTATCAGATTCAGTACAGTCAGATAGAATATGATAGATTATGGAGAAAGATTATTATAGCAAAGTTAAATAATCAGGCAGGGGTGTTGAAAATACTTGGCAAAGATAATGCTAGTGCATTAAAAATAAAAGAATATTGTGACGAGATAACAGATGGGGATAGAAGTAATAGGGAGGCACATGGCGCGAAAGTTTATTTTAATGAGTTGATGGGTACAAGCTTTTCAAGAGGAAATGAAGACATATTATTAAATTCTGGTCTTGATTATGGATATACAATAATAAGGTCTTATATTGCTAGATTGTGCGTAGGTTATGGATTGAATTGTCAGATAGGAATACACCATAAAAATGAATATAACCGTTTTAATCTGGTTGATGATTTAATGGAACCATTAAGACCGATAGTAGATTTATATACATACAGAATTCTGCAGGGACAGGAGTTTTTTAAGGCAGATCATAGATACAAGATAATAAATATCGTTAATCATTTTATTAGATATAAGGGAAAGAAGATGTATCTTGGAAATATGCTAGAGGAATATGTGATGATATTTTCTAAGAATTTGAAAGATGGAACAGAACTTATTTTTCCGGATATTAATGATTATGAGGAGTATGCAGATGAGGTATGATGTTATGAGAGTTTTATGCATGTTTGATCTTCCTGTGGAGACTGATAAGGAAAAAAGAGAATATAGAAACTTTAAGAAAAAACTTATGCTTGAAGGGTTTGTTATGCTTCAGTACTCTGTTTATATAAGAACATGTCCTAATAGACAATATTCAGAGAGGTTGCAGAAGAGATTGGCAAAGAATCTGCCTGTAAATGGGAATATAAGGTTGTTGGAAATTACAGAAAAACAATACGAAGATATGAAGATACTTGTAGGAACCAAAAGTTTAAACGAGAAAATAGCTAATGATGAAAGGTTTGTAGTCATATGATTTTATCAATAAATGATAGATTAGAGTTAAATATAGAAAGTATTACGCAACTATGTGGAATTAATGTGCAAAAGAAAAATAATATAATACAAAATATTATAAAATATTTTTCGACCACTAAATATGCAGAGTATGAGGATAAGGATGACTGTGTTATTAAAATAGATGATGAAGTTGTTGGTAGAAAATATTATACAACATATTATATATCAAATATAAATGATTTAATTAGCAATATTCAAATATCTAAAAATAGTATTATGAAAAAGTATGTAGATTATGTTAACTCTAAATATGATAATCAACTTATATATGAAGATATAGTGGCAGGATATGAAAAGATATTTGCTAAGATTAATAGTGATATGAAAGAATCGGGCATTGGTTTGATGCTTGACTTCATGGAGGAAAAGATAACAGATGTTGCACAATTGGCAATAGCAAGAACGCTAGAATTAGGATATATTGAAAAAATGAGTAATTATGATTTGTATATGGAATATATAAAGATTATGAAGGCATATTATAAGGATAACCCAGATAAGATACTGCTAGTATTAGAAAATATAGATCATTATCTTAATGTAGAACAATATTATTTGTTAATGAGACAATTAGAGATTATAACATTAGAATTAGATATAAACATAATTGTTACAACGAGCATAAGGGGATATGTATATATTAATGAAAAAAATATTACAGGAATTAATGTTGTTAACGATGAGGTCTTTTCTATGCCTATGATAGAGGAATTACAAAAATTTTATGAAGATAATTATCCTTGCAACTATAATGTGATTGAGAAAGATATGATATATAATATCACACAAATTATACATGATATAGGTATAGACGGATATAGTCCGCGTGGTAAAGCATATATATTTTTAAAGCTTTTAGATGAATCAATAGGAGTTCATATGGGAAAATGTAATGCAATAAATAATATAGAAAATGCTTTTTTAGAGGGATAAATAATGATATAATATATTTGGAGGCGATGTTTTATGCAAATGAAAGGTACAATTGTTTTACATTTATGTGAAAAATGGTATTTGATGTTTTAGTACCTGAAAGAATTGAGTCATCATAAAACCTCCTGTATGTTTGACAGTAATAAGCGCATGTTTTAGTACCTGAAAGAATTGAGTCATCATAAAACAGATTATTACCCATCAACAGGTACAGACAGGTTTTAGTACCTGAAAGAATTGAGTCATCATAAAACACTACAAGATGTTAGTTGATGAATATTTCAGTTTTAGTACCTGAAAGAATTGAGTCATCATAAAACTGAAAGAATATATGATAGATGCTTTACTTCGTTTTAGTACCTGAAAGAATTGAGTCATCATAAAACGCAGTTAGTATGTAGTGCTATTGCTATATCGTTTTAGTACCTGAAAGAATTGAGTCATCATAAAACTATATACTTTGCCGTTTTTTGCAACAAAATGTTTTAGTACCTGAAAGAATTGAGTCATCATAAAACGGCATAGATTAAAACAGGCATTTAAGGAACGTTTTAGTACCTGAAAGAATTGAGTCATCATAAAACAGCACCCATTGTCTGTGCAATTGTATTACAGTTTTAGTACCTGAAAGAATTGAGTCATCATAAAACTAGTATTGCTGACTATTCTTCTGATACAACGTTTTAGTACCTGAAAGAATTGAGTCATCATAAAACAAAATCAGAAGAATTAAGACGAAGATATCAGTTTTAGTACCTGAAAGAATTGAGTCATCATAAAACTGTTAGAAGTGGTAATGAAACTACAGAATTGTTTTAGTACCTGAAAGAATTGAGTCATCATAAAACTCGAGTTACAAAACAGCCATAGAACATGTGTTTTAGTACCTGAAAGAATTGAGTCATCATAAAACATGTTGATGACCAGAATAAAAAAGATGTATGTTTTAGTACCTGAAAGAATTGAGTCATCATAAAACTTCTTTAACGTATGCCATAATATAAACCCCGTTTTAGTACCTGAAAGAATTGAGTCATCATAAAACCCAAGGCGAGTTGTCTTTATACATCTGTCGGTTTTAGTACCTGAAAGAATTGAGTCATCATAAAACTTTTGCCACAGCTCGAACAGGATTTGTAGTTTTAGTACCTGAAAGAATTGAGTCATCATAAAACTGATGCAATACCGAGTGCCTTAGCTTCTGTGTTTTAGTACCTGAAAGAATTGAGTCATCATAAAACCTTGCAGCTTGCAGAGAAGCAACTTGAATTGTTTTAGTACCTGAAAGAATTGAGTCATCATAAAACATGCTGTCACTGAATCTTTTAGCCGGATTCGTTTTAGTACCTGAAAGAATTGAGTCATCATAAAACACAGGGTAGTGAACCAAGAGGAGCTTATTAGTTTTAGTACCTGAAAGAATTGAGTCATCATAAAATCTGTCAACAGCCTTTGTTTCAACTACAGCAGTTTTAGTAACTAAAAGAATAGAGTTATTTAAAAATATAATACATCGATTTTATAAAGCTAGAATTTCAAGATTCATTTACAAGAGTTATCAAATTGATTACCAGATTGACAAATACCACACATTTGTTATACTTATTACATATTTATATTTACAGGGGAGCATAAGGACTGCGTAAGCAGTGGCTGCTGAGAGGGATTAAGTTCCGACCCATAACCTGATGTGGATAATGCCACCGTAGGGATTCTTTAAAGGGCTTTCTGGCTCTTCATTTGATTGTTTCAATATCGGATTTCCACAAGGCTTATGATTTTCCTGTTAATTATCCAGAATGGAGGAATGCATATGGAATACGCAACACAGATGGATGCCGCAAGAAAAGGCATTGTTACTAAAGAGATGGAAATTGTTGCAAAGAAAGAAAATATAGATGTCGAGAGTTTAAGACAGCTTATAGCTAAGGGACAGGTTATTATTCCTGCCAATAAGAATCATAAATGTCTTGACCCTAACGGTATCGGTAACAAGTTAAGAACTAAGATTAATGTTAATCTTGGAACTTCAAGAGACTGCGTGGATCTTGATATGGAGCTTGACAAGGTTAATAATGCTGTAAAGATGGGAGCAGAAGCTATCATGGATCTTTCTTCTTTCGGTGATACACAGAAATTCAGAAGAAAGCTGACAGCAGAATGTCCTGCAACAATAGGAACAGTTCCTATATATGATGCAGTTGTATATTATCATAAGGCACTTAAGGATATCACAGCACAGGAGTGGCTTGATGTTGTAGAAATGCATGCTAAAGATGGCGTTGATTTCATGACTATACATTGTGGTATCAACAAGGCTACAGCTAAGAAGTTCAGAGCAGATAAGAGACTTATGAATATTGTATCAAGAGGCGGTTCTATCATATATGCATGGATGGAGATGACTGGAAATGAAAACCCATTCTTTGAATATTATGACAGAGTGCTTGAGATATGCCGTGAGTATGATGTTACAATGAGTCTAGGAGATGCATGCAGACCGGGATGTATTATGGACGCATCTGACATTTCACAGATAGAAGAGCTTGTTACACTTGGCGAGCTTACAAGAAGAGCATGGGAGAAGGATGTGCAGGTTATGGTTGAAGGACCGGGACATATGCCTCTTAACCAGATTAAGGCTAATATGGAAATCCAGCAGACAATATGCAAGGGTGCACCTTTCTATGTATTAGGACCTCTTGTTACTGATATAGCGCCAGGATATGATCACATTACAGCAGCAATTGGTGGAGCTATCGCAGCTACTTACGGAGCATCATTCCTCTGCTATGTAACACCTGCAGAGCATCTTAGATTACCAGATCTTAATGATGTTAAGGAAGGAATTATTGCTTCTAAGATTGCAGCACATGCGGCTGATATTGCAAAGGGCGTACCGGGTGCAATGGACTGGGATTATAAGATGGACAAGGCAAGAAAGGTTCTTGACTGGGAAGCAATGTTTGATGTTGCGATTGACCCTGAGAAGGCAAGAGCTTACAGAGCTTCATCTAAGCCTGAAAAAGAGGATACATGTTCTATGTGCGGTAATTTCTGTGCAGTAAAGAATATGAACAAGATTATGGAAGGCGAGATTGTAAGCATATTTGACGAGTAATAACACTTATGGGAGGGCTGTCACGGTTGTGGCAGCTCTTTTTTATACAAAAATTTAAATAAAAATATAATGGACTAAAGACCTATTGGCTAAAATGTGTAATATACTATATACTTACATTAACAGGGAATAGATGGAGGTTATATGACATTATTATTAATTTTACTTGCAGTTCTGCCTACAATATTTATGATTGTTTTCATATATTATAAAGATTCATATGAAAAAGAGCCGGTAGGTCTGCTGGTTTCATTATTTGCACTCGGAATGGCGGGAACAATACCTGCTGTTGCATATGAGACAGCTGGGGATGCGTTTATTGGATTGTTTTTTTATAAGAATAGTGGAATATATAATCTTATTTCAGCATTTTTAGGGGTTGCACTTGTAGAAGAAGGTGTTAAATTCATAGCTTTATATTTCAGGACATGGAAGAATCCTAATTATAATTATAAATTCGATGGCATTGTATATGCTGTGCTTGTGTCTTTAGGGTTTGCCACAGTTGAGAATATCCTTTATGTATTGGAGGGTGGACTTTCGGTAGCGATAGCAAGAGCATTGTTATCAGTTCCGTCACATGCAATAGATGCAGTATATATGGGCTTTTATTATGGATATGCCAAATATTATGATTCTGTAGGAATTGTAAGGAGAAGAAATAAAAACTTAAGGATGGCGGTTATTGTGCCGGTATTGCTGCATGGATGCTATGATTTTCTGCTTTTTGAGAATTCGCTTATATATCTTGCAGTATTCTTAGTGTTTGTAATAGTGCTTGATGTTCTGGCTGTTATAAGAATTAACCGTTCATCAAAAAAGAATATGCAGATATACAAATCAGCAGTTCAGGTATATTGTACTAACTGTGGTCAGAAGCTTAATGAGTATGGTTTTTATTGTATGAACTGCGGGTGTCCGGTAAGAAGAATGTGATTTGCCATGAAACGGGATAAATGCTATAATCATATGATGCGAAAATGTGATATTAAGGAGTGAACTTTATGGCAAATACAGCCAGCAGGAATGGTAAAAAGACTACCACTCAGAGAAAGAAAACAAATACTTCAGGCAGGAAAAAGCAGCCGGCTAAGTCTAAGCAGCCAGTAAAGAATAAGCAGATTCAGGATAATCAGTTAAGGAATGATTGTATAATACTTTTTTCGATAGCATGTGCGATAATACTTATACTTACGAATTTTAATCTTGCAGGGACATTGGGCAGAGGAATAAAATGGTTTATGTTTGGTGCTTTTGGCGTGATGGAATACATTTTTCCATTTGTACTTGCAGCAAGTGTTATTTTCTTAATGGTAAACAGGGATTTAATAAGGGTTGCAAGAATTAAGACCGTAGCGGTGTACGGACTTCTTATTGTATTATGCGGAATGATTCAGTGTGTATATAATAAGCCTGCGGTTATGGAGAGTAATGTGGGAGAAGTATTTACATATTGTGCTGATTATAAGGCAGGAGGAGGATTTTCAGGCGGCATATTATGTAAAGTACTGAGTCCGATAGGGGCTATTGGAACATTTGTAATATTAATGATACTTGCAATTATATGCATTGTTATTATAACAGAAAAATCTTTTGTGTCAGGGCTTAAGAATGTAAGGAATAACAGCCAGAGAATGATGCAGGAGGCAAAAGAAGATTATTCGGCATACAGACAGCATTCTGCAAGCAGACATGAAAATGATATGTCAGATGAAGAGTATCATAGGCTAAGAGAAGAAGAGAGAGCTAAGGCAAGATTAAGAAAAATTGAAAAGAAAGAGAAACAGCTTGCTGAAAAGAAGGCAAGGGAAGAATATCTTGCTAATGCCAGAATGAATAATGTTGTAAGAGGCGTAACATCTGATACACTTATAACAGGTGATGTCCAGCCGGAGCCAGATATAGATATACATGAAATTGAAGTTGACCGTGAAAGAAAAGATGAATATTCAGCCGATATATATGAGCCTGATAACAGAATGAAGCCTGTTGATAAAGCACAGGTAATTGTTGATGACAGTGATGATTTGTTAGAAGATTTGTATTCGGATGATAAATCTGCTGACAGTTGGATGCCTGTACAATCAGTTCAGGAGATACAGGATGATTATTACTCAGAAGAATCACAGTATCCGGATGAAAATGTTTCTGACGGTATGGTGGATAATTATTCGTATTCAGAGCTGGATGCGGATGAGGAAGTGTATGATATACAGGGTGATGAAGCAGCAGATTATACTGATGATATTCAGGAAGAGCCAGAGGCAGATGTACAGGATAATGTAACAGCAGAAAATCCAGCGTCTGAAGGCGGAGCCTTGGTTTCCACAGATAATAAGAATGGTGTATCTGAAAAGAAGCCAAAGAAAGCGTATAAGTTCCCTCCAGTAAGCTTATTAAAGAAGAATCCGGGGGCAGCGTCTGGCGGAAAGGCTGAATACAGAATGACTGCACAGAGGTTACAGGAGACTCTGCTTACGTTCGGCGTTAAAGTTACTATAACTGATATAAGCTGTGGACCAACTGTTACAAGATATGAGTTACAGCCGGAGCAGGGTGTCAAGGTCAGCAAGATTGTATCTTTATCAGACGATATCAAGCTTAATCTGGCAGCCGCTGATATAAGAATTGAAGCACCAATTCCAGGAAAACAAGCAGTAGGGATAGAAATACCAAATAAGGAAAAAGAAGTTGTACATTTAAGAGATATTATAGATAGCAACGAGTTTAAAAATGCAAAATCTAAACTATCATTTGCACTAGGAAAAAATGCAGCAGGAGAAGCAATCGTTACAGATATAGCAAAAATGCCACACGTTTTAATAGCAGGAAGTACTGGATCTGGTAAGAGTGTTTGCATAAATACATTAATTACAAGTATAATATATAAAGCTAAACCAAGTGAAGTAAAACTTGTAATGGTTGACCCAAAAGTTGTTGAACTTTCTGTATATAATGGAATACCACACTTATTAATACCAGTTGTAACAGACCCTAAAAAAGCAGCAGGAGCACTTGCTTGGGCTGTTCAAGAAATGGTAAATAGATATCACTTGTTTGCAGAAAAAAATGTTAGAGATATAGCAGGATATAATGAGGCTCTAGAAAAAGAGGGAGCAGAAGGAAAGTTGCCACAAATAGTAATAATAATAGATGAGCTTGCAGATTTAATGATGGTGGCAAAAAATGATGTAGAAGATGCTATATGTAGATTAGCACAAATGGCAAGGGCGGCTGGAATGCATTTAGTAATTGCAACACAAAGACCTTCTGTAGATGTAATTACAGGTATTATTAAAGCAAACATAGCAAGTAGAATTTCTTTCGCAGTAACATCACAAGTAGATTCAAGAACTATTTTGGATTCTGCGGGAGCAGAAAAGCTACTTGGAAAAGGAGATATGCTATTTTTCCCAACAGGAGTTTTAAAACCAATAAGAATTCAGGGAGCATTTGTATCTGACAGCGAAGTAGAAAAAATAGTAAGTTTTTTAAAGGAAAACGGTGGACCTACATATAGTGAAGATGTATTGGAAAAAATAGAAAGAGCAAATAGCACAGATAAAGAACTAGATGAACAAGATGATGATGAAACAGATCCATTTTTAATGGAAGCAATTGATACAGTTGTTGACTTAGGACAAGCATCAGCATCATTTATTCAAAGAAGATTTAAAGTAGGATATGCGAGAGCAGGAAGAATTATAGACCAAATGGAGGCAAGAGGAATAATTTCTGGATATGAAGGAAGTAAACCTAGACAAGTATTAGTTTCAAAAGAACAATGGCAAGAATTGAAAATGGCAAAACCTGTAGAACCAGACACAGAAGCAGAAGAATAAATATTAACGAAAGAAGGGTATAAGTATCTTGGGAAGAGAAGAGATTTTTTCTAAATTAAATATAAGAGACTATAATAATGAGTTAGAAAAAATATTAGAAAAAAAATCTTTTTCTGAAGGTACTAAAAATATCCTTCTTAATATTTTGTATAAAATGGAAACAGCATATGATGATTATAACAAAGTAAAAGTTTACACAAATAGCAAGAAAGATGCTAGAAGAAATGCTAAAAATAATAAAAGAAGACTGTGATGAGATAGAACTAGTAAAACCAAGGTTGAATGAAGAAACCAAATTAGGAGATAAAAAGTTTATTGTAGAAGAAAATAAAATAATTTCATATCCTAATGAAAAAACAGTTTGCTATGGACTGTATAATTTAATAAAAAATAGAGTGAGTATTAAAGCAAAATACGGTTTTTTAAAGAGA
>ERZ773131.1035-NODE-1035-length-21488-cov-36.774367_pt1 | contig 21488 bp, 18 predicted proteins | sample MGYA00511082_ERZ773131 | MGnify/ENA primary metagenome ERZ773131 (study PRJEB29015, sample SAMEA2737813) | human gut metagenome | biome: human gut; feature: human-associated habitat; material: faeces | place: China | collected 2012 ... | reverse complement strand
CGATAGCCCCGTCAAACTTTAGAACCCTCAAGCCCCAAAGGGGCTTGTCCATAAGGCGTGTCAACCTACGGGAATACCGGCAAGCACCGCCCAGGTCCCGCTCCCGACCGCCTATCGGCGTCTCCCCTCAGCTCCCTGATTTCAAATCTCCCAGATGGGATGTATCATTCAGGGTATAGAGCATATTCATATCCCCCGGATAGATGTTGACCTGTGAAATGCTGGCGTTGGAGAGAGCCAGGTTCCAGGATCTGGCAAGGGGGATCTGGATGAGGCCGCATATGATGGTGCGAAGCGCCGCTCCGTGGCAGACGATGGCGTAGGTTTTATTGTCCCCTCGTTTGATGATATCGCTGATGGCTTCCATGCACCGTTTCTGGCAGTCTGCAAAGGATTCCCCATGGGGGAGTTTCATGGTGCCTGCATCGTGATACATAGCTTCAATCATGCCGGGCCAGATTTTTTCGATTTCATCGTAGGTCTTTCCTTCCCAGTCTCCGAAGGAGAGTTCTTTCAGCCTTGCATCTGTTTCCAGTGGAAGGCCGTGAGTTTGGGCAATGCCCTTCGCTGTATGGGCAGCCCGTTTAAGGGGGCTGGAAATGACGCCATCCAGAGAGACAATGCGGAACCGTTCTTTTGTCTTTTCCGCCTGGGCTATCCCCTTTTCGCTTAAGGCCACATCGGTGCGGCCCTGATACCTGCCGGAACTGTTCCATACAGTCTGGCCGTGTCTTATAAGATAAAGTGTAATCATGGATGGTAAACCTCTTTCAATGCTTTAAGGAGCCGATTGTTTTCTTCCCTTGTCCTCACAGCCAGACGGAAGAAGGAGTTGTCAAGGCCTTCGTAGTTGCCGCACTGGCGGATGAAAATGCCTTCAGGAAAAAGCTGCTTCTGTAAATCGGCGGCATCTCTTATGGAGCCGGTCAGTTTCAGGAGGATGAAATTGACGCAGCCGGGGTAGACCGTAAGGCCTTCCAGTTCTCCCAGTTTCCCTGCGAAATATTTCCTTTCAGAGGAGCAGAAGGCACGGGACGCTTCAATGTATTCCCTGTCCCTGGCGGCGCAGGTCATGTAGAGCTGGGCCGGGCCGTTCACGTTCCAGGGGATGAGGTGGTCTTTGATTTTTTCTGTGAGGGCCGGATGGGCAAAGGAGCACCCGATGCGGAGGCCCGGCACGGCGTAGAATTTCGTGAGGGACATAATGACCACCAGATGTGAATAAGTCTTTACGAAAGAGCGGTAGGACACGTCTCCTTCCACGAAGTCGATGAAGGATTCGTCAATTACCACATAGCTTTCCCTGTCTTCTGCAAGGGCCATCACTTTTTTGAAATCCTCCATGGAAAGGAGGCAGCCGTCGGGGTTGTTTGGGTGTCCCAGGTACAAAAGGGAGCGGGGAACCATTTTTCTTTCCAGTTCCCCTAAAGGAATGGAAAAGCCATGGTCCTGATCCAGAAGGAAGCTTTCCGTATCTGCGCCGGCGGCTTCGGCGGAGAGGCGGTATTCGGAAAAAGCCGGCGCCGGCACCAGCACTTTTTCCGGCTTAAGGAATCGAAGCAGCGTATACATGAGCTCCGTAGCCCCGTTTCCTAAAGCAATGGTATCTTTTTCCATGCCATAAGCAGCGGAAAGGGCCGCCGTCACATCCCGGTCTTCCACGTCGGGATAGCGGAGGGTCTCTATTTCCCAATAACGGAGAAGAGCCCTTCTCCCCAGGGGAGAAAGGCCGAGCGGGTTGATATTGATGCTGAAATCAAGGATTTGATTCCGTTCGGAGGGGGCTAGGGAAAAGACATCCCCTCCATGTCTAGAGCTTTTCAAAGTCATGGATATCACACTTTCTGCACTGCATGCCCTGGTTTGTAATATGTACAAGGTCCAGGAAGGAAATCCTTCCTTTCATTTCTTTATCCAGGAAATTCTTCACTACCATGGCATCCTTTTCCATGGGAAGAATCAGTCCCAGCACGGTACCGCTGTGGGCACAGATAACCCCTTTTCCTCCCTGCTCCAGTCCCAGGTGATAGAAATCTTCCAACGGTTTCTTATAAAGGATCTTCTGGTTGGCAAAGGAGCTCATAGAAGCAGCCCTGCCGATCAGGTCTAAAGACTGGTGCCGGATTCCTTCCTTAAATAAAGAAAGGGCCTCCTTTATTTTCGCCTCATTGCTCTTCTGCAGGTCTACCAGATCATTCCTGGAATTAAACAGCATGGTATCCACTTCCCCGCCGCAGTCATAAACCAGGATCTGCATGGCCGGCGAGAGGCCCATTTCCCGGATAAGGCGCCCTTCCCGGTAATCAAACTGCACTACCCCTTTAAAAAAGGTGGCGTCGCTGGGTTCAATGGAAAGGGCAATAGCTGCAATTTCCCGTTCCGACAACTTCCGACCGCAGGCAAGGGCCGCAGCCTGGCAGGCGGCACTGATATCGGCCGTGCTGGAGGCCATGCCTTTCCCTTTCAGAATATGGGATTTCAGCTTTAAGGGGACTCTTTTCTCTTCTCCCAGATAAGCCATTGTTTTCTCTACGGCTGAAAGAGCCTTGGGCGGAAGTGCTTCTCCATTTCCCTCAAACCCGGAAAAAGCATAGGAGAAGCGATCGATGGGACAGGTCACCATAAAGGAGGAGCCCTCTGCATAGCCCTGGATAAATTCACCGCAGGATCCCGGTGAGCTGACTACATATGCCATACATTCCCCCTGGTAATCAAAACATAAAGGAGCGCCAGAAAGACTTCTGTCACTTGATTTACAAATCCATAGGTATCCCCTGTTGTACCGCCGATTTTACCCACGATCCAGCGATTCAGATACAGCCCCAGCAAAAGGGCTGCGCCGGCCAGCATCACATAAAGAAATCCGAAATAAAGAGCCGGCAGCAGTGCAAATACAGAAGCAATGGCCACTGCATGCTTTGGACGATAAGCGGAAAAGGCTTTGCCCATGCCATAGGGGCGGGCATAAGGATATTCGCAAATGCTGATGACAAGGTTCAGCCGGCCCAGCGTCGGTGCCGCAATGAGAATGGGATAAAGGAGCCCGTCTATGGATCCCAGGGAGAGGGTGTAAAGGTTGATGAAAATAATGATGGACAGCATACCAAAGGAACCAATAAGACTGTCCTTCATGATTTCCAGGCACCGCTCCCGGGAGCGCCCGGAAAAGAGACCGTCCGATGAATCCATGAGCCCGTCAGCCAGGGTGCCTCCGGATATGAAAAGCTCTCCCAGGACAATCAGAAAAGCAGTCAGATAAGGCATATCCAAAGGTTTCAGCAGGAAGTAAATGAGGCACATGAAAGCGCCTATAATCCATCCGTATACAGGAAACCAGATGACGCTCTTTCCGAATTCCTCATCTTTCCAAACCGTTTCATTGGAAATGTGGATACGGGTGAGAAATTGAAGACCTACTAAAAAAGAATTCATTCAATCACCACAAGTATTTGTAAAAAAGTTCAAAAAAGAAGAGTCAGAGAAACAAAGGTTTCGCCTTGAAGATCATGGGCTTGTGCAGCTCCCATGCATCAGGGAGGCCCCTTTTCCCTGTCTTCTTCACCACACAAAGAATATGACCGCTGATTCCACTGCCACAAAGAGAATGACCGCAGCATACATCATGTAAATGGAAGTCCTGATATGCTCTGCTTTCAGCGGCCTGTCAGGATCCCCCATGTATTCGCGAAATTCCGGTTTCCCCTCATAGTAGTTGTATCCGCCCAGCTGTACATGCATGGCGCCGGCCACCGTGGCTTCCGCATATCCCCCGTTGGGAGAAGGGTGCTTCGGTGCATCCCTTAAGCCGATTTTTTCTGCATTTTTCCAATCCTGCCTCAAGAGCGCTGCAGCTGCCACAAAGAGGACAAAAGTAATACGGGCTGGAATATAGTTCAGCACATCATCCAGCCGCGCAGCAAAGCGGCCAAAGAAAAGGTAACGGTCATTTTTGTAGCCCAGCATGGAATCCATGGTGTTGCCGGCCCGGTAAAGGGCCGCGCCTACCGGTCCTAAAAGAAGGAACCAGAAAAGGGGGGAAATGACACCGTCCGTTGTATTTTCCGCAATGGTTTCCACTGTGCCCCGGGCGATTTCACTTTCATCCAGATTTTCCGTATCCCGGCCAACGATCCAGCTGAGCCGTTTCCTGGCGGATACCATGTCCCCTGCTTTCAGGAGGCCGTAGATTTCCATGCCGTCCCTGGCAAGAGCCCTGGGCGTAATGGTGAAATAAAGGACTACGGCACTGACAGCGGCATACATGAGAATGCCCGCCTTCACGGAAAGCCAGGTCAGGAATCCCACCACCAGGCCCACGGTGAGGAGCACAAGGAGGGAAGTCATCATGCCGCGGAAGAACATATTTCCATCAGATGTCTTCTTTTCGGGATAAAGCTTTCCCTCAAAGAAGGAAATCACCTTCCCTATGAGAACAACCGGATGGCAATCGGATCTTGGATCTCCATAAATGGTGTCGATGACCAGGGCCGCCAGGGGGATGAGGGCATAAAATGCGGAGTAAATTAAACCGTCCAAATTATTCATTCCTCAGGATTTCATAAAAAGCGTCCATATCAAAATGGGTTCTCACCATTTTTGCCAGACGGTCAAATTCAGACTCTTTATAGGCCCGGTACTTGAACTGTACCGGCAGTTCCGGAAGGCCTTTGCGGCGGCGCAGGGCGTTAATCACAGCCCGGCGCAGATCATCATTGTCAAAGAGGCCATGGCAGTAGGTGCCGAAGACATTCCGCTTTTCATTGATGAAACCGTCCTGAAGGTCCACCTTGTCCTCACTCCGCTGCACGATATGGAAGAGGGACTGCGCCGGTTTCGTAAGGGTGGTCTCACCCATGTGGATTTCATAGCCCCGCATGCCCTTCCCGGCAAACTGCATGCCCAGGAAAGGCAGATCGTCACAGTCGAAAGTGACCTGGTAGGTATTCTTCTTCCCGTGCATAGACGTGGTGTAAGGCAGAAGGCCAAGGCCTTCTACTTCATCATTGCTGCTTTCCACATGGAGCGGGTCGCACACCTTTTCGCCCAGCATCTGGAAGCCGCCGCAGATACCGATAACGGGCACGCCCTTTTCTGCCATTTCAACGATTTCCTTCGCATATCCCTGGCGCTTCAGATAAAGCAGATCTTCTGTGGTGTTCTTGCTTCCCGGCAGAAGGATCAGGTCCGGGTCGCCGATCATATCTCCCTGCTGCACGAAGCGAAGGTTCACATCGGGCTCATGATTCAAAGCATCGAAATCTGTGAAATTGGAAATTTTCGGGGTCTGCATGACAGCTATATGGATATCCCGCATCACATGGTCACTGGGCAGATCCTGGAGAGATACGGAATCTTCGTCATCAATGCCCAGATCTTCCAGATAAGGAATGACGCCGAGCACCGGAATGCCCGTCTTTTCCTTCAGGAAAGTCAAAGCCGGTTCCAGAAGAGAAATGTCGCCGCGGAACTTATTAATCACCAGTCCCTTCACAAGAGCCCTTTCCTCCGGTTCTAGAAGCTCCAGAGTACCTACGATGGAAGCCAGGGCGCCGCCTCTGTCAATGTCGGCAATCAAAAAGACCGGCGCCTGACATTCTTTGGCAATGCGCATATTTACGATATCATTTTTCTTCAGGTTCACCTCGGCAGGAGATCCGGCCCCTTCAATGACAAGGGCATCGTAATGGGTTTCCATGTAGTCAAGGCTCTTCTTCACCGTATCCCAGGCCCGCTGGCTGTAATGATTCTGGTATTCCGAAGCGCTGTAATTCCCTACCGATGTCCCCAGAAGGATGACCTGGGAGCAGGAATTTCCGGTAGGCTTCAAAAGCACAGGGTTCATTTGAACGATAGGCAGCGCGCCGGCAGCTTCCGCCTGGGCCACCGTAGAGCGGCCGATTTCACCGCCCGACAGGGTGACATAGGAATTCAGCGCCATATTCTGCGCCTTGAAAGGTGCCGTCTTATATCCGTCCTGCGCAAGAATACGGCAGAAAGCAGTGGTCAGAATACTTTTACCTACATGAGAACTGGTTCCCTGAAACATGACTCTCTTTGCAATTTTTGTCATTATAGCTCCACTCCTCTTTCCTTGAGCTCCACAGTAATTCCTGCAACAGAAAGGTATACCTTGTCGGCCCGCCTGGCCACATACTGGTTGGCCAGCCCCACAAGATCCCTGTATACCCGGCTCATAGCATTGGCAGGAACAATGCCCATTCCAAGCTCATCAGACACAAATATGATTTCCTTATCGGAAACAGAAGAAATCCGCTCAAACATGAGGGTCAGGTCTTTCTCCAGCGCCTGCTGCAGCGTGGTCAGATCCGAAACCCCCAGCGTTTCCACGGTAATTCCCTTCATATGGTCCATGAGCATATTATTCACATACATGGTAATACAGTCAAAAAGGATGGCATCTGCTTCCTCAAGGATATGACCCATTTCCTCCCCTGCCCCATGCATGACCTCGAAAGTCTGCCAGTCGGCGGGACGCCTCTCCCTGTGAAGAATCACACGGTACCGCATCTCATCATCCAGAATCTGGCTGGTGGCGATGTATCCCTTCCTTTTCCCTGTGGAATGATACATCAGCTTCTCCGCAAACTCGCTCTTCCCGCTTCTGGCTCCGCCAAGAACAAGAAAAATTTTGTTATTCATGTCCTTTCATCACCTTCTTTTATCAGATTTCTGACAATACTACCTTTAAATAATAACATAAGTACTCTTGAGGTGCCATAAAAAAGTGGGAATGGGGCGTCATCATCAAGGGTGTCTGCCCCGAAGCCAAGGGCTCCGGGGCAGGATATGGCAGAGCCCTTACAGGCGACCCTCCGGCGAGAGGCTTAATGCAAAGGGGCTCATCAATCATGAATGGCGCCTGGCGCCTGCCGCATCCCCTGAACCCTTGATTCCCTTTGCCCCTCCTGAACCCCTATGGCCCCGGGGCCTGTCCCCAAAAGCATCCACGAAAAAAGAGATTTCATCCCTCTGAAATCTCTTTTTCCCATTTATCCATTTAAATTGAAGGTAATCGGCACTCTGGAATTGGCTGTCACAGGAGTACCATTCTGTTTGGCCGGCACGAAACGCCAGTTGTACACAGCAGCTACCGCAGCACTGTCCAGGGTGCTGTTTCCCGATGAACTTTCCACCCAGGCGCTGGAAACAGATCCGTCAGTGGAAACCGTCATGCCCACCACCGTAGTGCCGGATATACCGGCCCTTCTGGCTGATTCGGGGTAGGCTGGCGCCGGAGCGCTCAAAAGCTGGATACCGATAGTTTCTCCGCCGCCGCTGCCGCTGTCTCCATTTCCACTGCCATAGCCGTCGCCGTTTCCATCGCCCACTCCTCCGCCGCTTCCACTGCCGCTGCCGGAGCCGGTACCGCTTCCTGTGCCGGTACCGTCACCGGTACCTGTGCCGCCTCCACTGCCGCCGCCGCTTCCTCCATCGGAGGAAGCAGAAGAGCTGCCCTCGGAGGAAGTTGGGCTTGGCACTGCCCTATCCTGGGACTGGGCGATTTCATGGACGTCGTTGGCCGCCTCTTCATCAGCCTCTGCCGGTACTGCCGGAGGCGGCGCCGTGGGGGTTGCTTTGGCTTCGTGGATTTTCGGAAGCTCCTCGGTTTCGGAGTTTCCTCCGCCACCGCCGCCTCCCCCGCCGCCGATGTCGGAGACCAGATCTACTTCGATGGGCTCCCGGCTGGGCTGGGCCGGAGGAAAGAGGACCAGCAGGCCTGCCACTGCGCCAAGGATGATGCCGTGGCAGATGAAGGATAATCCAAAGGCAGAGGACCATCGGTACTTGAAAGTACGCATGGGACCACCTCTTTACTGATTCTGACCGGTCTTGGACTCTGTAGCAATGCCCACCTTGCTGATACCTACAGATTTCAACTGGTCAAGTACAAATACAAAATCTCCATGTTCCGATCTCGAATCCGCCCGGAGCACCACGGCCAGGTTCGGATTCCGGCCCTTTTCGATTTCCATGCGGCGGTGAAAATCGTCCTTGGAAATCTTTTCCTTTTCCACATAAATGGTGCCGTCGGAGGTAATGCTGATGGGAAGGGTTTCTTCCACATTCACCTTGGCCGTGGCGGTCTGGGGCAGGTTCAGGTTGATGGATTTCTGCACCACCATGGACAGCATGCTCATCATGAAGAACACAAGGAGGAAGAAAATGATATCGATCATCGGGATAATCATAATCTTCGGCTTCTTCTCCACATTCATCGATTCCAGTTTCATTGCTCTTTCGCCTCTACGATTGCCAAATACAGGGTCCCCAGCTTTTCCATCTGGGAAACGAAATTGCTTACCTGCTGGGACAGATAGGTATAGGCAATGAGGGCAATGATAGCCACAAAGAGGCCCGTAGCCGTGCAGACCAGAGCCTCCGCCACACCGCCGGTCACCGCAAAGGGCTGGCCGTTGGAAACGGAAAGCACATTAAAGGAACCAATCATGCCGATAACCGTACCAAGGAGCCCCATGAGCGGCGACAGGGTGACGATGACATCCAGGTAATTCAGGTAATTCTTCAAAAGCCCGGCAGCATGGGAAGCAGCCCCTTCGATGAGCGACGTCTGGTCCACCTTGAGGTTCATATGCTCTACCCCTGCCAGCACTACAGAAGCCGGAATCCCGCCGTCCTGCTGCAGAAGCGCCTTCAGCCCCTCATAATCCCGCCGCTCCAGATACTCCGGAATCACCTGGGAAAGCTGCTGCACATCGGACCGGCTGGCCCGGTAGAAACGGAACCGCTCGATAAAAATAGCGACCACAATCAAAGAACAAAGAATCAGCGGATACATCATAAAACCGCCGGCACGGAACAAATGCAGAAAATCCATTCAATACCTCCTGGAAAATGAAAACTATTAATGGGCTATCCTAAGTCTCTAACATTCATATCAAGATTATCATTTTAATGGTGGTTAGTCAAATAATATTTCGTTAATCTTTCGCTCATGTGTCTGTCATAGGGGCCGCGGAGCGGCCCGGGTTCAAAAGGTTCAGAGGGTTCAGAGGGGAAGGTATCGCCTTCGGCGATGAGTATATATGCCGCTGGCGCGACGGTGGTAGGCGGCCTTTAAATTATAGAAGGTCGCCTCTTATGATAAAACCAAACAACCGCGCCCAAGGCGCGAAGGGAAAACAAGCAAACCTCGCTTCGCTCATTGGAAATGCACCCCTTTTGGTACCTTCAGTACCACCTTTCCCCCGAAGGGGGAACTTTTAGCGACTCAATGCTTTGAGCTGCATATGAGGCCAAAAGTTTAGCGGAGAGCAGACTTCCCCCTCCGGGGGAAGTGGTGGCGCCAGCCACCAATAGGGGTGCATTTCCTCGCGCCGAAGGCGCGGTTGTATGGTTTTTTCCGCCCGCCAGGGCGGTTGTAAAGGTTTTATTGTCCACTGTGCACATCCTGCATAGGATGTGCAAGTCGGGCAAAATAAGGCGCCTAGCCTGCCCATAAAGGTGCTTACCTTTTGTTGCCCGACCGAACTGCGGAGGGCAAGGTGGTGGCGAAGCCACCAAAGGGTGTGCCGCTTTTCCATCGCCCGAAGGGCGGTTGTATGGTTTTACTAGCCCACTAGCTCACCAGCTCACCAGCCCACTAAATTTGTTTTATTCATACTGGCGGCGGAGCCGCCCACCACAACCCTCGCACCGAAGGCGCGTCAAACTTTAGCCCCCTAAGAACCCTCGGCCCGAAGGGCCGTCAACCCTCACGCCCTCCGGGCGTGTCAAAACACCGAATGTGTCCCCCGCACCACGGAAATCCCATGGTCTTCGAATATCCGCCACACCGCCATAATTTCCGGGCACAGTTCCTTTTCCTTCGCATCATGGCAGCAGCAAATACCCAGGTGAACCACGTCGGGACGGCGCTGCAGGATGTATTGGATTTTTTCATCCAGTCCCTTATCCTTCCCGGGAAAGTGGCCGCAGCCGTTGCATTTCATAAAAGCCAGGACTTCCACCTCTTCTCCCTCGTAGGGGGCAAAGGCCTTGGTCCGGCTGTTCAGGGCGGAAAAGCAGCCTCCACCGGTACAGACATTTTCTGTCTTGGGACAGGTCAGCATGACGATACGTTTCATAGGTTTCTCCTTTCTTATACACCCAGTTCTTTTTTCTCCTCCTCTGCCATGCTCCAGTGTTTGGGGATATAGACGATATTCATCCGTCCGCCGTCGAAATGCTGGATGCGGCAGTCCACGTCATAGAGGTCTTTGATGAAATCCGGAGTCAAAAGCTCTTTCGGCGTGCCCATGCCCACCACCTCCCCTTTGCGGATGGCAATGAGGCGGTCGCAGTACATGCAGGCGATATTCAGGTCGTGAATCGCCGCAATGACCGTATGGTTCAAAGACTTCACGATATCCATGATTTCCAGCTGGTACTTGATATCCAGATGGTTGGTGGGCTCGTCCAGCACCAGACATTCGCTGCCCTGGGTGAGGGCCCGGGCCAGGATGACCCGCTGCTGCTCGCCGCCGGAGAGGGTGGAGAAATTGCGTTTCTCAAATCCCCTGAGCCCCACCACTTCCAGTGCATCACGGGCCAGGCGGTAATCTTCCTCATTGTCCCTCTCCAGCATTTTCTTGTGGGGAGATCGGCCCATGAGCACCACGTCCAGCACAGAGAAATCGAAGTTGTAATAATTGTGCTGCGCCACCACCGCCAGCATTAAAGCGGACTGGCGATAGGACAGCTCATCCTGCGGCCGGCCGTTGAAAAGAATCCGGCCGCCAGAAGGCTTCTGCACCCGATACACGCATTTCAAAAAGGTACTCTTTCCGCTGCCATTGGGGCCAATGATGCCCAAGAACTCCTTCGGCTTCAGATGAAGGTCGATGCCCTTCAATATTTCCTTTTTCCCGATGAAATACTTCACCGCTTCCGCCAGGATTTCCACTATTCACCACCTCCAAAGCCATAGCTCCTGCTGATCATGAGATAGATAAAGCAGGGAGCGCCAATGAGGGAAATGAGAAGTCCTATGGGGAGCTCCGTGTGGGGAATGATAATCCGGCACAGCCCGTCGCAGAGGACCAGGAAAATGGCACCCACCAGAGCAGACACCGGCACCAGCCGCTTATGGTCCGGCCCCACCACCATGCGGATGACATGGGGAATGATAAGGCCCACAAAGCCGATCACCCCCGCCGAATACACCGCAAATCCCACAATGAGGGAACTCACCAGCAGATAGGCCTGCCGGTACACATGAAGGTCCATGCCCATGGTAATGGCCGCCTCATCGCCCAGAAGCATGAGATTCAGCACCCGGCTCTGGGTCCAGAAAAAAAGCACCGACAGGATGACGATAGGTGCGATTACCGCCAGCTCATTCCATCGCGCCCCGGCCAGACTGCCCATGAGCCAGTACGTAATGGTCTGGATGCCGTCCTTGTCATTGGCAAAGTACACGATGAAACTGGAAAAAGCGGAGCACACCGCCGACAGCGCCATGCCTGCCAGAAGCAGCTTCACCGACGACGACCGGCCGCCCAGATTGGAAATAAAGAGCACCGCCACGGAAATGGCCATGGCGCCGATAAAGGCGGCTATACCTACGAAATTGGGCCCCAGAAAAGCGCCTACCCCAAGAAGGATGGCCGCCGTGGCGCCAAGGGAGGCGCTGGAGGAAATCCCAAGGATATAGGGGTCCGCCAGGGGGTTCTTCACAATAGCCTGCATCACCACGCCGCACACCGAAAGTCCTGCCCCCACCAGAGCCGCCAGCACCAGCCGCGGAAGCCGGAGGAGCCAGACGATATCATGCACCGGCCCCTGCCCCGGCGCCTCAATGGGAAGCCCTCCGGTCAGCTGCCCCGCCACCGCGTCATAAATCACCGGCAGCGGCAGCTTCACCGTGCCGATAGACAGCGCCCAGAACAGGGCCGCCCCCAGAAGGCATACCAGAATAAGAAGAAAAAATCCGAATCCCAGATTTGCTGCCATTCGTCTCATATAAACTCCTGATATATATGAATAAGTAAAGGAAAATACATGTCCCTACCAGTCCTCTCCATACAAACCTTTCCCCACCAGCTCAATGCCGTCGGACATCCTCACTCCAGCACTGTAAACCGCATACAGCGGAAGCACGTGGATATTTCGATTTCTGATGCAGTCCACATTCTGCAGGGCCTCATCCTCATAGAAATAGGACAGCACCTCATCGGTCCTCTCATAATCAGACTCTATCACCACCAGGAAAAGGGCATCGGGATTCAGATCTATCAGCTCCTCCCGGCTTATGTCCCGGGAAGAAGGCTGCAAAAGCTCGCCGCCCATGGCCTTCAGGATATTTCCCGCCAGCGTCTTCTCTCCATACACCGTAAGAGACTTCCCCTGCCGCTCCAGAATCAGCGCCCGGGGATGGCGCCCCGTCTTCCGGGCCGTTTCCTCCGCCCGTCCGATTTCATCCTTCATATGCTGCACGATTTCCTCCGCCCTCTCAGAACGGCCGAAAATCCGGCCCATGTTCAGAATGTCCCGGTACTCATTCTCCACCGTCTTCACCGGCTCCTTCGCCGAAGAATCGGCGGAAATATAGGTATGCACACCCCGGCCATGCCAGTAATCCGTATCCCGCAGCACCTTGGGCGAAAACGTGGACGCCCAGCCCACGATGAAATCCGGATCCATCATGGTCACCGTCTCCAGGTCCAGATTCTCCAGGCTCCTATAGGGAATCTTCTCATAAGCCTCCCGGTACTCCGGTCGCAGATACTTCGCATCCGGAATCCCCATGCCCGCCATAATCCGATCCCCCACCCCCAGAGCCAGCAGGGTCTCAATGGAATTCTGCCAAACTGCCACCACCCGCTCCGGCGGCTTCGTAAAAGTCTCCTCCTCCATCTCCCCCTTCGAATTCAGGGAAGAAACGGTCACAGGAAACCGCCCCTCCGAAGCAATCTCAGCCGGAGAAGAAGAAGCCCCCTCCTTCACCACCGGTGCGCAGGCGGAAAAGAGGGAAATCGCCATGACTGCGCTGAGCGCTGCTGACATATATTTAATGGATAACTTTTTCATACTTTTTATCTTTTACCAGGAATATAGGTAGGATTTCGATATTCGTCTATCCATGAATTGTACGTCTCTTCTGTAATACCTAATGTACGCATGCAATACCGTGGCCAAGTTTCCGAAGCTTTCCTGTCCTTCAAGAAAAATCTCATGTCCTTTCCTGTATGTACAGAAAGAATCCATGCAATTTTTACATAATGCATCGGATAGCCATGATTCATCGCCTCATAAGATTGATTTTCATCAAATCCCCACCACTCATGAATCCAATGAGCCCGAAGTTTTAAACGGCGGTCATGATACTCCTGTGGTGTAATATTTAATAAATATACAACTCTGTCCCATGGGCAGTCCTTTTTTAAAGCGGCCACTTCGTCAATCGATTTCTGAGAAATATAGGCGTAAAAGCATAACCTATCCACTTCACGAAATGGCATATCCAATCGAAAAAGTTTGTCCACCTCATCATCTGCAAGTTCATATTTTTTCACTAATATGGTTTTCTTTTCCTCTAATGAATATGATTTTCCCCTTCTTACAGGACTAATATGCGCATTTCCCGATAAAGCAATATTGTTATTTTGGATGCCCTGTGCATCAAAGCTATACATGAAAGGCATTAGACAAAATATGACCGTTATTCCTGCTAGAATTTTATAATGCATATAGAGCGCCTCAAACATAAAACAGACATAAGTGCGTCTATATAAATAGACGCACTTTGCTGTGTAACACATGAATAAAGGACTAATCAGATTAGAACTTATATTTAGTACCAATTATGAAATACCTGCCCGGCATAGCAGAAGAGCCTTTGCCATTCCATGCATTGTAAGAGGTTTCGTATGATTCATTAGTGAGATTGCCCACAACCGCATAAACATTGATATCTTTTGTAATATCATAATTAATATTCCAGTCCAGCACAAGGAACCTATTAGATGTAAATGCATAATCACTGCATCCAGTATACCAATTCACCAAAAGGCCTGTATACAGTCCGGCATTTTGATAGGAAAGGTTCAATGCGTAATGATTCTGTGGGCGTAAACTGTTAATAGAAGCGTTAATATCATCAGGGTCATATCCATATTCCGGGCCTAATGTCCAGTAGTCTTTAGACTTCCATTTATCCTTCATATGAGAATAGGAGGCAGACAATGTTACGTGATCATTAAACTGATGATCCAGTGTTACGTTAATAGACTGCTTATCTTCTTTCGCATTCAATGGTGCGCTTTCAAAATCACCTGTTTTAGGATCCAAAACCGGGAGGTTAGCAATAGAATTAGACATCTTGGTATAATCATAATGTACAGTAACTGTAGTTTTAGGTGAGAAATCTTTATGAATGCCGAATGTCCAAGCTACCCCTTTTTCATCCTTCAGAGGCTGATTATAGGCAGTATCAGTTGCAGAATAATCGCCTTTCTTTATTGGCCTATAAACCTTGGTAACTCCTAAATAAGCCCCTAACGTATCATTAAACATATATTCTGTGTTTAATGCATACGTAAATGCATGAGAATCACCGGATCCCTGTACTTTACCAGTGTTCGAATCTTCAAAGGAACTGTACTTCACATAACGAAGAGATGGAGTTAAATCCCACTTATCCGTTATATGTATCTTATCCTGAATGTATCCTTCATAAGTCTTACGTTTTACATTAGAAGATTTCCACTGTTTGGTAGAATTGCTATAATTATGAGTATCTGCCCTGGCTGAATCATAATTAAAATCAGCAATAATATCATTTTTGCCTATAGATTTTGCATACTGTAACTGAAGACCGCGATTTTTCTCTTCGTAGTAATGTGTTGGATCTGAAGCATATCCACCGGTATCTTCAATCCATTTTTTAAGAGCAGCTTTATCTCCAGTAAACGGAGCCAAATTATCTTTAATCCACTGACGAATCTGATCTCCTGTTGCTCCATTTGGATAAGCAGTATTAAAAGCTTTAATAGCCGCTGACGTACCACCATAACGATACCACTGATACTTGTCACGGTCAGTCAGCCAATGGCTCTGATAGTAGTAACGAACAAAACTTTCCATACCGTTTTCTTTATTAAAGGTATAAACAATATCATAGTCATTGTTTCTGAATCTACTGTAAGAACCATAATTACCATCAAGTGAATAAAGGTTATGATAACCAGGATTCTTTGTATCTCCCGCCAAACGGCTGCCGAGGTTATAAACTCTATTACTATCCAGTGAAGCAATACTTAAGGGCGTCTTTGTTGAATCTGATGGATTATAAAATCCACCAATCGTTGCGCGGGAAATAATATCAGTCCAATCTGATTCATTCATATATCTCTGGTTTGGAACAGCAATAGGATATCCATCCTTACCTTCTCTATGGTTATACCAAATCTTTAAATTTTGCCGTTCATTAAAATCTTTATCAACTCTAAGGTTAACGCCATCTTCCTTCCATCTTGATCCATCCAACCTTGCGTCTGAATCTGTAAAAGAATCATGATACTTAGTATCTCCTGACATATCTCTGTTAGCTGATACAAAGTAATGCCAAGACTTATCATTACCGGCTGATCCGGAATAATTTATCGCATAATGGTGTTTTTTCCATGATCCAGTTGCTAAATCAATAGATCCTTTATTTTCAGAACCACCCTTACGAGTAATAATATTGATAACACCACCTGTAGCATCCGCACCATAAGCAGAAGCTCCCGGTCCTTTGATGACTTCAATTTTATCAATATTTTCCATATTGGTAACCTGGTCAATATTTACACCGGTAGATTTACTTCCATTGGCTTCGCCATAATCATCAATCCGTCCACTGGCTGCATTATCAACACGACGTCCATCTACAAGAATAACAACACGGGTATCCCCATTAATTGAAACACCGTTATTGTAGAACTGATATCCATATTCACCACCGCGATATCCTGGATTCTGGAAAGTAACACCAGGAATACGTTTAATCGCTTCTGTAACATCTGTATAATGACGCTTTTCAATTTCTTCTCTTGTAATGACTTTAACATCACCACCAGTTCGATAATACGACTGCTCTGTAATCGTATCGCCGAATTGATTTTTAGTGCGATCTGCATTTACTACAACCGTGTCTAAGGTATAAGTGTTCAAATTTTCATCATAAGCTGCTAAAACTGAATTGTACATCTCCCCTGACATAGATGCCAGCAAAAGCGTCATAATTCCTGCTTTCAATAATGATTTCTTATCCATTTATCCCAATACCTCTCTATCCGTTAGATTTACCAGCGCGATCCCGGTATATATGAAAATTCATAGTCTTCTTCTGTATTCCAGTATGACCAGTTTCCTTCATAAGGGCCAAAATTCAAACTGACCGTTTTCGAACCGCCTGCCCCGATTTTTAACATAGGCAGTTTTACTGGTTTGCCCGAAAATTCAGATTTGCTTCCATCATATTTTGTAAATGTAATCTTCATGGTTATATCATTCAATTTGGTAATAGTAAGATCTGTGCGCTTATTGTAAAAAGTTCCCCTGACACAGAGATTTCCATGATTTATCCACACTTTGTTTGTTGACCAATCAAGAATCATAGTATCTGATGATATTTCTGCAGCCTGTGCACCTATTGGCAGCCATAGAAATAAAAATACAGCGACAATAATCGCAAACCATTTTTTCATTTTCTCCCCTCCTTTCCAGAAAACTTATACAACGTGAGACCAATCTGTATTTCTATTTTCACTGACAGTCTTTCCGTGTTTCGGCTTCAGCAAAAATAAAAACCAAAAGCCCATTCCTGCAAAAGGAATGGGCTAAAATAGTCATAAGACTTCTCAATCCCTTACCCTGTCCATCGCAGGAGGTACTGCATAGTAATCAGGGTAGTTCTTCTGACTTCCGTTCCTCATCTGCAGACCCTTCTCAGATTTCTCCAATGGATATGCCTGCAGACTCCCGGTTACAGCGGCGGGACCGTTCCGGAATTACACCGGATTCCCTATTGAGCCTCTCATAAGGCGCCTTGATCTTATTAATATTGAGATAATGCAAGTCTAACACTTTATAATCTAACTGTCAACTCATATGAGAAAATAATATACTAAGACGTTAATGATCTAATAATATTATTAAATTTATTTAAATATTTGAAAGTTGGAAATTATAGAATGCTGTAGTAGAGAGGAACCGTGATTTCCAATTTCTATGTTTTATTCATACCCCGATAGTATCCCCACCGCCCCGCCGACTGGTGTTTATCAACAGATAATTCATTATCTGCGCTCACCGAGATCCTTCGCTTCGCTCAGGATGACGGCTGCCCAGCGGGGCTGTTCGATCCCGATCCCGACCACGATCACGACCACGCCCTCCGGCCGTGTCCCCATCCCTCCCATATGTTAAAATATAACCATCAAACAGAGAAAGGACGTAAACCATGAATGAAAAATCGATAGGAATCATTGCGGAGTGGAATCCGTTTCACCTGGGCCACGAGTACATGGTGCGGTCCATTCGGGAGGCCTATGGTAATTCTTTTATCATGGCTGTCATGAGCGGACCCTTTGTGCAGCGGGGGGAGCCGGCGCTGTTTGACGGCTGGACCCGTGCCCGTTGGGCAGTGGAAGGCGGCGTGGACACTGTGTTTTCATTTCCTGTGCTTTCTGTGCTGCAGAGTGCCGACCGGTTTGCGGCCTATGGCGTCCATCTTCTGGCTTCCATGGGCGCCCATATCCTTGCTTTTGGCACGGAGTCTCTGGAAGCGGAGGCGCTCTTGGATGCTGCTTCCTTTTCCCTCACCCCGTCCCACAAAGAGGCGCTTCATGAGGCCCTGGGAGAGGGTCTTTCCTATGCTGAGGCGTCCTATGAGGCCATGAAGAGCCATTCACCCTTCCTTGCGGAGGAGCTCTCCAAGCCGAACAATCTTCTGGGTTTCCGCTATGCAGAAACCATTCTCCAGAATCACTTTCCCATGACCATCCACGTGGTTCATCGGGACATGGAGCGCAACATTTCCGCCTCCGCCGCCAGGGAAGAGCTTCTTCATACAGGAAATACGAATCTCCTGCCCCAAAAGGCGCAGGAAGAAGCGGCGGAGCTGATGAAATCGGGCTGCTATACCGACTTTTCCCGCTATAGCGACGCCTGCCTCCTGTCTTCCCGTCTTTTATCTGAAAAGAATCTATCGGAAACCGGTCTTTTCTCAGAGGGACTGGAGCATAAATGGTTCAGGGAAATTGGAAATGGAGATTATGAAACCATGCTGCGGGCCATCAAGAGCAAGCGGTACCTGTACAGCCGCTTGAAACGGATTGGCGCCCAGCTCCTTCTCTCCGCCCCTGGCCCCTCGCCCTTTGCGGCCCCTCCCCTTCCCTCCTACGCCCGCCTCCTGGCGCTGAGAAGAAATAGAAGCGAAGCCTTGAACCATATCCCCCTCCCCATCATCACAAGCATGGCCAGGGCATACAAGAAGGCGGATAAAGAAACCCGCCGTTCTCTGGAAATGGATATCCGCGCCTCCGACATCCGCGCCTGGTGCCAGCACTCGCCTCTATATCGAGGCGGAAGACAGGAGTTCTACCATTCGCCGCTGATTGTGAATAAGTGAAATGGGACCGGATGGTAGGGACAGGAGACTCGGAGCTGGGGCGTCATTCTTTGAGAAAGGTTCTTAAGATTGACCGGCCTTACGGCCGGAGGGTTCTTAGGTTTGACAGCCCTTCGGGCTGAGGGTTGTGGTGGCCGCTGCGCGGCAATTTATAGCCCCCTTCCCTAGGAAGGGGGTGGCGCCGGCAGGCGACGGAGGAACAGCGTCAGGTCTTTGCTACGTTCTTCGGACCTATCCTCAGGGCTTCGCCCAGCTCCTTCCTGAGGAAGGAGCCTTACGTTACCTGCTTCCCTTCCCGCCTTTATCGTCATTCTGACCCCGGGCGAAGAATCTTGGTAAGCGCCGACATTGACTCCGACTAGCACACTAGTCCACTAGTTCACCAGCTCACTAAAAAATACTAGTCGGCGGTGACCGTGACTGCGCCGCCAAGGCACTTCCTTATCCCGATCTCAATCCCGGTCCCGGCCGCGCCGCCAGGCGCTCCCCACCCCAACTAAAAAAGCGCCTGGATAAATTCCAGACGCTTTTTTCATTTCCAATTTCTTATTTAGACAGGGCCATGGCCTTTTCGAAGGTTTCCAGAATGGACTGGGACGGTTTTTCATCCATGAGGCTCACGATGACGATGGCGGCGATAGAGAGGAAGAAGCCCGGTACCAGTTCATAGAGGCCGAACCATTCGAAGTGTTTCCAGATGAGCACGGTGAGGCCGCCTACGATGACGCCGGCGTAGGCCCCTTTCAGGGTCATCCGTTTCCAATAGAGGGAAAGGAGTACGGTGGCGCCGAAGCAGGCGCCGAAGCCGGCCCAGGCGTAGGAAACGATGGAGAAAATGTAGCTGTTGGGGTCGCTTCCCAAGTAGACGGCGATGGCGGAAACCAGAAGTACGCTCAGGCGGGATACGCGGATGAGGGTCTTTTCAGAAGCATCCTTTTTCAGAAAGGCCTGGAACAGGTCTCTGGATACGGCAGAAGAGGTGACCAGAAGCTGGGAGGAGCTGGTACTCATAATGGCTGCCAGGATAGCGGACCAGATGATGCCGGTGATGAAGGGCGCAGACAGGGATTCGGCCATGAGGATGAATACCCTTTCAGCATTGGCGTTTTCAAGAGGCGTAGAGAGGTAAGCCTTCCCCACCACGCCGATGGCAATGGCAAAGGACAGGGACAGGAGCACCCAGGTCATGGCAATGCGGGTAGATTTCTTCAATTCCTTCGGGTCACCGATGGCCATAAATTTCACAAGGATATGGGGCTGTCCGAAGTACCCAAGGCCCCAGCCCAGGGAGGAAACGATCATGACCAGAAGGGCAGACATGCCGGTGGAATCGGGGAAGAAGGAGAAAAAATCGGAGCCTTCCTTAGAAAGAATATCCAGCGTAGGCATGGGTCCCCCAAGGGCAATGGTAGCCGCCACGGGCACGTAAATGACGGTGAAGAACATCATGGTTCCCTGGATGAAATCCGTCAGCGCCACCGCAGAGAAGCCGCCCAGGAAGGTGTAGAAAACCACCACGAAGGCCCCCAGCAGGAGCGCGTGAAGGTAGGGAATGCCGAAAATGGTATTAAAGAGCTTGCCTGCTGCCACAAAGCCGGAGGATGTGTAAATAATGAAGAAAAGGATAATGAAGAGAGCACAGATGAGGCGCAGGCCGTTCTTTTTATCCTCGAACCGGTTGGACAGGTAGTCAGGAATGGTGAGGCTGTTATTGGCCACTTCCGTATAATTTCTAAGCCTCTGGGACACAAGGACCCAGTTCGCCCAGGTGCCGATAATGAGGCCAATGCCCGTCCAGAACGCAGACAGACCATGAAGATAGGCATACCCCGGCAGTCCCATGAGCATCCAGCCGCTCATATCCGAAGCCTCGGCGCTCATGGACGTAAGCCACGGTCCCAGCTGCCGGTCCCCCAGAATGTAGGAAGACAGATTCTTCTGCCTCCGGGAATAATAAAGGCCGATACTCATCATCAGTACCAGGTACAGTATAAAGGCCAGCGCAATGGGCCAATTATTTTCCAAATCCATAAACTTTCCCCCTGCCAAAGTCGAAATTTTCCATTTCCTTTATTTTATACAAATCGCTGTATGTTTTTGAAATCTAAATCAAAAAGGAAACAGTGCTTCTTTCAATGATAACGGATTTTAAGAGGTATGTAAAGAGGAAGTCAAAAGATATTTTCTGTATAATCCATTCATAATATGCCCCAAAAACCGGAAGCGCCTCTCCCGTATCCCCTCTCATAAGTCCTGAACCCATGAAAATAAAAAAGGATTGGAAATCACCATTTCCAATCCTTCCATATGCATGGCGAGCATTCAATAAGCCGAGTTCTGTACCGTTTGCACGGTGATGATTATCTGTCTAGCCATCCAATTGCTTGGATGATCAAGCGACGCAACCCGGAAGGTCAGCGGGCAGCCTCAACCCTTCCCTATTCGGTCTTGCTTCAGATGGGGTTTACCAAGCCAGCCGGTCTCCCGACTGCTGGTGCGCTCTTACCGCACCTTTCCACCCTTACCACTTGCGTGGCGGTTTCCTTTTCTATGGCACTTTCCCTGGGGTCACCCCCGCCGGACGTTATCCGGCATCCTGCCCTGCGAAGCTCGGACTTTCCTCACGCCTTACGGCCCGCAATCATCTTTCCTGCTCGCAGGGTACAGTATAGCATGGAGAAATGAGAAATGTCAATAAAAAAATTGGGTCCTTCGGGGAGGGGTGGCGGCTTTCGCCGCAGGTTAAAAAAAGGAGCGCGGCTCCGCCGCGGGTTGTGCAGAAGGGTTGTGGAAAAAGGTTCTTAGGATTGATGGGCCCTTTCGGGCCCAAGGGTTCTTAAGTTTGACGGCC
>ERZ773131.1032-NODE-1032-length-21534-cov-3.910890_pt1 | contig 21534 bp, 17 predicted proteins | sample MGYA00511082_ERZ773131 | MGnify/ENA primary metagenome ERZ773131 (study PRJEB29015, sample SAMEA2737813) | human gut metagenome | biome: human gut; feature: human-associated habitat; material: faeces | place: China | collected 2012 ... | reverse complement strand
AGATCTCCGATTTTTCCGAGATTGACCGGACTTTCGAAAAAGCTTTTGCTGTGATCTGCGAAAATTACAGTGAGAAAAAAGCACAGAAATACTCCAATCTGGCGCAAAAGGTAAAGGAAATCGTAGAGCAGGAATACCACGATCCGGAACTGAATGCCCAGAGCATTGCCGACCGCCTGCAATTAAACAACGCCTACTTGGGGCGCATGTTCCGCAGCGCCTACGGTCACTCCATCAACGACTGCATCAACACCTGCCGCCTGGAGGAAAGCAAAACACTCCTGCGAAACAGTCAGGAATCCATAGAACCCCTTATTCTATTCTCTTATAATCCGTACGTCACCATTTAAACTTATACAGCTCCAAGCCGTTTCATGTAGCTCCATGTCAATCCGTGGAACCACTTTTCCTGATTGGACGTCTATGACTACCAAACCGAACTCTTTTTTCTGGATTAGTACAGCTTTGCACCTGCCGGAATATGGTTATCAACCATCAGAAGATGCAGTTCTTCATCCTCTGAATCCTTCAGGTTATTCACTGCTGAAAGCAGCATACCGCAAGACTCGATTCCCATCATCTTTCTTGGCGGAAGGTTGGTGATTGCGATCAGTGTCTTACCAACTAATTCTTCCGGCTCATAGTAAGAGTGGATTCCGCTTAAGATCGTGCGGTCTGTACCTGTTCCGTCATCCAGTGTGAACTGAAGGAGCTTCTTGCTCTTCGGAACTGCTACACACTCTTTAACCTTTACGGCACGGAAATCAGATTTGCTGAATGTATCGAAATCAACCTCTTCTTCAAATAAAGGCTCAACCTTTACGTTGGAGAAGTCAATCTTCGCGTTGTCTTTGAAGAATCCGTTGTTGTCGTTTGCAGTTGCTTCTTCTACTGCTCCGGATTTTCCTGCTTTTTTGTCAGAGTCAAGACTCTTCATTGTCGGGAACAGCAACACATCTCTGATTGCCTCTGCACCTGTCAGGAGCATACACATACGGTCGATACCGAATCCGATACCACCTGTTGGCGGCATACCGATCTCCAGTGCATTCATGAAGTCTTCATCTGTTGTGTTGGCTTCATCATCACCCTGTGCAAGCAGTTCTTCCTGTGCTTTGAAACGCTCTCTCTGATCGATCGGGTCATTCAGCTCTGAGTAAGCATTCGCCATTTCCCATCCATTCATGAAGAACTCGAAACGTTCTACATAGTCCGGATTTTCCGGTTTCTTCTTTGTAAGTGGTGAAATCTCAACCGGATGATCCATAACGAATGTCGGCTGAAGAAGGTGTTCTTCTACATATTCTTCGAAGAACAGATTCAGAATATCACCTTTTTTATGTCTTTCTTCAAATTCAAGATTGTGTGCTTTCGCAAGTTCTCTTGCCTGTTCAAGAGTTTCTACTTCGTTCCAGTCAACACCTGCATATTTCTTAACAGCATCAACCATTGTGATACGCTCGAACGGCTTTCCGAGATCCATCTCGATTCCTTTATATACAATCTGAGTAGTTCCAAGAACTTCCTGTGCAACAAAACGGTACAGGTTCTCTGTCAGATCCATCATGCCATGGTAATCTGTATATGCCTGGTAAAGCTCCATCAGAGTAAACTCAGGATTATGTCTTGTATCAAGGCCTTCATTACGGAATACACGACCAATCTCGTATACCTTCTCAAGACCTCCAACGATCAGTCTCTTCAGGTACAGTTCCAGCGAAATACGAAGCTTCAGATCTTCATTCAGGGCATTGAAATGCGTCTCGAATGGTCTTGCTGCTGCTCCACCTGCATTGGCTACAAGCATCGGAGTCTCAACTTCCATAAATCCTTTTCCGCTTAAATATTTACGGATTGCACTGAGGATTTTTGAACGCTTAATAAATGTATCCTTTGTATCGCTGTTCATAATCAGGTCAACGTATCTCTGACGGTAGCGTGTATCTGTATCTGTCAGACCGTGGAACTTCTCCGGGAGCATCTGTAAACTCTTGGAAAGGAGTGTCATCTTCTCTGCATGGATGGAGATTTCTCCTGTTCTTGTTCTGAAAGCAAATCCTTCCAGTCCGAAAATATCACCGATATCAGATTTCTTAAAATCAGCATAAGAGTCTGTTCCGATTGCATCTCTGGCAACATATACCTGGATATTTCCCTGTAAATCCTGGATATTACAGAAAGAAGCTTTTCCCATAACTCTCTTGAACATCATACGTCCTGCGATTGCTACATGGATCGGATTTGCATCCATAATGCTTCTTCTCTCTTCGTAATCCTTTTTAAGAGCCTCTTTTGCCTGCTCTTCATCCATTCCTTCTACGTTCGGCTCCTGGTGATCCTTTAAAAGCTCAGCCTCATGTGCCTCATAAAGATCCTTTACCTCAAGTGAATGATGCGTCTGATCAAACTTTGTGATCTGGAACGGATCTCTTCCGTTCTGCTGCAGTTCTGCGAGTTTATCACGGCGAACCTTTCTCAACTGATTCATATCCGGTTCCTGTGTGTTCTTCTGATTCTGTCCCACTGTCTGTTCTCCTTCCATATTGTCTGCCCTGCGTCAGTCCGTTTCAGATGAATGACGCAGAAAACGTATCTCTTTCTGCCGCTTTCAGGTTGCCCTTTAAGCGAACTAAGACCTCTTAATTATTTAAGAGGTCTGTGCTGGTATATCTTATACTGATTATGAACGCTGAATATCAAGTACTTTGTACTGGATCACTCCTGCCTGGGTTTCTACGTCAACTACATCGTTCACCTTTTTGCCCATCAGTGCCTGACCTACCGGAGATTCATTGGAAATCTTTCCTTCCAGACTGTTAGCCTCTGTAGAACCAACAATTTTAAATTCCATCTCCTCGTCAAAAGTAATATCAAATACTTTCACAGTACATCCGACATTGATCTTATCCAGATCTACTTCATCCTCAACAACTACCTCTGCATTTTTCAGAATTGCTTCTAATTCTTCGATACGGGCCTCGATATCTCTCTGCTCGTCCTTTGCTGCATCATACTCAGCATTCTCGGAAAGATCTCCCTGCTCTCTTGCTTCTTTGATCTTGCCTGCTACTTCTTTTCTCTTTACTACCTTCAGATTCTCCAGTTCATCTTCCAGTGCTTTTAAGCCTGCGTAAGTAAGTAATCTTTTCTTAGCTTCTGCCATCGGTTACGCTTCCTTTCTGATTCTTTCTTTTCTGTCTATACTTACAGGTTCAACCTTGTCCGTATACTGTTCTGACCTGTTCATCTATACAGACTGTACACAACCTGATTTTCACCTGTATGCTGTCATTTAAGTCTATTTCGCAATTTCAATATTATACCCAAACCGCCTGCTGATGTCAAGCAGATTCGGCTTTCGCATTCGGCTTTCGTATTCGGCTTTGTATTCGGTTTTCTTGCTTTCGCATCACCGATTCTGTACTATGTTTTATAGCTGTCTGTACAGCAGATCTTCCAGTTCTGCATAAGACTCAACCCGGTTGATCTCTTCCCGCAGTTTTGCTGAACCCGGCAGCCCTTTCGTGTACCATGCCACATGCTTTCTCATTTCCCGGATTCCCAGATATTCTCCTTTATATTGAAGCTGAAGCTTTGCATGTCGGAGCATCATTTTCCGGATTTCTTCGTTCGTCGGTCTCGATGGGATCCTCCCTGTTCTTTCATGCTCGATCATCTCAGAAAAGATCCACGGATTTCCCTGGGCTCCCCGGGCGATCATCACACCATCACAGCCGGTTTCTTTCACCATGGCATCTGCACGCTCCGGGCTGGTCACATCGCCGTTTCCAATCACAGGAATGGAAACCGCCTCTTTTACCTGACGAATAATCTCCCAGTCTGCTTTTCCGCTGTAATACTGCTCTCTTGTCCTTCCATGGACTGCAATGGCTGCTGCCCCCGCATCTTCTGCGATCTTCGCCATCTCCACTGCATTAATGCAGTTGTCATCAAAGCCTTTTCTTATTTTAACTGTCACCGGTTTCCTGATTGCTTTGACCATAGCACTGATAATTTCATGTGCCAGCTTTGGATTTTTCATCAATGCCGATCCTTCACCATTTTTCACGACTTTCGGTACAGGACATCCCATATTAATATCCATAATATCAAACGGTCTTTCCTCGACCCGCTTTGCCATTTCACTCATAATCTGAGGATCTGAACCAAAAAACTGGAGAGATACCGGCTGTTCATCCGGATGGATCTCCAAAAGCGTCTCTGTATTCTTATTATTATAGAGAATGGCTTTTGCACTGACCATTTCCATGCACAAAAGACCTGCTCCCTGCTCTTTACACAATAAGCGAAACGGCAGATCTGTCACTCCTGCCATTGGCCCCAGAATATAAGTATTCTCTAAGGTTACATTTCCTATTCTTAACTGTCTCATCGTATTATTCCGTTCTGTTCTTCTCTATTTCGTTCTTTTCAGATTTTATCGTTTTCATCTTAGACGAAACCATTTTAAAAGTCAACCTTGCCTCTATTGACATTTTTACATTTTTATGCTAGGTTTCTACTATATATTGGCACTCATTAGTTAAGAGTGCTAATAATCTATCAGATGAAAGGAGAATTACTATGGTAATACAGCCAATTTATAATATATTATTTCTTCCCGATGTCACCTATCACTTCAAAAAAGAGTTTTTTACTGAAAATGCATCCGAGCAGCTTGAAGTCGGCAGTGAGCTGCTTTTTGCTTTCTTAAGAAATGAAGATGACGCTGAAGAACTGGACGCTGACCATATCTGTCCGGTCGGCATTTCCGCCAGAGTAGAGGCTTTCGGAGACGATGACAGTGTTCAGATCCGCACGCTGGAACGTGTTGATCTTTCAGATGTCGAGGTGGAAAATGGTCAGATTCTCGCAGACGCATCTATTCGTGCAGAGGTTGATGACTATACGGCAGAAGAAGAGAAGGCTCAATTTCTCCGTTTACGTGCCGCACTTTTGAAATTTGTCCAGGGATACCAGTGGGGAATGTGGGCAAGAAGTTTCATTTTACAGCGGAAAAATATGTATGATCTCGGATCTGCCCTTTCGGAATATCTGAATATCAGCCCCGAAGAAAAATATGCCATTGTTGAAACGGATTCCCGCCGGGAACGCTGTACGCTGATCGAAGCTGCCATCAACGAATTTATGGAGGTTGCCAAAGTTTCCACCGAAGCAAAGGAAGCTCAGAAAGATGATCAGGAGCAGCTTTATCGCGAGGCAGCCATCAAGAAGCAGATCAGTTATCTTCAGAAAGAACTGGACGAACTTCACCCTGAAAATATTTCCGATACCCGGAAATTTGAGAAAAAGATTGAAGAATCCGGCATGAATGACGAAGCCCGTAAAGAAGCTGAAAAAGTGCTGAACCGCATGAAGCAGGAAGGCAAGGACAGCCATGAGTACGGTCTTCTGTATGATTACCTTGACTTTATGACCAGCCTGGACTGGAAAGCACCGCAGTTTACCCCGATCGATCTTGACCGGGCGGAGCAGATTCTTGATGAAGATCACTATGGTCTGAAAAAAGTCAAAGAACGCATCATCCAGCAACTCGCCGTTATGGCTCTCAACCGGAAGCAATATGGCTCGATCCTTTTATTTGTCGGTGCTCCTGGAACCGGGAAGACCAGTATCGGACAAAGTATTGCACGGGCTCTCGGAAGAGAATATGTAAGGATCAGTCTTGGTGGTATCCGTGATGAGGCGGAAATCCGTGGCCACAGACGTACTTATATCGGTGCTATGCCCGGACGGATCATGGAAGGAATCAAGCGAAGCGGTGTCTCCAATCCGGTCATTGTACTGGATGAGGTTGACAAACTTGCCAAAGATTACGGCGGAGACCCTGCCAGTGCCCTTCTGGAGGTTCTTGATCCTGAACAGAACAGCACTTTCACTGACCACTATATGAATGTGCCTTACGATCTGTCCAATGTACTTTTTGTCTGCACTGCAAACTCACTGGATACGATTCCTGAACCACTGCTCAACCGTATGGAGGTTATTAATTTCTCCGGTTACACTGCAGTAGAAAAATATCAGATTGCCCGCAGACATCTTCTTCCAAAGGCTCTCGATGCCATGGGAATTAAGAAAAATGCATTGAAAGTAACCGACGGAGCGATTCGCAGGATTATTGATGAATACACAATGGAGTCCGGTGTCCGTGACCTGAAAAAACTGATCAATACTCTTTGCCGGACGGCTGCCGTCCAACTTGTTAAAAATGAGGGAACAACACTGACAGTCACTAAGACAAATCTCGAAAAATATCTTGGGAAAAAGCAGCTCCACCATGAGCGGAAACTCTCTTCCCCTGAACCGGGAGTTGTCACCGGACTTGCATGGACCAGAGCGGGCGGAGAAATTTTATTTATAGAAAGTAAACTGATTCCGGGCAAAAGCAAGATGATTATTACCGGTCAGCTTGGAGATGTAATGAAGGAGTCCATTCAGATTGCACTGAGTCTTGTAAAATCACTTTATCCAAAGGAAAGCAAAGTGCTTGATGACCACGACCTCCATATCCATGTTCCTGCCGGTGCGGTTCCAAAAGACGGTCCATCAGCCGGAATCACGCTGACAACAGCACTTGCATCACTTCTCACGGGGAAGAAAGTCAGCCCGGAATATGCCATGACCGGAGAAGTTTCCCTGCGTGGCGGTGTCATGCCGATCGGCGGACTTCCTGAAAAGCTTATGGCCGCCCAGCGTGCAGGAATCACAAAGGTTCTGATTCCTGCTGACAATGAACAGGATCTCGATGACGTTGCCGATGAGGTTAAAAATAAGCTGGAAATCATTCCGGTGAAAAAAGTGACTGAGGTACTAAAACTGGTGTTGAAATAACCCTGGATTTCCAGTCTCTTTCTTGTAAAAGATTATCTTGATAACCGATAATCCGACATAATTCAGAAATCGCCCTATACCAGTTGCTGTGCATCTGATATAAGGCGATTTTTTATCTATTATGCAGCAATTTATGTTCCTTTCCCTTCAGGATTCCCTCATAAACCTCTGCAATGATCGGATTTTCATCAGATCTTTTAATCTGTGCCATGCTGTCGATCTTATACATTCCTTCCAAACGGGCTTTTTTCGTCCTCGGTCCGATCGGCACCGGCTGTCCACCACCGGCAATACAGCCTCTCTTACATGCCATCACTTCTACAAAATCATACTGGACTTCACCGGCTTTGATCTTCTCCAGCAGTGTTTCTGCACAGTGAAGACCATTCACTACTGCAATTTTCACCGTCCTGTCCTCAAGCTGGATGGTGGCTTCTTTGATTCCTTCAATCCCACGGATTCCTGTAAAGCTGATTTCTTCCAGGTCTTCCATTCTGCTGCTGTGTATCAGGCGTCTCAGAACTGCCTCGGTCACACCACCCGTTACCCCAAAGATCGCTGCTGCCCCCGAAGCCAGACCAAACGGCATATCCAGTGCCTCCGGCTCGATCTGCAACAGATCCATTCCGGCTTCTTTAATCATACGGGTCACTTCTGTCGTAGTCAGTACATAGTCTACATCCTGCTGCCCTTCTGTAAAATGCTCCGGTCTTTTGATCTCTGCTTTTTTTGCTGTACATGGCATAATGGAGATTACAACCGTCTTGCGGAGGCTCCGTCCTTCTTTTTCTGCTTCTGCCTCTTTCATCCTTGCTTCTTCTTTCAGCAATGCACCGAACATTGCCTGCGGAGAACGACAGGTAGAAATATTTTCACGAAATTCCGGGTAACGGTTCTCACAGAACTTCACCCAGCCCGGACAGCAGGAAGTAAATAACGGAAGATTCTTACCGGATTTTAAACGCTCCAGCAATTCTGCTGACTCTTCCATTACCGTCAGGTCTGCCCCGAAATTTGTATCATATACCTCATCAAATCCCATATGTCGCAGAGCTGCCACCAGGCGTCCCAGTGTATTTTCACCTTTCGGGATTCCAAATTTATCTCCGATCGCCACCCGGACAGCCGGTGCGATCTGTGCCACAACTCTGATATTCTTATCCGCCAACGCTTTCCATACCGGATCAACATCCTGCCGGATACTGATCGCACCGGTCGGACAGACCGCCCTGCACTGTCCGCAGCCTACGCAGTCAGTCTCTGCCAGCTCTCTGTTAAATGCCGGCATAACCTGCATTTTTGAACCCCGGAAAGCAAAATCCAGAATGCCAAGTCCCTGGATTTCATCACAGGTACGCACACAATCCCCACAGAGAATACATTTATTGGGGTCTCTTATTACACAATCCGAAGAGGTATCCAGTGGAAGTGGTTTCTTATGATTTTCAAATCTGATCTCTGAAATACCCAACTGGCTTGCCAGCTTCTGTAACGTACAGACTCCATTTTTGGCACACGTTGTACAGTCACGGCAATGGGATGACAACAGCAGTTCAATGATCATTTTCCTGTGATGCTGCAATCTTGGTGTATTTGTATAGATCACCATACCATCCCGTGGTACTTCTGAACAGGATGCAAATACCTTTCCACGTTCATCTTCCACCACACACATCCTGCACGCCCCATAGGTTGACAGTTCTGAATGATAACAGAACGTAGGAAGATCGATTCCCGACTTTCGGATCACTGAGAGGACATTTTTTTCATCTGTAAAAGCCACTCTCCTGTTGTTAATTGTCATATAGCCCATACTCTGTTCCTCCTACCCTTCAATATGAATCGCACCAAATGCACAGGCACTCGCACATGCTCCACATTTGATACATTTTTCCGTATCGATCGTAAATGGTTCCTTGATCTTTCCGCTGATCGCACCGACCGGACAGTTTCTCGCACATTTTGAACATCCTTTACACCGCTCAGGACTGATGATAAACTTTCGTAATGCAGTGCAGGTATGAGAGGCACATTTCTTTTCAACCACATGCTCCACATACTCATCATGGAATACTTTCAGCGTACTCATAACCGGAAGTGCCGCACTCTTTCCAAGACCGCACAGTGCAGTTTCTGTGATCATGTTCGCCAGTTCCTCCAGCAGATCAAGGTCTTCCAGCTTTCCATTTCCTGCCACGATCCGCTCCAGGATCTCCAGCATACGCTTTGTTCCTTCACGACATGGCACGCACTTTCCACAGCTTTCATTCTGCGTAAAATTCATAAAGAATCTCGCCACTTCCACCATGCACGTATGGTCATCCATCACAACCAGTCCGCCCGAACCGATCATTGCCCCCATTTTTTTCAATGAATCAAAATCCAGACTGACATCCAGATCTTTCGACACCAGGCATCCTCCTGACGGACCTCCGATCTGCACCGCTTTGAACGCTCCGTCTCCTTTGATGCCACCACCAATATCGTAGATCACTTCCCGCAGGGTCGTTCCCATCGGCACTTCGATCAGACCTGTATGCCGAACACTTCCTGTCAATGCAAATGCTTTTGTTCCCGGACTTTTTTCCGGTCCGATGGAACGGAACCATTCTGCTCCTTTATTAATGATCATCGGAACATTGGCAAAGGTCTCTACATTATTAAGAACCGTCGGCTTTCCAAACAGACCCTGTTCCACCGTCCTTGGCGGTTTGACACGCGGCATACCTCTTTTTCCCTCAATGGACGCAGTCAATGCACTTCCTTCTCCGCAGACAAATGCTCCTGCACCGCGATTAATATGTAGGCGAAATGAAAAATCTGTTCCTAAAATATGATCGCCTAAAAGACCGCTTTCCTCTGCCTGTGAAATTGCCCGTTTCAAACGGCTGATCGCCAGCGGATATTCCGCTCTCACGTAAATATAACCTTCTCTGGCTCCTACCGCATAAGCCCCGATCATCATTCCTTCGATCATCTTATGCGGATCTCCTTCCATAATACTCCGGTCCATAAATGCTCCCGGATCTCCCTCATCACCGTTACAGACTACATAGCGGGTCTTTTCTTCCTGACGGGCTACCTGTGACCATTTATATCCCGTTGGGAATCCACCGCCTCCTCTTCCTCTTAAATTGGATGCTGAAATCTCTTCCACCACTTCCTGCGGTGTCATCTCAAACAGGACTTTCTCTAATGCCTCATATCCTCCGGTGGAAATGTATTCTTCTATATGTTCTGCATCAATATGTCCACAGTTTTTCAGTACATTTCTCGTCTGCTTTTTATAAAACGGGATTTCTTCCTGCTTTTTATACTCAAGCCCATCCTGCTTAAATAAAAGATGACGGATAACATCTCCCTTTTCGATCGTTCTGTGGAAAATCTCATCGCAGTCTTCCGGCTTTACTTTTGTATAAAGGATTCCTGCCGGTTCGATCCGCATCAGCGGTCCCATTTCACAGAATCCGTGACATCCGCTTTTCTTCACTTCCAACGGACCACTACCATGAGCAATCTCCGGTCCAAATTCCACGTCAATATCCGGATTTTCTTCTGCAAGTTCCCTCATCCGCCTGTATATCTCACCTGATCCGCCTGCCAGACACCCGGTTCCTGCACAGATCAAAATCCTGCAACGGCTGTCGCTGATCTTTTTTGCCGCCTCTTCACGAATCTGATGAAGTATTTCTCTGCTCGTAATTTTTTCCATACTTATTCCGCTCCTCTCAATTCGTGAATCAGTTCTGCCGCAGCATCCGGGGTCATTCCCGGATAAACCTTATCATTTACTGTCAGAACCGGAGCAAGTCCGCACGCTCCAAGACAGGAAACTGTCTCCAGTGTAAATAACATATCGTCCGTTGTCGCCTTTTCTTCTGAAAGTCCAAGTTCACTATAAAGCCGTTCCAAAATCGGAATTGACTTTCTGACATGACAGGCAGTTCCATTACAGACTTTAATAATGTACTTTCCCTTTGGTTCAAAAGAGAAGTTTTCATAAAATGTTGCCACACTGTATGCCTTTGCTTCATTGATCCCAAGTTTCTTCGCCACATACCTCAGAAGTTCCGGTGGAAGATACCGATATTCACTCTGAATGTCCTGAATGATCGGAATCAGTGAAGCCGGTTCAAGTCCATGCTGCGAAATGATCTCATCTGCTTTTTTATAGTAGGTTTGATCTAACATATAGCTCCTCCTTCAATATTTTTGTGCAGTTCTTATTATACTTTGATAATTTTCTATCAATTTGTTTTTATTATAGGTTATTTTATATGATTAATCAATAAACATCGCCCTTCAAATGTCTATTTTTAACAATTTTAGTTTTCCTTTCCACTCTTTATTTTCTTAATTTTCCCTTTATTTCCAATAAAAAATGGGCTTTACTTTTTTCTGATTTCTTGCTTATTTTTTTATATATATTGTCTTTTAGTTCCGAATCTGACAAAGAATCACTATTTTAGTTCTTAATAAAATCATAAGGAAGTTTAATTTTCTTTTATAAATTAAACATAATTTGGACACATTTTATGATTATACTAAATGTCAGATAGTTGATTAACAACTATCTCCCCCCTCATAAAGTGATGGCATCCCGGCAGACCCGGGGTGTCAGACTTTAACTCTCATTCCTTTAGATAACTATAAAAAACCGAAAACCCGTTGGCCGAAAGGTCAGCGGGTTTTCTCCGTTCTTATCACTCTTGTCTCATCCTCACTCTTATCTCATACAGATAAAAAGGTTCTGTCTGGAAGACTATCTTTCCGGTACTTCCATGACAGAACCTTTTCATTTCATCTGATTTTTCAGACTGACTTTCTATTCTTAGACTGATCCCGGAAACAGGGCTGTGGAGATCTTCTCCATATCAGAATCACTGATTCCGTACTGACCATCAGAATCTTTTGTTACAGCAATTTCGATCGTCGTTGTATCACCATATGTATTACCATCGATCGACTTCTGCATACTCTGGATCAGCAGATCCTGGAACATACTTGCATCCGCCTGGCTTACATCCTGTCCCTGATCCATCATCTCCTGTGCAACTGCAGTTGAATTATCTTCCAGAGTCTGATATACATCAGACGGAGTTACCTCGATCGTTACTGTAAAATTGCCATCCTTATCTTCCTTGGCTTCTTTTACTTCGTATTTTGCAAGATTATCAATCTTTACAAGCATATCCTTGTATTCCTGCTTTTCTTCCTCTGTAAAATCTCCCAGAGCTTCCAGTCCGCTCAGCTCTGTATCGACCTGCTCGTCTAATGTATCCTCAATCTCTGCCTTTGCATCCTTTTCTGAAATACCGCGGGCTTTCGCATACTCGTCATATTTCTGCTTATAATTAGCATCCATTACGCCTCTTACATAAGCTTCTGCATCAAACTTCGTTGCTCCACCGCATGCGGTTGCACTTATTACAAAAATGAAGGTCAGCATAAGTGCAAGAACTTTTTTCATTTTTCCTCTGTTCATAAACTTTTTCTCCTTTTTTATTTGAACCCTCTGCGGAGGTTCCCACTCTCCACATAGATCCATCAGTTACGTGATAAGTTTATCATTTTTTACTTAGATTATCAAGTTTTTCTAATTTCTTAATGAGATATTTATATTTTTTCTGTTTGTTTTAGAATTTACTCATATTTTTGACACACATTTTGTCTATACTAATATTCAGATAGTTGATGAACAACTATCTCCCCTCATAAAGTATGGCACAGGAAGTGCCAGCACTTTACTCTCATTCCTTTAGATAACTATAAAAACCACGAAAACCCTCACAGCCGATGCTGTGAGGGTTTTCGCTGTCCCCATATCTGCCCTGTCTGCCTTTCGAGCAAATAGAGAGCAGATTTTTCGGGTTCTGATTTTGCTTTCGTGTCTGTGTCCGTTCCATTAAAAACTTCCCTGCGGTGTATCGGCTTCGCCCCTGATCCCTGACTTCGCTGCTTCATATCACTTTAAGCATTTTCGCTTCCTATTGATCTTTCCATATACTAATAAACCACCACCTGCTATACCTCCAAAAATCAAAATCAGAGTACAGACATTTGCATTCACACAAATATGATTTGTCCAATCAGAAAAATTAGTGGACAGTATTGTTAATTGCTTTTTATGTTCCGCGAAATATACATACACATCATTTGTAAATGCCATCCAGATACAACTTATGATTAAAATGGTTCCTGCTTTTATCCATCCATTTACCGGAAGATACCTTGCCACCCAAAACACAAGCCATACTCCCGCCATAAGAATAAATGCAGCTATATAACCAGCTCTCATTCCCTCTCTATCTCCCGAATGATTACATACTTCAAAAATCGTAAGAAAAAGCCACAGGGTATCCCATGCCAATGTAATTAACGCCTTTTTATCAGACAAAATCGGGGGCAATGTTATATTCCTGATTACCAACGGAAAAAATACAACAGACAATCCAAAAATTGTTGGTATCGTCCATAAAATAAACTCTCCTCCTCCATTCATCCGGTCTACAAAAAAGAAGATAAGAAGTAATGCTGTTACACTCGCCAAGATGCTTTTTGTAATTCTTCTTTGTGTAGAAAGGAGCGGTACAACTGACAATGATGCTACCAACAACATAGAAGCCGTTAATACCGCAAACACTCCTAAGCCACCACCACTGCTCATTGATACAATAAACGTAATCACAACCGGAACCATGAGCAGCAGAGCTATCACAATTCCTGCCTTGTATGCCATATTTCTTTCTTTTTTTGCGTGCCTCTCTAATATACCCTCTGATTCATTTTTCATCACTGTATCAATGGTAGTATTTTTCAACGCTTCATATTTCTTTTTACATTTCTCACAATTCATTAAATGCTGTTCCACCATTTTTTTACTGGCCGGACTACAGGCATTGTCATAATAAAGCGGAAGTAAATCCTGCACAACATCACATTCATTAAATTGATCTTTACTCATTTTCTGCCATCCTTTCCTGAATTTTCAATCTTGCCCTATGATAAGTAACTCTTGCCCAGTTTTCAGTTTTTTGAAAAATCACCCCTATTTGTGAAAATGGTAATTCTCCGAAAACTCTCAACTGAAATACTTCTTTATAGGGTTCTTGCAGTTCATGAAGAATTAAATGAATCCGGAGAGCTGTATCTTTATCTTCTGTTACTTTCTCTATATCAACAGTTGATGTTGAAGCCGCTGCATCTAATTCTGATAACTTTGTGTTTTTCCGACATTCATCAATTGCAAGATGCCTGGCAATTCCACATAACCATGTGAGTTCACTGGAATTACCTTTAAATTGTTTTTTCGCCGTCATTGCCTTAAAAAATGTATTTTGAGTTATTTCTTCTGCACAGGACGGATTTTTTATGATTGTCATAACATACGAATACACTTGCATATAGTATGAATGATATAATTTTTCGTAGTCCAGAACTGCTCACCTCCTCGTCTTCTTTTCATAGGTTAGTCGAAGAAAAGATAGTTTCGTTACAGATATTTTTATTTAAAATCAATCAAAAAAGTAACCGCCCATCGACCAAAGGATTGCTATTACTTTTTTGTAGCTTATTAAATTTGGACTAACCAACTATCAGTAGTGCCTTATTTACATCTATAATATACCATCCATTAAGCACATTGTTAACATATAACTTTATAAATACGCAGACACTCCCAACCTCTTTCAGTCTGATTTTTCGGATGCAAATTTTCATAAAAATATATAACAATTTACAGTTCAATACAATTTCAAACCCTGTATTTTCGAGTTTTCTCTATAGTTTATTTCTCTACTGTTTATGCTATTTTTAACGCACTCTTTCAATATTTACTCCCAATTTAATGTTTCAATACTTTTAGTATAATTGACAAATCAAATGGAATATGCTAACTTAGCATTAAGCATTACTTACATATAAAACGTTGCAATTATGGATGTTGTATGGGGAATATTATTAAGTTTATGTTATAGAAAGGAGATTTTTTATGAAAAAGAAAATAATTGCAATGCTTACGGTGATTTGTTTATTGTCAATGCTATTTTCAATATCTACTTTTGCATCAGATATAGATACAGTTCAATCTGAAAATCATCACTTTACTCAAGATGAAATGACCAAACTGGTTGAACAGAATATTATATATCAAGAAGAGATTCCAGTTCAACTAACAGACACTAAAGCTAGAACTGTTGTTGAAGCTACAGTACGATTTAGGGTTCATTATGATAATACTAATGGATTAGCTTTTTCTACAGAAGTAATAGCTGAAGCACTTTTGACAAATGTTTCGGGATCTTATAAATGGATCCCTTTCGGTAGTGGAGTGCAAAATGCATATCCATTTTCTACCTCTCAAATCGTACCTACTGGAGTTATTTATAATTACACTGTAACAGGATATCATTATAACAGCGGAACACAAATACAATGTAGATCTGAGGGAAAAATAATAGCTGTTGTAGGTGGTGGTACTTTTACAAAAACCGCACTCGTTACCATACCCTAAATATTGGAGGCATTTATGAGTGATTATAAAGAAATTTTAACTTCAGACCGTGTGTATAAAAAATACAAGTCTATCATCCCTGATACAAATGTATCTATTGATGACATCATACAAAAATTGTCATATTTTTATAAAATTTCAAAGGATACTTCTGAAAAGGGTAAGGAAATATTAGAATATTATAATGGAGTTGGATCTGTATATTCGATAGAACCTCCAATACCTCAGGATCTGATGAAGGTGACGAATGTTCCTGTGACATTGATGTACGTTAATCCTGCCACGAATCAATTTATACTAAGTGGTCAGTCAGAAAAATTCACTGAAAAAATTACGGCAGAAATCGTATTACTACGAGGATTGACAAAAGCGGAACATAATAGTAAAGAATTAGTATTTCATTATGTGGATACGATTAATAATTATTATAATTGAAGAAATATTCTCTTTACCAACACTCAATAGCCACCTTATATGTAAATGACAAAAAGTAACCGTCGCCCCGGGCAGCATATCCCCCTGCCATCCTGGGATTACGGTTACTTTTTAATTGATAAACTTATCACTTTTTATCTTCGTTCTTCCATCCACTCCAGCAGATCAGAAAATACCTGCTCACGATCCGTCTCATTGAGCAGTTCATGCCTGTCTCCTGCATACAGTCTGAGACTTACATCCTGGATCCCTGCTGCCTGATAGATCTCATAAACTTTTCTGACACCTTTTCCAAAATTACCTACAGGATCATCAGCTCCTGCCGTAAAAAGGATTGGCAGACTCTTCGGGATCATATAGATGCTTTCCTTCTTTTCCATCGCCATCATCCCCGTAAACATCCCGTAATACGCATTTACAGTGAACATAAAGGAGCAAAGGGGATCTGACACATACTCTTCCAGACGCTGCGGGTCACTGGTCACCCAGTCTGCTCTCGTCTGAGGATGCCTGTATTTTTTATTGAAAGCTCCAACCGCCATGCGGTCTACCAGTCTGCTCCGGTAATGCCAGCCGCGGAATGCAGCCATAAAACGGCACAGCCTTCTTCCTGATACAAGTGTATGATACGGCTTATCCGCAACTACTCCCATAAAGATCGCTCCGGCAAGTCCATTTCCATACATCTGCACATACTGCCGCAACAGACTTGATCCCATGCTATGTCCCAGCATAAAATACGGAACATCGGGATACTTCTTTGCTGTCCGCTGACGCAGAGTATGCATATCACCAATCAGACATGCATTTGCATACTTTTCATTGAAAAATCCATACTCTGACTTACTTTGCACAGACTTGCCATGACCCAGATGGTCATTCCCGACTACATAATATCCGTGGCTGCACAGAAATTCAGCAAACTCATCATATCTTTTAATGTATTCTACCATCCCGTGACACAACTGAACTACCGCCTTCACTTCTCCTTCCGGCTTCCATTCCATTGTATGGATCTCAGTATTACCATCCTTCGACGGAAAATAAAATTCATCTCTCATGATCTAATCATTACCTGTCATCTAATTTAATATACTCTCGATACGGTGCAAGTGGTTTATACGCCGGTCGTATGATCTTATCTACATTCTTAAGCTCTTCCAGTCTGTGAGCACTCCATCCTACGATACGTGCCGCTGCAAAGATTGGTGTATACAATGCCGGCGGAAGATCCAGCATACTGTAAACCAGTCCGCTGTAAAAGTCCACATTGGCATTAACACCTTTATACATCTTACGCTTCTCCCCAATGATCTCCGGTGCCATATGCTCTACCTTTTCATACAGTGCATATTCTGCCTCATGACCTTTCTCCACTGCAAGCTGCTTTACAAAACGCTTGAATATCTCGGCACGGGGATCGGAAACGGAATAAACCGCATGCCCCATTCCATAGATCAGACCTTTTTTATCAAATGCCTGCTTATCCAGCAACGCCTCAAGATAGGCACGGATCTGATCATCATCACTCCAGTCCGTCAGTACAGACTTCATATCCTCGAACATCTGCGTTACTTTGATATTCGCCCCTCCATGCTTCGGACCTTTCAGGGATGCCATTGCCGCAGCGATGGTAGAATAAGTATCCGTACCGGAAGAGGTAACCACGTGCGTCGTAAAAGTGGAGTTATTACCACCGCCATGATCCATATGAAGTACCAGAGCCATATCAAGGATCTTCGCCTCTAACTCTGTATACTTTCTGTCCTCACGGAGCATCATCAGGATATTCTCTGCTGTGGAAAGCTTCGGATCCGGTGCATAGATATAAAGATCCTCTCCCATCCTGTAATTATATGCGTGATAACCGTAAACCATCAGCATCGGGAACTGGCTGATCAGGTTCAGACACTGACGCAGCACGTTCGGAATACTTGTATCATCCGCTTTCTCATCATAAGAATAAAGCTGAAGGATACTCCTCGTGATGCTGTTCATCATGTCACGGCTCGGTGCTTTCATGATAACATCACGCACAAAATTCGGAGGAAGCATACGGCGGTCAGCCATCATCTCCTGAAAGTGAGCCAGCTCTTCTTTATTCGGAAGTTCTCCGAACAGAAGTAAATATGCGGTCTCTTCATATCCCGGGTGCTTTGCATCAAGGAAACCTTTGACCAAATCCTTGATATTATAACCTCTATAATACAGGTTTCCTTCGCATGGAACGGATATACCATCCACGATCTTTGATGCACATACATCCGAAATATTCGTCAATCCGGCAAGTACACCCTTACCATTTAAATCACGAAGTCCTCTTTTTACTTCATACTTTGTATAAAGTTCTTTTTCAATCGCATTGTTCTTCTCACATTTGAGTGCAAGTTCTTCAATCTCAGGAGTGATGTTGAAAAATATGCTGTTAATATCTTTTGCCACGTACGTATTCCTCCTTCTCTCTGTCTCTTTTCCATGTATGACCTTTTTATTATACTAAAATAAGTCTTTTTATACAATTAACTGACTATTAAATCTTTATGAAATCATCAGCCTGAAAATTTTAGAAACGACATTCTGACAGCAGATCTGCCAGCTTCGCAAATTCTTCAAGGGTCAGTGCTTCACCCCTGATAGAAGCTCCACGCCCCAACGCTTCGATCGCAGCTTCTATTTCTTCCTTTGTATAGTCCAGTTCCGGTGAATTTTTCAGTCCGTTGGCAAGCGTTTTTCTTCTCTGATTAAAAGAAGCCCGGATCAGACGGAACATCAGCTTTTCATCCTCCACTGTGACCGGAGGATTTTCATAACGCTCCAGCCGGATCACCGCAGAACCGACTTTCGGCCTTGGCATAAAGCAGTTCGGAGGTACATTTGCCACAATATATGGCTTTGCGTAATATTGCACAGCAAGCGATAATGCACCATAATCTTTCGTCCCCGGACCGACCTGCATCCGGTCTGCCACTTCTTTCTGCACCATAACTGTAATGCTTTTGATCGGCACATGATTCTCAAACAAGCCCATAATGATCGGTGTCGTGATGTAATACGGAAGATTGGCAACGACCTTGATCGGCTTTCCTCCATTTTCTTCCTCTGCCAGTTTTGCGATATCGACTTTCAGTACATCATGATTGATGACCCGCACATTTTCATACTCTGAAAGGGTATCCTCCAGAATCGGGATCAGTGCCTTATCTATCTCTACTGCGATCACCTTTTTTGCCGCACAGGCAAGGTACTGGGTCATCGTTCCGATTCCGGGACCGATCTCCAGCACAACATCATCTTTTGTGATTTCTGCTGAACCGATGATCTTATCCAGTACATGCGTATCGATCAGAAAATTCTGTCCGAATTTTTTCTGAAATACAAAATTATATTTTTGCAGAACTTCGATTGTATTCTGCGGATTTCCAAGAGTTGGCTCTTTCATGTTCTCTCCTTTATTCAATGACCTGCTCTTTCAGCAGCCTGCTTTCATCGATCTGATAAAGCTGCTTTGCATTTTCCTCTGTCTGCCGGATGACTTCCTCCGCAGAGATCCCTTTCAATTCTGCAATTTTCTCTGCCACATAGGAAATGTAAAGCGAACAGTTTCTTTTGCCACGAAATGGTTCCGGGGCAAGATATGGGCAGTCCGTCTCAAGCACAATGGATTCTAACGGGATCTCCTGTACGGTTTCTTTTAGTTTCTTTGCATTCTTAAAAGTTACCACACCACCGACTCCGATAAAGTAACCCATTTTCACATACTCCTGTGCCATCTCCGGTGAATAGGAATAGCAGTGGATCACTCCGTTTCGATCTTTGCCGTACTTTTTCATGATCTCCATTGTATCTGCTGCCGCCTCCCGGCTGTGGATCATAACCGGTAACTTCTTTTCCCCTGCCAGTTCCAGCTGCCGGATAAACCAGTATTTCTGAAGATCATGTCCTTCTTTATCCCAGTAATAATCCAGTCCGATCTCTCCGATGGCAACGATTTTTTTTCTGTCGGCAAGTTCAGACATTCTCGCAAAATTCTCTTCATTTAAGTCACCCACTTCGTCCGGGTGAACCCCCACCGATCCATAGAGAAACGGATATTTTTCTGTCAGTTCGAGAATCTTATCCCAGGATGCAACGGTTGCTGCTGCATCTACGATCATCCCCACACCGCCTGCTTTCATTCCTGAAAGAAGTGCTTCCCGGTCTGCATCAAACTGCTCATCATCATAGTGTGCATGCGTATCAAATATCATCGCTGTCTTCTCCTAAATAAAATACTTTATAGAACATTTCCAGTGATTCAAATAACTCTTCTTTTGTCTTCTGCAATTCCTTGATCTTCAGCACACTGCCGATCTCATCAAAAGTAAAATCATCTTCTTTATGATCGACCTTCAGCTCTAAATTTCCATTTTCATCATAGACAACCATCAGGATTCCACCCACATCTGCCGTATAAAGCACGCACATGATCTGCAGTTCCTGCTTCACTTCTTCCGGAAGAGAATTAAATTCCGGGTTCAGATAAAATTTTCTCTCATATGCACTTGCCGCACATAATACCATTTCTTCATCCATTCCTGCTACTCCTTTTCTTTGAATATCCGTCCGGTATCCCGTCATTCCTTTTTACTGTGTCCCTTTGCTGTATCCTGCTGCTTTCTTCGGATCATTACATTTTACACGTATCCGTACACGCCCCGCACAGAGACTTCGCCGGCATAGACTTCTTCGATCGTTCCGTCTTCTTTCCGCACGATCAGCTCACCGGTCTTGTTAATTCCGAGTGCATGGGCAACATATTGCTCTTTCGCTCCAAGGATCATGACATCCCGGTCTTTATTTACAAGCAGTTCACTGTACTTCTCCATCAGTTGTGACAGATCTCCCGTCTCCATGAAAAGTGCATAATTCTCTTCCAGCCGCTTCATAATGGCAGCGATCAGAGGGGCTCTTTTCACCTTATGTCCACACTCCAGCCGCAGGGAAGTTGCATGCTCCCGGATCTCCTCAGGGAAATCCGTCAGATTGACATTGATCCCCACTCCGACTGTTACATGATTGATATAATCGATCTGCGTACTCATCTCAGTCAGGATTCCGACCAGTTTCTTACCATGAATGATAATATCATTGGGCCACTTGATCTGAATCTGCTGCTCTCCGCACACATCTTTGCAGTCCATAATTCCCTCTGCCACACTGCACGCCATAACCAGCGTCAGCATGGGGGCCTGGTTCGGAGTGATCTGCGGTCTTAATAAGATCGACATGGAAATACTTTCTCCTGCCGGTGAATCCCATGACCTTCCCCGCCTGCCTCTTCCGGCTGTCTGCCTGTCAGCAACTGCCAGAGTGCCTTCCACTGCTCCCTCATCTCCCAGTTGCTTGATCCGCAGATTCGTAGAATCTATTTCATCATAATAAACAATATTTTTCCCGGCCCACTTTGTATCCATCAGGCTTTCCAGTTCTTCCTTCGTCATCACATCCGGGCTGTCTATGATCCGGTATCCCTTATTCCGTACCGCTTCTACCTCATATCCTTCTTCCTGGAGCTGACGGATCACTTTCCATACTGCCGTCCTGGATACTCCAAATTTTTCACATAACTGCTGACCGGAAATATATCCGTCTGCCTCCCGGAGCATTTTTAAGATTTGTGCTTTCATTTTTACTTCCTCACAGACCATCTGCTTTTTTCAATAAAGATTCGCTATTCCTTATCCAAATGTGCCTGA